>JGI24122J20155_1000105_pt1 | contig 28991 bp, 25 predicted proteins | sample SubbioCR12Aug_1A_FD_20155 | JGI IMG/M metagenome (IMG submission 20155) | reverse complement strand
AAGGGCGCCTACATATACACCGGTTATGGTGTCGGCGACACAACATCGGCGAAGGGCGATTTTTGCAGAAACATGTTGAATAACGGGACTTTCTCAAAAAGTAACACTATTTTTTGAGTTCGTCGGGTTTCCTACTTGGATTACCATAGCGTGACCGTCTATTGATGCCTTTCGCCCTGGCTTCAAGCTGGAGATTGCTATGGCAGTTGAAGTACAAAGGACGACATCATCTCTCAAAATCACGCATAGCGCCTTCTCTCAAATCGCTCCTTTCACCCAACTGAACGACCCGCTACAATCCCTCGCTGGCCGCCCTTTCCCGCTTATCTTTCATGACCGCCAGCGCTTCCCCCAACCCGCCCCTCGATGACGCCGAAATCCGCGACCTGGTCGCGCTGTTCCATGCGGGGCGCCATGCGGAACTGGAGAGCCGGGTGCGCTTGCTGCTCGAACGCCAGCCGGATTCGGGGTTGGCCTGGAAGGTGTTGGGGGTGGCCCTGCAAGCGCAAGGCAAGGAGGCGTTACCAGCCCTGCAAAAGGCCGCGCACCTGTTGCCCGACGATACCGAGGCGCATGCCAACCTGGCCCGAGCCCTGAATGCCCTGGGGCATGGCGCGGCGGCGCAGGAAAGCTGGCGGCGGGCGGTGGCGATCAATCTCGGCCTGGCGCGCTCGCACAACGATCAGGGGATTGCCCTGCATGGCGCGGGACGGCTCGACGCGGCGCTGGCGAGCTATCGCCAGGCGCTGGAACTCTACCCCGCTTACGCCGAGGCCCACAACAACCTGGGCAATCTCCTCAAGGATCTCGGCCAGGCCGATGAGGCGCTGGCCAGCTATCGGCGGGCGCTGGAAATCCACCCGGCCTACCCCGAGGTTCACCATAATCTGGGGGTTGCCCTGCACGATCTGGGGCGGTTCGACGAGGCGCTGGCGAGCTACCGGCGGGCGCTGGAACTCAACCCCGCTTACCCCGAGGCGCACAACGATCTGGGCATGGCCCTCCACGAACTGAGGCGGCTCGACGAGGCGTTGGCCAGCTATCGGCGGGCAGTGGCGATCCAGCCCGATTTCGCCGAGGCGCACAGCAACCTGGGCAATGCCTTACGCGACTTGGGGCAACTCGACGGTGCGCTGGACAGCTATCGGCGGGCCTTGGCAATCAGGGGGGATTTCCCCGAGGCGCTGGCCAACCAGGGCATCGCGCTCCATGAACTGGGACGCTTCGATGAGGCACTGGCAAGTTATCGGCGGGCGCTGGAGATCAACCCCGATTTCGCCGAGGCGCATTTCAATCGCGCCGTTTGCCTCTTGAAAACACGGCGCTATCCCGAGGGTTGGCTGGAATACGAATACCGCTGGACGGGCGTCAGGCCGCAACGTTTACGCCCGTCCAGCGCGCTGCCGCAATGGCGCGGCGAGCAACCCGCGCCCGGCCAGCGTCTGCTGGTTTTCGAGGAACAGGGGCTGGGCGACCGGATCCAGTTCGCCCGCTATCTGCCGCTGGCGGCACAGCGCTTCAGCGGAGGCATCAGCATAGTCGTCGCCGCACCGCTGCGGGAATTGTTGCGCCGCTCGTTTCCCGGCGTGGAATTCCTGGACGCCATTCCCGCCGACCAAAGTGCCTGGCATTGGCAGTGCCCGCTGCTCTCGCTGCCGCTGGCCTGCGCCACCACCTTGGAAAACCTCCCGAATCGAGTGCCTTATCTGATTCCAGACCCGGCCCAGGTGGCCGCCTGGCGCGCCCGCATCGCCGCGCTCGGCTTGCCCGCCGCCACCCGCAAGATCGGGGTGGTGTGGAAATCCGGAAACGCCATGAAGAACGCCCCTCTGCGCTCCCTCGCTCTACGGCAACTGGCGCCATTGCTGGAGGTAGGGGGCTGCGCGTGGTTCAGCCTGCAACTGGAAGCCGATCCCGACGCTGCGCCGTGGCGGGCTTCCGCCAGGCTCATCGACTGGGCCGGCGAATTTGCCGACTTCGATGCTACCGCCGCGCTGGCGGCGAACCTCGACCTGATCGTCGCGGTGGATACCGCCGTTGCCCATCTCGGCGGCGCCCTGGGCGTGCCGACCTGGCTATTCAACCGCCATGCCGGCGAGTGGCGCTGGCTGCACGAGCGCGACGACAGCCCGTGGTACCCCACGCTACGCATCTTCACCCAGCGCCAGCCTGGCAATTGGGCTGAGGTGGTCATGCGCATGGCCGCTGAACTGGCCGGGCCAGCATAGGAATATTCCTACACCGGCAGGCTTTTTCCCACACCCCAAATAAGGGATAGCCGATTTTTTGTTTCTTCCGCACCTCGTACCATGCTCCTACCGTCTGGATAAATCTTTTCGCGGCGGGATTCGAGACAAAAGGAGAGCCAAATGTCGACCAAACCATTGCCCTATGAAATCGGAAAAAGGTATTATTTTTCGCTATTTGGTGTCGGTGTGGTGAGCGAAATTGCCGCTGGCGCGACCTGGGTACGCTTCGATGGCTACCGCGTCGCTTTCGACAAGGAAGAGCACCACCTCGAAATACGTGTTGGCTAACGGGTCGGCAGTGCGCCGCCTCAATTCTCGGGATCGTCGATGAATGGAAGGAATTGGGGGGCGCTAGCCTCCGGTGCGTTGCTGGTCGCATGGGGCGCGTTCGCGCTCGTTGGACTATGGTTATTCCGCCCCGCGCTTGCCTACGTCTTGCCGGGTTTGGATGAAGTCAGCCTGGAATCGTTATTGTGTCTGATTTTATCCGGCGCCAGCCTATGGGCGGGAGCGGGAAACTCGCCGCGGGGGATTCGCCTGCAATCCCTGTTTGGCGCGTTGGTCGTGTTGGTCACGGCGCTTGCCGCCAGTCGTTTCATCCCACTTCTATTTTCTGGAAAAATCGATCTTTTTTCCCTGCCTAAGCAAGCGGAATGGCATATGGCGCCGTTGTCCGTGGTTGCCTACATGGCGAGCGGCATCATCCTGGCGCTAGGCCATCGCGTTCACGGACGCTGGTCACGCCTGGCGCTGCAACTGTCGATTCTGGTGGTACTGGTGATCGCGTTCGTCAGCACGACTGGTCACGCCCTCAATCGTTTCGCCGGCATCGACGTTTTCGATTTCGGCATCAAAGATTTTTCGCTAAGCTGGCCGACTTCCCTGGGGTTGCTGATTCTTGGCGCGGGGATCATTTTCACTTCGTCGCGCACTACTTGGTGGCGCTCGTATTATGCGGATCGCCCCGACCGCCAAGTGCTGACCACCGGCATCACGCTGATTCTGGTGATCGCGCTGATTTCCGGCTTTGTCGGGGTCTCGCTGTTTGCAAATCACTCGGCTACGCTCCTCAAGGAAACGCTCAGCTCCAGCCTCCGGGCGAATTCCCACATGATGCTCAGGGCGGTCAAGGAAGCGGTGAGCGAGGCCGGCGACATTATCGGCATGTCGAATCTCACCACGTTGCTGGCGAACGGCAACGTCGGAAGTAATGGCACCAAAATTCAAGCCGAGCTAAGGCGCATCAAGGCGGCAGTGAACGACAGCGATCTGGTGGCGATCCGGATTTCCGGCAATGATGGCCGGAAAATCGCCGCGCTGGGTCAGCTCACCCCTAGCGGGGAAAACCGCGTCCAATTGCACTTGCAGGAGCGCGCCTGGCTATTCTGGCAAGATGGCTATCGGGTCGAAGTGCGGGTTCCCATTCAGGATGGCGCGAAACACCTGGGAGAAGCGGCCATCGAATTTTCGCTCGCAGACCTGCACACCCACCTGGATTTCACCAAGGGACTCGGCTCAAGCGGCGAAGTAGTTGTTTGTGTGCCGCGCGGTCAAATGATGGAGTGCTACCCGTCGCGCCTGGCGAAGGGCATATATCGCGTACCGCGCCAAATCGATAATGAGCCGTTGCCCATGAGTTTCGCTTTTGCCGGACGGCAGGGCACGGTCATTACCCGCGATTATCGGCGCCAAAAGGTATTGGCGAGCCACACGCCCATCCCTGAATTGGACATAGGCATGGTGCAGAAAATCGATACCGAGGAACTTTATTTCGCAATGCGCCAGAAGCTTTGGCTATCGATGGTTTTGTTTGGACTGTTCGCACTGGCTGGCGCGGCGGTCCTGTATTTCAAGGTCAGGCCCGCCGTCCTCAAGCTCAACGACACCGGCATGCGCTTGCGCGACGCCCAGCGTATCGCCCGCATGGGAAGCTGGGAATGGATCCCCGCCACTGGCGCGTTTTCCTGCTCGGAGCAAGTCGCCGCCATCTTCGGCCGGAACCCGGGGCACGAAAAATTCACGATGGACACATTTTTCGACGCCATCCATCCCGACGATAGGAGCAGGGTGCAGGGCATCATGGCTTCAGCCTTGCCGGACGGGCAGTCTTTCGACGTCGAATATCGTATCGTGCCTGCAAGCGGGAACGAGCGCCACATCCACACTCAAGTCCAGGCGTTTCGCGGCGACGGTGTCGCGCCGAAGCGCTTGTCGGGAACGGTACAAGACATTACCGAGCGCAAATTGCAGGAGAATGCGTTGCGCGCAACGTATCTGGAACTCGATGACCTATACAACAATGCGCCCTGTGGCTATCACTCGCTGGACAAGGACGGCGTGATCCTGCGCGTCAACGATACCGAACTCGCGTGGCTGGGGTACCGACGCGAGGAATTGCTCGGCAAACACTTTATCGACTTGGTGCTCCCGCAAAGCCGGGAGGTTTTCACCGAAAACTTCCCGGTTTTCAAGAAACGCGGGTATATCCACGACCTCGAATACGATCTGCGCAGAAAGGACGGCACGACGCTATCGGTGTTGCTGAGCGCCTCGGCACACTACGACGCCGCTGGAGAATATCTGTCGAGCCGCTCGACGCTGTATGACATTACCAGTTTGAAGCAGGCGGAAAGCGTGCTGCACAAGCAACGAGCCATGCTGAATGCCTTCCTTTCCGCCTCGCCGGTCGGGATGCTCATGCTTGACCGGGATTTGCGCCACACCCACGTCAATCAGGCGCTGGCCGAAATCAGCGGCGTGTCGGTCGAGGCGCACCTCGGACGGACCGTCCAGGAAGTGGTACCCAAGGTGGCACCGCTGGTGGTGCCGTTGTATCAGCACGTCCTGGACAGCGGGGAATCCCTGCTCAACGTCGAAACATCCGGTGAAGTACCGCGCCATCCGGGGATTCAGAGATCGTGGCTCACCTCCTTCTTTCCCATTTTGGGGAAGGACGGTAAACCTTTCGCACTGGGCGGCGTGATTCTGGACATCACCGAACGCAAGCAGATGGAGGAACGCCTCAGGGACCGCGACGCGGCGTTGACGCAAGCTCAGCAAATCGGCCACATGGGCAGTTGGGAGTGGGACCTGGTCAGCGGCACCTTGACCTGGTCGGAAGAACTGTATCGCATTTTCGGTCTTGATCCGCAGCATTTTCAGGCGTCCCAGGAATTGTTCCTGCAGATTGTACCGGGTAACGAACACCCCGCCCTGCAGCGCGCCATCGACGACGCGCTGCAAGGAAGAAAGCCATACGACGTCGAGCATCACATCATCCATTCCGATGGAACCTTGCGCCTGATCCACGGCAAGGCCCAAGTGCTCCGCGACGAAAACGGCCAGCCGCTGCGCATGACCGGAGTGGGGCAGGACATCACCGAGCGACACGACAACTTGAATAAATTGGGGCATCTCAACCGCTTGTATTCGGTATTGAGCAAAGCCAACGAGATGTTCGTGCGGGTCCGCGACCGCGCCGAATTGTTCCGCGAAGTCTGCCGCATTCCCATCGAGGAAGGCGGTTTCCGCATGGCCTGGATCGGCCTGCTCGATCCCGATACCCAGCGGATCGTCCCGGTCATGCATTGGGGGCATGAGGATGGCTACCTGGAAGCGATTAGCGTCCTCGCGGTGAGCGATGATGAGCGGGGGCGCGGCCCGACCGGGGTGGCGTTCCGCGAAGGAATTTCAGTCATTTGTTCGGACATCGAAACCGATGAACGAATGCGCCCTTGGTGCGCTCAAGCACTCAAGCGCGGCTACCGCTCCTCGGCGGCTTTCCCGATTCGCGAAAACGGCCTGATCATCGGCGCCTACACCATCTACGCGGAAGAACCGAACTTTTTCGTCGAGGATGTCGCCAAGCTGGTGGAAGACCTGTCCGCCGACATTTCCTACGCCGTGGATGCCCTCGCCCATGCCCGTTACAAGGCGGAAGCCGAGGCGCAATTGAAGTTGCTCAACGAGGCACTGGAACACCGCGTGAAAATGCGCACCCGCCAGCTCGAAGCCGCCAACAAGGAACTGGAAGCCTTCAGCTATTCGGTATCCCACGACCTGCGCGCACCGTTGCGCAGCGTGGACGGGTTCAGCCAGATCTTGATGCGCGATCACGCCGACAAGCTGGATGACACCGGACGCGACTATCTCAAGCGGGTGGTCCGCGCCAGCAAGCGCATGGGGGAACTGATCGACGACCTGCTGCAGCTGTCGCGAGTGAGCCGCAGCGAACTCAAGAAGGACACCATCGACATGTCTAAGCTGGTATGTGCGGTGGGCCGTGAGATCAAGGCAGCCGACCCGGAACGCCAGGTGGAGTGGGCGATCCAGCCCGACGTAACAGTTGAGGCGGATGGCCGATTGATGCGCGCCATGCTGGAAAACCTGCTGCGCAATGCCTGGAAGTTCAGCGCGAAAAAGCCCGAAGCCCGCATCGAATTCGGCACGCTTGAGCAGGACGGTGAAAAAGTCCTGTTTGTGCGCGATAATGGCGCAGGATTCGACATGCAGTATGCCCACAAACTGTTCGGTGCCTTCCAGCGCCTGCATCGCGCCGAGGAATTCGAGGGCACCGGCATCGGGCTAGCCACCGTGCAGCGCATCATCAACCATCACGGCGGGCGCATCTGGGCCGAAGGCGCGGTGGGGCAGGGCGCAACGTTTTATTTTACGATTTAGCGAATCAGAAACAGGGTACAGGTGCAAGCTCATGACGAATCATTCAATACTGCTGGTTGAAGACAATCCCGACGATGCCGACCTGGCATTGCTCGCCTTCAAGGAAAGCGGCATACAGGAACAGACGCTGGTGGCGCGCGACGGGCAGGAAGCCCTCGATTACCTGCTGCACGGCGGGTCGATAGCCGGCTGCAACGCCGAACATCTGCCCAAGGTGGTTTTGCTCGACCTCAATCTCCCCCGCGTGGACGGTTTCGAGGTTCTCAAGCGGCTGCGCGGCGATGCCCTTACCCACTGCTTGCCGGTGGTGATCCTCAGTTCCTCGCGCGAGGAAATCGACCTGGCGCGCGCCTACCGGTTAGGCGCCAACAGCTACATCCAGAAATCCCTGGATTTCTCCCACTTCGTCCAGTCCGTCAAACAAATGGGCGAATACTGGCTGTCCCTCAACGTGGTGCCGGAGGCTTGTCAGAATTGAACCGTTGTAAGTTGCGCCTCCTGCAAATCGAGGACTCGCCCGACGATGCCGAACTGATCGTCGCCGAACTGCGCAGCGGCGGCTTCGAGATCCACTGCGCGTGCGTGGAAAGCCTCGAAGCCATGGAGTTGGCGCTCGACAGCGCCACCTGGGATCTGGTCATCTCCGACTTCAACCTGCCGTCTTTCTCGCCCGAGGGCGCCCTGCAACTGCTGCGCCGCAAGGAACTGGACATCCCGTTCATCGTGGTTTCCGGCTGCATCGGCGAACACACGGCAGTGGCGATGATGAAGGCCGGCGCGCATGACTACCTAATGAAAGATCATCTGGCGCGCCTAGTGCCGGCGGTGGAAAGGGAGTTGCGTGAAGCGCTGTCGCGCCGGGAACGGCGAGTCGCGCTGGAGAGGCTCGAAACCAACGAAAAGCTGTTGCGCGACATCACCTCCACCCTGGGGGAAGGCATCATCACGATGAGCCGCGACGGTACGCTGATGTTCATGAACCCCGAAGCGGAAAAATTGTTGGGCTGGCAAGAACACGAATTGATGGGGGTGGACGTCCACGACGCCATCCACTGCCTCAAGCCGGACGGTTCCAGCCTCCCCAAGGAAGACTGCCCGATTCAGATCATGATGGAAAGCGGCAGCTTTTATCGCAGCGACGACGACGTATTCGTGCGCAAGGGCGGCACCCCGTTCCCGGTGTCCTACATCGCCACCCCGATCATGGAAAACGGCGAAATGGTGGCGTTCGTCACGGCGTTCCAGGACATCACCGAACGCAAGCAGGCGGAGCACGCGCTCAAGGAATCGCGGCGCCAGTTGCGCGAACTGTCGGCATTCCTGCAAACAGTGCGCGAGGAAGAGCGCACCCGCATCGCCCGCGAACTCCACGACGAACTGGGCCAAGTCCTGACGGCGTTGCGCATCGACCTGGGCTGGCTGCAGCCGCGTGTCGCGGGCAACGACCCGCGGGTGGCCGACAAGCTGGACGCCATGTCGCGACTGGTGGATAGTACCGTCGATTCGGTGCGGCGCATCTCCGGCGACTTGCGCCCCGGCATGCTCGACGATCTCGGCTTGGCGGCGGCCATCGAATGGCTGGTGGAGCAATTTCGCGCACGCAACAACATCGACTGCGACCTGGACATGAACCGCGAAGAATTCGAATTGAACGACCAGTTGGCCACTTCGGTATTCCGCATCGTCCAGGAAGCCCTGACCAACGTCGCGCGCCACGCCCAAGCCAGTCTGGCCCACGTGCGGGTGGAGGACAACGGTTCCGGGATTGCCCTGGAAGTAGCCGACAATGGTCGCGGCTTCACCCCCGTCGCAACGGGTGAAAAGAAAACTTACGGACTGCTGGGGATACGCGAACGCGTCAAAATGCTGGGCGGCAAAATGGAAATTATCGGGCGACCCGGCCAAGGTGCCATCGTCCGCGCGTTCATCCCGTTTCATTACGAAGGAGGAGGACAATGATCCGCGTCCTAATAGCCGATGACCACCGTATCCTGCGCGAAGGACTCAAGCAGTTGCTCGCGGAAAGCGGCGACATCATCGTGGGCGGCGAGGCCGAAAACGGTTTCGAGGCGCTCGACAAAGCGCGCAAGGAAGACTGGGATGCCGTGGTGCTCGACATGTCGATGCCGGGCAAGAGCGGCATCGACCTGATCCGCCAGATCAAGGACGAAAAGCCCAAGCTGCCGATTCTTATCCTCAGTATGCACAAGGAGGACATGTATGCGCTGCGCACCCTGAAAGCCGGGGCATCCGGCTATCTGTCCAAGGACAGCGCCTCCGCCGAACTGGTCAAGGCAATCCGCAAGGTGGCCGGCGGCGGGGTTTACATCAACAGCAACATTGCCGAAAAACTGGCCATCGGCCTGATGCCGGCCAACGACGTGGCGCCCCACACCCTCCTGTCCGACCGCGAATACCAGATTTTCCTGATGCTGGTGTCCGGCCAGGGCATCACCGAGATCGCCGACGAACTCAATCTCAGCGTCAAGACCGTCAGCACCCATAAAACCAGGATCATGCAGAAGATGAACATCACCTCCCTGTCGGGCCTCATCAAGTACGCGATCAAGCACGGCTTGCTGGAAGACGGCGAGGAAACGCCCGAGTAACCGGCACTGCAGTTCGCTCAAATCGGTCGCCAACCCGCTGCCGACAAGGAAAACCACCTGGCTTTTTCCTTGCCGCCCTGTCGGATAATTCCTACCCCTCCCCCCGATAGTCCTATCCGCACTTTCAGCATCCGCTGATATTTTTCCTTGGCCCCAAACGGCATCATGGCACCATCAAACAAGTGCAGGATGGCCGCCAAATGAAAATATGCTTTATCGAGGACTCGCCGGAAATCCTGAATCGCCTGCGTGCCGTGGCTGCCGAGATCGACGGCATCCACGTGGTGGCCGAGGCGAATACTCAGGAAGGTGCCTTGCACGCCATACACAACGCACAGCCGGATGTGGTGATCCTCGACCTGCATCTCGCCAGCGGCAGCGGCATGGAGGTTCTGCGCCAAGCCCGACCCGCACGGGGAAAAGCGCAGTTCATCGTCCTGACCAACCATGGTTTTCCACAATATCGGGATAAGTGCTTTTCCCTGGGCGCCGACCACTTTCTCGATAAATCCCGGGATTTTGGAAAATTGAGCGGATTGCTGAGCGATCTGGCCGGCAGCGCAAAACCCGACTCGCACGGCTAAAGGGGGCCACATGAACAACGACATGTCTTATTCGAATGGTTGGTTTCCCGTGGTGCCGGCAGCGCTGGGCGCCGTGGCCCTGCCGCTGCTGGGCGGCGTGGGAATCGCCAATCTCGCCGCCGCCGCGGGATTAATCGCGGTTGGCGTGGTAGCCGGGGTCGTCCAGGCCAAGCGCCAGACCGCGATGGCGCAAGCCCTGGCGGAGGACCGCGAGCATGAATGTTGTTCGCGTTACCGGGCCGATGTCGAAGCCTTTCTGGACGGGCTGGGCCGCATGGAAAACGAGGTGACCTCGCTGTGGGTCAAGCAGATCGAAACCGGGCGCGGCCAAAGCGAACAGGCCATGATAGAACTGACCGGGCGTTTCTCCGGGATCGTCGAAAAACTCGATGAAGCGATTCGCGCTTCCAGCCTGTCCGCCGAATCGGTGGACAATCCGCAGGGTTTGGTGGCGATCTTCTCGCGGAGCGAAACCCGCCTGCAAACGGTGATCCAGTCGATGCGCGACACCTTGAGCCATGGCAGCGAACTGCTGGGCAGCGTGGGCAACCTGGTGCAATTCATCGACCAGTTGAAAGAGATGGCCGCCTCGGTCGCCAGCATCGCCGACCGCACCAACCTGCTCGCCCTCAACGCCGCCATCGAGGCGGCGCGTGCCGGGGAAGCCGGGCGCGGCTTCGCGGTGGTGGCCGACGAGGTGCGCAAGCTCTCCAACCTGTCCGGGGAAACCGGCCGCCAGATCAGCGAGAAAGTCCAGATCATCAGCGCCGCCATCAGCTCATCCTATCAGGTCGCGGAAAAATCCGCCGACGCCGACGCCGCCTCGGTCACCCAGTCGGAAGCCGCCTTGCACGGCGTGCTCGAAGAATTCCGCGAAGTCACCGGCGGCCTGACGGAAGCGGCAAACATCCTGCGCACCACCGGCACCGGCATCAAGAACGAAGTCGCCGAATCGCTGGTGCAGTTCCAGTTCCAGGACCGGGTCAGCCAGATACTGTGCCACGTGCGCGACAACATCACCGCCTTCCCGGCCTACATGGCGCAAAGCGAGCAGAAATACCACGAACAGGGGCGGCTGATGGCCATCGACTGGTCGGGCTTGTTGCATGAACTGGAGCGTTCCTACGCAACCAGCGAGGAACGCCACATCCACTCCGGCAAACAGCTTGCCGCCGCGGACGACGAAATCACTTTTTTCTAGGAGGAATACACCATGGCCAAAACCATCATGATCGTCGACGACTCAGCCACCTTGCGCCAGGTCGTATCGATTGCCCTCAAGGGTGCCGGCTACGACATCATCGAAGGCTGTGACGGCAAGGACGCCCTGAGCAAGCTCACCGGGCAAAAAGTCCATCTGATCGTCAGCGACGTCAACATGCCCAACATGGACGGCATCACTTTCGTCCAGGAAGTAAAAAAGCTGCCGGCCTACAAGTTCACCCCGGTCATCATGCTCACCACCGAAGCCGGCGAAGACAAGAAATCCGCTGGTCAGGCCGCCGGCGCCAAAGCCTGGGTGGTCAAACCCTTCAAGCCGGAGCAGATGCTGACGGCGGTTTCCAAGCTGATTCTTCCTTAACCGGAGAGGAGTTCACCATGAACAACCCTGCCCAGCAACTCCGTCCCGAAGGCGAGATGACCATTTTTACCGCCGCCGACCTCAAGGAGCAACTGATCGCCACCCTGTCCGCCTCGCCGGAACTGGAAATCGATCTGTCGCAAGTCAGCGAAATGGACAGCGCCGGCCTGCAACTGCTGATCGCGGCAAAAAACGAATGCCTGGCGCGCAATGGCCGTCTGCGCCTCACCGGCCACAGTCCGGCGGTGCGGGAAGTGCTGGATATCTGCAACATGACGGCATTTTTCGGCGACCCGGTCGTCATTCCTTCCTGCGCGCAATAAGCGCGGACACCCTGAGGAGTACATCATGAGTATGGACCCGGCACTGCAAACCCTCATCGTCGAAAGCCGCGAATTGCTGCAGGCAATGGAAGATGCGCTGTACGACATTGAAAACGCCGCCGACCGCGACGAAAGCATCAACGCCATTTTCCGCGCGGCGCACACCATCAAGGGCTCGGCAGGGCTGTTCGGCCTGGACGACATCGTCGCCTTCACCCACGTCGCCGAAAGCGTACTGGACAAGGTGCGCGCCGGCAAAGTGGAAATGGATGCGGGCCTGGTCGCGTTGTTTCTGGCGTGCGGCGACCATATCGCCACCATGATCGATGCGCTGGAAGCGGGCGCCGACGGGCTGGACGAGAACGGGCGCGCCACCGGCGCCGCATTGATGGAAAAGCTCTCCGTGTATCTGGGGGCCGGCAAGCCTGCCGCTTCCGCCGTCTCGACGCCCGCATCGGCGGACGAGCACGTGGAAAGAATGGGCGGCGACCGGGCGGAAACCGACAACTGGCACATTTCCCTGCGTTTCAGCCATGACGTGCTGCGCAACGGCATGGACCCCCTCTCGTTCCTGCGCTACATGGGCAAGCTCGGGCAAATCGTCGCCATCACCACCCTCCACGAAGGACTTCCCCCGCTCCAGGAAATGGATGCGGAAGCCTGCTACCTCGGCTATGAAATCAGCTTTCACAGCAACGCCGACAAGGCCGCCATCGAGGGGATCTTCGAGTTCGTCCACGACGATGCGCAGATCCACATCATCCCGCCGCGCAGCCGCATCGCCGAATACGTGCACTTCATCCAGGAACTCCCCGAAGAGGACATGAGGCTCGGGCAAATCCTGGTCAAATGCGGCACCCTCACCGAGCATGAACTGGCGCAAATCATCGACTTCCAGGGCAAGCGCGCGGAAGCGGGCGGGGCCAAGCCGCCAATCGGCGAAATCCTGGTCAGCGAGGGCATCGTCGCGCCCCAAGTGGTGGATGCCGCCCTGGAAAAACAGAAGCAGGTGAAGGAAATCAAGGCCAAGGAGAGCCAGGTGATCCGGGTCGACGCGGAGCGCCTCGACCAACTGATTAATCTGGTGGGCGAACTGGTGATCGCCGGGGCTTCCGCCACCCTCCTCTCGCAACGCGGCGGCGACACCCTGCTCCAGGAAGCAACTTCCAACGTATCGCGACTGGTCGAGGAAATCCGCGACAGCGCCCTGCAATTGCGCATGGTGCAGATCGGCGAAACCTTCAAGCGCTTCAACCGGGTGGTGCGCGACGTCAGCCGCGAGCTGGGCAAGGACATCGAGTTGTCCATCGGCGGCGCGGAAACCGAACTGGACAAGACCGTGGTGGATCGCATCGGCGACCCGCTCATGCACCTGGTGCGCAATTCCATGGATCACGGTATCGAGTCCCCCGAAGTGCGCTTGGCGAAAGGCAAGCCGGCACGCGGCAAGGTGCGCCTCAACGCCTACCACGAATCGGGCAGCATCGTCATCGAGGTCGGCGACGACGGCGGCGGCCTGAACAAGGAAAGAATCCTCAAGAAAGCCATCGAGAAAGGCGTGGTCGAAGCCGGCCAAAGCTTGTCCGACCAGGAAATCTACAACCTGATCTTCGCGCCGGGCTTCTCCACCGCCGAGCAGGTCACCAACCTCTCCGGGCGCGGGGTGGGCATGGACGTGGTGCGCCGCAACATCGAAGCATTGCGCGGCACCATCGAACTCGATTCGCAGGAGGATGTCGGTTCCACCACCCGCATCCGCCTGCCCCTCACCCTGGCGATCATCGACGGTTTCCTGATGGGGGTGGGCAGCGCCTCCTACGTGGTGCCACTCGACATGGTGGTGGAATGCATGGAACTCAGCGAGGCCGAACGCCAGGAAAGCCAGGGCCGCGATTTCATCAACCTGCGCGGCGCGGCGCTGCCCTTTGTCCGCTTGCGTGAACAGTTCCGCGAACCGGGCAAACCGGGGCGCCGGGAAAACATCGTGGTGGTACAGTACGGCAACCAGAAAGCCGGGTTCGTGGTGGATCAACTGATGGGCGAATTCCAGACGGTCATCAAGCCGCTCGGCAAGTTGTTCGGCAATCTCAAAGGCATCAGCGGTTCGACCATCCTGGGCAGCGGCGACGTCGCGCTGATCCTCGACGTGCCGGCATTGATTCAGCAAGCGGTAGGCAGGGAAACCCGGGATATGGTCACGCAGTAGGAAACCGGCGGTTGGAATCCAGTAAATTTATTCAAATCATTTCAAGGAGTACATCATGTTCAAGAATATGAAAATTGGAACGCGGCTAGGTCTGGGTTTCGGTTTGTTGATGTTGTTGATGTTTGCGATGGCAATCATTGGGATTACCCGTATGGCGGCGATGAATGGCAACATTGATGAAATCGTCAAGGTCAATAGCGAGGAAACCAAGCTGGTCGTCGAAATGCGTGGCGCAGTACGCAATATCTCGGTAGCGGTTCGCAATGTGGTGCTGCTGACCGAAATGTCCGACATGCAAAAGGAGAAAGAGCGGGTTGAGCTTGCGCGCTCCAAGTATGCCACCGCGACGGAAAAGCTTGAAAAAATGTTCAACGATCTGCCGGGTACCACCAACGAAGAGAAGCAGCTGTTGGCCCAGATCAAGGAAGCACAGAAGGAAACCAAGCCGACAGTGGATAAGGCTATACAGTTGGGTCTGGAAAATAAGTCTGCTGAAGCTACCACAACCTTGCTTAAGGAAGTCCGCCCACCACAACGGAAATGGCTGGACAGGCTGGATGAATTGGTAAACCTGGAATACAAGCTGAATGACGAGGCTGCATCAGCTGCGGCGAAAGCCTACGAGGCGGCACGCACGCTGATGATTGTGGTGGCCATCGTTGCAGCCCTGTTCGGCGTCAGCATTGCCTTCTGGGTCACCCGCTCGATCACCGTGCCGCTCAACCAGGCTGTCGGCGTTGCCAACCAGTTGGCCGAAGGCGACCTGACCACCAAGATCGTGGTGACCTCCACCGATGAAACCGGGATGTTGCTAACCGCCATGGAAAACATGGTGGATAAGCTCTCCCAGATCATCGGTGAAGTACGCGGCGCCACCGACAACATTTCCAGCGCTTCCGAGGAAGTCTCGGCGACCGCCCAGTCGCTCTCCCAGGCATCCAGCGAACAAGCGGCCAGCGTCGAGGAAACCAGTGCTTCCATCGAGCAGATGAGCGCCTCGATCAACCAGAACACCGAAAACTCCAAAGTTACCGACGGCATGGCCTCGCAAGCCGCCAAACAGGCTGTCGAAGGCGGCGAGGCGGTCAAGCAGACCGCCGAGGCGATGAAGCAAATCGCCGACAAGATCGGCATCATCGACGATATCGCCTACCAGACCAACATGCTCGCTCTCAACGCCGCCATCGAGGCAGCCCGCGCCGGCGAGCACGGCAAGGGCTTCGCGGTGGTGGCGGCGGAAGTGCGCAAGCTCGCCGAACGCAGCCAGGTGGCCGCCCAGGAAATCGGCGAAGTGGCGAAGAGCAGCGTGGCGCTTTCCGAGAAGGCCGGCAAGCTGCTCGACGAAATGGTCCCGGCGATCAACAAGACCTCCGACCTGGTGCAGGAAATCACCGCCGCTTCGGAAGAGCAATCCGCCGGGGTGTCGCAGGTCAACACCGCGATGAGCCAACTCAACCAGATCACCCAGCAGAACGCCTCCAGCAGCGAAGAACTGGCGGCCACCGCCGAGGAAATGAGCGGTCAATCCGAACAGTTGCAGCAACTGATGGCCTTCTTCAAGGTGAGCGATCGCGGTGCAGGCAGCACCTCCCGCGCGGTGGCCAAGCCGGCGGCCGCCAAATCCCGCAAGGCGCCGCTTCAGGCCAAGTCCGCGGGATTGGGGGCGCCGACTGCCGAACCCGAGTTCGTGCGCTTCTAAGGAGTGACATCATGGGTGAACTGACCACAACGGCAAAAGGGACGGCGGTCGCCGCCGCTCGCCAGGAGGACCACCAGTACCTGACCTTCCTGCTGGGCGGCGAGATGTTCGCCATCGGCATTCTCAACATCAAGGAGATCATCGAATACGGTGCATTGACCACCGTGCCGATGATGCCCGGCTTCATCCGCGGGGTCATCAACCTGCGCGGCCGGGTGGTGCCGGTCATCGACCTGTCCGCCCGTTTCGGGCGCGACAGCACCGCCATCAACCGCCGCACCTGCATCGTCATCATCGAGGTGGAAGCCGATGCCGAGAAACACGACGTCGGCATCGTCGTCGATGCGGTTTCCGAAGTCCTGGAAATCCCCGTCTCCGAAATCGAGCCGCCGCCTTCCTTCGGCGCCAAGATCCGCGCCGATTTCATCAGCGGCATGGGCAAGGTCGCCGGCAAGTTCGTCATTCTCCTCGGTGTCGACAAGGTTCTGTCCATCGATGAAATGGTCACCCTCTCGCAAGCCGGCGAAACCATTGGCCTGTTGACAGCACAGCAAGGAGATAGCCATGTTGGGTAATTTAAAAATCGTCTGGAAGATCAGCCTTTCCCTCGGCATCGCCCTGGCCGTGTTCGTAGCGGCACTGGGTACGGCGTTGAGTGGCATGGAGCAGGTCGGGACGCGCTTCGAGCAGTTTCTGGAACGCGATCAGGCTTTGGCGCAATCGATCAACGGCATGTATGCCCAAGGCCTGCAACTCGGCCAGGCGTTGCGCAATATCGTGATGGATCCATCCAACCAAGCGGCCCACAAAAACCTGAGCAGGGCCGGCGAGGAATTCAAAGAGGCCAGCGAGCGCGCCATGCGTCTGGCGGAAGGCGATCCGGCAACCGCCCAGGCCTTGAAGGAAATCGTCGCGCTACGCGCCGAACAGATTCCGGTTCAGGCACGTATCGTGACGCTGGCCGGCGACCGCGAGCACGCCGTCGCCGTGCTCAACAAGGAAGAAACCCCGCTGTGGCGGCAGATTCGCACCAAATTGATGGACTTGATCAAGGAAAAGAATAGCAGCGTGGAAGCGAAGAAAGCCGAAATGTTGGCCTTCGTCCGCCAAATGCTGTTCATCAGCATCGGCCTCGGTGCCGCGGCATTGCTGATTGGGATCGTCGTGGCGACATGGCTGGTGCGCGGGATCACCCGCCCCCTCAACCAGGCGGTGGCGGTGGCCAACCAGCTTGCCGAGGGCGACCTGACGGCGCGCATCGAAGTCACCTCCAGCGACGAAACCGGGCAATTGCTGCACGCCATGCACAACATGGTGGCGCAGTTGTCGCGCATCATCGGCGAAGTGCGCGGCACCGCGAATCATCTTTCCAGTTCCTCGGTGCAGGTTTCGGCAACCGCCCAGTCCTTGTCGCAGGCTTCTTCCGAACAGGCGTCCAGCGTCGAGGAAACCAGCGCCTCGATCGAGCAGATGTCGGCATCGATCAACCAGAATACCGACAACGCCAAGGTTACCGACGGCATGGCCGCGCAAGCCGCCAAGCAGGCCGCCGACGGCGGTGAAGCGGTGAAACAAACCGCCACGGCGATGCAGCAGATCGCCGCCAAGATCGGCATCATCGACGACATCGCTTACCAGACCAACCTGCTCGCCCTCAATGCCGCCATCGAGGCGGCGCGCGCCGGCGAACAGGGCAAGGGCTTCGCGGTGGTGGCCATGGAAGTGCGCCGCCTGGCGGAACGCAGCCAAGTGGCGGCCCAGGAAATCGGCGAGGTGGCGGCCAACAGCGTGGCACTCTCGGAAAAAGCCGGCAAGCTCCTCGATGAAGTGGTGCCGACGATCAACAAGACCTCCGACCTGGTCCAGGAAATCACTGCCGCATCGGAAGAGCAGTCCGTCGGGGTGTCGCAGATCAATACCGCGATGAACCAACTCAACCAGATCACCCAGCAGAACGCCTCCTCTTCGGAAGAACTGGCGGCCACCGCCGAGGAGATGAGTCACCAATCCGAGCAATTGCAGCAGTTGATGGCGTTTTTCAAGGTAGGCGGGCAGGCCGCCGCGACGGACAAGCCGCTTGCCGCCAAGGCCCGCACGGTACCGACGGCCCGTGGCATACCGGTCGCCGAAGCCTCGTTCGCGCGATTTTGAGGAACCGGAACGGGCATCTGTAGGAGCATTCCTATGCGCTGCCCCGCTTTTCCGACAGGCAAGATAAAGATTCGCTGATATTTTTCGTGCTTCCGTCGCTTCATTATGTGAACCATCGGAATAGGCAACAGATACGAAAAAGGACAATGACCATGAACACAGCCACCTTGAGCGACCGCGAATTTTCCCAGTTTCAAAGCATGATCCACCAGATCGCCGGCATCAGCCTGTCGTCAGCCAAGAAGCCGCTGGTCAGCAGCCGCCTGGCGAAACGCCTCCAGGAACATCAACTGTCCAGCTACGGCGACTATTTCAAGGTGCTGGCGGGCGGGCACGACCCGGATGAAATCCAGACGGCGGTCGATCTGCTCACTACCAACGAAACCTATTTTTTCCGCGAGCCGAAACACTTCGATTTCATGCGCGACAAAATCCTGCCGCATCATCAAGCGGGACGCCCGTTCCGGGTGTGGAGCGCGGCCAGTTCCTCGGGCCAGGAAGCCTACAGCATCGCCATGATCCTGGCCGACCGTCTGGGCGGGCAGTCCTGGGAGGTGATGGCTTCCGACATCAGTGTGCGCGTCCTGGAAAAGGCCCGCACCGGCCTCTATCCCATCGAACAGGTGAAGCACATTCCGAAAAATTACCTGGGCAATTATTGCCTGAAAGGGGTCGGCTCGCAGAGCGGCAGCTTCTTGATCGATCAGAATCTGCGCAGCCGGGTCGATTTCAAACAGGTCAACCTGAACAAGGCCTTGCCGCAATTTGGCGAATTCGACCTGGTGTTTCTGCGCAACGTGATGATCTATTTCGACGCCGACACCAAGCGCCAGGTGGTCAGCCGCATCGTCGCCCAACTCAAGCCCGGCGGGCATTTGCTGATCGGCCATTCGGAAAGTCTGAACGGAGTGACCGAAGGCCTGCGCATGATCCAGCCTTCGGTATATCGCAAACCCTAAACCGCCCACCGCAATGAAAAAGCCCGCGCATGTCATCGAAATCTTCCTTCAGCCCGGGGAATTCTATTTCGGCGACCGGAATACGCGGATCCGCACCGTTCTGGGCTCCTGCGTCTCCATCACCATGTGGCATCCACGCCTGCTAATCGGCGGAATGTGCCACTTCATGCTGTCCCGTCGTCCGTCCGGGCAGTCCGGTGAACTGGACGGGCGCTACGCCGACGAAGCCATGGCGTTGTTCCTCCGCGAGATCCGGGACGCCGGCACCCAGCCGGCGGAATATCAGGTCAAGCTGTTCGGCGGCGGCAACATGTTTCCCGCCAGCATGAAACTGCGCAACGGCAATTGTCATCCGCCCACCTGCGACGGCACGGTCGTTCACGACTGCCGCCAAGTATCCTGCGCCAACAGCCGCATCGCCCGGCACCTGGCGGTGCAAAACGGCTTCAGGATTGCCGCCGAGCACCTCGGCGAGACCGGTCATCGCCAGATTCTCTTCGATATCTGGAGCGGCCACGTGTGGGTCAAGCACAACCCGATCATCCCCATCCCCCCATGCATGGCCGGCCAACCATCATGAAAAAAATCAACATATTGATCGTGGACGACTCGGCCGTGGTGCGCCAGGTGCTGACCGGCCTGCTGGAACAGGATCCGGCGATCCACATCATGGGCGCCGCCGCCGATCCGCTGTTCGCCATGGAACGCATGAGCCGGCAGTGGCCGGACGTGATCGTGCTCGACGTGGAAATGCCGCGCATGGACGGGATCAGCTTTCTGAAAAAAATCATGGCCGAGCGCCCGACGCCGGTGGTGATCTGCTCGACCCTCACCGAAGCGGGCGCGGAAACCACCATGCAGGCGATGTCCGCCGGGGCGGTGAGCATCGTCACCAAGCCCAAGATCGGCCTCAAGCGCTTTCTCGAAGACGCTTCGTCGGACATCGTCGGCGCGGTCAAGGCGGCAGCACAGGCCAACGTGCGGCGAATGGTGATGGCGGCACCCCATGCCAAGGTGGCGCCCAAGTTGAGTGCCGACGCCATTCTGCCGGCGGGCCAGGGTCACGCGCTGGCCCAGACCACCGAGCGGATCGTCGCCATCGGCACTTCCACCGGCGGCACCCAGGCGCTCGAAGTGGTTTTGACCGCCTTGCCGCGCGTCTGTCCGGGCATCGTCATCGTCCAGCACATGCCGGAGAAGTTCACCGCGGCGTTTGCCGCCCGCCTCGACGGCATCAGCCAGATCGAAGTCCGCGAGGCGCAGAACAACGACCGGGTGGTGCCGGGGCGCGCCCTGATCGCGCCGGGCGGTCGGCACATGGTACTGAAGCGCAGCGGCGCCCAATATTTCGTGGAGGTGCTGGACGGCCCGCTGGTCAACCGCCATCGCCCCTCGGTGGACGTGCTGTTCCGTTCGGTGGCGAAAACGGCGGGGAAAAATGCAGTCGGCATCATCATGACGGGAATGGGAGACGATGGCGCCAACGGGCTGCTGGAAATGCGTCAGGCGGGTGCGCCGACGGTCGCGCAGGACGAGGCGACCTGCGTGGTGTTCGGGATGCCCAAGGAGGCCATCAAGCGCGGCGCGGCCGCGAAAGTGCTGCCGCTGCACGGCATGGCCGAGGAAATTGTCAGACATGGTTAATAAAAATAAGGGGGAATCATGAATGCCGAGAATAAATCTTTACGGGCGCTGATCGTCGAGGACTCGCCGGACGATGCGGTTTTGCTGTTGGATGCCTTGCAGGGCGGCGGCTTTTCCGTGATTCACGAGCGCGTCGACTGCCCGCGCCACCTTGAGGAACAACTCAGGGAAAAGCCTTGGGACGTGATCCTGTGCGACCACAACCTGCCGGGTTTCGATGCGCCGCATGCACTGGGCATCGTGCGGCGCCATGACGAGGAACTGCCGTTCATCATCGTATCCGGGTCGATTTCCGACGACCTCGCGGCGGGCACCATGAAAAACGGGGCAGCGGATTTCATTCCCAAGAGCAACCTCAGCCGCCTGATCCCCGCCATTGAGAGGGAACTGCGCGAGTCGGCCAACCGCCAAGCTCTGAGGCAGGCCCACGAGAAACTTGACCACATGCTGTATTACGATCCGTTTACCGGCCTGCCCAATCGCGACGGGTTCATTTCCCGCCTGCGGATCCATATGGATAATTCGCAACAGGGCAGAGCCGTGCTCAGCCTGGAATTGTGCCGTTTCAAACAGATCATGAAGGCGCTCGGCGCGGATGTCGGACGCCAACTGCTGCGCGCCACCGCCGGACGCCTGGCGCGCCATGGCGTCGTGGCGCGCTCCGGGGAGGATTGCTTTGCCTTGCTGGTTAACGGCATAGACGATGCCGAACAGGCCGAGCAGTTCGCCCAAACCCTCATCGAGTCGTTCTGGGCGCCCTTCCAGATCGAGGAACAGGAGTTGTTCATTTGTTGCCGCCTGGGTATCAGCCTTTATCCCCAACATGGGCAAGAACCCGAGGAATTGCTGAGCCATGCGGAAACCGCCATGATCTGCGACCAGGGCGAGGGGCGCGGCAGCTACACCCTGTATGGGAAAAGCCTGGATACGCACCGCCAGGAACGGCTGGAACTGGAAAAAGCCTTATATCGGGCGGTGCGCAACCAGGAGTTCGAACTGTATTACCAGCCCCAACTCGACCTGAACAAGCGCACCATCGTCGGGGTGGAGGCGCTGCTGCGCTGGAATCGCCCGGACCATGGCATGGTGTCGCCTGCCCGCTTCATTCCCATGCTGGAAGAGACCGGGCTGATCATCCCGGTCGGCGAATGGGTGTTGCGCACCGCCTGCCAGACCCACCGCGAATGGCAGCAGCGAGGCATACCACCGGTCTGGATGGCGGTGAACCTCTCCGCCATCCAGTTCCGCCAGCCCGGCCTGGTGGAACTGGTGAAATGCACCCTGGCGGAAACCGGCATGGCCGCCACCAGCCTGGAACTGGAAATCACCGAGAGCGTGGCGATCTTCAACGAACAGGAAACCATCCATACCCTGCGCGAACTCGGCGCCATCGGGGTAAAACTCGCCATCGACGATTTCGGCACCGGCTATTCCTCGCTCAACTCACTCAAGCGCTTCCCCTTTGGAAAACTGAAAATCGACCAGTCCTTCGTGCGCGACATCAGCCGCGACGCCAACGGCGAGAGCATGGTCAAGGCGATCCTCGACATGGCCGAAAGCCTCGGCCTGGCGGTCATCGCCGAGGGCGTGGAAACCCTGGAGCAGGCCGATTTCCTGCAAAAGTGCGGCTGCCACGAGATCCAGGGCTATTATTTCAGCCGGCCCATCCCGGCCGGTGATATGGCGGCATTACTGGAGGCGCATCATCGCGAAGCAACGAGCTGTAAGCCAGACCGATGCGAGATGGACACCGGCACGCGCCATGCGCCATAATTTGGCGCCCCCGTCCTGAGGACGGGACATCACAGACAGGACATCTCACATGGCGGTCATCGCGGTATTCAACCAGAAGGGCGGGGTCGGCAAGACCACCACCTGCCTCAACGTGGCAGCAGCGCTGGCGCTACTCGACAAGTCCCCGCTCGCCATCGACCTCGACCCGCAAGCGCACCTGTCGCTGGCCTGCGGGGCTGCCACCAACGACAGCCGCGAAACCATCGCAGCCTTTTACCGCGAGGAAAAATCCCTCCTGACGCTGGTGCGTAACGCCGGCGAGGGACTGCACTTGATCCCCGGCCATCTCGAACTCTCCAAGATCGACGCCCTCCACGGGCGCAGCACCAAGGTGGCGATGCGCCTCAAGCAGGGGCTGAACGAAGGGCTGGCGTGGGACGACCAGCCGATTCTCATCGATTGCTGCCCGGCGCTGGGAGTGTTGTCGCTTAACGCGATAGTGGCGGCCGACGGGGTGCTGATCCCGGTGTCCGCGGATTTCCTGTCGATGCAGGGGGTACACCGCGTCGATGCGGCGTTGCGCGTGCTGGAAAAAAAACTCGGCCACACCATCAGGCGGCGCATCGTGGTAACGCGCTTCGATGCGCGCCGCAAGGTAGCGCGCGATTCCCTGGCGGAATTGCGGGAACGCTACGGCGACATGGTTTGCGAAACGACGGTGGCGGAAACCGTGGGCCTCACCGAAAGCCCGGCGCACGGCAAGAACATTTTCGAGTTTGCCCCTAACAGCCAGGGGGCGACGGATTACAACGCACTGACGCTGGAACTGCTCAACAAGGGATTTTTTCAGTGAGGCGAGTTCAGCAGAACATTTTCAACATCGTCAAACCGGCAATCCCCAAGAGGAAGGCGACCCCCAGGAAAATCATCAGATAACCGGTCTTGGAAGGGGCGCCGCGCTTTTTATTGTCGAAATAGTTGAAGCCTTCCCCCATCGCGGTGAACGCCCCGAACACGAAAATCACGAAGACATTGAACATCAGGTAGGCCTGGAGATCACCCACCCTGCCGCAGCTCATGCGCGCCATCTCGAAATTGGTCAGCATCACCATGCCGGTGACGATAATCGCCAGCAACCCCAATCCGATTCCGGTCATGATCCAGAATTCGCGGCTGCACAGCATCTCCCAGATTTCGTTGATTGATTCGTCGAAGCCTTTTTTTCTCATGATGATTCCCGTAGTAGCGACTATTTCCGGTCGAAGCGGCGGTACTGTATCGCCTCGGCAATATGCGGCGTGGCGATTTCCGGGCTGCCTATTAAATCGGCAATCGTGCGCGCAACTTTAAGTATGCGGTGATACGCACGGGCCGACAAGTCCAGCCGCGCCACCGCTTGCTTGAGCAACCCCATCCCGTCCTGGGACGGCTGGCAATAATCTTCGATCTCCTGGCCTTCGAGCGCCGCATTGGGCTTGCCCTGACGCGCCAGTTGCACCGCGTAGGCGGCATCCACGCGAGCACGCACGGCCGCGCTGGATTCCCCGGCGCCGCGCTTGGTCAATTCCGCCTCGGGAAGAGCAGGCACCTCGATCTGCAGGTCGATACGGTCCAACAACGGGCCGGAAATTCGGCTGCGGTAGCGCGCCACCACGTCCGGCGTGCAGTGGCATTTACCGCTGGGATGGCCGAGATAACCGCACGGGCAGGGGTTCATCGCCGCCACCAGTTGGAAACGGGCGGGGAAATCGGCTTGGCGAGCGGCGCGCGATATGGTAATGCGCCCCGATTCGAGGGGCTCGCGCAGCACTTCGAGAACCTTGCGGTCGAATTCCGGCAATTCGTCGAGGAACAATACCCCGTGGTGAGCCAGTGAAATTTCGCCGGGGCGCGGGTTTCCGCCACCACCGACCAGGGCCACCGCCGAAGAGGTGTGATGCGGTTGCCTGAAATTGCGGCGTTTCCAGTCTTCCCCACGGAAGCCGCCGTTGCTCAGGGATTGCAGGGCTGCCGCTTCGAGCGCCTGCGCGTCGGTCATCGCCGGGAGGATGCCGGGCAGGCGCGCGGCCAGCATGGTTTTACCGGTGCCCGGCGGGCCGCACATCAGCAGGCTGTGGCCGCCCGCCGCAGCGACTTCCAAGGCCCGCTTGGCGTGGCTCTGGCCTTTTACGTCGCTGAAATCCGGGTAAGACGTGGCGGCGCTTGCGCTGGTCGCGCCAGTATGGCGTGCCAGCGGCTCATGACCGGCCAGATGGGCGCACACCGCGAGCAGCGAGGTGGCCGGATAGACCCGCGCTTCGCCGACCAGCGCGGCTTCGTCGCCGTTCTCAACCGGCAGGATGAAGGCGCGTCCGTCGCGGCAGGCTTTGAAGGTCATTGCCAGCGCGCCGCGAATCGGGCGCAGTTCGCCGGTCAGGGCCAATTCCCCGGCGAACTCGAATTCCTTGACGCGCTCGGCGGGAATCTGCCCGGAAGCGGCGAGGATACCCAAGGCGATGGGCAGGTCGAAACGCCCGCTTTCCTTGGGTAGGTCGGCGGGCGCCAGATTGACGGTAATCCGCCGATTAGGAAACTCGAACTGCGAATTGAGCAGCGCCGAGCGCACCCGGTCCTTGCTTTCCTTGACCTCGGTTTCCGGCAAACCGACGATGGTAAAGCTGGGCAGGCCATTCGACAAATGCGTCTCGACGGTGACCGGGGGGGCTTCCATCCCGGCCAGGGCGCGGCTGTAGAGGACCGCCAGAGACATGACTAGGCGTCGCCGCCTTTTTGCAACTGCTGTTCCAGCGCGGCAACGCGGGTTTCGAGAGCTTCAACCATGTCGCGGGTTTTCTGCAACACCGCCTGCTGGACTTCGAATTCCTCGCGCGGCACCAGGTCGAGCCGGGTGGACACGTTGTGAAATACCGCGCGCAGGTTCTTTTCGATGTCCTTGGCGGGACTATTGGCAAGCAATTCGCCGATTTTGCCGCTCAATTCTTCCAGGGGAGTGGGCTTCATGGGATGTCCTTTACTGAGTAATTGCACAGTTTATCAAAAAAACCTTATGGAACTAGTCATATATAGACTATGCACCAAAACGGTGCCGGTTATGTCGCATTTGCTTCAAAGTGGCGCCCCAAAATCGGGCGCCGCGCCGGCAATCCATTTACTATATTGAATTCACTTGATATTGCATCCTGGCACAGCTAATGCTTATACGGAACTGCATCGATTTTGATTACTTTAACTACCATTGAGGAAAGGACTTGAATATGAGCAAACTCACTTATTCTTTGATTCTGGCTGGCTTGGCAAGTATTCCCGCCGCGTCCGCGTTTGCAGCCGACGCACCCGCCGCCCCGGCTGCGGAGACGCCAGTGCACACCTTCACCGCCAACATCAACCTGCTCACCGAATACCGCTTCCGCGGCATCGACCAAACCTGGGGCAAGCCCGCCATGCAAGGCGGCGCCGATTACGCCCATGCCGACGGCTGGTACGCCGGCCTGTGGGGCTCCAACGTGAGCAGCAACAGCTACCCCGGCGGCAACCTGGAAATCGACTACTACGCCGGCTATAACGGCAAGATCAACGACGACCTGGGCTGGACGGTGGGCGGCTACGGCTACTATTACCCCGGCGCCAACTTCAACAAGTCCGCCACGCCCGGCGCCGACCAATCGCTCGACAACTTCGAAATCAACGTCGGCGTTTCCTGGAAATTCATCAGCTACAAGCTGTCGGTTTCCACCACCGATTACTTCGGCGCAAACAGCAAGTCCGGCTACAACGGCGGCACCAAGGGCAGCATGTACCACGATCTGTCGATCAACTACCCGTTGGCCGACGACCTGACCCTGGGCTTCCATATCGGCCGCACCGACGTCAAGGCCAACTACGGCACGATCAACCCCGACTACACCGACTACAAACTGTCCATCGCCAAGACCTTCAAGGACGGTTGGAACGGCTCGCTGGCCTACGTGAAATCGTCCAACGATGCCTTCTTCAAGAACACCATGTCCTTCGCCAACGGCGACATGCGCGACCTGAACAAAGGCGTGCTGGTGCTGCAAGTCGGCCGGACGTTCTAATCGGGCAACCTCATTCAAGGAGCGAACATGAAACAGGTCACCGCAATTATCAAGCCGTTCAAGCTTGACGAAGTGCGCGAAGCTCTCTCCGCCATCGGCGTGCAGGGCATCACCGTTACCGAGGTCAAGGGTTTCGGACGGCAAAAAGGCCACACCGAACTGTACCGTGGCGCCGAATATGTCGTCGATTTTCTGCCCAAGGTGAAAATCGAGGCCGCCGTTCAGGCCGACATGGTGGATCGCGTCATCGAGGCCATAGAGAAATCCGCCAAGACCGGCAAGATCGGCGACGGCAAGATTTTCGTCTATGACGTGGAACAGGTCGTGCGCATCCGTACCGGTGAAACCGGTCCGGACGCCCTCTAACCGTACCCCAAGGAGATCAAGACCATGGAACGTATGTGCAAAATCCTGATGTTTTTGGGCGTGTTGATGTGGGGCGGTCTGGCCCTCGCCGATGAACCCGCCAAGGCACCCGCCGCCGATGCAGCACCGGCAGCGACCGCACCGGCTCCCGCTGCTGCTGCCCCCGCCGATGGCACCCCGCCGGTCGCCGCGCCGGTCGAGAAGAAGCTCGACACCGGCAACACCGCCTGGTTGCTTACCTCCACCGCGCTGGTGCTGTTCATGACCATCCCCGGTCTGGCGCTGTTCTACGGCGGCATGGTGCGCAAAAAGAACGTGCTCGCCACGCTGATGCAGTCTTTCGCCATTACCTGTCTGGTGACCATCATCTGGATGGTGGCCGGCTACAGCTTGGCGTTCCGCGACGGTGGACCATTCATCGGCGGACTCGACCGCTTGTTCCTCAATGGCATGGGTATCGGCGATTTGTCCGGCACCGACGGACAGAACATCCCGGAATCGGTGTTCATGATGTTCCAGATGACCTTCGCGATCATCACCCCGGCACTGATTGCCGGTGCGTTTGCCGACCGCATGAAGTTCTCCGCCATGCTGTGGTTCATCGCCGCCTGGTCGCTGCTGGTGTATTCGCCGGTCGCTCACTGGGTATGGGCAGCCAGCCCCGATGCCAACGTAGGCGGCTGGCTCGCCACCAAGGGCGTGCTGGACTACGCCGGTGGCACCGTGGTGCATATCAACGCCGGTATTGCCGGTCTGGTTGCGGCCATCGTGCTGGGCAAGCGCATCGGCTACGGCAAGGAACCGATGGCGCCGCACAACTTGGTGCTGACCATCGTCGGTGCGGCCATGCTGTGGGTGGGCTGGTTCGGCTTCAACGCCGGCTCTGCCGTGGCAGCCGACGGTCGTGCCGGGATGGCGATGGCTGTCACGCAAATCGCTACCGCTGCCGCCGCGATGTCCTGGATGTTTGCCGAATGGATGGGCAAGGGTAAGCCTTCCGTGCTGGGTATCGCTTCCGGCGCGGTGGCCGGGCTGGTCGCCATCACCCCCGCTTCCGGTTTCGTCGGCCCGATGGGCGCGCTGATTATCGGCCTGGTCGCTGGTGTGGTGTGCTTCTGGGGCGCCACCTCGCTGAAGCGCATGATGGGTTATGACGACTCCCTCGACGCCTTCGGTGTTCACGGCATCGGCGGCATCGTCGGCGCCATCCTGACCGGCGTATTCGCGGTCAAGGACATCGGCGGCACCGCCGGTATGCTCGAAGGCAACGGTGCGCAAGTCGGCATCCAGCTTCTCGGTGTCGGCGTCACGGTGGTCTACGGTTTGATTATGACCTTCGTCATCCTCAAGGTAATCGACATGGTGGTCGGCCTGCGGGTGAGCGAAGAGGAAGAACGCGAAGGGCTGGACGTCAGCCTGCACGGAGAGCGCGTCGAATAACGTTTTCCCTACTCCTCCGAAGTGGAAATTTTGGGCACCCTCGCGGTGCCCGTTTTTTTTCTTATGAAGTTAACCAAGCATGGTCCGAGTAAGGAACAAAGAGACTACCAGCCCACCGCTATTCGCGGCGAACGGATGCGCCCGATCCAAATTCGTCCAGGAATTCGGGAAAGCCGCAGTAAAACGATAAACTTTCGGCCATCTATAAAATATTTACAATTAAGAATTAATGCGTTACAGCATACCTGTAATAAGTAACAGGTATTTTCCCGGTTGTGAGTTGGGTAGGATGGTAGCGTTTAACCCAAAAAACATAATTCATGAACCGCAAAGGCGCGAAGGCGCAAAGAAATCAGGAAGATGGCGTATCGAGCGGGGCCACCCAAGGGGTGAGAAGGCAATTCCCCCAGCCATCGTTGCAACCATTTGTTTTTCCTTTGCGAAATCTTGGTGCCTTGGCGCCTCTGCGGTTCGCAACTGAGGTTTTTAGGATGATGCGTTATATGAATATTCCGTCCCTGGCGCTGGCCATCGCTTTATCGCCCCTAAACTTCGCCTTTGGCACGGACGCCCCGCTGTATAAAGACGGCATTCTCACGATTCCCACCGTCAACACGCCTGAACAAGTCGGCAAATATCAGGATGTCACCTTCAAACTCACCGAACAAGGCAACTGGCAGTCCAGCTTT
>JGI24122J20155_1000076_pt1 | contig 42740 bp, 37 predicted proteins | sample SubbioCR12Aug_1A_FD_20155 | JGI IMG/M metagenome (IMG submission 20155) | reverse complement strand
GTGTTGCTGTGAGGCTGTGTTGCGGTGATGCTGTGTTGCTGTGAGGCTGTGTTGCGGTGAGGCTGTGTTGCTGTGAGGCTGTGTTGCTGTGAGGCTGTGTTGCGGTGAGGCTGTGTTGCAGTGCTGTGTTGCGGTGATGCTGTGTTGCGGTGATGCTGTGTTGCTGTGATGCTGTGTTGCTGTGAAATTCAAAGATTCAACATCCGCTCAAAGTTCCTTTTCGCGGAAATTCAAACATTCAATGACTGAGTCTTTGCCAAAGGACTTATGCCGATACCGCGACTCCTGATAACATGGTGCTGGTAATTCCCTTTAAATCGTTGAATCGTTGAGTCGTTGAATCCTTGAACCGACCGAAGGGAGCTCAGCGTAGCTAATCTTTCCCCCTGTTTTTTTTCGTTAACAAAAAAATAACGCCCAAAAAACTTGCGTTTTACAAAAGCATGAGTAAATTTGCTACTCGAAAACACAACCAACAGCAATGGCGACATTGCCAATTGGCATAACCAACGCGCGCACCATCATGCTTGAAGCCCTGATTACTTCCAAGACACGGATTAAACTGATGTTGAAATTCTTTCTCAACACCAGCGCCCGTGGCTATCTGCGGGGTCTCGAAACAGAGTTCGGCGAAAGCACCAACGCCATCCGCCTCGAGCTGAACCGCTTCGAACAGGCCGGACTGCTTACCAGCTCCACCGACGGCATGCGCAAAATGTTCCAGGCCAACACCAGTCACCCCCTCTTTGCCGATATCAACAGCCTCGTGCGCAAATACGTGGGCATGGACGATATCATCGAAACCGTGGTCCACCAACTCGGCGACCTCCACGAAGTGTACCTCATCGGCGACCTTGCTGCCGGCATCGATGGGCCCGATTTGAGCCTGCTCATCGTTGGCAACAACATCGACCTGGATTACCTCGAAAAACTCTGCGCCAAAGCCCAGAAACTGGTCTCACGCACCCTCGGCTACGTTGTGTTTTCAATAGATGAATTTGCCCGCCAACAGCCCTTCCTGAACAAAGACAAGCTGTTGCTGGTGTGGAAATACGAAGGCTGAGCCCACAACCCGCTCTCCCTTCCAATGCATTAGCATTCAGTCCCTTGCACAAGCCGCAATGGGACTTGGAAGGCGAAGCTGCGCCCGCAGGGCAGTTGTGTTGAGGTTTTTTAAGTAGCAGTGACAGCATGACGAAGTGACCTCTCAGATAATCAGCGAGAAACCTAATCCGCAAGAAACCAATCATCATCAGCTACGTACCAGAACAAAATCCATACATCTTCTTCATAAACAAATAAGCTTATGTCAGAAGTAGTAAAATTTGAAGATATTGTATCCAGGATCATTACCATCCGCAACCAACAGGTAATGCTGGATCGGGAAGTAGCTGCAGTTTATGGTGTTGAAACAAAAAGAGTCAACGAGGCCGTAAAAAATAATCCTGAACGCTTCCCTGATGGGTATATTTTTGAATTGACTGAAAATGAAACAGTTCAACTGGTCGAAAATTTCGACCGCTTCCATTTACTTAAACATTCCACTGTTCACCCCAAAGCATTTACAGAAAAAGGATTGTATATGTTGGCAACGATCCTTAAAAGTCAATCTGCTGTAGAAACCACGATTGCTATCATAGAAACCTTCACAAAAGTAAGGGAACTCACAACAGCTGTCAGAGAATTATCCACAAACCCCGGGAAAGAACGCCAAAACAAACTGATGGGACGTAGCGGTGAAATTATGGCCGATATACTTGGTGAGGATCTGCAAACAACCGACACGGAAACCTCTTTCGAAATCAATTTTGCAGTGATGAAGTTTAAACACACAATCAAACGAAAGTAATATTGGCAGTCACATGATGCCAGTAAGGGAACACGAATCACGAAAATAAACCACCTGGAGCGAATAAAGCGTTCTCGCAGATCAGCGCAGAAAAAAATGTTCTCGCAGATCAACGCAGATAATCAGCGTGAAAATATAATCCGCGAAAATCTGCGAGAAAAATAAATCAGCGAGAAAAATAAATCAGCGAGAAACAAAATCCGCGTAACCCAAAACCCATTATTATGGACGGATGGATTACAGCTCACTTTTTCAGAATAATTCGAACGAATAACAACTTATAGATGATCATCAAAGACAGCAGACTACTGATCACCGGCGGTACAGGCTCATTCGGCAACGCCGTACTCAACCGCTTTATGAATGATGACCGCTTCAAGGAAATCCGCATTTTCTCCCGTGACGAAAAGAAACAGGACGACATGCGTCACCGGCTCAACAACCCCAGGGTAAAGTTTTATATTGGTGATGTGCGCGATAAGAGAAGCGTGGATGGTGCCATGATGGGCGTCGATTTTGTGTTTCATGCTGCAGCCCTCAAACAGGTGCCTTCCTGCGAGTTCTTCCCGATACAGGCCGTTAAGACAAACGTATTCGGAACAGAGAATGTGATTGACTCCGCCATTCAGCATGGCGTAAAAAATGTTGTAGTGTTGAGTACCGACAAAGCCGCGTACCCCATCAATGCTATGGGTATCAGCAAAGCCATGATGGAAAAAGTGGCTATTGCCAAAGGCAGGGCATTGGGTCCGGATGCCACCACCACGATCTGCTGCACCCGCTACGGTAATGTAATGGCCAGCCGGGGTTCGGTGATCCCTTTGTGGATCGAACAGATCAAGGCTGGTAAAGAGATTACCATTACTGACCCGAACATGACCCGCTTTATGATGACCCTGAATGACGCGGTGGATCTGGTGTTGTATGCCTTTGAGCATGGTGAAAATGGCGATTTATTTGTACAAAAAGCGCCTGCCGCCACACTGACTACTTTAGTTGATGCACTTCAAGAACTCTATAAATCAGATGTTCTCGTAAGAACCATTGGGACACGCCATGGAGAAAAATTGTACGAAACCCTGGTAACCCGTGAAGAAATGGCCAAATCGCAGGATAAAGGCAATTACTTCCGGATTCCTGCAGACAACCGTGATCTGAATTACGATCAGTATTTCGTGGAAGGTCAAACTGAAATCGCTGAGATTGACGATTATCATTCGCACAATACCGCCCGCTTGGATGTCGCTGGGATGAAATCCTTACTGCTAAAACTAGATATCATACGACAGGATTTGAAGCCATGAAGATATTGATCACCGGGGCAAATGGCTTTGTGGGAAAAAATCTGATCGCAGAATTGCACAATCAGGGATTTCATGATTTGCTTGCGTATGATGTGGATTCTGATCCTGAGCTATTGAATGAATTTACCAGCAATTGTGCCTTTGTTTTTCATCTGGCCGGAGTAAACAGACCTTTGGATCCATCAGAATTTATGACAGGTAATTTTGGATTTACCTCCATTTTGCTCGAAAAACTGAAACGACATAATAACAAAGCGCCCATCTTAATCACATCCTCCACACAAGCCGCCCTGGATAATCCATATGGTCAGAGCAAGAAAGCAGGTGAGGATCTGATATTTGCCTACGGAAAGGATAACAACATAAAAGTTTTTGTCTATCGTTTACCCAATGTTTTTGGCAAATGGTGCCGCCCCAACTACAACAGTGCCGTGGCTACTTTCTGTAACAATATTGCAAACGACCTTCCGATCCAGGTAAATGATCCGAATGTGCTTATGCAACTTGTTTATATCGATGATGTAATAGCTTCATTTATCGGCAAATTGAAAAACAATTCGGAATCTGACGAGATTTATGAAGCTGTCGAACCTGTACACAGCACCCATCTGGGAGAAATAGTAAAATTGATCGAAGGATTCAAAGAAAGCAGAAAAAGCTTGTATTTGCCTAATTTGGGAGATGCATTTACCAGAAAATTATATTCAACCTATCTTAGCTATCTGCCTGAGGAAAAATTCAACTATTTCCTGAAAATGAATGTAGATGATCGTGGTTCATTTACTGAATTCGTCAAATCCCCCGACCGTGGTCAGGTCTCGGTGAATATCTCTAAACCCGGCATTACCAAAGGAAATCACTGGCATCATACCAAGAACGAGAAATTTCTGGTAGTAAGTGGCAAAGGCGTTATCCGCTTCAGAAAAATAGATTCAGAAAAAGTATTGGAATATTTTGTTTCAGGAGAACAACTGGAAGTAGTCGATATCCCGGTAGGTTATACGCATAACATCGAAAACCTTGGCCAAAGCGATATGGTAACGATTATGTGGGTGAATGAGGTTTTTGACAGGGAGAGACCTGATACTTTTTTTGAGAAGGTGTGAGGAGTAACTGGTGACTAGTAACTGGTAATTAGTAAACGTAGCGAATCACCAATCATGCCGAGCACCGCTCGAGCATCCTCGCAGCTTCGCTGCGGGACCAATCACCAGTCATGCCGAGCACCGCTCGAGCATCCTCGCAGCTTCGCTGCGGGACCAATCACCAATCACCAGTCACCAATCACCAATCACCAATCACCAATCACCAATCACCAGTCACCAGTCACGAACTAATATTACCCATTATTACCCATTATTACCCGTTATTACCCGTTAACAGTCATGAAGTTTAACCCGTTTCGACCATTCAGTATCGCACCCCCGGAACTCTTTCGGGGTCGGGGTGAAGAATTGCATATGATCGAAAAGAGTCTTTTCCAGACAAAAAACGGCAACCCAATGCACTTTCTTATTGAAGGAGAACGTGGTCTTGGCAAATCGTCTCTTTTCATTAGAGTAGCTGGTCAGGCTTTGGGACAAACCCCCTTGTCAAACGGAAATACTGTTCATTTTATCGTCATGAACCTTGAACTCGACGCATCACAATCATTTTTTGATATCCTGAAAATGATAGCCGCAGATTTCAAAAGGGCAATAGCAGAAAGAGAAAAGGTTAAGTCAATGGCCATTAACACCTGGGAATTTCTTAACAAATGGGAAATATTGGGAATACGTTACCATAAAATGGACCAAGCTATGGTTCAGCCGTATGAGGTGCTGAATGAACTGGTACTCAATTTCAGGAAAGTTATCACCGACACAAAAGGAGTTGTCGATGGCATATTAATACTGCTCGATGAAGCTGACCGCCCAGGAGAAAAAGCAGCGTTGGGTGAACTCATAAAACTATTGACCGAAAAACTCTCAAAACTGGGATGTAATCAGGTCCTTCTGGGTCTGACAGGACAACCTGGATTAATAACAAAACTCAAAGCATCCCATGAATCGTCTTCAAGGGTATTTACCATATTCGACTTAAAGCCTTTGACTCCTTTTGATTGTATCTCTGTGATTAAAAGTGGATTGGAAATTGCCAACAACATAAATACTCAGTCAACATTCATTGAAGAAGACGCTTGTGAACTAATTGCACATCTTTCAGAGGGATACCCGCACTTTCTGCAAGAGTTCTCTTTCAAAGCCTTCGAAGTAGATAATGATAACCTGATTACTATTGATGACGTTAAAGAAGGTGCGTTCGGACCAGATGGTGCCCTTAGTCAGTTAGGGCATAAATTCTTTAACGAAATCTTTTTCAATCAGATCGGTTCCGATGACTACCGAAGTGTTCTGGCTGCAATGGCAAAATATTCTGACGGTTGGGTGAACAGAACCATGATCAAGAATGAATTGGAAATAAAGGATACAACACTCAACAATGCACTTCAGGCGCTCAAATCAAGGAACATCATCATTCCCAACAATGCTCAATCAGGTGAGTTTAAACTGCCTACCAAATCATTTGCCGCGTGGATCAATGCCCACAACACCCTGCATTTTGAGATATTTTAGTCGTGACTAGTAACTAGTAATTGGTAATTAGTGACTTGTAAAAGTAAAAACTACCAATAACTAATCACCAGTCACCATTCACTAATCACCAACAATGGTAAGAACACATAAGGATTTGGATGTTTGGAAAAAAGCAATTGAATTTGTGACTGAAATTTATTCGGTTACAGCTTTGTTTCCAAAATCAGAATTGTATGGATTGACATCACAAATTAGACGGGCAGCAATTTCAATCCCTTCAAACATAGCTGAAGGTGCAACAAGAAAACATAAAACTGAATTTGTTCAATTTTTATATATCGCATTATCAAGCGCAGCTGAAGTGGATACACAGTTGATCATTGCCAATAATCTGAAATTCATTGATAGTGAGAGCTTAGAAAGATTACAAAAAGAATTAACCTCAATTTCTAAAATGATTCAAGGACTCCTAAAGTCCATTACAAGTTAGATTGTTTTATATGGAAGAAAACGCACCAATAACTAGTCACCAGTCACCAGTTACTAGTCACCAGTCACCAATGAAAAAACTCAAAGTATTAACAGTAGTCGGCACCCGCCCCGAGATCATCCGCCTCTCCCGCGTCATGGCCGCCCTCGACGCCTCCGAAGCCATCGAACACATCACCGTCCACACAGGCCAAAACTACGACTACGAACTGAACGAAATCTTCTACGAAGACTTAGGCATCCGCAAACCCGACTACTTCCTCAACGCCGCCGGAGCGACAGCCACGGCTACCATCGGCCAGATCCTTATCAATATCGATCCTATTTTGGAGGAAGTCAAACCAGATGCATTTTTAGTGCTCGGCGATACCAACAGCTGCTTGTGCGCCATTCCTGCAAAAAAACGCCACATCCCCATCTTCCACATGGAAGCCGGCAATCGCTGCTTCGATCAACGCGTACCCGAAGAAACAAACCGCAAGATCGTTGACCACATTTCCGACATCAACCTCACCTACAGCAGCATCGCCCGCGAGTACCTGTTGCGCGAAGGCCTGCCCGCCGACCACATCATCAAAACCGGCAGTCCCATGTTTGAGGTGTTGAACCACTATATGCCCAAAATACAGGCTTCAGATGTACTCACCAGATTAGGCCTTGAAAAAGAAAAATACTTCGTCGTCTCCGCACACCGTGAAGAAAACATCAACAACAAAAAGAATTTCAACGGATTACTCACCGCCTTAAACCAAATTGCCGAGAAATACAATTATCCAATCATCGTATCAACCCACCCAAGAACCCGCAAAAAGTTAGAACAAGTCACAAGTCACAAGTCACAAGTCACACTAAATCCTCTTATTCAGTTCCTTAAACCATTAGGTTTCTCAGACTACAACGCACTCCAAATCAACGCCTACGCTGTCCTCTCCGACTCCGGCACCATCTCCGAAGAATCCTCCATCATGAACTTCCGCGCCCTCAACATCCGTGAAGCTCACGAGCGCCCCGAAGCCATGGAAGAAGCCTCGGTGATGATGGTAGGTTTAAATCCGGTGAGAATATTACAAGGACTTATTCAATTACAATATCAAGATACTACTCCAAGATCCACCAATCATGCCGAGCACCGCTCGAGCATCCTCGCAGCTTCGCTGCGGGACCAATCACCAGTCATGCCGAGCACCGCTCGAGCATCCTCGCAGCTTCGCTGCGGGACCAATCACCAATCACCAGTCACCAATCACCAATCACCAATCACCAATCACCAATCACCAGTCACCAGTCACGAACTAATATTACCCATTATTACCCATTATTACCCGTTATTACCCGTTAACAGTCATGAAGTTTAACCCGTTTCGACCATTCAGTATCGCACCCCCGGAACTCTTTCGGGGTCGGGGTGAAGAATTGCATATGATCGAAAAGAGTCTTTTCCAGACAAAAAACGGCAACCCAATGCACTTTCTTATTGAAGGAGAACGTGGTCTTGGCAAATCGTCTCTTTTCATTAGAGTAGCTGGTCAGGCTTTGGGACAAACCCCCTTGTCAAACGGAAATACTGTTCATTTTATCGTCATGAACCTTGAACTCGACGCATCACAATCATTTTTTGATATCCTGAAAATGATAGCCGCAGATTTCAAAAGGGCAATAGCAGAAAGAGAAAAGGTTAAGTCAATGGCCATTAACACCTGGGAATTTCTTAACAAATGGGAAATATTGGGAATACGTTACCATAAAATGGACCAAGCTATGGTTCAGCCGTATGAGGTGCTGAATGAACTGGTACTCAATTTCAGGAAAGTTATCACCGACACAAAAGGAGTTGTCGATGGCATATTAATACTGCTCGATGAAGCTGACCGCCCAGGAGAAAAAGCAGCGTTGGGTGAACTCATAAAACTATTGACCGAAAAACTCTCAAAACTGGGATGTAATCAGGTCCTTCTGGGTCTGACAGGACAACCTGGATTAATAACAAAACTCAAAGCATCCCATGAATCGTCTTCAAGGGTATTTACCATATTCGACTTAAAGCCTTTGACTCCTTTTGATTGTATCTCTGTGATTAAAAGTGGATTGGAAATTGCCAACAACATAAATACTCAGTCAACATTCATTGAAGAAGACGCTTGTGAACTAATTGCACATCTTTCAGAGGGATACCCGCACTTTCTGCAAGAGTTCTCTTTCAAAGCCTTCGAAGTAGATAATGATAACCTGATTACTATTGATGACGTTAAAGAAGGTGCGTTCGGACCAGATGGTGCCCTTAGTCAGTTAGGGCATAAATTCTTTAACGAAATCTTTTTCAATCAGATCGGTTCCGATGACTACCGAAGTGTTCTGGCTGCAATGGCAAAATATTCTGACGGTTGGGTGAACAGAACCATGATCAAGAATGAATTGGAAATAAAGGATACAACACTCAACAATGCACTTCAGGCGCTCAAATCAAGGAACATCATCATTCCCAACAATGCTCAATCAGGTGAGTTTAAACTGCCTACCAAATCATTTGCCGCGTGGATCAATGCCCACAACACCCTGCATTTTGAGATATTTTAGTCGTGACTAGTAACTAGTAATTGGTAATTAGTGACTTGTAAAAGTAAAAACTACCAATAACTAATCACCAGTCACCATTCACTAATCACCAACAATGGTAAGAACACATAAGGATTTGGATGTTTGGAAAAAAGCAATTGAATTTGTGACTGAAATTTATTCGGTTACAGCTTTGTTTCCAAAATCAGAATTGTATGGATTGACATCACAAATTAGACGGGCAGCAATTTCAATCCCTTCAAACATAGCTGAAGGTGCAACAAGAAAACATAAAACTGAATTTGTTCAATTTTTATATATCGCATTATCAAGCGCAGCTGAAGTGGATACACAGTTGATCATTGCCAATAATCTGAAATTCATTGATAGTGAGAGCTTAGAAAGATTACAAAAAGAATTAACCTCAATTTCTAAAATGATTCAAGGACTCCTAAAGTCCATTACAAGTTAGATTGTTTTATATGGAAGAAAACGCACCAATAACTAGTCACCAGTCACCAGTTACTAGTCACCAGTCACCAATGAAAAAACTCAAAGTATTAACAGTAGTCGGCACCCGCCCCGAGATCATCCGCCTCTCCCGCGTCATGGCCGCCCTCGACGCCTCCGAAGCCATCGAACACATCACCGTCCACACAGGCCAAAACTACGACTACGAACTGAACGAAATCTTCTACGAAGACTTAGGCATCCGCAAACCCGACTACTTCCTCAACGCCGCCGGAGCGACAGCCACGGCTACCATCGGCCAGATCCTTATCAATATCGATCCTATTTTGGAGGAAGTCAAACCAGATGCATTTTTAGTGCTCGGCGATACCAACAGCTGCTTGTGCGCCATTCCTGCAAAAAAACGCCACATCCCCATCTTCCACATGGAAGCCGGCAATCGCTGCTTCGATCAACGCGTACCCGAAGAAACAAACCGCAAGATCGTTGACCACATTTCCGACATCAACCTCACCTACAGCAGCATCGCCCGCGAGTACCTGTTGCGCGAAGGCCTGCCCGCCGACCACATCATCAAAACCGGCAGTCCCATGTTTGAGGTGTTGAACCACTATATGCCCAAAATACAGGCTTCAGATGTACTCACCAGATTAGGCCTTGAAAAAGAAAAATACTTCGTCGTCTCCGCACACCGTGAAGAAAACATCAACAACAAAAAGAATTTCAACGGATTACTCACCGCCTTAAACCAAATTGCCGAGAAATACAATTATCCAATCATCGTATCAACCCACCCAAGAACCCGCAAAAAGTTAGAACAAGTCACAAGTCACAAGTCACAAGTCACACTAAATCCTCTTATTCAGTTCCTTAAACCATTAGGTTTCTCAGACTACAACGCACTCCAAATCAACGCCTACGCTGTCCTCTCCGACTCCGGCACCATCTCCGAAGAATCCTCCATCATGAACTTCCGCGCCCTCAACATCCGTGAAGCTCACGAGCGCCCCGAAGCCATGGAAGAAGCCTCGGTGATGATGGTAGGTTTAAATCCGGTGAGAATATTACAAGGACTTATTCAATTACAATATCAAGATACTACTCCAAGATCCACCAATCATGCCGAGCACCGCTCGAGCATCCTCGCAGCTTCGCTGCGGGACCAATCACCAGTCATGCCGAGCACCGCTCGAGCATCCTCGCAGCTTCGCTGCGGGACCAATCACCAATCACCAGTCACCAATCACCAATCACCAATCACCAATCACCAATCACCAGTCACCAGTCACGAACTAATATTACCCATTATTACCCATTATTACCCGTTATTACCCGTTAACAGTCATGAAGTTTAACCCGTTTCGACCATTCAGTATCGCACCCCCGGAACTCTTTCGGGGTCGGGGTGAAGAATTGCATATGATCGAAAAGAGTCTTTTCCAGACAAAAAACGGCAACCCAATGCACTTTCTTATTGAAGGAGAACGTGGTCTTGGCAAATCGTCTCTTTTCATTAGAGTAGCTGGTCAGGCTTTGGGACAAACCCCCTTGTCAAACGGAAATACTGTTCATTTTATCGTCATGAACCTTGAACTCGACGCATCACAATCATTTTTTGATATCCTGAAAATGATAGCCGCAGATTTCAAAAGGGCAATAGCAGAAAGAGAAAAGGTTAAGTCAATGGCCATTAACACCTGGGAATTTCTTAACAAATGGGAAATATTGGGAATACGTTACCATAAAATGGACCAAGCTATGGTTCAGCCGTATGAGGTGCTGAATGAACTGGTACTCAATTTCAGGAAAGTTATCACCGACACAAAAGGAGTTGTCGATGGCATATTAATACTGCTCGATGAAGCTGACCGCCCAGGAGAAAAAGCAGCGTTGGGTGAACTCATAAAACTATTGACCGAAAAACTCTCAAAACTGGGATGTAATCAGGTCCTTCTGGGTCTGACAGGACAACCTGGATTAATAACAAAACTCAAAGCATCCCATGAATCGTCTTCAAGGGTATTTACCATATTCGACTTAAAGCCTTTGACTCCTTTTGATTGTATCTCTGTGATTAAAAGTGGATTGGAAATTGCCAACAACATAAATACTCAGTCAACATTCATTGAAGAAGACGCTTGTGAACTAATTGCACATCTTTCAGAGGGATACCCGCACTTTCTGCAAGAGTTCTCTTTCAAAGCCTTCGAAGTAGATAATGATAACCTGATTACTATTGATGACGTTAAAGAAGGTGCGTTCGGACCAGATGGTGCCCTTAGTCAGTTAGGGCATAAATTCTTTAACGAAATCTTTTTCAATCAGATCGGTTCCGATGACTACCGAAGTGTTCTGGCTGCAATGGCAAAATATTCTGACGGTTGGGTGAACAGAACCATGATCAAGAATGAATTGGAAATAAAGGATACAACACTCAACAATGCACTTCAGGCGCTCAAATCAAGGAACATCATCATTCCCAACAATGCTCAATCAGGTGAGTTTAAACTGCCTACCAAATCATTTGCCGCGTGGATCAATGCCCACAACACCCTGCATTTTGAGATATTTTAGTCGTGACTAGTAACTAGTAATTGGTAATTAGTGACTTGTAAAAGTAAAAACTACCAATAACTAATCACCAGTCACCATTCACTAATCACCAACAATGGTAAGAACACATAAGGATTTGGATGTTTGGAAAAAAGCAATTGAATTTGTGACTGAAATTTATTCGGTTACAGCTTTGTTTCCAAAATCAGAATTGTATGGATTGACATCACAAATTAGACGGGCAGCAATTTCAATCCCTTCAAACATAGCTGAAGGTGCAACAAGAAAACATAAAACTGAATTTGTTCAATTTTTATATATCGCATTATCAAGCGCAGCTGAAGTGGATACACAGTTGATCATTGCCAATAATCTGAAATTCATTGATAGTGAGAGCTTAGAAAGATTACAAAAAGAATTAACCTCAATTTCTAAAATGATTCAAGGACTCCTAAAGTCCATTACAAGTTAGATTGTTTTATATGGAAGAAAACGCACCAATAACTAGTCACCAGTCACCAGTTACTAGTCACCAGTCACCAATGAAAAAACTCAAAGTATTAACAGTAGTCGGCACCCGCCCCGAGATCATCCGCCTCTCCCGCGTCATGGCCGCCCTCGACGCCTCCGAAGCCATCGAACACATCACCGTCCACACAGGCCAAAACTACGACTACGAACTGAACGAAATCTTCTACGAAGACTTAGGCATCCGCAAACCCGACTACTTCCTCAACGCCGCCGGAGCGACAGCCACGGCTACCATCGGCCAGATCCTTATCAATATCGATCCTATTTTGGAGGAAGTCAAACCAGATGCATTTTTAGTGCTCGGCGATACCAACAGCTGCTTGTGCGCCATTCCTGCAAAAAAACGCCACATCCCCATCTTCCACATGGAAGCCGGCAATCGCTGCTTCGATCAACGCGTACCCGAAGAAACAAACCGCAAGATCGTTGACCACATTTCCGACATCAACCTCACCTACAGCAGCATCGCCCGCGAGTACCTGTTGCGCGAAGGCCTGCCCGCCGACCACATCATCAAAACCGGCAGTCCCATGTTTGAGGTGTTGAACCACTATATGCCCAAAATACAGGCTTCAGATGTACTCACCAGATTAGGCCTTGAAAAAGAAAAATACTTCGTCGTCTCCGCACACCGTGAAGAAAACATCAACAACAAAAAGAATTTCAACGGATTACTCACCGCCTTAAACCAAATTGCCGAGAAATACAATTATCCAATCATCGTATCAACCCACCCAAGAACCCGCAAAAAGTTAGAACAAGTCACAAGTCACAAGTCACAAGTCACACTAAATCCTCTTATTCAGTTCCTTAAACCATTAGGTTTCTCAGACTACAACGCACTCCAAATCAACGCCTACGCTGTCCTCTCCGACTCCGGCACCATCTCCGAAGAATCCTCCATCATGAACTTCCGCGCCCTCAACATCCGTGAAGCTCACGAGCGCCCCGAAGCCATGGAAGAAGCCTCGGTGATGATGGTAGGTTTAAATCCGGTGAGAATATTACAAGGACTTATTCAATTACAATATCAAGATACTACTCCAAGATCCACCAATCATGCCGAGCACCGCTCGAGCATCCTCGCAGCTTCGCTGCGGGACCAATCACCAGTCATGCCGAGCACCGCTCGAGCATCCTCGCAGCTTCGCTGCGGGACCAGTCACCAATCACCAATCACCAGTTTCAGGCCCATTGCTGACTATTCCATGCCCAACGTGAGTGATAAGGTAGTAAGGATCATCCTTGGATATACGGATTATATTAAACGAACAGTCTGGAGTGAATAAAAATTTCTCGCAGATCAACGCAGATAAAAATCGCAGATCTGCGCAAATCAGCTTGAAAAACCATCAGCGTAAATCCGCGAGAAACAAAACCGTGCAAATCTGCCTAATCAGTGTCACCGTGTCTCGACCTTAGACGAGATCTGCGTTCCATTACAATATATCATGAATATTCTTAAACTCATCGGCCGCAACAAAGAACTCTTCACCGAAGATATCGCCATACACGAAAAGGAATTATCTGAAACCGTGAAGACTTCCCGCTTTTTGGTGATAGGCGGAGCAGGCTCCATTGGTCAGTCCGTAACCAAAGAAATCTTCAAAAGAAACCCTCGCAAACTCCATGTAGTTGACATTTCGGAAAACAATATGGTTGAACTTGTAAGGGACATCCGCAGCTCTTATGGCTACATTGACGGTGATTTTCAAACTTTTGCCCTGGATGTAGGATCAATAGAATACGATGCTTTTTGGAAAGCGGACGGAAAGTACGATTACGTGCTGAACCTTTCTGCCCTCAAGCATGTGCGCAGTGAAGACCCTTTTACCCTGATGAGGATGATAGATGTGAATATCTTTAATACCGACAAAACCTTGCAACAAAGCATCGAAAATGATGTGAAGAAATATTTCTGTGTTTCTGCTGACAAAGCGGCCAACCCAGTGAATATGATGTGAGCCTCTAAACGTATCACGGAAATGTTTGTGAACCGCCGAAGTAAGGATATGAATCACAGTTCACGAATCACTAAACAAAACTGCGAACATCTGCCTTATAAGCGTCATCAGCGTTCCATTTCCTCCTTTCGATTAAAAAGTGATTTAGTATTTTGGGGTTGATTTTATGATATTGTACAATATTTCTTGAATGTTCCATAAACTAAAAAATAGTTTCCTTGATAAGTTCATTATGAACCAAGACAATAGGTCTACAAGAATGAATAAGAATATCTTGGTAATGTTTTTTATTAGAGGACTCTCTGTTTTAATTTCACTCTTATTTGTTCCACTTTATCTGAAAACTATTGATAGAGCTGACTATGGAATCCTAATAACTTTGACTTCGATGATTGGATGGATTGGAATGCTTGATATTGGATTTGGAAACGGATTAAGAAACAGACTTACTATTGCTATCTCAAAGAGTGACTTTACGAGTGCAAAGAAATATGTAAGCAGCGCGTATTTCGCCATTTCATTCTATATTGTTATAGTAACAATTATTTTTTTGAGTATAAGTCATTTCTTATCTTGGAGTACTATTTTAAATGTTGATCCTTCAAGAGAGGGTGAAATGTACATTCTTGTTAATGTAGTATTTGTATTATTTGGCTTAAGCTTTATACTTGGAATTATCAACACTATTATTTTTTCTGTTCAACAACCTGCATTTCAATCCTTGATTGGTTTATTTACGCAAATAGTAAGTTTTGTTATTATTTTTATCGCAATTAAAGGGTTTTCAGTAACCTCCATATTATCAATAGGTATTTTGAATTCTATTATATCCCCTATTGTCTTGCTTGTGTCAAATATTTACTTGTTCTCGAGCAGATTCAAATTCCTTTCTCCTAGTTGGAGAATGATAGAAGTCAAAGTGATTAAAGAAATATTTTCATTAGGAATCCAATTTTTCATTCTTCAAATAATAACCCTAATATTGTTTAGCATAAATAATGTGCTTATTTTACACATCGCTGGAGCAGAGGCTGTTGTTGAGTATAGCATTGCTTACCGATATATTGATGTTTTGGTAATTATATTTACAATTTTCGTAACTCCTGTTTGGTCAGCCTCAACCGATGCTTTTGCAAAAAATGACATACCATGGATACGGAAAACTGTTCGAAAAATGTTAGTTATATCTGCAATAATTGTTCTTGGGGGTTCCGTGATGGTTATCTTCTCAAAATTTGTATTCAATATATGGTTAGGGGAAGGAATTATTGAAGTAAATATTGCTACATTAGTACTTGTTTTATTTTTTGTAGCATTTCGCATGCTTTATCAATCATACGGATACGTTATTAATGGGTCTGGTAAACTAAAAGCTCAAATGATGATAACCTTAGTTCTAGCAGTTGTATATATTCCATTTGCATTACTTCTGGGTCGAATGATGGGACTATATGGAGTATTAATTATCAGTGCATTGACGCAACTAGTAAACTATCTATGGTCTCAGAAACAATATAAACATATTATTAATAATACTGGAAAGAAATTTTGGCATGAATAGGGTTACTGCAAACACATATTTTAACACTATATTAATACTCCTTCTCATTGCTGTCAGTGGATCCGCTGCTTTTTTCACATACCAGATTGGCTATCTCGTGTTTTTTCCGACATTGGTCTTTTTGTTCAGAGGAATGAGAATTCCTAATAAACATATATTATTTCTAATATTTACTGGGTTATTAATATTTGCACAAACTTTATATCATACTGGAAATTTAAATTTGTTTAGTTCATTACTACAAATAAGTAACATACTTACGATTTATTTGATAAGTAGACTCGTTGTAACTGAATTCTCTTTCATTTACCGAAGAATTATGATTGTGATTGCATTAATTAGTTTGTTTTTCTGGACTGGACTACAGATTTCCGATGCTATTAAAGATGAATTATTGTACTTTGCTAAAGATTTAGCTCAGCTATCTAGTGATGAAAAATTAGAAACTATTAGACCTGACACATATTATCATTTATATTTATTTGTAATCCCAATTGGGGAAACTTTAAGAAATTCAGGGTTGTTTTATGAACCAGGGCGATTTGCAGTTTTTTTAGGAATAGCACTTGCTCTTAATTTGTTTAGGAGAAAAAGCAAACTATTCGATATTGAGGATCTGATTTACATTTTTGCAATAGTAACGACATTCTCAACTGCTGGTTATTATGCATTGCTAATTTTAATAAGTACCAGAGTCTTCTTGACTTATAAATCGCCATTACATTTGTTAATAGGAATTATAGCAGTTCCAGTTCTTATCTGGTATGTAAATGGATTGGATTTTATGTGGGAAAAAGTAAATTCGGATTATTCTAATTTTGAAAGCTACTCGCGTTTCTCGGCAATTGCTTACCATTTGGAATTAATTGCTCAGTCACCCATTTTAGGTTGGGGCTACAATATTGAAGATATCGAATTAAGCCCAAATGGTTTGACAATTTTAGTTTTAAGATGGGGTTTTGTTTTTTCTATTCTATATTTTGTATTGCTATACAAAGGTGTGAATACGTTATTGGGAAGTTTTCGAGATCAGAAATGGACGAGAAATTTAGTTTTTGTGACGATAATTATTCTAACATTTTCGCAAACAGCAACTGTTGATGCGTTTTATTTTGCATTAATGTTTTTCGGGCTAAGTAAGTTTAAATTAAACGCTTCAAATGGCTAATCGTTTATTTGTTTTATGTGATTATCCTTTTCCTGAGGGTATGGCTCCCACGACAAGAATTCTGGCATATGCAAAAGGTTTGAATAGCAACAATTGCAAATGTGAGGTGCTAACCTTTACTCCTCTTCCAAGGGTGATTAAAAAAAGTAGTTTACAGGGAATAATAGATGGAGTTATTTATTATAGATCACATGCTTACAATCCTAATGGAAATAAACTTTATCGTGTATTTATCGACCTAAAATTGTTTCGTATAAAAGCAATTAGCTTATTAATTAAAGAGAGGAGAAAAGAAAAGATTGATGTTATATTAATAAGTTTTGATAATCCAACACATCTGATTTTTTTTGTACCCATTTTAATTATTCTTGGATTTAAACTAGCTTTTATCAGTGACGAATTCCCTCCAGAAATAAGAAAGCTACGAACTAAGATTTCATTTTTCAATAAACTCTTTTATATACTAGTTCATAAAGCATTTTTATTTAGAATAACCATGACAAAGGCACTAAAAGAATATTATAACAAGGAATTTGGTGAAAAGCCAACTCATATTTTGAATACAATCGTTGATATTGACAGGTTTACAACAAATAATATTAAGACAAGAAACAGTAAACTGAACAAAACTGAAAGGATAAAGTTGTGTTATATGGGCAATATGGAACTTGAGAAGGATAATATTGATAACATAATTAAGGCTATAGACTTGTTAAGATGGAAATTCCCCAACTTACTATTACATTTATACGGGACACCCAATGAAAAAGCAAGAACGATAATTGAAAATTTAATTGCTAATTATGAACTTGAAAACCATGTTCAATATAAAGGTCGGATTCTATTTAATGAGGTACCTGATGTGTTAAAAAAGTATGATGTACTTGTAACGTCACAACCAAAGACAATTAGAGCAATAGGAGGTTTTCCAACTAAGCTTGGCGAATATTTAATGACTGGAATTCCAACAATTGCGACTAAGGTAGGGGAAATTAATGATCATGTAAAAGATGGGGTACATATTTATTTAGTCGAACCCGATGATCCTGTAGCGTATGCAACAAGGATAGAAGATATTCTTGACAATTATAACCAAGCAATAGAAATTGCTATGACTGCAAGAGATTATGTGAAATGTAATTTCGCTGCCAATAAAGTAACAAAAGAAATGGTAAGTTTTATAAGGCAAAATGTCAATAGAACTAATACTCACTATTGAGAAATGATCATTAAGAAAGTTTTATTACTTGATACTACACTCCATAAAAAAGACGCAACCGGCATAACCTTATCCAATTTATTTGGGTCTTGGCCAAAAGAGAGCCTTTTTATGATTGGAAGTAAAGAAATGATTCAATTATCCAATTTGGAAGGGTATGAAAATACATATATACTTGATGATAAAGATTATTATCACAGGTTTCCATTGGGCTTTTTTCTTAGACTATTAAAATCATTCAGCGTTAAAAGAAATACTACAAAATCGAAAGCGACAAACGAAATCATATCAAAGGCAAAAACAACCTTAGGTTCAAAAATTAAATCATACTTACGTCATGGTTTCAAAAAATTGTTTCTAAGTCTTGGCCTAGATCATTTATTTTTTAGACAAATTATAAGCAGTGAATTAAGAGAGTGGATAAAAAAGTCAGGCCCCGATTATTTTTATGCTGTTCTATCAACAAGGCATTCCATACTTTTTGCTGAAAAAGTGAACATTGAGTTTAATAAACCGCTCATCATTCACATTATGGATGATTGGCCTGCAACCATTGGAAATAATACAATAGCTCCAAAATACTGGAACAGAAAAATAAATACTGAGTTTAAACGATTACTTACATTAACAGAAAAGAAAATAGCCATTTCACAAATGATGGCTGAAGAGTATCAAATAAGATTTGGTGGCGATTGGGAATATTTCCATAATCCCGTTGTTTTTTCTAACTGGGAAAATTTCCAAAAAAAACATATTTCTTTACCAAAGAATATTTTAAAAATTGGATATTTTGGGAGAATCGGCAAGGCTAATGAACAAAGCATTAAAGTTTTTATGGATGTTGTTAGCTCATGTCAATTAGCATTCCCCATTGAATTTCATTTATACACAAACAATATTACGAGTAACCATAGTTTAAAAAATGTATTTTTTCACTCCTTTCTTGATAATAGTTTGATGCCAGCTGCTATCTCTTCATTTAACTTTCTTTTATTACCAATTTCATTTAATTATGAAGATGTAATATTTGCAAAGCATTCCATTCCAACAAAACTATCTGAATACTTGATTTCTGGCGTACCAGTTATAGTTCTTGCCCCCAAAAACATTGCTTTAAGTGAATTTGTTAGTATAAACAATTGTGGTTTTTGTATTAATACTGATAATGTTAGTGAAATTATACATTTACTTAATGAGTTTATAGCTGATATTTCAATTCAAAACATTTACTCTAATAATGGCAAAATTGTAGCATTAAATGAATTTGAGATTAATGTTGTAGGTAAAAGATTTAATAGAATTTTTGAAAATTGATAGCATTTATATATATATGATATTATTTGTAATTATCAAGGATAATCCATTTATTTCATCCTCCGCCTCAGCCAATCGTTGGCTTACCCTGATTGAAGGGCTTAGCAACTTAGGAACTAAAATTGAACTCCTCGTCTATGGTGGTTATCAATCTGAGAAGGAAGCCAAAGAATGGAAAACAGGAGGCAATATATCAGGTGTGAACATTAAATATATAGCTCCACAGCTCATTGAAGGCTACTGGAAACTCCGATATTACACATATATTGGAAGCACCTTTAGAGAAGGAAAGTTGATCAATTTAATTCAGAAAGAGTTAGAATCCAATGAAGGTATTGTCTGGACGGACTCCAGCTATTTTGGGTTTAAATTGGCAGTCAAACTCAGAAAATTTATGCCAAATCAAAAAATTTTTCTTGAAATGAGTGAATTCCTTGACATAAAACATAAGGGGAATAAGATTAATTTTTTACAAAGATTGAATGCATCTAAACGCAAGGACTTTTTTGAGAGAAAAGCATTTTATGTATATGATGGTCTTGCATTAATGACAAAAACACTGTTCAATCACTACACTTCTTTCCCTCAACCGCACCCGAGATTTATACATTTACCAATGACGGTTGACCCGGAAAGGTTTAGTTCAAATCATGAACCATTGAAAGAATTTGTTAAACCTTACATTGCATTTGTAGGTGTGATGAATGATGCTAAGGATGGAGTAAATATTTTAATTAAGGCTTTTGACAAAATTGCATCACAATTTCCTCAATACAAATTATATTTAATTGGCCCCTGGCAATATGACACTCCCAATCACATGAAAATGATTAAAGATAACGGATTAAGCGATCGGGTTTTTTGGATGAAGGAATATTCGCGAGATAGTATTCCCACTATTATTAAAAACGCTGATCTATTAGTGTTACCTCGTCCAGACTCAAAACAAGCCCAAGGAGGCTTCCCTACAAAACTTGGTGAATACCTTGCAACCGGCAATCCGGTTTGTGCTACAACCGTCGGTGAAATATCTGATTATCTGACTGATGGCGAATCTGTATATTTTGCTGAACCGGGCTCAGTTGATACCTTTGCTTATGCAATGAAGCGTGCATTGAGTAATCCTAACGAAGCTAAAAGAATTGGAGCCACTGGACGGAAAGTTGCAGAAATGTATTTCAATAAAGATATTCAGTCAAAAATACTTCTTGATTTTTTAAAAGAAATCTATTTAACTCGATGAGTTTTAAAGAAAACATATTTCGAAATCTTTCAAACATACCTGGTTGGCGAACCAACCGCAAAATTATCGTTTTTGAAAGTGATGATTGGGGAAGTGTCCGCATACCTTCAAATGAAGTAAGGAATGTTTTAATAAAAGGTGATGTGCTTACATCTAACAGCACATCTCATTACTATTTATATGACTCATTGGAAAGTAATGATGACCTGACTTCTCTTTTTGAAACCCTCAGTAAATATAAGGATTTCAAGGGTAATCATCCTGCATTTACAGCAATAAATGTAGTTGCTAATCCTGACTTTGACAAAATCAAGCAGGATTCGTTTCAAACCTATTACTATGAACCATTTACAGAGACACTGAATCGCTATCCAAAGCACGATCAGGTACACAATCTATGGAAAGAGGGATACGAAAAGAATCTCTTTGTTCCCCAGTTTCATGGCCGTGAACATATTAATATTGCAGCCTGGATGAAGGCATTAAAAGAAGGCAAACCAAAAACCCTGCTTGCTTTTGATCATGGGGTTTCTGGAATTAATCCTGTATTAATTAATGAAAGTAAGATGCAATATCAGGCAGCCTTTGATATTGAAAGTATTGCCGAAATTAGTTATCTTAAGTCTGTAATAAAGGAAGGAACTGCCTTGTTTGAAACTTTGATGGGTTACAGAGCAACCTATTTTGTACCTACCAATGGTCCCTTCAATCTTTCACTTGAAGGGACACTAAAAGAAGTTGGAATAAAATACCTGATGCTTGATAAAATGCAGAAAGAGCCTTTGGGGAATGGCAAATACAAAACCCATATTCGATGGCTTGGCAAGAGGAACAAACATGGACAGATTGCTCTTTCGAGAAATGCAGGTTTTGAACCTGCTGAAGGCAGCAAGGATTGGGTATCTTCTTGTTTGTACGATATTGAATTTGCTTTTCGGTGGAAGAAGCCAGCTACAATCAGTACACATCGTGTTAACTATATCGGTTTTCTTGAACCGAAAAACAGAATCCGAAGTCTGGAATTGCTTGAGCAATTAATAAGTAAAATATTAAAGAAGTGGCCTGATGTTGAATTTATGACATCAAATCAGTTAGGAGATTTAATTAGTGAAAGAGTATGAGTATACGATCTATAAGAAAGAATATTTCTAGAAATTTAGTTAACTTCTCCGGTTGGCGTACAGAAAGAAAGATAGTAGTAATTGAAAGCGATGATTGGGGAAGTATAAGAATGCCATCTTTTGAAACTTATCAAAACTTACTTCGACAAGGAATCAGAGTAGATAAATGCCCCTATAACCGTAACGATTCGTTGGCAAGTGAAGATGACCTATCTGCGCTGTTTGATGTACTATCTAGATTTAATGATAAAAACGGAAACCACCCGGTAATTACAGCCAATACAGTGGTTGCTAATCCTGATTTTGAAAAAATAAGACAATCTAACTACATGGATTATCATTACGAGCCTTTTACTGAGACTTTAAAAAAAATTCCTGTATGTTATAATGCACTTGAACTATGGAAACAAGGAATGGATTACAATATTTTTCATCCTCAATTTCATGGTAGAGAACATGTAAATATCCTTCTATGGATGAAATTACTTCAATCAAATACTAAGATTTTTAGAATTGCTTTTGATTATGGGCTTTGGGGATTGGGAAAAGAAATTGTAGATACCGGCAAAATAAACATCCAATCAGCTTATGATACATTAATAAAAGAAGACATCTTATTTCAAAAAGACATATTAAAAGAAGGTTTAATCCTATTTGAACAAGTATTTGGATTTAAATCAAAAAGCTTCATTGCTAATAATTATATTTGGGATGACAAATTGAACAAAACCCTTTCTGAAGGTGGAGTTAGTATTCTGCAAGGGATGAAATACCAAATTAGTCCGATTTATAGAAATAAGAGTCGTCGTTTAATTAAACATAAAACGGGTGAATTCAACACTTTAAATCAAGTGTATCTTGTCCGAAACTGCCATTTTGAACCTTCAGTATTTCCAGAGACAGATTCAGTGATTTCATGTATGAATGATATAAATAATGCATTTATTTGGCATAAACCTGCAATTATATCTTCGCACAGACTTAATTTTATTGGAAGCATTATTGAGTCAAACAGAACAAGAAATTTGAAATTCCTCGACCAGCTGCTACAAAAAATCATAATTAAATGGCCAAATGTAGAGTTTAAGACATCCGTTGAATTGGGTAATTTGATTGAAAGCCAACGATTAAAGAATTTGTTAAAATCAGAAATATTTAATTCGGTATAAAATGAAAATGTTATTAAAAGAGGCCAACATAAAACCAATTGTTGCCGGTTTTATTAAAAACAGTGTTTTTTTAAGGAAGCTCATGCCTCTAAAAACTGGCGGTACAAATAATAGCCGCTATTGCTATTCTGTCTGGTTGCGTCACCTTGTCAAAATTAATATGGGCAATAAACTATTTTTACCTGAATCTGTCGCAGAATTAGGGCCGGGTGACTCTCTCGGTATTGGAATAGCTTCTTTACTAAGTGGGGCAAAAGAATATATAGCTTTGGATATTCAAAAGTATTGGAATCCGGCACAAAATGTGAAAATGTTGGAAGACCTACTTGTGCTATTCAAAAATAGGGAGCCAATACCCGATGAAAACGAATTTCCAAATGTGCAACCCAAACTGGTGGATTATTCATTTCCCGCAGCTATTTTATCTGATGATTTATTAATGACTTGTTTAACACCTGAGAGAATTGAAGCCATTAAAATGGAATTGACAAATCCCGATAATACGGACAATGTTTTTATTAAATACTTTATTCCCTGGTCGAATCCTGAAGTTGTACGGAAAGAATCTGTTGAATTAATTATTTCTCAAGCAGTTCTGGAACATGTTGATGAGCTTGAGGGCACATATAGAGCAATGAATCAGTGGCTTAAAACTGATGCAATAATGTCGCATTCAATAGATTTTAAAAGTCATGGCTTTACAAAAAGCTGGAATGGACATTGGACTTTGTCAGAATGGGAATGGAAAATCGTACGTGGAGGCCGGTTTTATGCGATAAACAGGGAGCCATTTTCAACACATTTAAGAATTATGAATCAAACTGGTTTTAAAATAGAAAACACGGAATTGAAAAAATTGCCAGGTAAAATTAAAATCAATCAGTTGGCAAAATCTTTCTCAAAATTATCAGCTGAAGATATTACTGTAAGCGGGATGTATGTAATTGCCTTAAAAGAAAGTTCAGCTTTATAATGGTCACTAAAATTTTTCATGAATATAAAGACTGTTAGTTCAAGTGTTAAAAAAAAAAGTGGCCAAACAAATAAAAATCTGTCTCGTAATACCATCACTCAATGCCGGTGGAATGGAGCGGGTGATGAGTGAATTGGCAAACTATTTTAATCGTAATAATGAACTTGAAACAAGCCTAATACTGCTTGGGAAAGCTGACAAATTTTATCAAATACCAGACCGCGTAAAAATCTTTGAACCTGATTTCATTTTTAATAATAAATATAGGTTATACAATACGCTTAAAACAATAAACTTTCTTAGACAAAGGGTTAAAGAGATAAAACCCGATGCAGTTTTAAGCTTTGGGGAAATGTATAATTCCTTCGTTCTTTTAGCAACACTTTTTCTAGGAGTCAGGGTTTTTGTTTCTGACAGAAGCAGACCTGATAAAAAATGGGGAAGGTTGCATGAATTACTTCGTAAGTTATTATACCCAAAAGCAAAAGGAATAATATCACAAACAAATTTTTCGAAAAACTTCCTCATTTCAGAAACAAATTATAAAAATATTCATGTAATTCCTAATCCGGTAAGACCATTTAAAGCAATTCAATGTGATAAGCAGAATATAATACTCAACGTTGGCCGCCTTATTTACACTAAAAGAATAGATTTATTGCTTAATATTTTCTCGAAGATAACCAATGATGATTGGGAATTATGGATTGTAGGAGATGGCCCTCAAAGGAAAAATTTAGAGGACTTGACTAAGGAAATGGGACTTGACCAAAAGGTAGTTTTTTGGGGCACCCAAAAAAATATTGATCAATTCTATGCAAAAGCCGAAATCTTTGCATTCACTTCTGTTTCTGAAGGATTCCCTAATGCATTATTGGAAGCGATGGCTGCAGGTTTACCAGTCATCTCATTCGATTGTATTGCAGGACCATCTGATCTGATCACAGATAACATAAATGGTTATCTTATACCTGAATTAGATTTATCTGCCTATCAGGATAAATTAGAAATCCTTATTAAAAATGAAGAACTGAGGATTAGTTTCTCTGAAAATGCTATTTCAGAATCTAAAAAGTACTTTATTGAGCATATTGGTAATGAATATTTAAAATTTCTACTTTCATGAAACGAAAATTTCAAAGATTATTCTTTCACTTTTTTAAATATCTTATCGGGCTTTTAGCTTATATTGATAGTCGCTTATTCATGCAATTATACAATAAATTTCTAAAAGCTGCTGGGATAAAATTGAATGGTGTTCCTCGTTTTGTTGCTAAAAGTGTAAAATTTGATGATTTTAACATGATAACTCTTGGCGACAGGTTAGTTGTATCTTCAAATGTCATTTTTCTAACACATGACTACAGTTACACAACAGGTCTTATCAGCATTGGAGAAAAACCAAAAACCGATATTGGTGTTTTAGGTCCAATCTCTATTGGGAATAATGTTTTTATTGGAATGAATTCTATACTGTTACCCGGCACATCAATTGGCAATAATGTTATTGTTGGGGCTGGTAGCGTTGTAAGAGGTAAAATCCCTGACAATGTAATAATTAGTGGAAACCCAGCAGTTGTAGTTAATGACATACAATCACATATAGTAAAAATAAAGGAAAAGAATTATACAAGAAGAGTTGATCAGAAATGAAACTCCTACAAATAAATAACACGGTTAATTCAGGCAGCACCGGTCGCATTGCAGAAGAAATTGGCTTAAAAGCAATTAAGGCTAATTACGAAAGTTACATTGCAGCAGCAAACACCAGCAGACCAAGCAAATCTAAAATTATCCAAATAGGAAATGTTTCTGACTTAAAAATGCATGGTTTAAAAACGCGCCTGCTCGATCGTCATGGATTCGGATCAGCTAAAGCCACCAAAGAACTGGTAAGCACAATGGAGCAATTGAATCCTGACCTGATCCATCTGCATAACATTCATGGCTATTACCTCCACATCAGAATACTGTTTGAGTATCTTAAAAAACATCAAAAAGCTGTTGTCTGGACTTTTCATGATTGCTGGCCTTTTACAGGGCATTGTTCTTATTTTGATGCTGTAGATTGCTTTAAATGGCAAACAGAATGTAATCATTGCCCAAACATGAAAGGTTATCCTGCAAGTTGGGGATTAGACCAATCAAAGAGAAATTTTCATGATAAAAGAGAAATTTTCAATGGGTTAAACACACTCCAAATTATCACACCATCAAAGTGGTTGTCCAATCATGTAAACATATCCTTTTTGTCATCATATCCTGTCAAAGTAATCTATAACGGAATAGATTTAAAAGCATTTCGACCTAATAGATCAGATAAAGGCATACTATCAAAATATAAACTTTCAAAGAATCCTGTCTTGCTTGGAGTCGCAAGTATTTGGGACAAGCGCAAAGGTTTGGATGATTTTAAAAAAATCAGTCAATTGATTGACAAAAAATATCAAATTGTGCTTGTAGGCCTTAAAAAAACTCAGATTTCAAATTTACCTGACAATATTAGAGGTATTGAACGAACTGAAAACGTTGAGGAACTTGCAGCCCTTTATTCTGCTGCAGCTGTTTTTGTCAACCCAACTTATGTTGACAATTTCCCCACCACCAATATTGAAGCTTTGGCGTGCGGAACACCTGTCATAACATACAATACAGGCGGCAGCCCGGAGGCTATTGATGAAAATACTGGTAAAGTTGTTGAGAAAGGAAATGTTGAGTCTCTTGCAAAAGAAATCGAGAAGATAATTGAGAAAGGAAAAGAACACTATCGTCCGCTTTGTCGGGCAAGAGCAGAGCAATTTTTTAACAAGGATGACAGATATCAGGATTATTTAAAAATCTACGAACAATTAATTTTACAGAATACCACAACGTAACTCTGGGACATACACCATGTAAATACTTCGAAACTTAATAATCACGTATTCCTCTCCAAAATACAAAACCAAAAATGAAAAACTCAAAAGTTTACATTGCCGGTCACAACGGTATGGTAGGTTCTGCCATCTATAGAAAACTTAATCAGAAAGGCTGTCACAATATTATTGGTAGAACAAGTAAAGAATTGGACCTTCGCAATCAGGCTGCAGTTGAAGATTTCTTTAAACAGGAAAAACCGGAAATTGTAGTTGATGCTGCTGCCAGGGTTGGTGGGATCTTAGCCAACAACAGCTATCCTTATCAGTTCCTGATGGAAAACATGCTTATCCAAAATAATCTGATAGAAAGCGCACTAAAAAACAATGTTAAGAAGTTTATATTTTTAGGTTCTTCTTGTATTTATCCAAAACTTGCACCCCAGCCACTTAAAGAAGAATACCTGCTTATTTCCTCACTCGAACCAACCAACGAGTGGTATGCCATAGCGAAAATATCCGGTGTAAAAGCCTGTGAAGCCATTCGTAAACAATACGGGAAAGATTTTATCAGCTTGATGCCTACAAACTTATATGGCCCACATGATAACTTCGACCTGCAAACCTCTCACGTTTTCCCTGCTATGATTAGGAAATTTCATGAGGCCAAAGAAAATGGAAACAAAGCTGTTCCTTTATGGGGAACAGGTAGTCCAATGCGCGAATTTCTTCATGTGGATGACTTAGCCGAAGCGGTAGTTTTTGCCTTGGAAAATCAGCTTCAGGAGCATTTGTACAATATTGGAACTGGTGAAGACATTACGATCAAAGCCCTTGCTGAATTAATTCAACAAATTGTAGATCATACCGGGATGATAGAGTGGGACACCACAAAACCCGACGGAACACCAAGGAAACTACTGGATGTAAGCAAAATGACTCATGCAGGTTGGTATGCTAAAATAAGTTTGGAAGACGGTATTAAAAATACCTATCAATGGTTTCTGGAGCACCAACACTCCTTTAAAGAGGTTAAATTTTAATTGGTTTCATTTTCTATAAAAGAGTTACTCAGAATACTAATCTTTTATCATATCATGTTAAGACTCTGTGCAACCATGAGTAACTATCCCAATTAAATCAGATATACTACAATCATACAAATCATGACCAAAAATAAAACTGCACTCATTACCGGCATTACCGGCCAGGATGGCGCCTACCTTGCCGAATTACTCCTCGATAAAGGCTACATGGTACATGGTATCAAGCGCCGAGCTTCATTGTTCAATACGGATCGCATTGATCACCTTTATCAAGATCCCCATGCAACCAATCTCAGGCTAAAACTTCATTACGGCGATATGACCGATTCGATGAACCTTACCCGGATCATCCAGGAAACCCAACCGGATGAGATTTACAACCTCGCAGCAATGTCGCATGTAAAGGTAAGCTTCGATACCCCCGAATACACTGCCAATGCTGATGGCATAGGAACACTTAGGCTATTGGAAGCGGTACGTTTGCTGGGTTTGGAAAAGAAAACAAAGATTTACCAGGCATCCACCTCTGAGTTATATGGTTTGGTTCAGGCTGTTCCGCAGGATGAAAAAACACCCTTCTATCCCAGATCACCTTACGCAGTGGCAAAACTTTATGCCTATTGGATTACCGTAAATTATCGTGAGGCTTATAATATATTTGCTTCCAACGGAATTTTATTCAACCACGAATCACCGCTTCGGGGAGAAACCTTTGTTACTAGGAAAATTACACGTGCAGCATCTAAAATTGCGCTGGGTTTACAACAAAATCTATACATGGGAAACCTCGATGCTCAGCGCGACTGGGGTCATGCCAAAGATTATGTCGAAGCAATGTACCTCATTTTGCAACAAGACAAAGCAGACGATTACGTTATTGCTACCGGTGTTACTACAAAAGTGCGTGATTTTATTCGATTGGCCTTTGCTGAATTAGGCTTGATACTTGATTTCACCGGTAAAGACGAAAATGAAAGGGGAATTCTTACAACAGTAAATAAAGAAAAATACGAAGAGCAAACCGGATTGAAGTATGCTGATTCTCCAATCATACCACTCTTAAACAGAGAAGTTGTTATGATTGATCCCCGCTACTACCGACCCACCGAAGTCGAATTATTAATTGGTGATCCATCCAAAGCAAAAGAAAAATTAGGTTGGAGTCCCAAATATAATCTTCAAAAGCTGATTGAAGAGATGATGTCATCAGATATCAATCTATTTAAAAAAGAGTTAACCATGCAAAAAGCCGGCTATAAGATCCTGAGACAACAGGAGTAGAAGCTGGAAAAATTCCTAAACTTTTTTATGAAAAAAATCGCCATACTCAACCAAGATTCAGGCTATCTCATGATTGATCTGGCCAATGCCTTTCATGAAGCCGGATATCGGGTTACCTTGGTGGCAGGAAGGGTTGTTGTACGAGATAAGCCTCTAAACCAAAATGTTAAATGGTTAAAAGTAATTAAATACAATCGGAGTTCAACCCTAAAAAGATTAGTTACTTGGCTTGTTGGATTTATTCAAATGTTGTGGTTAACCATTTTCAAACTTAGAAACCATAAATTATTAATAGTTTCCAATCCTCCTTTTGCAACACTTTTACCACTTCTCATACGGCGCAAGTTTGAACTGCTCATTTATGATATTTATCCGGACGCTTTGTATGAAATGGGAATATTTTCAAAAAGTTCACTGCTTGTGAAACTATGGCAAAATGCAAATGTTAAAGTTTTCAGGAAAGCAGAAAGGGTAATCACAATCAGTGATGGGATGAAAAGGGTACTTTGTAACTATACTACTGAACACAAAATACGGGTAATACCCGTCTGGACAGATAACACCTTCCTGAAACCAATACCTAAAGAAAAGAATCCTTTTATTAAAGAACACAATTTACAACACAAATTTATTGTGCTCTATTCAGGAAACCTCGGTAAAAGTCATGATGTTGAAGTAATCCCTGAATTAGCCAAACGAACAACTGATGTTGATATACTGTTTGTAATCATAGGTGAAGGAGACAAAAAGAAACTGATACAATCAAAAATTGCTGAATATAAACTCCAAAACCTACTGATGTTGCCTTTTCAGCCAGCTTCAAGCTTGCCTTTTTCTCTGGCTTCGGCTGATATTGCTATCGTTACCTTGGGCAAAGATGCTTCGAAGCTGAGCGTACCGAGTAAAACATATAATTTAATGTCGGTTGGTGCAATTATTTTAGCCGTAGCTAGTCATGATTCGGAAATCTCCCAACTTATCAAGCAGCATGAATTTGGAGATTTTTTCCAGTCCCACGAAATATCGGAAATACTTCAATTTATTGATCATGTTAAAAACGATACAGATTTAAATGCCAGGTTAAAAAGCAATAGCTTAAACGCTTCATCATTATTTGGAGCAGAAAATGTAAATCGCTTCATTTATCCTGCATAATAGTTAATTACCGAATGTCAGCACCGAGCTTTGAACTGTTAAAAGAAACAATTAATAATGACGAAATTGTTGTTGTGGCAGGGGCTGGTATCCATGCACTAAACACAAATAACAATTCAAGCCCTGAGATTAATAAAGCTAGAAAAACACTCAGAGATTGGAATATTTTTCTAAAACATGTAGCACAGCAAGCCAATATTGACGACACCTTGCTGGATAATCCGGAATTATCGCCAACCCTGAAATGGGAACTCCTGGTAAATCGCATAAAAGGTGACCTGCCTGCCGATAAAAAGGAAAAAAGACTTGTTGATTATGTACAGGAAATTGCTTTTAATAACGAAGCCCTTTTGTACCAGGCGTATGATTTATATTCACCTGTCCTGCAATTAATAAGGCATTAGGCTATTAAACATATCATCAACCTTAATATCGATCTTACACTTGAAATGTTCCTCCAGCAAGAAATAGGTGATTTTTCATCCAATGGTGACAAAGGAATTGATAGACATTTCACTTTTAAGGGGTATAAACAACTGACCAGTTGGCATCCCCACGGCGACAGAAAGAATAAAGCCTCTATTACATTTGGGCTGCGTCAATACGCCAACTTACTAAAAGAAGTTGAAGATGCAAGAAGTAAATTCAAGCTAAACGAATATACAACAACTGTTATTGAACCTACTTCATGGGTTGACCTTTTCATGTCAAAACCCCTACTTTTCATAGGCTCATCAATCGATAAAGCAGAATGGGATATTTGGCTGGCGCTGGTCAACAGATGGAGAAACTATGGCAGGGATGACAATAAAAAGCATGAAAAGCCCGTATTTGTTTTAACACGTCACAATTGTCACACACATTTACCACCCGATAAATTTGTCCGTTTGGAAGCTCCTTCTTATGATGAAAGCTGGCAACGACTAATGAATGTCTTTTAAAAGCGCTTACACGTTTAAACTATGAAAAAAAGTCACAAGATGCAAAAAAAGAGGGTTGTCAAGCAACTCCCCTCTCCCATGCTAATTTTTCGACTTTTTCTTTGGCCCGTCTGAAGTATTAGGTGTCGAACGATAGTGAGCTGGCACCTTAGTACCATCCTCTTTTTGATGTTCATGCACATAAACCTTCTTTTTGCCTTTGTCAGTTTGCGCCATACATTTCAATTTTATCACTCAATTTTTCGGATGAATGAACACCGTTTGACTCTCATAGTCAAATTTGTTTATCAAAATCAATACCAAAACAAACACTTTAAAATACTGCCAGATTGTCATTATGCTTTATACAATCAATAAAATAACATCCTATAATCACCTTGTATGAAACGTCTAATGGATATTATTCTTGCACTACTTATTCTGTTTATTATGTTTCCAATAATTTTGATAGCAGCCTTGTCAATAAGGATCGAATCAAAAGGGTCTGTTTTATTTAAACAAGATAGGCTCGGAAAGGAGGGGAAGGTTTTTACACTTTATAAACTTAGGTCGTTGAGACAAAATAATGATAGACAAGAAAAACAAATTTTCAAGGATCATCCGGAAATGACAGCCGTAGGAAAGTTTATTAGAAGATTTAAAATAGATGAACTACCTCAAATCTTTAATGTTTTAAAAGGTGATATGTCCATTGTTGGCCCACGACCTAGTTTACCTTCCTTAATGGAAAAATTTGACGAAAATGCATATTATAGACTTAAAGTTCGTCCAGGTTTAACGGGTTGGGCTCAAATTAATGGAAATGTTTATAATTCATGGCCTAAAAGATGGATACTAGACAGGTATTATGTAGAAAATTGGTCAATATTGTTTGATATTAAAATAATAATTGCCACAATTGGGGTTATTTTATTTGGAGAAGAAAAATGAAAGTAATTGTAATAGGTGCAGTTGGTACCACAGCTTTAACAATTAAACTACTTTATAAACATAATTTTAAAATTGTAGGTGTTTTAGGACACGAACCACTGAATAAGCGACGAGTTTCTGGATTAAGTGATTTACGTTCTATTTGTAATGAACTTAACATTGATTATTTGGCCTTTCATAAAATAAATGATCAGCAAGTATTTAAATGGGCGAAGGCAAAAAAACCAGACACTATTTTTGCTGTAGGTTTTTCTCAATTGCTAAATAAGGAATGGTTGACGCTTGCTCCACAAGGATGCATTGGTTTTCATCCAACAAATTTACCAAAAGGTAGAGGACGTGCACCTGTTGCATGGTTAATATTAGAAGAAAATATAGCAGCTGCTAATTTCTTCCAAATGAAAGAAGGCACTGATGATGGTCCATTGTATATCCAAGAAACCTTCGAAATAACCCATCAAGATGATGCTGAAACTCTTGTCCAAAAACTATACAAAGCAATCGAAGTTGCGCTTGATAAATGGTTACCCCTTTTTAAAAATGGAACTTCATTAACGATTAATCAAGATGAAGCTCAGGCTACATACTACGGCAAAAGAGAACCATGTGACTCGTTGATTAATTGGGATAAAAATGCTTTCGAGATAGATCGACTTATAAAGGCATCAACTCATCCCCACGCGGGTGCTTTTACTTTTTGTCGTGAAAAAATAGTTATAATCTGGAAATCTAAAATAAACAAAACCTATAAATATAAAGGTGTTGTAGGAAGGGTTCTACTTATAGAAAATAATTCATTATTAGTCCAGTGTGGCGACAATACAAGCCTATGGATCGATAAATTCGATTATGAAGATAGAGATTATACTATAAAAATTGGTGATAAGTTTGGTAATTTACATCAAAATCAGCTTGATAGTTTAATAAATAATTTTGTTTGGAAAAAGAATGGAAACTAGAATATTAATAATAGCTCCCCATCCCGATGATGAAGTGCTTGGTTGTGGGGCATCAATGAAAAAATTTGCAAATCAGGGCAATAAAGTCTTCGTGCTAATCATGTCACGTGGAACACCAAAACTTTATAGCCCCGAAAAAATTGAAAACGTTCGAAATGAAGCACGAGAAGCAGATAAAATTCTTGGTGTAAGCGATACGCATTTTTTAGATTTTCATGCTCCAGAAATGGATGATGTGCCATTGGCGGATGTTTCCAGAGCCATCGCTGAAATTATTTCTATACTCCAAATCAATACCCTTTTCATTCCACATCGTGGAGATATTCATAATGACCATGCTGTAGTTTTTAAAGCAGCTCTGGTTGCTGCACGTCCGGTTGGAAATTACACTGTAAAAGAAATATATGCCTACGAAACACTTTCCGAAACGGAATGGGCGCCTCCTTATGGTGATGATGCTTTTATTCCGGATTTCTTCGTTAACATAACAGAAGAATTGCCAGTCAAACTGAAAGCGTTACAATGCTTTAAAAGTCAGATAAAAGACTTCCCCAACCCTCGCTCTCTTGAAAACATTGAAGCCCTCGCCAAATTTCGGGGTGCGACAGTGGGTTTCCATCGTGCCGAGGCATTTATGACAATCCGCAGAATCATGGATTAAAGGTATGTGCTATGACACTTTTTTAAAAAGAATATTTGATCTGCTCATCAGTAGCACTAGTATATTGTTGCTTTCCCCTTTGATAATGCTGCTTGCTCTGTGGATTAAACTGGATAGTAAAGGATCTGTGCTCTTTATCCAGCCAAGGCTAGGTCATAAGGGCAGGATATTCAAAATATATAAATTCCGAACCATGAAGCAAAGGGAAAGACAATCCACCCAACAAATATTTCCTGATCACCCCGAGGTAACAACAGCAGGTCGGTTTCTGCGCAGATTCAAGCTGGATGAAATTCCCCAGCTACTCAATGTCCTCAAAGGAGAAATGTCTCTTATTGGTCCGCGCCCCTGCCTGCCGGAACTCGCACAAAAATTTGATGAAAATGGCAAGAAGCGTATCAAAGTTCGTCCCGGCCTCTTTGGCTTAGCGGACATCAAAGGCGGGTATTACTTATCCTGGCCACAGCGCTGGGTTTACGACCGGTATTATGTTGAACACCTCAATCCATGGCTTGACCTAAAGTTAATATTCATGGCCATACCCATTATCCTGTTCGATGAAGACTATTACCTCAAAAAGAAAAAAAGTAATAACCCCTAACCTGGACAAGCCAGAACCAAAAAGGAAAAAAGCATAACTTTGTCTAATGGAGCTATTAACTGAAACATACAAAAGCGATATATCCTGCGTACTTTCATGTTATGACAGGATAATTATCAGCGGAACACTGCCTGAGATATCCTATTCACAGGGGATGACAAGTTATATGTATCAAAATGGGGTACGAATATTTGACTATCCCAAATTTGCTGAGCCATTTAAAGAATCTATTCGTTCAAATGCTGAACGAATAGCCAAAGAGAACGGAGTAGAAATTGAATATATCCGAAAGTCAGGTGTCAGGAAAGAATCAATTATTTCAGATAAGATTAAAAAACGGGGCGATCATCCGGGCATTGTCCATATTATCTCGGTAATGGAGGGATGCAATACGTATAAACCTTGGCACGATAAGACAACGGGGAAAACATTTTTAAAACCAGATACAAGTAAATGTTTGCATTACTATTTCTATTTTATTGATGAGCAAGTTGGTTTGGGATACGTACGCGTACCGACTTGGTGTCCATTCCGCTTGCAGGTTTATGTTAATGGTCACAATTTACTGGCTTCAGAATTGAAGCAGGCAGGGATTAAATTCTCCATGATAGATAATGCCTTTGATAGTCTGGAAGATGCAGATAAAGCACAAGAACTTTCGGACAAAATAAGCATTGAGAAACTCCACCGCAAATTAGATGAGTTTGCCTGGCAGTTTTGCCCAGTTTATAAAGACTTTAACCTGAGATACCATTGGAGCGTGATGCAAGCCGAGTATGCCACCGATATTGTGTTTAAAAAACAAGAAAGTTTGCACGCAATCTACGGTGAACTTGTGGCAACAGCCATACATACAGTTAAACCTGAGAACATTGCCACTTTTTTGGGGCACAAACTCGATCCCCGATATGAGGGGAAGTTGGCAACAATTACAATGTACGCATTGAAGGCAGCCGCATAAAACATTCAATGGGATCGGTGTCAATAAAAATGTACGACAAGTTCCGCAAAATATTGCGCATAGAAACAACATCAAACGACATCAGCTTTTTTAAACACTTCCGGGAGGTAGTACACCGTGACGGGACAACGTCTCTCCAGATGGCTTCATTGAAGAAAAACATCTACAGCCTTTCCTTCTTGGCAGACAATCTGAAATCTGCAAACAAACGATATCTGGAATTTATTTCAGCTTTCGACAATAAAGAAGTTGGAAGAGAAAGACTAAAGAGAGTTGCTTCTTCGAAAAGCGAAAACAATCGGAACTACAAAGGATTTAACTTTTTTGATGCCGAGGATTTACTGATTTTAACAACCATCGTTCGAGGTGAGTTTAATATCAATGGATTTAGAAATAAAAACATGCAAAAACTACTTGGCTTTACTGGCAGTAAAATAAGCAGGTTGATTAAACGGTTGAGAGTACACGGACTAATAAAAAAGTCTGCCAATTCGTACAAATATTACCTCACGAAAATCGGAAAAGAAACAATAATCATGGCTCAGAAAATTAAAAAACTGGTGCTGATTCCAGCGTATTGTTATTGAATTTTATGCCAAAAAAAACATCAAAATAAAAGATAAGGTACTAAACAACAACTCAAAATCCTCAATTAAGGAATCAGTAATCAAATTAAACAACGAATAAACAAAATCCTACTCCCGACTCCTGACTCCTGAATAATGAATAAAAAACCCCTCCTCATATACGGTGCCGGCGGTTTCGGCCGTGAGATAGCTTGCCTTATTCATGCAATCAATAGCTTAAAACTTACTTGGAATCTCATGGGTTTTATTGATGATGGCGTTCCTGCAGGTGAGACCAATCCTTACGGGAAAGTATTGGGTAATCAATCCTACTTAGAGAGAATAACAGAACCCACCGCATTAGTAATCGCTATCGCATCTCCTGCAATTATTCAAAACATTGTAGATCTAGTTAAAAATCCGAAAATTTTTTACCCCAATATCATCGCTCCTGATGTGCTGTTTTTCGACGAAAAGAGTCTTCAGATGGGACAGGGCAACCTGCTGACCTTTGGTTGCCGGATGAGCTGCAATGTGCAATTAGGAAACTTTAATATCCTTAATGGGCAAGTCTCCCTTGGGCATGATGTCAATATTGGCAACTACAATGTAATGATGCCCGAAACACGTATCTCTGGAGAAACAATTGTTGGCAGTTCCAATTTTTTCGGTGTACGCTCCTTGGTCTTACAGGGTATTAAAATTGGAAATGGCATACGCATTGGTGCAGCCTCAGTACTAATGCGAAATACCAAAGATAATCAGCTCTACATCGGCAATCCGGCCAGAAAAACAGTGATTTGAACCTAACCATTCATGTAAATAAATGTACTTTTGTAACGATAATTAAAATAACAACATAGAAAATGGAAACTAGATTCATCAACTTATTTGCAGAAGTCTTAGAACTTGAAGACGATCACAACCTCACAACCATAACAATATTCCGCGAATTGGATGAGTGGGATTCATTAGCCTACCTATCTGTCATAGCCATGATCGACGAAGAATTCGACATTGTTATAGAAGGAAACGACTTCAAAAAACTCATCACCATCGGCGACCTCATCAACGAAATACAACGAAAAAGCCAGTAATTTACCGTCGTTTGTCAGAAGTCATTTGTCCAAAGTCATTTTTTCAAAGTCATTAGTCTAAAAGTCATTAGTCCAATCTCCCGACTCCTGACTCCCGACTCCTGACTCCCGACTCCCGACTCCAAAAAACAAAAAAAATGTCCCAACTCAAATACAACAACATCGGCATCACAGCCCTGGCTGCAGCAGTCCCTTCCAACACCATTGATAACTATGCTTATACCCAACACTTCCCTGTCGAAGAGGTAAAAGACGTGGTGGATAAGATTGGTGTATACGAACGTAGATTTGCTCTGCCGGGAGTGACAGCCTCCGACCTTTGCTTTGCAGCTGCTGACAAGCTGTTGAATGATCAAAAAATCAACAGAGAAGAAATTGATGTGCTCATTTTCGTTTCTCAAACCCCCGACTACCGCATGCCGGCAAGTTCAGTAATATTACAGTATCGTCTGGGTTTGGGCAAACAGGTACTGGCTTTTGATATCAATATGGGCTGTTCCGGATTTATTTACGGAATGGCTGTGGTTTACGGGCTAATGCAAACCGGCCACCTACGCAAAGCCTTGCTACTCGATGGCGAAACCCGTTCCAGGGTTTATTCTCCCAAAGACCGCAAAACGGCCTTTATCTTTGGCGATGGAGGTGTAGCAGCACTCATCGAAAAAGATGAAAAATTTGGCGAAAGCTATTTCTCCTTAAACACCGATGGTTCCCGCGAAAACCTTATCAAGATGGATGCCGGAGGCTATCGCAATCCAAGTTCACCCGAAACCCTTAAGGAAAAAGTTGTGGATGAATATGGCAACATCCGCTCCGATGAACACGGCTACATGAATGGCAGCGAAGTATTCAACTTCCTGATTAGTGAGATTCCACCGGATATCAAGAAAGTTTTGCAATTTGCCTCAATCGAAAAGGATGCAATTGACTACTTCGTTTTCCACCAGGCCAACAACTTCATGAACAGCTACCTGGCCAAAAAACTCAAACTTCCCGCAGAGAAAGTCCCCGCCACCATCCACAAATTCGGCAATACATCATCTGTCTCCATTCCCCTCACCATAGCCACCGAACTACAAGGCAAATTAGACAACAAAAAACTTCTCCTCTCCGGCTTCGGTGTCGGCATGACCTGGGCCAGCTGTGTGATTAATGCAAAAAACTTATTCATAAGTAATCTCGTCGAAATCTAACCCCAAAAAAAAAACCCAAACAAAAAACAATAAACACAAAACACCAAACAAAAAATGTCCACCTGGAAATCCTTCGAAGACATCGAAATATGGCAACTTTCAAGAGCATTTTGCAACGACATTTTCCAAATAATGCAGTATGAAGGATTGAAAGCAGACAACGCCCTCAAAAACCAGATAAACCGCTCTTCAGGCAGCATCATGGACAATACTTGACCTGTGAAATAAATTCAAATCTTATGAATGAGTTTTATTTTACCTATATACTCGAAAGCGAAAAGGATGGAAATAAATATGCTGGATATACCAAAGATTTGAATTTACGATTTGAGCAACATAACAGAGGTTTAGTAGAATCAACAAAGGACAGAAGACCACTAAAACTCATTTACTTTGAAGCCTGTCTTTCGCAAGCAGACGCTTTAAAAAGAGAAAAATATTTTAAGACTCATTATGGCAAGATGTTTCTAAAGAACCGGCTCAAATCGTATTTCACAGGTTAAACGAAGGCTACGGCAGAGGAGGAACAAAGGAATTTATCAATTTCCTAAGCATCGCAAAAGGCAGCTCCGAAGAAGCCCGATCCCAATTACACAGAATTTACGACCGGACATACATCACACAAATAGAACATAAAAAACTCAGCGACAACGCCCTCGAAATCACAAACAAAATCGGAGGACTCATAGCATACCTCAAAAAATCAGGCTACTCCGGCACCAAATTCAAATAACAAACAAAAAACACAAAACACCAAACACCAAACACCAAACACCAAAAATGCCCTTCAACCCCTTTTCCCTCAACAATAAAACCATCCTCATAACCGGTGCATCGTCTGGAATTGGAAAAGAGATTGCCATCAATGCTGCTAAGGCTGGTGCGCAGCTAATTATTACTGGAAGAGATTTAAGCAGGTTAGAAGCAACTTATTCCATGCTTGAACCGGACAAGCATCAGCTTATAATTGCCGATTTAAGTTCAGAAGAAGGAATTAAGAGATTGACAAGTGAACTGCCGCAACTTGTTGGTGTAGTGCACAGTGCAGGAATTATCAAACGTGTTCCCTTAAAGCTCATAACAGAAAAAAGTCTGAATGAACTAATGCGTATAAACTTTTTTGCCCCGGCATTGCTCACCCGAGCATTGTACAAACAAAAATTACTAAAGGATGAAGCCTCAGTCGTTTTTATCTCATCCGTTGCCTCCTCATCCGCTTCCTTAGGCAACATCATGTACATGGCATCCAAAGGAGCCATCAACTCATTCATGAAAGGCATCGCCTTTGAGCTGGCATCTTCAGGCATCAGAGCCAATGCCATCCAGCCCGGCATGATCAAAACCAATTTGACCACTGCAATTCCAGACGAAGAAATTCAAAAAGACATCCAGCGCTATCCACTTGGCCGCTACGGCACACCCGAAGAAGTAGCCTACGCTACCATCTACCTCCTCTCAGATGCCACCAAATGGATGACTGGCAGCATACTTACTATCGATGGTGGCCTCACCCTACGCTAATTTAAAAAACCCATTTCCGCTCTTGTTATATCGAACGAAGTGAGACACCTCCAATTCCAACCTCTCTCCGCCATAGTCACTCAAGTCGCAATAAAATGCAAGTCCATCAGTTTATTAACGGCACACTAAAATCTAACAACTATCTCATTACTACAGCCAAATCTCCCGGGGTTTGGCTTGTTGATTTAGGGAGTTTTGATCAGGTAATCAAAAAAATATCTCCTCAACAACGTATTGAAGGTGTATTACTTACACACTACCATTACGATCACATTGTATATATCAATGAGTTAATAGAGCAATTCCCCCGATGTAAAATTTACGCTTCACCGCATACCGCCAAAGGTCTATATGATCCAAAACAAAACCTTTCATTTTACCATGAATCACCAATAAAATACATCGGCTCTGAACCATTTTTATTTGAGGATGGTAGCTCCATCAAGCTATTTGACGATATTATCGCAAAAGCCTACACCACCCCCGGCCACAACCCAGGTTGTATGACATTTTTAATTGGAGACTACCTATTCACCGGCGACAGCTACATCCCCCATTTGGATGTTGTAACCAAACTACCCCTGGGTAACAAAACACAAAGCCTCGAAAGCCTCAAAAAAATCTCAGCCCTACTATTACCAAACACTACCATCTGTCCCGGCCACGGCCCCATGGCAAAAACCCACGAAATAATTGATCACCTAACAAAACTCATCCAATTCCCGAAGTCACACCCACGCTGAGTCACTCAGTCCCTAAGTCTCCCCGTCGCTAACGTCGTTCAAGTATCTTCGTTCGCTCAAGTCGCTCAGTTCGCTTACCTCGCTCAAGTCACAAAAGTCTCTTAAACATGAAAACAAAAGCCCTCTCCCTCGAATCCAAACTCCTCCAAACACCAGTCATCAAGCTCGAAAAATGGGAATCCGCTGCAGTGCCAGCAGTTTACATTCCTTCAGAACTGCCAGCATATGTCTACTGCGAACTCAACGTCACCGAACTGGCCAATATCCATCAGCTGGAACAGGCAGGTTACCAATTCAGCGAATTCCGCATCAAATCAACACTCAACACTTCAGAAACTGAATACACCACAAGAGCCTTCTATCCTTTCGTTGCCGAAGTCATCAACGAGAAAGCCATCCTCGAAGAAGCCATTAAAATCCTCGAACAAAACCCCTGCGACGACCGCTTTTCAAACGACCCCTTCATACCATCAGATTTCACTGCCAAAAGGAACGTCCACAACCTTAAAAAATCCTTTCGCTTCTGGCCCAAAGAATTCTTGCTCGGCATTTTCAACACCCACACCGAAGAGTTGATTGCCTTTCGTTCCGGCGCCATCTTTAACAAAATAGAAGCCCAGCTCTTTCAGTACGGCATCGCCAACACCAACGACTACCACCACACCGCCGACATGCTCGAAGCCTTCACCATACAACACCTCAAAGAACAGGGCATACAATATATCCACGCCGTCTCCACCGGCTTCAACATCCCCGAACTCAACCGCCTCACCCAAAACCACGGTTTTAAGATGGTATCTAGTCATGTGTTGCTAAGGAAAGTCTTCAATCAACCCTCATAAAAAAATCATTTCCACTCTCGTCATGTCGAGCGCAGCGAGACACCTCATTAAAAAAACCCATTTCCACTCTCGTCATGTCGAGCGCAGCGAGACACCTCATTAANANATTTGTCATGCCGAGCGTAGCGAGGCACCCCTCCCAATGCCATACCACATCTACATCACCACAAACAATAACAGAACAGTGCTCTATACCGGAGTAACGAACAACTTGCCAGAACGCTTGCTCGAACACGAGGAAGATTCCAAAACAAATAAGAAACACTTTGCCGGGAAGTACAATGCTTACCACCTTATTTATTACGAAGAATTTAAATACATACACAATGCCATTGCCCGCGAAAAAGAAATAAAAGGCTGGTCCCGCAAGAAAAAAGAAGCACTCATCAACACCCTAAATCCTAATTGGAAATTCCTCCAATTATAAAAAAATTCATTTTCCACTCTTGTCATATCGAGCGCAGCGAGATAATCCATTTCCGCTCTTGTCATATCGAACGCAGTGAGATACCTCATTTCCGCTCTTGTCATATCGAGCGCAGTGAGACACCTCATTTCCACTCTTGTCATGTCGAGCGAAGCGAGACACCTCAAGATAAAAACCCATTTCTTTTCATATCGAGCAAAGCGAGATAACTCTCCAATGAAAAAAAACCTCAAATACTTCCTAATAACTACAATAACACTAGCAATCAGTCTTTTGCTTTTGATCAATGCCGGAACATATCTGGTAAAAAAAGAGCAGCTGTTAAAAGCCGATGCCGTATTAGTATTAATGGGTTCAATTGCTGATCGGGTATTGGAAACAAATGATTTATACCAATCCAATTCTACCAAAAACATCCTCATTGTCAACAACATCCAATACGGCAGCGAATACCTGGCCCAATACAACGTACACATCCCCAACGGAGCACAACTCTCCAAACAAGCCCTCACCCAACTCAACATCCCCGATAGCCTCATCACCATCATCCCAAGCAGTGCCGCCAGCACCCGAGCCGAAGCCGAAATCACCGCCAACTGGCTCAAACAAAACCCACAGATAGACACACTTATTATCGTTTCCTCTGCTGCACACATGCGCCGCGCCATGATGATATTTGAGGATACCTTTGACGACAATGATCTAAACGTAACCCTACTAAGCGTCCCAAGCAAGTACTCCGGCTTCAATGCTAAACACTGGTGGAAACACCGTGAAAGTGCAAAGCAGGTTTTTATGGAATACGTCAAAATCATATCTTTTTTACTTGTTGAACAATGGCAATAACTACGACTTAAGCGAACGAAGCGAACTGAGCGAACGAAGCGACGTAAGAGAACGAAG
>JGI24122J20155_1000058_pt1 | contig 52818 bp, 49 predicted proteins | sample SubbioCR12Aug_1A_FD_20155 | JGI IMG/M metagenome (IMG submission 20155) | reverse complement strand
TGGCGGGCCGACAGGTTGNCCGCGATGCGTAGCGGCGGGTAGCCCTCGTCCCGCCACTTCCGGCCTTGGGCGCAGGCGGTTTGCAGCACCCATTCGCCGATGGACACGATGAGGTTGCTTTCCTCGGCAATCGGGATGAAGCGTCCCGGCGGCACCATGCCCAACTCGGGGTGGTTCCAGCGGATCAGGGCTTCCATGCCGACGATACGCCCGCTGCGGATATCGATCTGGGGCTGGTAATGGAGCACCAATTCGCCGCGCGCCAGGGCATGGCGCAGGGCGTTTTCCATCTGGATGTTTTCCAGGGCGCGGGCGTTCAAATCGGCGGTATAGAACTGGTAATTGTTCTTGCCCAGTTCCTTGGCGCGATACATGGCGATGTCGGCATTCTTGATAAGTGTCTGGGTATCTTCGCCGTCGTCCGGGTAAAGACTGATGCCGATGCTGCTGGTGACGTGCAGTTCCTGCTGCACCAGGAGGAACGGCTCGGCCAGGGTATCCAGGATTTTCTGGGCGACCACGGCGGCGTCCTCGGCCTTGCCGATGAGCGGCAGGATGATGGTGAATTCGTCGCCGCCCAGGCGCACCACCGTATCGCCCTGGCGGATGCAGTTCTTGAGGCGCTGTGCCACCCCCTTCAGCAATTCGTCGCCGACGTCGTGGCCGAGAGTGTCGTTGATGATCTTGAAGCGGTCCAGGTCGATGAACATCACGCCCATCGTGTGGCCTTCCCGCTTGGCATGGGCGAGCGCCTGTTGCAGGCGGTCGTGGAACAGCACCCGGTTGGGCAGGCCGGTAAGGTTGTCGTGGTAAGCGAGGTGCTTGATCTGCTTTTCCGCCATCTGGGTGGCCAGGACGTGGCGCAGACGCTGCAGGAGCAGCGGCCAGTAGATCGGTTTGGTGATGAAATCGCTGGCACCGGCTTTCATCGCCTTGTCCACCGACTGCTCGTCGTTGAGGCCGGTCACCATGAGCACCGGAATTTGCTCGCAGCCCTCCTGCTGGCGCAGGTGGACGCACGATTCGAAGCCGTCCATCACCGGCATCAGGGCATCCATCAGGACGATGTCGGGCTTGATGTGGGCGGCCAGGTCGAGAGCCTGCATCCCGTTTTCCGCTTGGGCGGTACGGAAACCGTTGCCGCCCAGCACCTTGCAGATCATTTCGCGCATGGCTCGATCGTCGTCGACCACCAGCACCAGGGCATTGTCGGTCAGCAAATGAGGAATTTTGCTCTTGCCGCCAAGGCGTGCGGCAAAGGCCTTGAGTTCCTCGCGAAGCTGCTCGAATTCGTGGAATAGTTCGGCTACGGCATCCTGGGTGGCAGCGTCGACCACACCGGCCCGCGCGGATTTTTCGATTTGCAGGCATAGCCCGGAAAAACGTAGCGCCCCCATGCTGGCGCTGCTCGACTTCATGCGGTGGGCGACTTGCATGGTGCCATCCGAATCGCCGGAAACTGCCATGCTCCGCAAAGCTTGCAGGAGTTGAGGGGTTTCGTCGAGGAAGATATCGAGGATGTCGGCAAATTCGTCCCCGACCAGATTCAACAACTCTTCCGCCGCCTGGAGGTTCAGGGTGACGGCCACCTTGGCAGCCTGCTCGCCGACAACGGGTTCGGCAGCAGCAGCCAGCGTCCCTTCCAGCCAGCGTTCCAGCACCACGCGCAATTCATCCATGACCACCGGCTTGGACAGGTAATCATCCATGCCCGCGACGATGCAATTCTCCCGGTCGCCCTGCATGGCATTGGCGGTCATGGCGACGATTGGGGTATGGCGGCCGGTACCCTGTTCTTTTTCGCGGATCACCTGGGTGGCCTGGAAGCCATCCATCACCGGCATCTGGCAGTCCATCAGCACCAGGTCGTAGTCGGCCTGGGCAAGTTTTTCCAGCGCCTTGGCACCATTGTCCGCGATATCCGCCTGATACCCCAGGCGAGCCAGTTGGGCGAGGGTCAGCTTCTGGTTGATCGGGCTGTCTTCCACTACCAGCAGGCGACTTGCGGTAGCTTCACCCTGCTGCGGAACGGCGACGGAGGCAGGGTCGACCACCTCGGCAGGCATACCGGGCGGGGTGGCCTGTAGCACAGGCGCGCTCTGGACATCTTCGATAGCCTTCAGCAGCAGGGATTTACGCACCGGCTTCACCAGGTAGGTGGCAAACCCTTCGGTGATTGCCCGGTTGCGCAAACCCGGCTGATCGAAAGCCGTCAGCATGATGAGGCGGGGCATCACCGTCATTTCGCGGCGCATCGCGGTATGCAGGGCAAAACCGTCCGCGCCGGGCATCATCAGGTCGACGACGGCAATGTCGTAAGGCAGGTTGTCGCGCTGCGAGATGCGCAATAGTTCGAGCGCCTGGATGGCATCGCCTGCCTGGCGGCACGACATTCCGGAAGTGGCCAGGTAACGGGCGACGATTTCGCGGCTGGTTTCGTCGTCGTCGACCACCAGCACCCGGATTCCCTGGTGGGCGGGCGGCGCTTCAGTACGCGATGCCTGGAGCGTCTTGAAGGGTAGCTTGAACCAGAACGTCGAGCCCTTGCCTTCTTCGCTGTCCACCCCGATTTCGCCACCCATCAGTTCCACCAAGCGCTTGCAGATCGCCAGGCCGAGGCCGGTCCCCCCGTATTTGCGGGTGGTCGAGCCGTCCGCCTGGACAAAGGGCTGGAACAGGCGTGCCAGCGCGTCGGGCGGGATACCGATGCCGCTGTCGATCACTTCGAAGCGCACCACGCTGAAGTCGTCGGTGCGCGAACTGAGAGTGGCCTGCACCACCACCTTTCCCTGTTCGCAAAATTTGACGGCGTTGCCGAGCAGGTTGAGCAGCACTTGGCGCAGCCGTCCGGGGTCGCCGAGCAGCGGCGCGGGTATCTCCGGGGCGACGAAGGAAATCAACTGGAGCTTCTTTTCGTGGGCGCGCGGGGCCATCAGTTCGGCGGCGCTTTCGACGATTTCGAGAGGGGCGAATTCGATCGCCTCGGCAACCATCTTGCCGGCATCCATCTTGGAGAAATCGAGGATGTCGTTGATGATGTCCATCAGCGAATTGGCGGAGGTATGGACGATGCGCGCGTAGTCCTTCTGTTCCTGAGTGAGATCGGTGAAGGATAGCAGTTCGCTCATGCCGATAATGGCATTCATCGGGGTGCGGATTTCATGGCTCATGGTGGCGATGAATTCCGATTTCAGGCGCGAGGCTTCCTGCGCCTCGCTGTAGGCGTTGCTCAGTTCTTCGAGCATCTGCTTGCGCTGCGAAATGTCCTGGATCTGGTACACGAAATACAGAGGGTCGTGCTGCGCGTCATGAAGCATCGCGGCATTCAGGAGCGCCCAGCCGAGATAACCGTCCTTGTGCAGGTAGCGAATTTCCAGATTGAAATTGTCGATTTGTCCGACCAGCGCCTGGATCGCCAGGGCAGAATGGGCTTCAAGGTCTTCGGAATCGAGGAATTCCTGGATCAGGATGCCGGTCAGTTCGTCGGGCGGGTAGCCGAGCATCTCGGACAAGCGGTTGTTGACCTGCAACAGTTCGCCATCCACGCCGACCAGAGCCATCCCGATGGGCGCCGAATCGAAGGTGCTGCGGAACCGCTCGTTGCTGGCCTGCAGCGATTCTTCCATGGCCTTGCGCTGGGTAATGTCGGTACGCACCGAAATGTATTGCTGGATCGCCCCGTTTTCGTCGCGTAACGGCACCACGGTGGAAGACACCCAATAAAAGGTGCCGTCCTTGCGGCGGTTCTTGACCTCGCCATGCCAAACATGGCCCGCGGTGATGGTCGCCCAAAACCCCTTGAAAAACTCCTTGGGGTGATAACCCGAATTGATGAGACGATGATCCTGCCCCAGCAACTCTTCCGCAGAATACTTCGAGGTCTCGCAGAACTTGGCGTTGACGAACACGATCTTGCCCTGCGGGTCGGTAATGCTGACGATGGCGTGCTCGTCGAGCGCCAGTTTGAGATCTTCCAGGGTGTGCATGGCCTTGATGTTTTCGGCATACGACATCACCAGGTTGGTATTGAGTTCTTCGAGAGCCTGGGTGCGCTCCTGCACCCGTTCCTCCAGTTCGTCGCGCACCTTGATAAGCGATTGTTCGGAAGCGCTCGCCTGCGCGAAAAGCTGTTCGAGACGGTCGGCCATATGGTTGAAACTGGCCGCCACCTGGGCCATTTCGTCGGTGCTGTCCAACACCACCCGCCCCGCCAGATCGCCGGCGGCGAGCCGTTCCGAGACACTGCGCAACATCCTGATGGAATCGATGATGGCCAGATAGCCGCCGATGAAAAAATACGCCACCAGCAGCAATATCAGCGCGGTGAAACCGAAGGTCACCGACTTGCGGGCGTTGAGGCGCTCCATGCGGGCATCGAGCAATTGCCCAAGGGCTGCCGCAACGGTGTCGTGCAGGCGGAAATTCTCTTCGATGGCCTTGGTGACGTAACCAAAAAACTCGGTGGACTGGAGTTCGATTTCACGGGCGTTGATGAAGCCCTGGCTCACCGAATAGACCACCGAGTGCGCGGACGCCATGCTGACCCGCGTGCTTTTCAGCAGCGGGGCGCGGAGCGCCGCATTCGCCGCCACTGCCCGATTGATATTGGTGTCCAGCGCTTCGGAGGACGACTTGACCAGTCCGATCAGGACGATAAGACGGGTCTTTTCTTCGGTGTTCAGCGTCTTGCGCGCCGCGATCCCGCTCCCCAGCGCGCGAATCTGGCCCATGCTTTCCACCAGTTCGGGCAATTCGACCGCGACGGCCTGCGCGAGGTAATGGCTGTCGATTTCCGAATCCAGGGTGAGATTGAAATTGTCCGCGACATTGATCTGCAAAGACCTCAGTTGGCCGATCAGCTCGGTATGCAGGACATAGCTGGTGAGGGCATCCGCCCCTTGCAGACGCAGCTCCAGATCGTCCCACTGAATTTTCCATCCCTGCCATTTGGTTGCGGCAACCAGCTTGCCGCCGAGACGCCGGTCAAGCTCGTCGACCGCCTTCACCGTTTCATCAACTTGGTTGCGCTTGGCGGCGAGAGCGCTCTTGAAGGACTGGTCGCCACTCAGGTAGGCGGTAGACATGCCGCGCACCTGCTGGAGGTTCTCCAGGACCAGGCGCAAGGTTTTGACGTATTCGACGCCTTGCTGCTCCTTGCGGGTAAACTCGATGCCGCTGTCGATGCCGGGCAGAATCAGCGCCAGGCCGATGCCCAGAATCGCCGCGATCAGGATGGCCGCAAAGAAAAACTTGTGCGGATACTTGAGCCGATTGGCGAGATAGATCGCGGGGTGGAAAAGCCCTTTCATCTAGGTGGAAGCCGCAGGGGATAAGTCAGGGTTGGCGTCTTTCAAGGACGGAATTCTGGTCAACTGGCCTTGATGAGCGTGCCGACGCCTTCGTCGGTAAGAATTTCCAGCAACAAGGCATGTTCCACCCGCCCGTCGATGATGTGCACACTTTTCACGCCGCTGCGCGCGGCGTCCAGCGCCGAACCGATTTTCGGCAACATTCCTCCAGACAGGGTGCCATCCTCGACCATCGCGTCAATCTGCTTGGGCGTGATGCCGGTAATCAGCTTGCCGTCCTTGTCCAGCACCCCGGAGGTGTTGGTCAGCAGCACCAGTTTTTCCGCCTTCAGGACTTCGGCGATCTTGCCGGCCACCACGTCGGCATTGATATTATAGGTCTCGCCGTCGCGTCCAACGCCGATGGGCGCAATCACCGGGATAAACGCCCCGGAATCGAGGAGGCCGATCAACGACGGGTCGATCTGGGTGATTTCCCCGACCTGACCGATGTCGATCATGTCCTCGGGGTTGTCCTTGTTGGCCATCAACAGCTTGCGGGCGCGGATGAAGGAGCCGTCCTTGCCGGTCAGCCCGACCGCCTTGCCGCCGTGCTGGTTGATAAGGTTGACGATTTCCTTGTTGACCTGGCCACCCAGCACCATTTCCACCACTTCCATGGTTTCCGCGTCGGTGACGCGCATCCCCTGAATAAACTTACCTTCCTTGCCGACCCGTGCCAGCAGGGTCTCGATTTGCGGGCCGCCGCCATGCACCACTACCGGATTCATGCCGACCAGCTTGAGCAGCACCACGTCACGGGCGAAACATTGCTTGAGGTTTTCGTCGGTCATGGCGTTACCGCCGTATTTAATGACGATGGTCTTGCCGTGAAAACGCCGGATATAGGGCAGGGCTTCGGCGAGAGTGGCGGCCTTCTGGCGCGCAGTGGTTTGATTGATCGGCATGGAGTCGTTCCTTACGTTCTACGGAATAAAAAGGGGCAGCCGCGATTTTACACAATCCAGGGAGAAAATCAGGCAAATCCGATAGATGGCATCTAGGCCCGGATGAAATAAATTGCCGGGCTGCTATACTGAACACTGGAGGGATACCAAAATGTTAGGTATGGTTTCAAGCCTTTATGGCAATGCTTACAACCAGTACGGTGCGTTGAATACACTGGCGGGTATGGGGCAGCTTTCCTCCATCGGGAGCGGTAGTTCGGTAACGGCGTTAAACCGGCAGGAGTCCAGTTACCAGGTAAAATTGTCCGCCTACGGAAAACTCCAGTCGTCGCTGGATACCTTCAAAACGGCTTTGAGCAATTTCAAGACCGCGCAGGATACCGCTCCCTTCAAAGCCGCGTCAGGCACCGCTGCCACCCTCTCCGCCAAGGCGTCGAAAGATGTCGCCAATGCTGGTAGTTACAGCATCAACGTTTCCCAACTGGCAAAAGCACAAACCCTGGCGAGCAACACGGTAACAGACAAGGATTCGACTATCGTCGGCACCGGCAGCATCAACATCCAGATCGGTGCCTACAACGGCGTCGGCAACACCTTTACGCCTTCCGACAACAGCGGCGGCAAGACCATTTCGATCTCGGCAGGCAACGGCACCCTGAGCGGCATCGCCAATGCCATCAATGCTGCGGATGCAGGCGTCAAGGCCAGCGTCGTGCAGGTCAGCGGCGGCTATCAATTGTCCCTTGCCAGCACCAAGACCGGCACCGATAACACCATCAAGCTCACCGCCAGCGACAACGACAACAGCGATAGCGACTTGGCCGGGCTGTCCGCCCTGGCTTACGACCCCACCAAGGGGCCGAGCGGCTATACCAAGAATCTCAGCGAAACAACAGCGGCGCAGAATGCCCAACTGACCGTCAACGGCGCCGCCGTCGTCAGCCAGTCAAACAGCGTTACCTCGGCGGTTAGCGGCGTCACGCTGGATTTGAACACGACGGGAACCAGTAACGTTACGGTGAGCAGGGATGCCGCGGCTTTTGCCAGTTCGGCACAAAAGCTCGTCGACGCCTACAACGCCCTGCAAAAGAGTGTTGGTGAACTCAGCACCGGCTACGCCGCGCCGTTGGGAAGCGACGCGCTCCTCGCCCGGGTCGGAGGCGACATCGGCAATACCCTGGCGCAAGCTTCGTATGGCTATGGAAACGACCAGATCGGACTCGCGAATATCGGAATAACCAAGCAATCCGACGGAACCCTGGCGCTCGACAAAACCAAGCTGCAAAGCGCTTTCGCCGCCAACCCGGACAATGCCGCCAAATTGCTTGCCAATACAGCCGACCAGTTGTCGGCTACGGCTGCGCGCGACAACAGTTCCACCAGCCAACTGCAATACACCACCCGCACGCTGAACAAAGCCCTGCAAAGCGTGCAAACCCGCAAAGCCTTGCTGCAGGATTACACCTCGCAAAACTACTTTGGCCTGCCCACGCAGCCGCCGCTTTCCAGCTATATCCCCAAATCCAACGCCACCGCGCAAGCGGGGCGTTACACTCAGATTTCCAGCCTGTTCTAGGTTACAACCCCAAGCGCTGCCAGATGGTGTTGGCCGCCCCGGCTTGGTTCAACGTATAAAAATGCAGCCCGGGCGCGCCGTGGCGCAACAGGCGTTCGCATAAATCCGTCACCACATCCAGCCCGAAGCTGCGGATCGAATCGATATCGTCCGCGTAGCCCTGCAATTTCAAACGCAGCCAGCGAGGAATCTCTGCCCCGCAGGCATCGGAAAAACGCGCCAGTTGCGAGAAATTGGAAATCGGCATGATCCCCGGCACGATGGGAACGGTCACTCCCATGCGGGCACATTCGTCGCAGAAATTGAAATAGGCGTCCGCATTGTAGAAATACTGGGTAATCGCGGCGTTCGCGCCGGCATCCACCTTGCGCTTGAAGTTGACCAGATCGGCCTGCGCCGACACGGCCTGGGGATGGAATTCCGGGTAGGCCGCCACCTCGATGTGGAACCAATCGCCGGTCTCGGCACGAATGAATTCCACCAACTCGTTGGCATAGCGGAACTCGCCGGCGCATGCCGATCCTGAAGGCAAGTCGCCGCGCAACGCCACTACGTGGCGAATCCCATGGTTCTTGTATTCGTGGAGAATGGCGCGGATATTCTCACGGGTCGAGCCAATGCAGGACAAATGCGGCGCTGCCTTGTAACCATCCGCCTGGATTTCCAGCACGGTTTCCAGGGTGCGGTCGCGGGTCGAGCCGCCGGCCCCGAAGGTCACCGAAAAGAATTCCGGGTTGAGTTGCGCCAATTGCTGGCGTGTGGCGCGCAGTTTTTCCATGCCCTCCGGCGTTTTCGGCGGGAAAAACTCGAAGCTGATAATGGGTTTACTCATAATCGTCCCCCTTGAGAAAAAACGGCGAAGCGTAGGCTTCGCCGCTTGCTGCTTCACTGAGCCGAATCAATAACGGTAATGGTTGGGCTTGTACGGACCTTCCTTGGGTACGCCGATGTAAGAGGCCTGGGTGTCGCTGAGTACGGTCAGGTTCACGCCAATCTTCTTGAGGTGCAGGCGCGCCACTTTTTCGTCGAGGTGCTTGGGCAACACGTAGACCTTGTTTTCGTATTTCTCGACGTTGTTGAACAGTTCGACCTGGGCGATGGTCTGGTTGCTGAACGAGGCCGACATCACGAAGGACGGGTGGCCGGTGGCACAGCCCAGGTTGACCAGGCGGCCTTTGGCGAGAACGATGATTTTCTTGCCGTCCGGGAATACCACATGATCGACCTGCGGCTTGATTTCGTCCCACTGGTATTTTTCCAGCGAGGCGATGTCGATTTCCGAATCGAAGTGGCCGATGTTGCAGACGATGGCTTCGTTCTTCATTTTCGCCATGTGGTCATGGTTGATGACGTGGACATTGCCGGTGCAGGTGACGAAGATGTCGCCGAGGCCGGCTACATCGTCCATGGTGACGACGCGGTAGCCTTCCATCGCGGCCTGCAGCGCGCAGATCGGGTCGATTTCGGTGACCATCACGGTTGCCCCCATGCCGCGGAAGGCTTGCGCACAGCCCTTGCCCACGTCGCCGTAACCCAGCACCACGCAAATCTTGCCGGCGATCATTACGTCGGTGGCGCGCTTGATGCCGTCCAGCAGCGATTCGCGGCAGCCGTAAAGGTTGTCGAACTTGGACTTGGTGACCGAGTCGTTGACGTTGATGGCGGGGAACTTGAGACGGCCTTCTTCGGCCATTTGATAGAGGCGATGCACGCCGGTGGTGGTTTCCTCGGTGACGCCCTTGACGTGCTGGATGCGCTCGGAATACCAGTTGGGGGAAGTCGCCAGCTTGGCCTTGATGGAGGCGAACAGCACCCGCTCTTCTTCGCAGGTCGGCTTGGCGATTACAGAAGGATCGGACTCGGCGCGAGTGCCCAGATGCAGCAGCAGCGTGGCGTCGCCGCCGTCGTCGAGGATCATGTTGGAATACTCGCCGTTCGGCCATTCGAAAATTTGGTGGGTGTAATCCCAGTATTCTTCCAGCGATTCGCCTTTGTAGGCGAAGACGGGGATGCCGTCGGCGGCGATCGCGGAAGCAGCGTGATCCTGGGTCGAATAAATGTTGCACGAAGCCCAGCGCACCTGCGCGCCCAGCGCCGTCAGGGTTTCGATCAGCACAGCGGTCTGGATGGTCATGTGCAGGGAACCGGAAATCCGTGCGCCCTTGAGCGGCTGGGTGGCGGCATATTCCTCGCGCACGGCCATCAAGCCGGGCATTTCCACCTCGGCAATCTGGATTTCCTTGCGTCCCCAGGTGGCCAGGGACATGTCGGCGACTTTAAAGTCGGTAAAGTTTTTGGATTCAGCCACAGCGTTCATATCGAACTCCATACGATGTGGCCGGGGGGATGCTGGTTGAACTCACCTGGGCATCCCGTGCCCGGCACGGGTTAATGACAAGGTGAGCGCAGTTCTTTGGAAAACCGAGCCTGACGGTGGGGAAACCGTTGCAGCGCTCCTCGGATGGGTTGAATTATAACTGAATTCGGTGCCGCGCCGTCAGCCCCGCAGCATCGCCATCACCGGCTGGGTGTCCGGGCGCACGCCACGCCACAACAGGAAGGACTCGGCGGCCTGCTCGACCAGCATTCCCAAGCCATCGGCAACGACCTGCGCCCCCTGCTCACGGGCAAAAGCCATGAACGGCGTTTGCCTGCCGTACATCATGTCGTAAGCCAGTGAGCCGGCAGCAAAAAGCCCGGGAGGAAGCGGCGGCAGTTCGTCGGCAAGACCGCTGGAAGTGGCATTGATAACCGCATCGAAACTGCGTCCCGGCAGGGTATCGTAACTTCCCGCTTCGACCCCGCCGTAAGCGGCGAATTGCGCTTGCAATTCGACCGCCTTGGCGTCCGTGCGATTGACGATGAATACGCTGGCGGGATTCTTTTCCAACAGGGGCAGCAGCACCCCACGCGCCGCGCCGCCGGCCCCCATCAAGAGGATTTTTTTACCCTCAAGAGGACAGCCGAGGTTATGGACAATATCGCGCACCAGGCCGGCGCCGTCGGTGTTGTCACCGAATATTTCAGCGCTTTCACCGAAGTGCAGGGTGTTGACGGCCTGCGCGAGGCGTGCCCGCTCACTGAGGCGGGTGGCCAGTTGCCACGCCTCGACCTTGAACGGCACGGTAACGTTCAGGCCTTTCCCACCTGCACTGCGGAATTCGTCGACACATTCAGCGAAACCGTCGAGCGGTGCAAGCAGTGTTTCGTAGATCAAATCCTGTCCGGTCTGGCGGGCGAAGGCGGCATGGATCAGCGGCGATTTGCTGTGTGATATGGGGTTGCCGACAACGGCGTAGCGATCAGTCATAAAGTTGGATGGTCCGATACGGTAGAATGGGCGGGATTTTACCAAGTTGGAGCAATCTTGAGCGATTACCTTCATCACCAGCAGGCTTTCCTGCCCACCGATGCGGAACGCTACCGCGAAGGCAAAAAGGTTACGCTGGTCAGCGTGGCGGTCAACCTCTCCCTGAGCGTGTTGCAAATCGTCGTCGGTTATTTCGGTAAATCCCAGGCACTGCTTGCGGACGGCATGCACACCTTTTCCGACCTGCTCTCGGATTTCCTGGTGCTATGGGCAAATCGCCACGGCTCAGCGGCGGCCGACGAGCAGCACCCCTATGGCCATCGCCGTATCGAAACGGCGGCCACATTGATCCTCGGCGCGGTCCTGCTCGCTATCGGCGTTACCATGATGTGGAACGGGGTGCAGCGCCTCCAGTCGACGCAGCCTTTCCAGGCCGTGCATGTCGCCACCTTGGTGATTGCGATAATTACCCTGATCAGCAAAGAATCGCTTTATCACTATTTGATGCGTACCGCGAAAAAGCTCAATTCGCAGTTGCTCGCCGCCAACGCCTGGCATACCCGTGCCGACGCGGCTACGTCGCTGGTCGGTGCAATCGGTATCACCGGCAACCTGCTCGGTTTTACGTTCATGGATGCCCTGGCTGCGGTCGCGGTATCCTTCATGATCGCACGGATGGGCTGGAAGTTGGGTTTCGAGGCGCTTTCCGAACTAATCGACACGGGCCTCGATGAGGAACAAGTTGCCGCCATTCGCCAGACCTTGCTCGACACCCCGGGGGTACGTGGCCTCCACGAACTGCGCACCCGCCGCATGGGAGAAAGGGCTCTGGTCGATGCCCACGTTCTAGTCAATCCGCGCATCAGCGTCTCGGAGGGACATTTCATCGCCGAATTCGCGCGGGGACGAGTGCTGAGGCGGCATAACGCCCTGGATGTGATGGTCCATATCGATCCTGAAGACGATTCAACCTTGCCGCTCAATATCAACCTACCGCCGCGCAACGTTTTGCTGGAGCATCTCGGCGGCCACCTGGGCGATGGGCTGACTCGATCAAACGCGATTGTTCTCCATTATCTGGAGGGGCGTGCCGAAGCGGATATTTTTTTTCCCCCGGAATTCAGTACCTCCGCGGAAGAATTTCAGGCCATGAAATTGAAGGTAACGGCGATGCTGAAGGATGACCCCTATTTTTCAGTCATTCATCTGCACAGCACGAGCGCACAATAATGGTGCGCGTCGCGCCATTATTGCACCACAACGGTGCGATAAATTTTATTACAAGGAATTAACCGATTGTGGCAAAATCGATTTTTAGCCGATGCGGGTGGCATGGTAAATGCTAATAAAATCCAGCATTGAATTTCTTCACGGTTTTATTTTTTAGCAACCCAAGTATTTAGGAGAGAAAAAAGATGGCTGTCGCCGACGTTCTGAAACTCATCAAAGATAACGAAGTCAAATTTGTTGACCTGCGCTTTACCGACACCCGCGGCAAGGAACAACACGTCTCCATTCCCGCTCACGTAGTTGACGAAGGCTGGTTCGAAGGCGGTCATGCTTTCGACGGTTCCTCGATTGCCGGCTGGAAAGGCATTCAGGCTTCCGACATGCTGCTGATGCCCGATCCCAGCACCGCCAACCTCGACCCGTTCTTCGACGAGCCGACCATGATTATTTCCTGCGACGTGGTGGAGCCCTCGGACGGCAAGGGTTACGACCGCTGCCCGCGTTCCATCGCCAAGCGCGCCGAAGCCTACATGAAGTCCACCGGTATCGGCGACACCGCCTACTTCGGCCCGGAACCCGAATTCTTCATTTTTGATTCCGTGACTTGGCACTCCGACATGTCCGGCACCTCCGTGAAAATCGAGTCCGAAGAAGCTGCCTGGTCTTCCCGCGAAACCTACGAAGGCGGCAACATGGGCCATCGTCCCGGCGTCAAGGGCGGCTATTTCCCGGTTCCCCCGGTCGATTCCTTCCAGGACATCCGCTCCGCCATGTGTCTGGCTCTGGAAGAGATGGGTGTGCCGGTCGAAGTGCATCACCATGAAGTAGCCACCGCCGGCCAATGCGAAATCGGAACCAAATTCAGCACGCTGGTGCAACGCGCCGACTGGACGCAGATCCTCAAGTACGTGGTGCAAAACGTTGCCCACGCCTACGGCAAGACCGCGACTTTTATGCCTAAGCCTATCGTCGGCGACAATGGTTCCGGCATGCACGTTCATCAGTCGATCTGGAAAGACGGCAAAAACATGTTTGCTGGCAACGGCTACGGCGGGCTGTCCGAAATGGCGCTGTTCTATATCGGCGGCATCATCAAGCACGCCAAGGCATTGAACGCCATCACCAACCCTGGCACCAATTCCTACAAGCGTTTGGTTCCCGGCTTCGAAGCTCCGGTGATGCTGGCCTACTCTGCCAAGAACCGCTCCGCGTCGATCCGCATCCCGCACGTTTCCAACCCCAAGGCGCGCCGCATCGAAACCCGCTTCCCGGATCCTTCCGCCAACCCGTACCTGTGCTTCTCCGCGCTGCTGATGGCTGGTCTGGACGGCATTCAAAACAAGATCCATCCTGGCGATGCAATGGACAAAAATCTGTACGACCTGCCGCCGGAAGAAGAAGCCAACATTCCGAAGGTCTGCCACAGCCTGGAAATGGCCTTGGAAAACCTCGACACGGATCGCGAGTTCCTGACCCGCGGCGGCGTGTTCTCCAGCGACTGGATCGATGCCTTTATCGAACTGAAGAAGGAAGAAGTTACCCGTTTCCGCATGACCACTCATCCGGTCGAGTTCGAAATGTACTACAGCCTGTAATTTAGGCGGGTAGGAAAAATAAAGGGCGGGGAGACCCGCCCTTTTTTATTGCCTGCGTGTTCGGTATGATTCAGCACTATTCAATACTTTGGAGATGGTACCCGCATGTATGTCCGTCTGGGTTTATTGCTTTTCGGCAGCCTCATCGCGCTGAGCGCACATGCCGAAATCTACAAGCATGTCGACGAAGAAGGACGGGTAACCTATTCGAACATTCCCAGCAAGGGTGCCAAGAAACTCAACTTGGACCCGATTCCGGTCAGTCCCGCAGCCAAGCCCAAAGTCAGTGCACCTTCCCCCGCCGGATTCCCCAAAGTGGACTCCGACACCCAGAAAAAACGCGATGATATGCGCCACAAGATTCTGGGGGACGAACTGGCTACCGAAGAAAAATTGCTTACAGAAGCCAAGCAAACCCTAGCAGAGGCCGAAAACACCCAGGCCAGTAGAGATCCCCGCAACTTGCCCCCCAAATTTCTGGAACGTTTGCGTCAATTGAAAGAAAACGTCTCGCTCCACGAAAAGAATATCCTTGCGCTGAAAATCGAGATTGCCAACCTGAAGCGCTGAACGAGCGCTGGCGCATATTTTGCTAAGGCTAATGGCATGGGTACCAACAACATTTCGAAGACCAGCATCCCGGCCGCATTTGTCGGAGCAGAACATCTCTCCACGGCGGTCATTCTCCTCGATAGCAAATTCCGGGTACGTTACGCTAATCCTGCCGCCGAAAATCTTTTCAAGTTCAGCGGCAAACAAATTACCGGCGTCGCACTGCCACAAGCCTTTCTGGATGCCCAAATTCTTTCTCGCGCGGTAGATTTCGCCCAGACCCACCACACCAGCTTTACCGAGCACGAAATCACTTTACCCGATTCTACCGGTCACGCGCTTTCAGTAAGCTGCACCGTCACCCCCCTCGATGTTGGAGAAATTGCGCTGGTCCTGGAGTTTCACCAGATCGACAAGCAAATTAAAATCGCTCGCGAAGAACGGATGCTTCTGCAACAACAGTCCAATCGCGACTTGCTGCGCAACCTGGCCCACGAAATCAAGAACCCGTTGGGAGGGCTACGCGGCGCGGCTCAATTGTTGGAGCGCGAATTGCCGCGAAGCAGCCTGCGCGAGTACACGCAAGTCATCATCAAGGAAGCCGACCGCCTGCAATCGCTGATGGAGCGTCTGCTAACCCCCCATCAACTGCCGCAATTGCAGCCGGTGAATATCCATGAGGTTCTGGAGCGGGTGCGCAGCCTTACCTTGGCGGAAACGCCCCACGGGATCACCATCCGGCGCGATTACGATACCAGCCTGCCGGACTTGGTCGCCGATCCAGAGCAACTCATCCAGGCAGTCCTCAATATCGTGCGTAACGCCGTCCAGGCAATGCACGGCATGGGGGAAATCATATTGCACACCCGTATTGCTCGTCAGGTAACCGTTGTAAAAAAGCGCTTTCGCTTGGCAGTAATGCTGCAGATTATCGACAACGGTCCGGGCATCCCAGAGGACATCCGCGAGAGGATATTCTATCCGCTGGTTTCGGGGCGGGAAGGCGGAAGCGGGATGGGGCTGACGCTGGCACAAACCCTGATCAACCAGCACCAGGGAATCATCGAATGCGACAGCCAGCCAGGGCGTACCTGCTTTACGCTGCTGCTGCCGTTAGTAACTTGAGGTGAACATGAAATCAGTATGGATTGTTGACGATGACCGTTCCATCCGTTGGGTCTTCGAAAAGGCTCTGGCGCGCGAAGGCATTGACTTCAAAATATTTTCTTCTGCCCAGGAAGTGATGGACGCCCTTAAATCCGACACGCCGCAAGTAGTGGTCAGCGACATTCGGATGCCGGGTGCATCGGGTCTGGAATTGCTGCAACAATTGAAGACGCGCCTTCCGGAAGTCCCGGTCATCATCATGACCGCTTACTCCGATCTGGAGAGCGCGGTTTCCGCATTCCAGGGTGGTGCCTTCGAATACTTGCCCAAGCCATTCGACGTGGATCATGCCGTTGAGCTAATCCAGCGCGCGCTCGATGAAAGCCTGAGACAGAACCAAACGGTGGAAACCACCGGCACTGCACCGGAAATTCTTGGACAAGCTCCTTCCATGCAGGAAATCTTCCGTGCCATCGGGCGCTTGTCGCAGTCCCATGTGACGGTGCTGATTACTGGCGAATCGGGCACAGGAAAGGAGTTGGTGGCGCTCGCCCTGCACCGCCACAGCCCCCGAGCCGAGCGGCCTTTCATCGCACTCAACACCGCCGCGATTCCCAAGGATCTGCTCGAATCCGAACTGTTCGGCCATGAGCGAGGGGCCTTCACAGGAGCCCAGGCAATGCGCAGGGGGCGTTTTGAACAGGCGGACGGCGGCACGCTGTTTCTCGATGAAATCGGCGACATGCCGGCCGATTTGCAAACGCGTTTGCTGCGCGTCTTGTCTGACGGACAGTTTTATCGTGTTGGCGGACACCAGCCGATCAAGGTCAATGTGCGCGTCATCGCCGCGACCCACCAAAATCTGGAAGAGCGTGTCAAACAGGGGTTGTTCCGCGAAGACCTGTTCCATCGGCTTAATGTAATCCGCCTACGCCTGCCGCCATTGCGCGAGCGCCGCGAGGACATCCCCTTGCTGGCCCGGTTTTTCCTGAAAAACAGTTCTGCGGAACTCGGTGGCGAAGCCAAGCAGCTTTCCGACAGCGCGCTGAAATACCTCTCTACACTGGAGTGGAGCGGAAATGTCCGGCAACTACAAAATGTTTGTCACTGGCTGACGGTAATGGCTCCCGGGCAGAATATCGAAGTCGGCGATTTGCCTCCCGAACTCCGCGATGATGGCGCTTCGGCACGCCAGCAAGATTGGTCGGAAATGCTCGACCTGGAAGCGGCAAAAAGACTGAACCGCGGGGAAAGCGGAATTATGAACAGCCTTTCCGCGCAGTTCGAGAAGACCCTGATTCTCGGTGCGTTACGCCACACGGGGGGGCGTCGGATTGAAGCCGCCAACCTGCTGGGGCTGGGGCGGAATACGTTAACCCGGAAAATTCAGGAACTGGGACTCGACGAAGTGGCTGAAAATGAATAGTTCAGGCTGCAAAACGCTCCAATAACGTGGCGTTTTTCAGGAGGATGTTGTCGTCGTGGACTTCAATAAGCCCATCCTGGCGCAGCTTGGCCAAGACGCGGGAAAAGGTTTCGGGTTTGAACCCTAAGCGCGATGCAATGACCTGCTTCGGTACGGGAAGATGGACGTTGGCGGCCCCCTTGGCATCTGCCGGAATTTGGTCGAGCAAATATCGGGCGAGGCGTTCGGTACCGCTGTGCAAGGTAAGTTGGTCGATTTCGACGATCAGCCCATGCATACGTCGGCTCATCCCAGCCATCAGACGAAAACACATCTCGATGTTATCGTGAAGTTGTGCACGAAAATCCTTGCAGTCGAAGGCTACTAGCTGGCTGTCTTCCAGAGCGACAGCATGAACCGGGTATTTGCCAACGAACATGACCGCCTCGGCGAAAGTATATCCGGGAGCGACCAACTCCATGATTTTTTCCGAACCATCGGGGGAAATGCGGAACAGCTTCATCATCCCGCTATGTACCATATAGAAATGATGGCAGGCATCCCCTTGGGAAAATAGGGTTTTCCCGCTCGGAACGTGCAGTAACGTGGAGTGGTCCATCACTCTTTTCAGTTCAAGCTGATTTAGTTGCTCGAAAAGATAGATATGTTGGATTTCGTCGATATAATCTGCGGAAAGTGACATGTCCGCAGTATAGGGGCATTCCTTGATTTAAATCAAGGCGCCCTTGCTCGGTTCAAATAGAATATTTGCCCACTTTACCCCATGCACAAACGCAATCGCCTTTTCGTTTCAATCGCCCTGATGTACGGCCTGCTCGGTGGGGCCATCGCCATCCTGCGACTGATCGACCCCAATCTGATACCCGGCAATGTTCCCCGTTTGCACGGACACGTCATGTTGCTCGGATTTATTCTTATGATGATTTACGGAATCGCTCTGCATGTTTTGCCGCGTTTCGGCGGCTTTCCCCTATATTCCGAACGCATGGCGGATTGGCAATTATATGCGGCAAATAGCGGGTTGCCCTTGATGATGGGCGGCTGGCTTCGCTTCTCGGACGGTTGGGTTATTGCCGGTGGGATATTGAGCTATATGGCAATCGTGCTTTTCGGCCTCAACATGATTCTAACGGTACGACAGCGGGGCAAGGCTTGATTCCCGCCCCCCCCTGCCCGATCATCTTGACGGAACGGGATCGGGCTCATGCATTGATGCAGCACATGGGTTTTACCTTTTCGCCAAGCAGCCGGATTTCCATCCTATCTGCTCAGATTTATCTGATGCTCGCTGGATTGGGACTGATTTTCAACGGCACGCTGCTCTCCGACTCAACATCAAGACCGGCCTTCCTGCACCTTTTTACCCTGGGATTCATGCTTTTCTTGATCTATGGATTGGGCACCCATATGCTGCCACGTTTTACCGGCAATCCACTCCCGGAAAATCACTGGAGTTGGATACAGATCGGCTTGGCGCATGGTGGCGTAGCGGGTTACGCACTGGGATATTTTCTCGGCATTCCGCCACTAGCTTTGGCTGGTGCGCTCCTGGCCTGGACGTCCTTATTGATTTTTACCTGGCGGATCTGGCGGGTATTATGGCCGCGAAACTAACAAGACGTATTCATCGTGTGGATTTATTGAAATTGTCGATGCAATTCTTCAGGCGCTCATCCAGCCCTTCCGTCTTGTCGGTTATTTCGCAATCCTCAGCAACCTTCGGCTTTTCGTTGGCTTTCACTGTCCGGTAAATCACGCGCGGAGGCGGCGGCACGGGTTTGGCGTCGATCTTGGCCGGCTCTTCATTCTTTACCGCCCCCTCGTGAGGCTGCATCAATGCTTGTTGCTTGAGTTGAGCTTCTAGTCGTTTGTTTTGTTCTTTCAACTCGTTGATCAAGGTTTCTTGCTTAGGGTCGGGTACCTGGATCTCGGCATGATGGGTTTTCGGAGTTGGTATGAGTTTGCTCTCCGTCACGGCTGGCGGTTTTTCCTTGAACAGGGAAGAAATCACTATCGTTCCCCCCACCCCGGCAATAGTCCCACCTAACATCGCGGTACCCAGTATCAACATCAACTTGCGGTTACGACCGTGGGCCTTGGCGGTTACGTCAACGTCAGCATTTTCTTCAGCCGGTGATTGCTCGGCAGCAGGTAATTCGGTAGGCTGTTCTTCTGCCATATTAAGGAGGTCGGCTAAAGAGTTTTTCGCTTCGTAGTATAGCGTAATGAGGTGGTTTGCCGTAAAGTAATTGCCTCCGAACTCGGCCCTGTCAGGTGTTATGAGCGAAAGTCCCTTTGAAGCAAGACTGAAAGCTGCATACGGCGACGTTTATGAAAACAGCAAGCAGTCCGGATCAGAAATTGCCCCCCCCCTACGCACTGAATCTGTAATGCAGATGCAGGAAAAGGTCATTACGGTTAATGTTTACGTGCTCGGAATTAATATCGAATACAACGAGCCGGACATATTCGTCACTCACGTAACCTGCACCGAACAGGAATATTATGAGGAAGGTTTGCACCTCATTATGGCCGAAGAGCGTGCGAAACAGAACGGCTTCGTCGATCCGATGTTCTCTTTCGACGAGCGCGAGAGGAATGTCATCGGGAAACTGGGACGGCTTTTTTCCGCTCCGCTCAGTCCCTAATTTCGACGATCACCGGCGCATGGTCGGAAGGCCTTTCGAGCTTCCGGGTTGATTTATCGATCATACAGGAAACACATTTCTCAGTAAGCTCTTCACTCAGCAGAATGTGGTCGATGCGCATTCCAAGATTACGACGGAAAGCATTCATTCGATAGTCCCACCAACTATATGATTTCTCTTGCTGGGCGAACAAACGAAACGCATCTTTCATTCCCAAAGCCATCAGGCGGACAAACCGCTCACGCTCCGGCCCGCTACAAAGAACTTGTCCTTCCCAAGCCGACGGGTCGTAAACATCTGCATCCTGAGGAGCGATGTTGTAATCCCCCAATAAAGCCAAGCGGGGATAGCGTCGAATTTCGTTTTCCAGCCATCCCAATAGTGCGTCAAGCCAACGCAGCTTGTATTGGTACTTGTCCGAATCAAGGCTTTGCCCGTTGGGAACATATACGCACACCACTCTTACTTCGTTGATCGTTACCGCCAATATCCGCTTTTGTTCATCAATGAACCCCGGTATGCCAGTACTAACTTCCCCAGCATCGATACGACTCAGTATCGCCACGCCGTTATAGGTCTTTTGACCGGAATAACTTGCCTGATAGCCAGCATCGTTGATTTCCGCAATCGGGAATATTCGATCTTCAAGTTTAATTTCCTGCAAGCACAGGACATCCGGCTGATGAGTTGCCATCCAGTCGAGTACTTGCGGCAAACGCACTTTCAGGGAGTTGACGTTCCAGGTGGCAAGTTTCATGGCGATTCTTCATTTTCAGATTAAGTGGTGAGATTATACTGTTACTCTAGTCCACCCCGGTTCGACTCACATCATGTCTTGCAACGTCCATCCCTATCAGGGAATTTATCCTGTAATCCCGGCTACCGCCTACATCCACCCTAGCGCTCAGATTATCGGCGATGTCGAGATGGGTGAGGAGTCCTCAATCTGGTGCAACACCGTAATACGGGGCGACGTTAATCTCATCCGGATCGGGTCACAATCCAACATTCAGGATTTGTGTACGCTTCATGTCAGCCATCGCAGACCTGAGGTCAATCCGGGCGGGGCAAGCCTTTTAATTGGGAATCGCGTCACGGTTGGGCATGGGGTAATTTTGCACGGTTGCCATATCGCCGATGAATGCCTGATCGGGATGGGCTGTATCGTGATGGATAAAGTCTTGGTCGAAAAGCACGTTATGATCGCTGCCGGTAGCTTGGTGCCCGCAGGAAAGCGCCTGGAATCAGGTTATCTCTACTTGGGAAGACCGGTTAAACAAGTGCGACCACTCACGTCCGGGGAGATTGAACATTTTGCTTATTCAGCCGCGCATTACGTGAGACTTTGCCGAAGCTACCTTTGATTGACGAACGGCAGGAGCAAGCGTTCTGTATAACGCCAAAACAGCGGTGGAAGATAAATTATTTTTCGGTCTTGGTTGGTGACGCGGTCTTGGTTATCGTTTTCGGATAACCCGCCACATCCAGCGCCGCATCCCAGGTTTCCGAACCATAACCTTTGACCGGTGATGACTTGCCGATTAGTAGTACCGGCACCTCCAATCCTCCAGAGAGCTTTTGCAGTTCCTCGGAGACTTCCGGTTCGGAAGGGTTTTTTTCCTTGAAGGGAATTCCGCGTTTTGTCAAATGCTCACGCGCCTTGGCACACGATTCTCCGCAATCTGTGACATACAAAGTCACCGGGTAATTCCGTGCGGCAGTCTGGATAGCGTAAGACGTTTGCCCCTTCTCCTGCGGCTGAGACAGGAGTTTTTTCTCCTGAACCTCTTTGACGCTTTGAGGTGGCGGTTGATCAGAAAAATGTACCTTACCGCTGCTATCCGTCCACTTATAGAGGGTTCCAGCCTCCGCCGACTGTGCGGCAAACACCATGAACATACACAGAAAACAAAACAAGACCGCCAGTTTCATATGCGTAATCCATGTAAGCGTTTTAAGTAATATGTACGAAGTGCCACCACCCCGACCCCGACTCCCGCTAGAAACGCCACCAAAGCTATCATCAGTATACTGCTGAACGACATATCGCCCGTTCCCTGGAATCTAGGTGCCGCACTAGCTTCGTTTGGTACTTTTGCTACTGAGTCTACTGGTGCAGAAGGCTCCTTATTCATCTCCGGCATCGGTGTCGCTTGGGAAGCGCTATCTATGCCCTCCTTGGTTTCGGAAGGTTGAGACTTCAAGAGCGAAGACTTTATCCAACCGATTTGCCCATCGGCAGTTTTTACCTTAGCGAATTCATCATCCGGCTCGATAATTTCCACTTCTGTTTTGGATGGAATAATACGCAACGTCCGGTAATTTTCGCCCTTTCCACTACGCAGCTTGGCATTAACGCTGTCCATGACGTAAGCCGGTTCCGCCCAAGTCGCACCACTCCACGCCAACAGCAAAATCATTGAGAAATTCTTCATGTCGTCATGCTGTTACAATAATGTCTTAATGTTATATAACAATTATCGGGTGGAAATCAAATTTCTTGATAGCGGCGACAAAATTCTCGTATGGCTCCCCCAACGTTCTTTCCTGCTCGCAACGACGTCAACTCATCCCGTTGTGGCGTAACAAAGCATCGATGTTGGGCTCACGGCCCCGAAACGAAATGAATGAATTCAGCGCTGGCCTGCTACCACCAACACCGAGAATTTCATTCCAGAATCGATGCCCGATTTCAGGATTGAGGACACCATGTTCCTCGAACAAGCTATATGCGTCCGCTGATAGGACTTCCGCCCATTTGTAACTGTAATACCCTGCCGCATAGCCGCCCGCAAATATATGGGAAAAGTTGTTGGGAAAACGGTTGTATGAGGGCGGAATAATCACCGCAACTCGCTCACGGACTTCCTGGAGTTGTTCCAGTGCAGTATTTTCCCCGTCAGGATCGAAATCATAGTGCAGGTGCATGTCGAACAGGGCAAATTCGAGTTGTCTTACAGTTTGCATTCCGCTTTGGAAATTTTTGGCGGCCAGCATCTTGTCGAACAACTCGCGAGGTAGCGATTCCCCATTATCGACGTGGCGTGAAAGCTGCCGAACGACGTCCCATTCCCAACAGAAATTCTCCATAAACTGGCTGGGAAGCTCTACGGCGTCCCATTCCACGCCATTTATTCCCGAAACCCCCAATTCTTCTGCTCGCGTCAGCAGATGGTGGAGGCCATGGCCAAATTCGTGAAATAGTGTACCCACTTCATCGTGGGTAAGTAACGCCGGCTTGTTTCCGACTGGCGGAGCAAAATTGCAGTTAAGATAGGCCACCGGCAACTGGATCGTTTCCTGTTTACGACGTCGAGTCATTACATCGTCCATCCAGGCTCCGCCCCGCTTGTTCTCGCGGGCATGGAGATCGACGTAGAATTGCCCGATTGGGGCGCCCTTATCGTCGGAGATACTAAAAAATTTGACGTCCGGGTGCCATATCGGCGTCTCGGTAGGTACTATTTTTAGGCCATAAAGTGTTTCCGCCAGCTTGAACATCCCCGGCAAGACCTGGTCTTCCGGAAAGTATTGCTTCACTTCATTATCAGAAAAAGCATATTGGGAAACCCGCAGTTTCTCGCTGGCATAGGCGATATCCCAGGCTTCAAGTTGTGTCATACCCAAAGTTTCTGCGGCAAACTCCCGCAATTCCGCAAGATCTCTCTGTGCGTAGGGTTTGGCACGGGCGCCAAGCTCATTGAGAAAATTCAAAACCTGTCCGGGTGATTCCGCCATCTTGGAGACCAACGAAAGCTCGGCATAGTTGGCAAATCCCAACAACTTGGCCGCCTCTTTGCGAAGCGCAAGTAATTGGCAAATCAACGGGGTATTGTCCCACTCGATATTTCCGAATTCCGAGGCGCGCGTCACGTATTCTCGATACATCCGTTCCCGCAAATTACGGTTGTCGGCATATTGCATTACGGGTAGCCAGGAAGGGGCGCGGAGGGTAAATTTCCAACCAGTTTTGCCATCCTGAGCAGCTGCGTCGCGAGCGGCTTGAATCTCATCGGCGGGAATCCCGGAAAGCTCCTTTTCGCCTTCTATGTAAAGTGAAAAGGCGTTAGTTGCATCTAGCAGGTTTTCTTCAAACTTTGCCCCCAAGGAGGACAGCTCTTCCTGGATCACCTTGAATCGGACTTTATCCTGCGGAGGAAGCTCGGCACCTCCCAATCGAAAGTCTCTTAATTCATTTTCAATTATTTTTTGCTGTTCCCCGGTCAGGGACTCAAACAATGGCGAAATCCGTAATTTTTTGTATTTCTCAAAAAGCACTTCATTCTGCGACAAGTCAGCGTAGTACGCCGTAATGAGGGGTAAATTGGCATTGTAAGCCTCGCGCAACTCGGGGCTATTCATTACCGAATTCAGATGGGAAACCTGCCCCCAGGCACGCGATAGGCGTTCGTTGGCGTCTTCCAGAACTCCAACAAAATTTTCCCATTGGGGGGCAGCAGTATCACCTGACAAATTTTCCAGCAACAGGCGATTTTCGCTTAGCAGTTGCTCAATTGCCGGCGTGACATGCTCGGGGCAAATTTCAGGAAATCGCGGCAAGCCGGAAAAGTCTAGGAGAGGATTAGCATTATTCATTTATACGCTTTCGTAAACAACGTGGCCTTCAACTAGGGTCATACGAACCTTCCCTTGCAGTTCGACGCCACTAAAAGGGGTATTTTTCCCTTGGCTCTTCAAGGCATGCGGTTCGATCTTCCAGTACTGGTCCGGATCGAATAGGGTCAGGTCGGCCGGTTGCCCAGGTGCTAGGTTTCCCGCATTTAGGCCAAGAACGCACGCGGGAGCCGCCGTTATTTTCGCTATAGCGGTGGAAAGCGGCAGGTTCATTTCCCGTGCCCATTTTAAGGTTAATGGCAACAATAGCTCCAGGCCGGTTGCGCCAGGTTCGGCTTCTGCGAAAGGAAGGAATTTTGCGTCGTCATCAACCGGGGCATGGTCGGAACAGACTGCGTCCACAGTGCCATCCGCCAATCCCTGACGCAAGCCGTCCCGATCCCGCTGGCTACGTAATGGCGGAATCAAGTGGCAGTTGGCATCAAAAAATCCAATATCCATTTCACACAAGTGGGCGGCATGTACCGAAATATCCGCTGTTACTGGCAATCCATCCGCCTTTGCCGCCCGTAGCATTTCCACCCCGGTGCGGGTAGAGAGCCTGCAAAAATGCACCCGAGCGCCAGTTTCTCTGACCAACGTAAGAATTGTCGCCATTGCTACACTTTCGGCACTCGCCGGTATTCCAGCCAATCCCAGGCGGCTGGCCACCTCTCCATCATGCGCCACGCCGCCCTTGGCGAGGTGGGCATCCTGGGGGCGAAGCCATACGGTGAAGTCAAAAGTCGCCGCATATTGCATGGCTCGCCATAACACTTGGGTGTCAACCAACGGTGCATCCGCCTGCGAAAACCCGATGCAGCCGGCATCACGAAGTTCCGCCATTTCGGTAATACGCGCCCCCTCCAACTTTTGGGTTAACGCTCCCAAGGGAAATACTCGCGCCTGATTCAGACTCTTGGCGCGATATTTGAGCATCTCCACCAACCCCGGTTCATCAAGAGGAGGGTCGGTGTCGGGTGGGCAAACCAGGGTGGTTATTCCCCCAGCAACCGCAGCGGCCATCTCGGATTCCAATGTCGCCATGTATTCATAACCTGGCTCTCGTAGCCTCGCGGACAAATCAATTAATCCAGGGCAAACCGTCAACCCGGTGGCGTCTATAATCCTATTTGCCTGAAAGCCATCGGGTTCCTTTCCAAAAGAAACGACCTTGCCGGCAGCGACAAATATGTCAAATTGCCCGTCAACGCCGTTCTTCGGATCAACCAAGTAGCCATTTTTGATGTGGATTTTCATGCTGCGTGGCTCCCTGCGAGGATGCTCATTACCGCCATACGCACGGCAATGCCAAATGTCACTTGGGCAAGGATTACCGATTGCGCGCCGTCAGCAACGTCTGAGTCGATTTCAACCCCCCGGTTCATTGGGCCGGGGTGCATGACTATTGCATCTGGCTTGGCAAGGGCCAATTTGTCCAAAGTTAGTCCGTAGTATTTGAAATATTCCTGTGCCGATGGCAGCAAGGCGCCGCGCATTCTCTCGTTTTGCAGGCGTAGCATGATGACCACATCGACATCTTTTAACCCCTGCAGCATGTCGTGGTAGACCTGAACACCCATTCGCTCTATCCCCGCCGGCAACAAAGTTTTTGGTGCGATAACGCGCACTTCCGGAACGCCCAGAGTGGTTAGCGCACAGATCTGCGAGCGCGCCACCCGGGAATGCAAAACATCCCCAACGATGGCAACGCGCAAGTTGTGAAATTCCTTTTTGAAATAGCGGATGGTAAACATATCCAGTAGCCCCTGGGTAGGATGTGCATGCCGGCCATCCCCGGCATTGACTACATGGATGTGCGGCTGCACATGACGCGCAATGAGGTGGGCGGCTCCCGACTGTGCGTGGCGCACCACAAACATGTCGGCCTGCATGGCAGTCAGGTTGTCCACTGTGTCAAGGAGCGTTTCTCCTTTACTTGTGCTGGAAGCGCCAACGTTTAGATTGATGACATCTGCGGAGAGTTTTTTGGCAGCTATTTCAAACGTCGTACGGGTTCGGGTACTCGGCTCGAAAAAAAGATTGAATATTGCCTTACCGCGAAGTAATGGCACTTTCTTTACCTCTCGATCCACCGGATTGAGAAAATTCTCCGCTGTATCAAGGATATGGTTGATCATCCCGCGGGGAAGACCCTCGATCGTCAGCAAATGCTGCATTTCGCCGTTTTTGTTCAGCTGGGGATTATTCATGATACGGCTTTCAAACGTAGGGACAATTCGCCCCTTTCATCACGGGTGAGCTGGATGTTTTCGGATGGCGCAAGAGTCAGATTTGCACCGACAATTTTTGCGCATATCGGCACTTCCTTTCCCCCCCGGTCTATCATTACCGCCAGCGTAACGCTGGCTGGGCGCCCGTAGTCAAATAGGATATTCATGGCGGCGCGCACGGTTCGCCCGGTGTAGAGCACATCGTCCACCAGAATTATGTGGCTTCCGTCGACGTCAAAAGGAATATGCGATGGCTTTACAACCGGATGCAAGCCAGTGCGGCTAAAATCATCCCTATAAAAGGAGATATCTAACGTTCCGCAAGGTATTTGCATTCCTAATTGAGCATGTAGCCTTTCCGCGACCCAGGCACCTCCTGTATGAATCCCTACCAAAGCACTCTTGTTTGGCAGGTAGGGTCTGAGCTGGCGTGCCATTTCGGCGATAAGTTGTTCTGCTTTAGGTAATTCCATAATGAGGTTGATCCAAATAAGATTGGAGAATAGTCTGCGCCGCTATTTGGTCCAGAACGGCCTTACGCCGTCGACCGAATACGTTGATTTCAGTCAAACTCGCTTCGGCCACCACGGAGGTATATCTTTCATCGATTAAAACCACCGGTAGACCAAAGCGGCCTTCCAGGCGACGGGCGAAGCGACGACATTGGGTGGTTATCGCGTGCTCCTTACCATCTGGATAAGATGGCAGTCCGACCACCAGAAGCACCGGTTGCCATTGTTCACAAAGTGCTGCGATTGCAGCAAAACGACGTTCGTTAATTTCTTCCGGGATAGTTACCAGAGGATGGGCCAACTTTACAATGGTATCTCCTACCGCGACGCCAATGCGTTTTTCCCCAAAATCAAAGCCAAGTACGGTCCCTTGGGGAGTTTTGTCCGAACGGGTAGTTGGCGTTACGCATGCCCCTTTTACAAAACATTCCGTGCTCACGTTGATCCCGCCTCTTTGTTAGGCATGACCGGCCCCCTCAGAAAGACTTGAAAGATCAACACCCAGTAGAGACATAGCGCCCGTCAGTCGATCTTCCCATGGCAAATCAAAGATCACAGAAGGATCCGCCGGGACGTTTAACCAAGCGTTCTGGAAAATTTCATTTTCCAGTTGCCCAGGTCCCCAGCCGGCATACCCTAGCGTAACGATAAAATCCGAGGGACCCTCGCCTCGTCCAATAGCTTCCAGGATATCCTTGGAGGTCGTCAGGCCAACTTCCGCACCGATAGCTAAGGTAGAACTCCAAACGCCGATCGGCCTATGCAAAACAAATCCGCGGTCAGTCTGTACCGGTCCACCAAAATATAGTGAGGCATTGGCGATATGGGAATTTTCAAGGGTAATGCCAATTTGTTCGAAAAGGGTCCGAAGAGTCATGTCGATCGGACGGTTTACGACGACTCCCAACGCACCTTCGGTATTATGCTCACAGATATACGTCAGTGATTTTGCGAAATATGGATCTGCCATTGCCGGCATGGCAATCAGAAAATGTGCGGTCAAATTGGCGTTCAACATGGGCATAATTATGGCATAGCCCGTTGCGGGGGAGGGCGGTTTACCAATTTTCTTGGCCACCTTTTGTGGGGCGTCTAAATTAAAAAACCCCGCAACTGCGGGGTTTTTTAATTTTGGTATACCTATTCAGCGAATTTTTCGAATTTTTTGAATGGCTTGCAGCTGTGCTACCGCCTCAGCCAACTCTGACTGTGCTCTAGCATAATCCATAGCGGCCGCGCGATTTTTCATGGCATCCTCGGCACGTTGTTTCGCTTCCAGTGCTTTGGTTTCGTCCAAATCATGTCCACGAATTGCTGTATCCGAAAGAATGGTAATTACTCCCGGCTGAACCTCCAAAATTCCGCCCGACACATATACCAACTCCTCTTCCGCTTTATCCGGCACTTTCATACGAACGGAGCCGGGCTTCAAGCGCGTAATCAACGGAGCATGGCGCGGGTATATTCCCAACTCCCCCATTTCCGCGGGTACCGCTACAAATTCGGCAACGCCGGAATAAATTGATTGTTCCGCGCTAACTACGTCAACATGTACAGTCATTGCCATATGCTATTTTCCAAATATCCGGCGGGAGATCATGCGTCTCACCTAATCACCCGCCTGCTCGACATTACTGAATTGTTTTGGCCTTTTCGACCGCTTCATCGATGGAACCGACCATGTAGAACGCCTGTTCCGGCAAGTGGTCATATTCACCATTAACGATGCCCTTGAAGCCGGAAATGGTGTCCTTGAGGGACACGTATTTACCTGGCGATCCCGTGAAGACTTCAGCAACGAAAAACGGTTGAGATAGGAAGCGCTGAATCTTCCGCGCACGGGCAACCACAAGCTTATCTTCCGGCGACAACTCGTCCATGCCCAGAATCGCGATAATGTCCCGCAGTTCCTTATAACGCTGAAGGGTGTTTTGGACAGAACGCGCGACGTTGTAGTGCTCTTCTCCCACAACCAGAGGATCGAGCTGACGGGAGGTGGAATCCAGAGGATCCACTGCCGGATAAATACCCAACTCGGCAACTTGGCGCGACAGCACGACCGTTGCATCCAGATGTGCAAAGGTCGTTGCGGGAGACGGGTCGGTCAAATCGTCTGCAGGTACGTAAACAGCCTGAATAGAAGTGATGGAACCTTTCTTGGTGGAAGTAATCCGCTCCTGCAAGCGCCCCATTTCTTCCGCCAGTGTAGGTTGATATCCCACTGCGGACGGCATACGCCCCAACAATGCTGAAACTTCGGTTCCTGCCAACGTATAGCGGTAAATATTGTCAATAAACAACAATACGTCACGCCCTTCATCGCGGAAGAACTCAGCCATCGTCAACCCTGTCAGCGCGACGCGCAAACGATTGCCCGGAGGTTCGTTCATTTGCCCGTAAACCAAAGAAACTTTGTCTAGAACGCCGCCTTCCTTCATTTCATGATAGAAGTCGTTACCTTCTCGGGTACGCTCGCCCACACCGGCAAATACAGAATAACCGCTGTGTTCAATAGCGATGTTACGAATTAATTCCATCATGTTGACGGTTTTACCTACACCGGCACCACCGAACAGGCCAACTTTACCGCCCTTGGCAAACGGACATACCAAGTCAATCACTTTGATGCCGGTTTCCAGCAGTTCGTTCGACGCTGCCAATTCATCGAAAGCGGGGGCTTTACGGTGAATGGCCCAGTTTACCTCGTTACCTATCGGCCCCTTTTCGTCTACGGGCTTACCAAGCACGTCCATGATTCTGCCCAAGGTCTTGATTCCCACGGGCACGGAAATCGGAGCTCCGGTTCCCGTAACGGTCATGCCGCGGCGCAAACCATCGGTAGTACCCATTGCAATGGTGCGAACCACGCCGTCCCCCAACTGTTGCTGTACTTCCAGCGTTAGGTCGGGGTCATTCATTTTCAACGCATCATAAACTTTGGGCAGCGATTCGCGCGGAAATTCCACGTCCACCACAGCACCGATGATCTGTACGATTTTTCCTTCGTTCATCGTCATTTCCCAATCATAAAATCAAATTCTTGCCGTCTTAAACTGCCGCAGCTCCCGCCACGATTTCCGAGAGCTCCTTGGTAATCGCCGCTTGCCGAGTTTTGTTGTAAATCAACTTCAATTCGTCAATCACGTTGCCCGCGTTATCGGACGCGGACTTCATAGCTACCATACGCGAACTTTGTTCCGACGCCATATTTTCGGCTACCGCTTGATAAACTAATGTCTCGATATAACGTACAAGCAATTCGTCGATAACTTCCTTGGCATCCGGTTCGTAGATATAGTCCCAGTGACCGCGTGCGCTACCCATTGCGTCGCCGCTGATTGGCAATAACTGCTCCATCACCGGTTCCTGCTTCATTGTATTGATGAAGCGGGTAAAGCAAATTTGTAGGGAGTCGATTTTGCCCACAGTGTAGGCGTCAAGCATTACCTTGACCGGTCCAATGAGTTTCTCCATATGAGGGGTATCTCCCAGTCCACTTAAATGCGCCAGAACACTTGCACCGGACCGCTGCATAAAGCCGAATCCTTTACCGCCCAGCGCGCAGACTTCGACACCAACTCCCGCCGCTTCCCACTCCTTCATTTTGTGAAGGATCATACGCAGCACATTGGTATTCAGCCCTCCGCACAAGCCCTTATCCGAAGTCACAACGATCAAACCGATACGCTTGGGGTTTTCCCGCGCAATAACGAAGGGATGACGATATTCCGGATGGGCATGACTTAGATGGGCTGCAACATTCCGAATTTTTTCCGCATATGGTCGTGCAGCACGCATCCGATCCTGCGCTTTACGCATCTTCGAAGCGGCGACCATTTCCATGGCGCGGGTAATTTTTTGGGTATTCTGGACACTTTTGATTTTTGTCCGAATTTCCTTGCCGCCAGCCATAACTGATTAACTCCCGTTGGTTAGCACGGTATTAGTAAACGGAGTTCGCCTTGAACTCCTCGATAGCGGCAATAAGTGCCTTTTCCGATTCCCCATCCATCTCCAGGGTTTCTTCGATCTTATCGAGAAGGGTACGAAACTTACTTTTGATATAGGAGTGCAAAGCGGACTCGAAAGACAGCGCTTTTTTAACTTCTACGTCGTCAAGATACCCTTTGTTTACCGCGAACAACGTCAGTGCCATTTCACCTACCGACATCGTGGAATACTGAGGTTGCTTCATCAACTCAGTAACCATTTTTCCGCGCTCCAGTTGCTTTCGAGTCGCTTCGTCAAGGTCTGAGGCAAATTGTGCAAAAGCCGCCAGTTCACGATATTGCGCCAACGCCAAGCGAATACCGCCACCTAGCTTTTTAATCACCTTAGTTTGCGCGGCACCACCTACACGAGATACAGATAAACCGGCGTTAATCGCTGGGCGAATACCTGCGTTAAACAAGTCAGTTTCAAGAAAAATCTGACCATCGGTAATCGAAATAACGTTGGTAGGAACGAACGCTGAAACGTCACCAGCCTGAGTTTCAATAATCGGTAGTGCTGTCAGCGAGCCTGTTTTACCTTTGATCGCGCCATTTGTACGCTTTTCAACATCTTCGGCATTAATGCGAGCTGCGCGTTCCAGCAGGCGCGAATGCAGATAGAAAACGTCGCCCGGATACGCTTCGCGTCCCGGCGGACGACGCAATAACAGGGAAATCTGACGATACGCCCAAGCCTGCTTGGTAAGATCATCATAGATAATCAAGGCATCCTGCCCGCGATCACGGAAGTATTCGCCCATCGTACAGCCGGAGTACGGCGCGATATATTGCATCGCCGCCGAATCCGACGCCGTTGCCGCGACAATAATGGTATGCCCCATCGCACCATGTTCTTCGAGCTTGCGTACAACATTGGCAATAGACGAAGCTTTCTGACCGACCGCGACATAAATACAGATTACGCTGGTTCCCTTTTGGTTGATGATTGCGTCAATAGCAACTGCGGTCTTCCCGGTTTGGCGGTCGCCAATAATCAACTCCCGTTGACCACGTCCGATCGGCACCATTGAGTCAATTGCTTTGAGACCCGTTTGTACCGGCTGGGAAACTGATTGGCGAGCAATCACACCTGGGGCAATTTTTTCAATTGGGGAGAATTCTGTAGAATTTACCGGCCCTTTTCCATCGATCGGCTGACCTAGCGCGTTCACTACACGGCCAATCAATGCTTCCCCTACAGGGACTTCCAGGATTTTGCCGGTGCATTTGACAGTATCACCCTCGGTGATATGCTCATATTCGCCCAAAACAACCGAACCGACTGAATCGCGCTCCAGATTGAGTGCCATCCCAAAAGTATTGCCCGGGAATTCCAGCATTTCCCCTTGCATCACGTCTGAGAGGCCGTGAATGCGTACGATACCGTCAGTCACCGTTACTACCGTACCTTGGGTACGCGCTTCAGCAGCGGTTGCGAGGTTTTCGATTTTACTCTTAATCAGTTCGCTGATTTCTGAGGGATTCAACTGCATGATTACTCCTAACGTTTGAGCGTGAACGCCATTTTCTGTAAATGCCCACGCACTGACGCATCAAACACCACGTCACCGATTTCTATGCGGACACCGCCAATAAGTTCGGGATCGACCTTAACCGTAGGTTGCACCTGACGATTGAACTTGGTTTTCAGCCGCTCTACTAATTCTTTGATTTCGGTTTCGTTTAGCGGAAATGCGCTTGTTATTTCAGCTTCTAGAGTGCCCGTATGGGCAGCCCTTAGCTCCTCAAATAACCCCGATATGGCAGGCAGCAGGTGAAATCGACGATTTTCAAGAAGAAGATGCATCAGATTTTTACCCTGCTCATCCAACCTATTCTCGCACACCGAGAAAAACGTCTTTTCCTGTTCCACAAGAGTTAGTTTCGGGTTGCCGATAATCTTGTCCATCTGCGGATCCGCAGCGACAGTAGCAACAAACCCGAGGACGTCCGACCATTTGTCCAGGGTTTCATTTGTCGTTGCAAGCTGGTAAACCGCTTCCGCGTAGGGTCTGGCAACAGTAATTTCTTCTGCCATGATGTCCTACAATTCGTTTTTAATTGAAGTTAGCAATTCGGCATGAGCCTTCGCGTCAATTTCCCGGCGTAGAATTTTTTCCGCACCGGCAACCGCCAAATCTGCCACCTGTTGACGCAGACTTTCTTTGGCACGAAACACTTCTTGATCAATTTCCGCCTTGGCGCCAGTTAGCAAACGCTCACCCTCGGCTTTGGCATTGTTTTTTGCCTCTTCGACAATTTCTCCGCCACGCTTTTCAGCTTGCGCGATTATTTCAGCTGCTTTTTGCTTGGCTTCGGAAAGCACCTCGCTGCCGCGCTTTGCTGCCAATTCCAGTTCATGTTTACCACGCTCACCGGCGGCCAGGCCATCCGCGATACGCTTGGTTCGGGCTTCCATCATTGCCGTGATGGGTCCCCAGACGTACTTCATTACAAACCAGACAAGAATCCAGAAAGTAATGAGCTGCCCGATTATGGTTGCATTTACGTTCACTTGTTAACCCCAGGGTTTTGTTCAACCGGATTGATTAGATGTTAGTGTACGAACGGGTTTGCAAAAACGAACCACATGGACAAGCCCAGCACGATCATCGGGAATGCTTCCATCAAGCCGCCGAAGAAAAACATGTTTTTCATCAATTCGGGCTTCATTTCAGGCTGGCGTGCAATACCTTCGAGGGTTTTTGCGCAAATTAAGCCCCAGCCTAACGCTGAACCCAAACCCGCAGCTGCGAGAATAATACCAACAGACAATGCAGTCATTCCGTAGATTTCCATGGTTGCTCCTATTTACAGTAGTTGATGATGATTTGAAAACTTTAGTGCTCTTCGTGGGCCAGCGACAGGTAGACGATCGTCAGAATCATGAAGATAAAAGCCTGAAGCGTAATAATCAGGATATGAAATATCGCCCAAGGTGCGGAGAGTAAGGGTTGAACCCAGAACGGCAACAGTGCGATCAGCAGGAAGATCAATTCGCCTGCATACATGTTTCCGAACAGACGCATTCCCAACGACACGGGCTTCGCCAATTCTTCCACCAACTTCATGATCACATTGACCGGCATGAGATATTTCCCAAAAGGGACATATAAAAATTCCTTGCCGAAACCAATTATGCCTTTAGCCTTAATACTGAAAAACACTATTAGAGCAAATACGGATATTGCCATGGCAAACGTAGTATTAAGGTCTGTAGTTGGGACGACCTTTGCGTGAAGTTCCAAACCCAGCACATTGCCAATGAAAGCAAGCAAATCCACCGGCAACAAATCCATGGCATTCATCAGAAAAACCCACATGAATATAGTTAATGCCAGCGGTGCTACGAGCGGGCTATGTCCGTGAAAGCTTTCTTTGACTTGGCCGTCAACAAACTCGACGATCATTTCCAAAAAACTTTGAAGGCCAGAGGGCGCGTCGGTTTGGAGATTCGACGCCACCTTGCGACCAACATACATTAAAGCCAACGCGGTCAAGATGCCAAATAAGATGGTATCAAGGTGCCACGTCCAAAATCCCTCCCCGATCTTCCAGTTTGCCAAGTGATGCTGGATATACATTACCGGGTTGTCTGACGGTACCATCGCGCTATGTGCGTCGCTCACAGTAAATCCTTGTAACTTTGTCTAAGGCCCCAGCCATAAGCCAGTTGGGCCATCGCAAACACGGCCAACGAAGGTACAACCATTAAATGGAGAACTCCGAAAGCCAAACCAAATAACACCAAAACCAAAACGAATCTATTAACGGCTCCAGACAGTAAAATTGCCAAAGCGTACTGCGGCTTGTATTCCGCTGCCTGTTTTGCGGCACGCACCCGCCGAAGCAGTGATAGGCCATTTACAGCTGCCACCATACCACCGTAAAAAGCGGATTTACAGACCTCGATGCCTTGCAGCCAATAGCCAAGAGCCGATGCAAGCAAAGTGATACCAACCTGCATGGAAATCGTACGATAGGCGTTTCTGTCCATCAATTCGTTGTCTTAGTAGCCTTTAATATTGTAATACGCTCGCAAGCCATTCGTCAATTTATGCGTATTTTCAACGGGTTGTTTTTTAGGATAGATTGGTCCTGTTTGTTGTTGGCGGCATTTGTACGGCCTTGATATAAATAGATTTTATGCTTTGATTAATCGGGTAATCGTCCCAAAAAATCGGCAAGATTTTTTAGCTTGCCTCAGATCGGATTGGATACAATCTGCAATTGTTTCGGGATCACCAAGCGCTGAAGGCAGACCTCCGGCGCGTCGGGTTTGCGGACACGTTTTGGGTCCATCTCCGCCGGTTCCGCCGCCATGCCGTAGAGGTGCAGCGCCTTGAGACGTTGGGTCAACTCAGCCAGCATGGCACACCTCCGCGCAGGCTGTCGTAGCGCCCACAGTCGGCGATAAGCTCTATGCCCAACACCAGCGAGGTGGAAACGGTGGCCGGCTCGGGTTTGGCGGGGGGCAGTAAGCGGCGTACATGATTGAGAATCACCGCTGCGGACACCACTCCACTGCGCCAGCGCCAATTCGCACGCCTCCGTTACCAGATTTACGCCGTGACTTCGCATTGCCGGCAGCACTTCCACGAAGGCCAGGTCGCCCTGGGGCGACCTGAGCAGCCTATCCTTCACGGCGCCAATCGCCGTCGGCAAGGTCCAATCCTGGAACGGCGCGCAGTTCCTGAGCGCGCCGGGTTTCTTCTCCAACACCGGCACCAGCACGCCGCCCTCCACCTTGGCTTTGTCCTTGGGCTTGCGCGGGCGTGCCGGCAGTACCACCACGCCATAATGGTTGGCGAGATCACGATAGGTCGGATTAAGGTCGGGGTCGTAAAAAGAGGCGTGCTTGACACCCGATTTAGGGTTGTCGGGAACAAGAATCTCGGGAACCCCGCCGAGAGCCGCAACGAACAATTACGCCTGGCGAATTTTGCCAGTGGCGCCGTCAATAATGGGCACCGTCTGACCGGCGTAGTCGACGAACAGTTTCTCGCCGGGCGCATGGGTTTGGCGCATGCTGACCGACAGCCGTCCCGCCCATTGCCGGTAACGCTCGCAGAACCAGCTGTAGCGATAGCCGTCCGGGTGTGATGCCTTTTATTCCTGCCACAATAAATCGAGCGTGACGCTCTTTTTTTTTGCGCAGTTCTCGATGTGCCCATGCCCAGTCCGGCTCTCTGCGCACCACATCCGGCGCGGCGGGAGGCGGGAACAATCGGGCTTCGAGCGCGGCCTCGCAAAGCCCCTCCGGCAAGGGATAGCCAATATCCGCCGCCTTGGCACGACGTAAATACTGGCCGACAGTGGTGGGCGAGACGCCGATGGCGCGGGCAATCTCGCGGGGTTTGCGGTCACATTCATGGTAAAGCCGCAGTGCTTCTGTAATCTTGCGCATGGATAACCTGACATTTGCCATGTGGCTTCCTCGGAAAAATCTCCGAGGTTGCCACGGTTATCCCGCGCGCTACGCTATAAATTCAGCTGTCCAATTTGCTCTGGAATACGTGTCCACTTTGCCGTGGAATCGCTGTCCAGTTTGGAGCGGAATACGCAAATTTATGACGTTTTCCCGGTTTGCAGGCGCAATACGTCCATGCGCTTCAAATTCCACGCCAGGCAGACCAGACGCCATTCACCCGTGACTATATCCAGCCCACGCAACAGGAATTGGCGAAATCCCAGAACCGATTTGATGATGTCGAATACCGGCTCCACTGTCTGTTTGCGTAGCGCATAAACCGCCCGCCCAACTTGGGTCTTGAGCCGATGGGCCATGTGTTCCATCGGGGTAGCGTCGCTCGAAGGCGGTTCGGGTTCGGTGAAGCGGTCGCGCCAGTGCGGGTGGTGGTCTTCCCGTGCCACGGCAAGGAACGGTTCGATGCCGGCTTGTTCGCAGGCTTCTACGTTCTTGCCGCTGCAATAGCCGGTATCGGCCAGTAGGCGTTCCACTTGGCCCAGGTGCGCCGGCAAGCGACCGATCTGCGCCAGCATGGGCGTTACCTGTTGCTTGTCGTTAGGGGCTTGGGTCAGCGTCGGCGTAACGACCAGAAGACTGCCGGTGTCCACCGCCGCTTGGGCGTTGTAGGCTTGCTCGAATCCGCCGCCGCCGGCGGTCGGCATGATGCGTGAGTCTTCGTCGGTCAGGTTGATCTGGTCTTGCGGGCCGGGGTCGGCGTTGGGCGGCTGGGGTGGTTTGCCTCCCGGCTTCTTGCCGGTGTCCCGGGCTTTGGCTTCGCGACGCGCCATTTTGGCTTGGCATTCCGCCAGTTCGCGCGCTTCGATCTTCGCTTTGGCATCGACCATGACCTTGAGCCGATCTTCGCGGCGCTTGATCTCGGCAGGCAGGTTGACGCCGTCGGAAATGTCGCCACGATCCGCCTGTTCGGCCAATTCAAGCAGTTCCGCGACCTCGGCCTTGAAGCTGCGTTTCGATCTTCTCGATGTGTCCGTGCGACAGTGCGCTGTGGCGCGAGGCGTTGGCGTGTATCTCGGTGCCGTCCAGGCTGATAGTGTCCAGCTTCAACAGCTTCATCTCCGTTGCCAGTTCCAGCACTTGGATAAAGAGGCCGGCCAACTCGTCCAGAAAGCGCCGCCGGAAGCCGGCCAACGTGTCATGATCCGGGTGGCTGCCCGCAGCAATGTAGCGGAAGGCCACCGAATCATAGGTGGCTCGCTCTATCCTGCGGCTGGAGAATACGCCCGTTGCATAGCCATAAAGCAGCAGAGCCAGGAGCAGCGCCGGATGATACGCTGTGCTGCCGCCTCCCCGATAGGCGCGCTCCATGTTGCTCAGATCCAGTCCTTCCACCACTTCCACTATGAACCGCGCCATGTGGTCTTCCGCCAACCATTCCTCCACCGAGGGCGGTAGCAGGTAACCTGTCTTGCGGTCTATCGGGCGAAAGCGGCTCATGTTCAGCATCCGGTTTCTCAATGCCCGCGATGCGGTGTCGCAATTTGTCGCAATGTTCCTGCGGGCGACACTGCTCGCCTGCATGGCAGGCTCCCTATCCAATAACCGTAGTTTCAACGTGACTGACTACTAGGTCGTTCCGCTTCGGGTCGAGAGCAGCCCCAAGCTACGGAGTTAAAGCCGGGCATTGTGGCGACCGCCCGGCTGGCTTTTGTATGGGAGGACAGGCGCTTTTCCGACTATGCACTGCTGATCGTCGATTGCCAGCGGGCGTTCTAGTCAAGGAGCACCGATATCCTGCGGGCAGGCCGGCGAGACGCTGGCGCTCCCTTTCCCTACTCCGCCTTATAGCCCATCCGCAGGCCGCCCCAGTGGCGGCCGTTGACGGTGATCGGCACCGACAGGTCGTGCATTACTTCGCCGGTGTCGCGCTTGTAGGTTTGCAACAACATCCGCTTGGTGTGGCTGCCGCAGCGCGCCCCGGTGCGGTCGTTGAAAACCCGTTTGGTGCGGTTGCCGGCCAGGTCGTTCTGGTAATTGCCGGTGAGCGGCTTGGCGAATTTCTTGTTGTGGGTGGGGATGTAACCCTGGTCGTCGGTGGCGGCGGCGAACACGATGTCCGGATTCTGCTCCAGGATTTTTTCCTGAATCGACGGCAGCACCTGGTCGGTAAGTTGATCGAAACGCGACGAGAATTTTTGCGGATTGGTGTTGGGTATTGGCTGGTAATGCCTGTCGAACAGGTCGTCCTGGCGGATTTTGCCGGTTCTCACCGATTCCTCTAGAGCCTTCCTGATTTCCGCGGCCCCCTGGCTGGCGATCTTGTACATGCGGTTGTGCACCGTGTCGAGATTGAGGTCGATCAGCGATTCGTGCATTCCCTCGCCCAAGTCCGACAAGGCCATCGCTTGTTCGGAAACGCTCTTCATCTGGGTTTCGAAGCTGTCGAGCTGCTCGCGCACCAGGCGTAGCGATTCGGAAATTTGCCCGACTTCGGCGTGATTTTTCTCCGCGCCCTCGGCAATGGCGTTCATCTGGCTTTCCAGGTCGGACGAGTGATGGAGAATGTCGCCGAGCTGCTCGCCGACGTGTTCCACCCGCCCCACGCCGCGATTCACATCCTCGACCAGCGAGTGCATGGTATCCACCGCGTGTTCGGTTTCATTCTGGATTTCGCCGATCTTGCCGCCGATTTCGCCGGTCGCTTTGGCGGTTTTCTCCGCCAGTTTGCGCACCTCGTCGGCCACCACCGCGAAGCCGCGCCCGTGTTCGCCGGCCCGTGCCGCCTCGATGGCGGCGTTCAGGGCGAGCAGGTTGATTTGCCCGGCGATGCCCTCGATTACCTGGGTGATTTCCTGAATCTGGGTGGAACTTTCATGAAGCTTGGCGATGAGTTGCGAAGTCTCCTCGGTGCGCGTGCTCATGTGGCGCATTTCCTCGATAGCCTCGCGCAGCGACGCCTGCCCGGCAACACTGTCGCCCCGCGCCTTGATGGCGAATTGCGCGGCGTTGGCGGCATTGCTCGACACCTGGGCGGTGGTCGCGGCGATGGCGTCCGAGGAGGCCGCGATTTCGCGCGATTTCAGCGCCAGCACTTCGATGCTCTTGTTGAGGTGATCGACCTTGTGCGAAGTTTCGGCGAGCGACACCGAATTCTTCTCGATGATTTCCGAAACGTTGCCGATCACCGCCACGAATTTCAGCATGATCCCGCCCATTTTCTCGATGAACGGGCCGATGACCTTGTCGCCGTTGAGCGCGGATTTGGAAAAGTCGGAAGGAGATAGCGACTCGCCGTTGGCGGAAATGATCTCGCGCGCCGAATACAAGGGCTTGAGCACCCGCAGGTAGACCAGCCCGATGGCTACCGTGGTGGCCAGTCCGGTCAGCAGAAATCCGGTGAGATAATGCGAAGCTTCCTGCCCTAGCGCCAACGTGACGCCGCCGCCCACCACATAGCTGATTACCGCAGCCCCGAACAGCAAACTCATCGAAGTCCGCATCATTTCCTGTTTCATCAACCCATCCTCTCTGGTCATCGTCGCTTTTGGTCAGGCAGGAATTTACGCCAAAACTATAAGACCGTGCATAGAATATGCTGATGCGCCGATGATATTGTCAACCGCAACCCTATGACAACGTTATATATCCTTGCAATTCAACCACCACCGAGGAGATAACCATGCGTATTCCGAAAATTGCCCTGCTGCTGGCATTCCTGCCCTTTGCCGTTTATGCCCAGCAACCTGGCGGGGGGATGGCGACGCCCGTCAAAAACGCCCATTTCAAGCAAGCCGACGCAGACGGCAACGGCAGCCTTTCCAGGGCTGAAATGGAAGCCCACATGCCGAAACTCGCCAAGGACTTCGAGGCCGTCGATACCAACCACGACGGCCAAGTCAGCCGCGAAGAGCTGCGCACGTTCATGAAAGCCAAACGGGCCGCACTCAAGCAGAAAGGTTCGGAGCGCTTCAAGCAGGCCGACACTGACGGCAACGGCACGCTTTCCCGCGAGGAAGCCGAAAAGGGCATGCCGCGGCTGGTCAAGAACTTCGACGCTATCGACACCAACAAGGACGGGCAGATCAGCCCGGACGAAATCCGCGCCTATATGAAAGACCGGATGAAATCCCGCAAAGGCGGGGCGGGGGCGGGAATGCGCTAAGCAAAACGGTCTGAAAATGAAATGGGGGCTGCGCGCCCCCGTCTTTTCGCCCGCAGCCTAATGCGCTTTGGCGAGGGCAGGATGCAGCACACCAGAAACGGAATCTCGCCGATGTGGCGACGCTGTTCGAACTCTGACTCGGGGCATGGGAGGATAATCGATGCCCCGCTGTCTGGGGATACGTTCGCTGCAAGACGCAATATCTTGCGGCTTCACCGTTGAATCGCCGCCGGCAGTTTTTGGGGCGATTTGATCCGAAGCTGTTTGTTGACGTTTTTTACCCCGAAGACCACCTGGATCGCCGCCACCGGCACGTCGAACTCGCCAGCCAGGAAGCGCGCCATGTGGGCGGTGGCTTGCCCGCGACGCGGAATGGCGGCAACGTGGACTTCAAGTTGGTGGCCGATGACCTTGCCGATGGCGTCACGCTTGGATTGCGGGCGCCCCAGGATGTTGAGCACCAGGATGTCGTCTTCCCAGTAGTAGAAGGGAGTGGGGGAGGAACCGCTGAAAAGGGGCATGCTACAAGATCCTGACCGTTGGCATGGCATCGATGCCGGCAGCCAATTTTCCCAACGATTTGTCGAAGTAAGATCAACCTATCATAGTCGCCGGCATGGATGAAGTGCAAGCGGAATCCGGGTGAGCCAGCCATGAAAAACGGGGGCCGCAGCCCCCGTCGCTATTGCACTGCCAAGTATTGGGTCAACCGACTTTCGGCAAGCGCTCCAGCGCGGCCTTGATGGCTTCATCCGGGTAGTCGAAATCCTCCAGCTTGCCGCCGAAATAGCTGTCGTAGGCGCCCATGTCGAAGTGGCCGTGACCGGAGAGGTTGAAGAATAGCGTTTTCTTCTCGCCGCTTTCCTTGCAGCGCATCGCCTCGGCGATACAGGCGGCGATGGCGTGGTTGGATTCCGGGGCGGGGATGATGCCTTCGGCGCGGGCGAAGGCCACACCGGCTTCGAAGGTGGCGAGTTGCGGCACGGCCTGGGCTTCGATGAGTTTCTCGTGGTAGAGCTGCGACACCAGCGCCGAATCGCCGTGGTAGCGCAGGCCGCCGGCGTGGATGCCGGGTGGCATGAAGTCGTGGCCCAGCGTGTACATCAGCATCAGCGGAGTCATTTTGGCGGTATCGCCGAAGTCGTAGGCGTAGTGGCCCTTGGTGAGCGTCGGGCAGGATGTCGGCTCGACCGCCACCAGGCGCACGTTCTTGCCCGCCGCCTTGTCGGCGAAGAAGGGGAAAGCCGCGCCGCCGAAGTTGGATCCGCCGCCGCAAGGGGCGAAAATCATGTCGGGGTAGTCGCCGGCCTTCTCGAACTGTTTCTTGGCTTCCAGGCCGATCACGGTCTGGTGCAACAGCACATGGTTGAGCACCGAACCCAGCGCGTAATTGGTGTCGGGGCGCGAGGCGGCGTCTTCCACCGCTTCGGAAATCGCCAGACCCAGCGAGCCTTGATTGTTCGGGTCTTCGGCCAATGCGGCGCGCCCGGCGTTGGTTTCCATGCTGGGGCTGGCGAATACTTCCGCGCCCCAGGTCTGCATCATCGAACGGCGGTAGGGCTTCTGGCCGTAGCTCACCTTAACCATGTAGACCCGTACTTCCAGGCCGAACATCTGACCGGCCAGGGCCATCGAGGAACCCCATTGACCGGCGCCGGTTTCGGTGGCGATGCGCTTGACGCCGGCTTCGGCGTTGTAATAAGCCTGGGCGATGGAGGTGTTGACCTTGTGCGAACCGGCGGGGGAAACGCCTTCGTACTTGAAATAAATCTTGCACGGCGTGCCCAGCGCGGCTTCCAGTCTATGGGCGCGCACCAGCGGCGACGGGCGGTAAAGACGATACAGTTCACGGACTTTTTCGGGAATCTCGATCCAGCGCTGCGCGGACATTTCCTGTTCGATCAGGCTCATCGGGAAAATCGCCGTCAGCGCATCCGGGCCGATCGGCTTGCCGTCCGGGCCGAGCGGCGGGGCGGGCGGGTTGGGCATGTCGGCGACGACGTTGTACCAGTGGGTGGGGATTTCGGATTCGTCGAGCAGGAACTTGGTTTGCGGCATTTTTATTGGCTCCTCGGAAGTGGCTGAAAAATGTCCATGATGTGCATGGTATTGCGCCAAGTCAACCGTTTTGCTCATGTTTTATCAGCCTTGCCGGGTATGGTCAGGGAGACGAATCTTTGTTAAGTTATGGGACTGAAGCGTGAACCCGAGCGGAAAATGATTGTTAAACTCAAGCTGTTGTTTTTGTGTTTTTTCCTGATAGTCGGCCCGGCTATTGCGGGTGACGATTATCGGGTGACCCACAGCGTGGTGGGCAAGTACGACGATATCCGGGAAAACGTGGTGAACGCCATCACCAACCAGGGACTGGTCATCAACAACATCTCGCACATCGGCGACATGCTGCTGCGCACCGGGCGCGACGTGGGCGACCGCGATCCGATCTTCATCAACGCCGAAATTTTCGAATTTTGCAGCGCGGTGACTTCCCGCGAAAGCATGAAGGCCGACCCGCACGCCATCGTGTTCTGCCCCTACGGCATCGCCGCGTACGTCCTCCCCAGCGATCCTCAACGGGTCTACCTAACCTACCGCAAGCCCATGGCCAACGGTAGTCCACAAGCCAAAAAAGCCCTGAAACTCCTGGAAAAGCTGATGAACGACATCGTTCAGGAAGCGCTCCCGTAACCTTCACCCGCGCTTCCACCCGTCTCGCGCCTGCTGTAAATACAACTGCTCCACCCTGGTGCGCGCCCACGGCGTGCGGCGCAAAAACTTCAAGCTCGATTTGATGCTCGGGTCGTGGCTAAAGCAGCGGATCGGCACGGCGGCGGCCATGGCTTCCCAGCCCAGTGTCTCGGAGAGGCGCGTAACGATGGTTTCCAGGGTGACGCCGTCCAGAGTGAGGGCGGCTATCGGCTTGTCGATGTCGGTCATTGGTTTGTTTGAAATTCGGTTGTCGAGATAAAGCGGATTTTAGCGCGTGCGCAACATCGCTGCGGACGTTTACAATGGTTGCCCGCCTTCAGATTGCCTTCCCCATGACCGAACCCGTCCGCCTTGCCAAACGTCTTGCCGAAATGCTCTCCTGCTCGCGCCGCGAGGCCGAACTGTACATAGCCGGCGGCTGGGTGACGGTCGACGGACAAATTGTCGAAGAACCGCAATTCAAGGTGAGCCAGCAACAGATCGAACTCGATCCGCAGGCCACCCTCACCCCGCTGGAGCCGGTGACCATTCTGCTCCACCAGCCCGTCGCTCTGGACAGCGCCGCCGTGCAGCAACTGATCCGCGCCGACACCCGGTCGGCGGACGATCTTTCCGGCATCCGCCCTCTCAAGCACCACTTTGCCAAGCTGAGTCCTACCCTGCCGCTGGAAAGCAACGCCAGCGGCCTGCTGGTTTTTACCCAGGACTACCGGGTGACGCGCAAACTTACCGACGATGCCGCCACCGTCGAGCAGGAATACATCGTGGAAGTCTCCGGCGAATTGGCGCCCGCCGGGCTCAAGCAGCTCAACCACGGCCTGAGTTTCAACGGCCGTTTGCTGCCGCCGATCAAGGTTAGCTGGCAAAGTGAAAACCGCCTGCGCTTCGCCCTGAAAGGCCCGCAGCCCGGCCAGATCGCCCATATGTGCGAGAGCGTCGGGCTGGAAGTGCTGAGCATGAAGCGCATCCGCCTGGGGCGGGTGGCGATGGCGAAATTGCCGGTGGGGGAATGGCGGTATCTGGGGGCGGGGGAGCGGTTTTAAGGCGGGATTGTCGCGGGATTTCGTGGTCTGGGATGAGGTACGCCCCCTGCGATCACCGGTCATGAAGTTTGCCGGGATTCGTTCCCTCATGCCGCTTTCAGCAACGACTTCCATCCCGGCGGCATTATGCAGCGCCCTTACTAGAATTACGCCAGCAAGGCATTTCCTCGCCAATAACAATCCTCAAACCGATCCAACCCATTACTCCCGCCGTTCACCAGCCGTCTGGCGGTGCGTAAATCCCCAGCCACCAAAGCTTCCTTGATGGGACGTTCCTTGTCCTTGAGGAAGCTGGCGAGTAGCGCTGCGGCGGTTGCGGGATCATTGGCGAGGTCGGGTTGCTCGACCAGTTGATTGCCCATGCCGATGAGTTTGCCATGTTCCTGGTAGTTGGCTTTGCCGGTGAGTTGGATGAAGCCGCGTCCCTTGTATTTCGCGCCGTCGCCGGGCTGGCTGTTGCCGAGATCGGTGCGTTTGTCGTAGAGGTCGAAGGGCTGACCGCCGGGGGAGGTGTTGTAGCGCGACTGGCCCTCGCTGATCGGGACGAAGCCCTCGGTTTCGGCGCGGATGGTGGCGAGCGCCATGAGCACCATGGGTTGGTCTTGCAGGTCGGCGTTGACCAGCCCTTGCAGGACGTAGGGCAGGTTGGTTGCGATGTTGGGCCGGGGCGTTTGCGGGAACATGCTGCAGACCTTGTCCACGGTAACGTCTGGGATGGCGCTGGGCAGGGTGTCGTCGTCCGCGAGGCCCAGTGCGACGAGGGTACGCGGCCCAGCGATGCCGTCGGCGAGCAGCCCTTGGCTTTTCTGGAAGGCAAGCAGGGCGGCTTCGGTGGCGGGGCCGAAATTGCCGTCGATCTGGCCGGGCGGGAAGCCTTTCGCGGCGAGTTGGGTTTGCAGAGCTTTGACATCGTCGCTGCTCATGCCGGGGCGCAGGGTATTCATGGTTGGGCTTCCTTTCATTTCCATAATTTGGCGAAGCGCTTCAGGCGGGACGGGGCCAGCGCGCTTTCCACATGGTGGTACAGCGCGGCGATGCGTTGGCTGGCACTGTCGCCGGTTTTTCCGGGCGGCAACTCGTCGAGCAGTTTTTCGGCGATGAGTTGTCCCAAGTGCCGGTAGGCTTCGAACTGGTCTTCGTCGAACCATTGATCGGCGGTGGATTCATGGGGAAATGCCGGGTTGGCGTCGTAGTATTGGCGTATATCGACCGGGGCATCGGCGGCGATGGCGCTTTTTACGTAGATCAGGTAGCCGGAGTTGCCGTCCGGGTAGCGGATGCGCCCAAACGCCCAGTGTTTCCTGCTGAAGCGGGGGGCATCCTTATCCGCTCCCTTGTCCGCCTTGGGGCGGATGGCGTCGAGGTCGTCCTCGGCGATTTCCACCTGTACGCCGAAATCCACCGCGATTTTGCGTACCGCCATGGCGAGGTCGTCGAAGCGGTATTCGCCGTCGGCGGCAACGTCGGTGACGATTATCAAGGCGACACGGCGGCGGATCAGTTCATAGAGGCCAAGGTTTTCAAAGTGTCCGCCGTCGGAGAGATTGACCCAGGCGTTTTTGCCGCTGGTGTCGCCGAAAAGCTCGGCGAATAGCGGCTTGGTGGCGGTTTTCGGGGCGCTTTGATCCCATTCGCCCTTTTCCGGGTTGGGGCACCAGCGCGCCAAGCGTAGGTTGAAGGCGGTGAGCAGGGCGGCAACCGAGGTGGCGGTGTGAAAGCCCATGTTGGGACTGGCCGCTGCGCCGCTTACCGCTACCGTGGTGGCCAGCGTGAGTCCGCCGCCATAGAGTCCGGTGGGCCGAAATCCGCCGAAATCCTTGCCCCGGCTGTCGCGGCTGGCGTAGCCGGCATAGCAGGGGGTGAAGGAAAAACAGGCGCCGCGCCGGGTTTGCCAGGCGAGGTCTTCGCCGCCGGTCAGGTTGAGGGTAGCGTTAATCAGGGGGATGGGGCGCTGGCCGGCCAGTTGGGCAAGGCCCAGGTCATCCGCGGGGTCGAAGCCGGTGTAGGGGTCGGGATGGCGTTCCTCCTGCGAGGCGCCGAGGAAAGTTCGCGCCAGGCGGTTCACGTAAAAACTGTGCGCGGAAAAGAGGTTGAGATCGACGTGGCGCACCAGGATCCCGAACAGCAGCGCCGCGCCGAAGAGGATGCCGGCCGGCCAGATCGCGTTCAAGGCCGCGAGTTGCGCCTGATACTGGCGGATCGCCTCGGCGAGGGTTTCTCCGCCGAAATCGACGCCCGGCAGGACCATGACGAAAAGCCACGCCACCAAACCCAGCAATCCGGCGAGAAACATCCAGGGCACCACCGCAACGAGGATTTCCAGCGGTAGTTTGGATTTGCTACCGCCGGTATCGCTACCCTGCGCGATGCGCGTGCCCATCCAGGTGAGCGCCGTCCACAGCCCGCCCCCGGCGATCAGCCAATGGACGGCCTTGTCCCAGCCAAACTGCATGAGGGGCGGCACGAACAGCAGAAACAAAAACGCCGCCAGCCAGCCCAGCGCCATGAACATGCCCTGGCCGCCCAAGCGTGCCCACCACTCGCGGATTTGCTCGGTGATGGCGCTGCCCGCCAGCGCCAGGTGGACGGTCAATACCAGGCTGAATACCACCATCGTGGCAAAAGGCGCGTAAGCCAGCGCGTGACTGGCCGAGGAAAGGAAGAACACCGCGAAAAACAGCGCACCCAGCGTGACTGCCCCACCCAGCACGCCGATCCTGTCCTTGTGGGTTTGCGGGGGTTGTATCCGCCACCAGGCGACAAGATAAAGCAGTGCCGCCCCCAGCGCGCTCCATCCGCCCCATGCCTCGAAAGACATCCGGGTCAGCAGGAGGGCGGTGCAGATGCCCGCCCCCAGAACCGGGGCCAAAACGCCCAGGGTAATGTCGAGGGACGGATTTCTTTTCTGATTTTCCGTGGCGTGCCAGGTTTTTTGCAGGCTCAGCGCCTTACGCAACGCCTTGTAGAGCAGCACGGAAATCATGGTCGCCATGATGCCCACGTGAACCGGCCCGCTCTCAATCGCTCCGCCTGCCCATTTCAGCACCAGGAAGAATGCGAAGATCGCCGCCAACATGCTGACCAGCAGCAACTGCATCACCGTCACGTTGCGCACCATCAGCGATACCAGCGCCAAGGTATCGCCCGACAGGCCCAAGCGCGGCGTCAGATAATTGGAATAGCGCCGCACGAAGCGGACCGGCGGACATTCCGGGGGAGGAAAACCGGGGGACGAGGTTTGTTCGCCCGGTGCCTCGCGGCCAGGCGACGCCAGATCGCGCTGCAACGTCTTCATTTCCTCCTCGCCGGCGGGGACGCCGGCCGCTCGCCGGAAATGCAGGGCCGACAGCCAGCCGCCGATGTACCCGCCGCCGGAAACCGTGGAAAGATAGTCGAAAACATGCAACGCCTCGCCCTTCGCCAGCCCCTGGATAAACCCCAGATTGAACACCGCGCTGCGAATGCCGCCGCCGGAAAAGGCCAGGGCGGAGAGTTGCATATTCACTTTTCCGTTTGCGTCGTCTTTCTCAGTAGGCTCGCGACGTTCAAAAATGGTGTCCCTTTCGCTTTCCAGAACTTTCGCAAATTCGACCGCATCCGAACTTCCCCGATTTTCCTTGCAGGCGCTCATGTTCCCGTCTCCTTGTCGTTTTTCCAGCCCTCATCCCCGGCATATTGGCGGATTGCCATGACGAGGTTTCTCAATTCGGCGGCCTGTTCCTTGGCGTAACAATTGGGAAGTGCAGTCTCCAGGAAAGGACTCATGAGGCGTCGCCCTTCCTGGGGTAGAGTCGCCCAAGCTGGGTGCGGATGTCGTTCTGAATTGCGCCCAGGTTGGCCGGGTCGCGCTCCAGCAGCCATGCGAGGTGGTCGCGGTAGAGGTTTGTGGCGGTGGGAGCTTCTCCCATATCGCGCAAGGTCGCGAGCAGGTTGAAGGCCGAAATGCTGGTGTCGGGGTGCGTTTCGCCCAGCACGCGGCACTTGATATTCAGCGCCTTTTCCTGCAAGGCTCGTGCGCCGGGCAGGTCGCCTTGTGCATTGAGCGTCTCCGCCAGATTGTTCATCGAAGTGAGGGTGGCGGGGTGCTCCTCGCCGAGCACGCGGCGACTGATGTTCAGCTCCGTTTCTTCCAGAACCCGCGCACCGGGCAGGTCGCCTTGCGCCTTGAGCGTACTTGCTAGATTGCCCATCGCAGTGAGGGTGTTGGGGTGTTCTTCGCCGAGCACACGGCGGCAGATGTCCAGCGCATTTTCCTGCAAAGCCCGCGCGCCGGACAGGTCGCCTTGCTCTTGGAGAGTAACCGCCAGATTATTCATCGAAGCGAGAGTATCGGGGTGCTCCACGCCGAGCACGTGGCGACTGATGTCCAGCGCCTTTTCTTCCAGAATCCGCGCGCCGGGCAGGTCGCCTTGCGCACTGAGCGTACTCGCCAGGTTGTTCATCACAGTGAGGGTGGTGGGGTGCTCCTTGCCGAGCACGCGGAGACTGATGTCCAGCGCCTTTTCCTGTAGAGCTCGCGCACCGAGAAAATCGCCTTGCGCACGGCGCGTTTCCGCCAATCGGCCCATTGCAGCGAGGGTATCGGGATGTACTTCTCCCAGTCTCTCGCTCAGGTCGGCAACCCGTTTTTGCTGGATTTGCCCGGCTATCGCCAACGAATTGCCGTCCGGGCGCAGGCTGGCCCGAAATTCAGTCAACTCGGGATGGTCGGGGTTGTCTTTCAGCCCGGTCTCCAGGGTTTCGACGGCGCTCCTGACGTCGTTATTTTGTAGGCTTGCGGTCGCGAGGCGCATGAAATATTGGGGATCGTTCAGGTGTTTCTGGATCAGTTTCAGCAAGGCCCGGTACGCCCCGTCGTAATCGAAAGGATCGTCCTGGTGATCGACCAGAATCCGTTCTTCCAGCGCGAGAATCGGCTGGTAGGCAATAACGATGGGCTTCTCCGCGTTGGCGGCTTTGCCGAGGGTGTCGCGGATTTCCTTCATTTTTTTGTCGAAGGGCGTTCCCTTGTCGGCGGGCATGGCGGGGATGGGCGAGGCGGCGAGCAGGGTGAGCGGCGGTTTGGCGAGTTGGTGCAGGGAATCGTGTACCCGCTGGGTGCCTTCGAGGTTTTGGCGGTTGAGGTTGAACAGCAGCACCACGGTGTCGGCGAGTTGGTGGGTGGCGATGCCGCCCATTTCGGATAGGCCGGTGCGGGCGTCCATCAGGACATAGTCGGGCTTGATTTCGTCCTCGATATGGCCGCGCAGGTTTTCCATGAGCTTGTAGCCGTTTTCCTGCGCATAGAATTTCGTCCAGTCCAGCTTGAGAATTGCGTCGTGCGCCGCGCTGCCCCGGCGTCCGGCGGGCATCAGGTAGACCTTGCCCTTGTCGCCTTCCATCCCCTGGCAGGGGTGGAAATAGCCGCCCAGCGTTTCCGGGATGTTGCCGGCGCGGCAGCTTTGCACGTATTCGGCGAAGCCGTCGAGGTGCGGGTAGGTCTTCTTGTTCTTGCGCTTTTCGCCGTCCGGGCGGAAGACATCGAAGTGATCCAGGCCGGGGGCTTCGAGGTCGAAATCCATCACCACGACCTTTTTGCCTTCCTCGGCGGCCAGCAGACGGGCGATGTTGGCAAGCGCCAAGGTACGGCCCACGCCGCCCTTGTACGAGTAAAAGGCGATGAAATGGGTTTTCATAGGCCGGCCCCCGGGTAAAAGCCCGGCAGGCGGTTGGGGTTGGCGGCGCTCAGGCGTTCGCCGTTGAGGTGGGGGAATTGCAGCACGTTGGTGCCGGTGTTTTCCTCCGGCGGCGCTTCGCTATGCGGCTGCAAGCGTTGCAGCGCCTCGCTGCCCATCGCCGAGAGGTGGTAAAAGCTGTTGCGCCCCGCCGGGACGCGCTGCACCAGGCCCTGGTCGGCGAGTGCGCGCAGGGTGTTGGAGACATGGTTGCCTTGTTTGCCGGTGCGGTTGGCGAGTTGGCTGGGGGTGATGCCGGGCTGCTTGCCGATGAGTTCCAGCAACACCCCCGAGAAATTGCGCGGCTCGGCGAGGCGGGCCTGTTCCAGCGGGCGGATGCCTTCCGTGAAGTCGTGGAGGATTTCCCATGCGGCGCGCCAGCGTTCGCCGGGGCGGGCAGTAGCGTAGCGATCGGCGAGCGGGGCGAGGTCGGCGAGATGGCCGCGCAAGGCCATCATCGCGGGCTGATCCTGCTGGAGCAGCGCGGTCGAGATGGCGCCCATCAGCCAGTGCTGCTCGCGAGTGGCGGCGTCGCCGTTTTCTTCAAGCAGTGCTTGGCGCAATTGGCTGACGTGTTGTTCGAGTTCGTTCATGATGGGTTGTGTAGTATGTGAATTAACAATGCAATTATATACACACAAAATTAAAATCAATTGTGAATAATTCGCCGCCCGGCGTCGGCGCGGCACCGGGTGCGTGGGTGCCGGGCAGGTAATCCACCAGGCGGTCTTTGCCATCCGTGGCGGCATTGCACACGAAGCTCGCCGCGCCATGTTTGGCCCCCATGCGTTTCGCCGCATCGCGGAAGCGGCTCACCCCCTTGGTCATCGCCGGTACCAGGAAAATATCGGCACCCAGTTCGGCCCACAGCGGATCGTTGATGTAATCCAGGCAAATCGGCGTGAGCAGCCGCCCGACCAGGCTTTCCCGCAACGCCACGGCGTAGCCGGGCAGCGTCGGCTCGAAGGCCTTGGTTACGGTGCAGCCGGGCTGGATGGCATTCAGCGCCTGGGCATCGTCCAACACGAACGGCGTGCGCTTGTCCTGCTCCCACAGGATGCTCCCATCCAACCCCAGAACCGTGCAGCGATTGCTGAATTCGACGCCGTCCGGGCAATGGCGGCTGCCAGCTACCACCAGGCGCAAGCGCGGTACGGCGAGGTTATGGGCGGCAAGCCAGTCGCGCACGGCCTGCAAGGTGGCCGAGTCCAACACCAGCTCGGGAAACAGCAGCACATGGACGTTCGCGTCATACGCCGCGCGCAACACCGCCGCCACCGTCTGCCGGAGCGCCGCCTCGTCCCGGCAGCCCAGGCACTGCAACGGCGAACGCCCGTCGGGCGCGCGCCGGTCGGCGGCGTCGAGTTGCCAGCGCATGTCCTGGGATGCGGCGCAAGGCGCGATCCCCACCCGCAGTCCGGACTGCCCATGCAAACCATCCAGCGCATCGAGACGCCCCCAATCCAGGCGGTCTTCATGCTGCAAAGCCACCCAGCGGCAACCCAATCCCAGCGCCCCATCCAGACCGATCTGGTCATCCAGCTTGAAGCGCCGGGCTTCCGGGAAAGCGCGGCGGATACTTTGCCGACCGGGCAAAAGCAGGGTATAACGAACCCCGGCGATTTCCACCTCCGGGTAGGCGTAACAAAGCCGGGACTGGCGAACCTCGCGGTGCGCCGCGTCCAGCGCGGCAAGACAGGCATAGAGGCTGCGCAGCGTGAAGTCGTCAGGGTTGCCTTGCGGCGCGCCGTTGAGCAGGCTCGCCAGTTTCGTTTCCAATTTCCCGGTCGCCACATAGCTGCCCGACGCCTCCGCCGAAGTCCGCCCAAGCAAATCCACCAGGCGGCGCTCGTGGTTATGGACGTACCGCCAGGCAAGGCACCAGAGGCGGTAGAGGGTGGGGGTGAAGATGGGGGTCATGGGGTGGGGTTTTGCTGGGGAAAGAGCTGAAACAACTGCCCCTGAATGTTGCGCTGATCCGCGCCCAGTCTGGCCGGGTCGCGTTGCAGTAGCCAGGCAAGGTGGTCGCGGTAGAAGGGCTGCGCGGCCTCGAGGCCTTCCATCTGCAACAGCGTGGCGAACAGGTTGAAGGCCGAAAGGCTGGTGGCGGGGTGTTCCTCGCCGAGCACGCGACGGCTGATGTCCAGCGTCTTTTCCTGCAAAACCCGCGCGCCGGGCAGGTCGCCTTGCGCCCGGAGCGTGCTCGCCAGGTTGCTCATCGAAGTGAGGGTGTCGGGGTGCTCCTCGCTGAGCACGCAACGCCTGATATCCAGCGCCTTTTCCTGCAGAATCCGCGCGCCGGGCAGGTCGCCTTGCTTCGAGAGCGTACTTGCCAGATTGTTCATCGACCTGAGGGCGTCGGGGTGCTCCTCGCCAAGCACGCGGCGGTGAATGTCCAGCGTCTTTTCCTGCAAACCACGCGCGCTGGGCAGGTCGCCTTGCGCCCAGAACGTAGCCGCCAGGTTGTTCATCGACCTGAGGGTGGCGGGGTGTTCCTCGCCCAGCAAGCGGCGGTGAATGTCCAGCGTCTTTTCCTGCAGAACCCGTGCGCCGGGCAGGTCGCCTTGCTTCGAGAGCGTACTTGCCAGATTGTTCATCGACCTGAGGGTGTCGGGGTGCTCCTCGCCAAGCACGCGGCGGTGAATGTCCAGCGTCTTTTCCTGCAAACCACGCGCGCTGGGCAGGTCGCCTTGCGCCCAGAACGTAGCCG
>JGI24122J20155_1000056_pt1 | contig 53328 bp, 46 predicted proteins | sample SubbioCR12Aug_1A_FD_20155 | JGI IMG/M metagenome (IMG submission 20155) | reverse complement strand
ATGAAAATACGTTAAAAATAAAATATTAAATGTAACTTTTTGTATGATAAAAACAAAATTTATTTCAGAATCATTATGTATAATAGTAGCTTTAAAAAAAGCCAAGTGAAGGAATTTGTAAAATGTCGACTTTAAGTTCACAAAGCTTTAAGAATGCGTTTTTTATCTCTATCATCTATTTTATCGCAGGTGTATTTTGGATAGTTTTATCTGATTTTATCGTTGCCGTTCTATCGGATAATGCCCATGAAGTTACGACATTACAGATATATAAAGGATGGTTTTTTGTCTTTGTAACCACTGTAATTCTATTTTTATTAAGTTATAAAATTTTTCATGTTATACATAGCCGATATACCCAAAGTCTTAAACAAATTAAAAAATACCATAAAACAAAAGAGACGCTCAAGCAGACTGAAGAGATTGTAAAAGCTTCTGAAATAGAGCTTTTGAAATATGACAAAATTTTAAAAACAATCATTAACAACTCGCCTGATGCCATCTTTGCAAAAGACATAGACGGAAAATATATAATATTCAATGATGGTGCATCAAAAATGTTGCATTTGGAAGTAGAAAATGTTTTGGGAAATAGCGATGATGCTATTTTCGCACCTCAAGATGCCGCTAAAATAAAAGAGGAAGACAAGATAGTTTTAAGTAGTTTTCAAATAGATACGAAAGAGGAACTATTTGTATCAAAAGACGGCATTGAAAAAACTTTTTTGACTACGAAAGGTCCTATTTTAGACAAAGACAATAAAGCATTCGGGGTATTTGGAATAGCAAGAGATATTAGTGCTCAAAAAAAACATGAATCGTATCTTTTAAAATCAAAAGAGAAATTTTACAAACTTTCACATTTGGATGTGGTGACTTCTTTGCCAAACAGATTGCATATCAGTGAAGTTTTAACTGCCAAATGTTCTGAAAATTCGCCATTTTGTTTGATTTTTATCGATCTTGATGAATTTGGAATGATAAATGATTCATACGGTCACCGTTTTGGAGACAAACTTCTTTTTGAAATATCTAAAGTTCTCAAAGAAGTTTTTGACTCTAGCGCTTTTATATCCCGCATGGGCGGTGACGAGTTTGGAATTATTCTAAACTCAGGCAATAAAGAAGAGATAACTTTTTTTATGCAAAAACTGCTTGATAAATTTAGCAACCCTTTTACGATAGATTTCATAGACATTTATATTACTGCAAGCTCTGGAATTTGCATTTTTCCCGATAATGCCAAAACTATGGAAGAACTCTATCAAGAAGCGGATGCGGCAATGTATAATGCTAAGAAAATGGGGAAAAACAGATTTAGCTTTTACCACTCACAATTTAAAAAAGATGCCATCTCTTATACGCAAATGGTGACAAATCTCAAACAGGCAATCAAAAATGAAGAACTTGAACTCTACTTTCAGCCTCAAAACGATTCGACGAGCGGAGAAATAGTAGGTTTAGAAGCTCTTTTACGCTGGAGGCACCAAGATAAAATGGTGCTTCCGGATATATTTATACCATTGGCAGAAAAAAGCGGATTAATCATAGATATAGGAAGTTTTGTGCTCAGAAGCGGATTTAAGACTGTTAAGAGTTGGCATGAGCTTGGGATATTAAAGGGCAGAGTTGCCATAAATATCTCTGCTCGTCAACTCGTTCATCTGGATTTTATAAAGACCCTTAAAGCTATGCTAAAAGAGACTGAGTGTGAAGCGGTGTGGATAGAGTTGGAAATAACGGAAAGTTCTATTTTGGAAAATCCAAAACTGACAATAAATCTGCTTCAGCAGATAAAAGCATTGGGATTTTATATATCAATGGACGATTTTGGTACGGGATACTCTTCTCTTTCTTATTTGAAAAATCTTCCGATTGATAAATTGAAAATTGACAAATCTTTTATAACAAACATACAAAATGAGCCGAAAAATCAGACTATTGTTAAAACAGTCATCTTTTTAGCAAAAGAGCTGGGTATATATGTGCTCGCAGAGGGAGCAGAAACCCAAGAAGAGGTCGATTTTTTAGTAGAAAATAAAATTGACTCGATTCAAGGCTATTACTATGCAAAACCGATGCCTCTAAATGAGATAGAAAAGATGTTGCAGGCATAATATTTTATTTTTCATACACTTCATCATGCGTAAAATTTGAAGCTTTAACTCCGTCTTCTATCATTTTTTGAGTTCTCACGTATACTTTTTTAAAAATCTCATGCTGAGAGTCATGGTTCTTTTTAATCTTTACATAGCCAACATACGTAAAAAACAAAATCAGTGCAAATGAGCCGTAAACGAGCAAGCTATGGGTAGCATACAGTTCACTAAATAGTGCTATTACATTGTGAGCCATAAAAATTACCATAACCCCGACACTGCCTATCCAGATGGAATAGGCACTGTTTTTGGAGTCTGTTTCAAAGTTTTCAAGGTTTTTTAAAATCTGAACATTTTGATTTATCTCTTTTTTTATTTTTATGATCTTGTACGTATCGATTTTATGAATAGTAAGCTCTTTTACCTGAATGCTTGAGAGTTCGCTTTGTCTGTTTATCTCTTTGTACTCTTGTATAAGTGATGGCTCTGCCCGTAAAAGAGTCTCAATTATCATGGGCGTAACATCCTGCACAGACAGCTTCTCTTTTATCTCAAAGAGAAGCGTGTTGTATAACCCATCATTCAAAATCTGATTTGATACTTTTTCTATGTTTACCATGACAAATTCCTTGTATTACGTTTGTGGAACTAAATCTTTAGTTTGAAGTTTTGACTTTGTAAAAATGCCGATAAGCCCTTTTACACCGATACTAAGCACAACATTTAGTAAAAACACGACCCATGCAGAGAGAAGTAAAAGCCCACAAATACCTGCCAGTATCATGTATGTTTGGTATTCGCCCTCTAAGTAAAGAGTTCGTCTTAACATCCCGTCCATCGCAGCCATTCCCATAAACGCACCCATACCTATACCGCCGACTAAATGCGCCCAAAAGTGATACGTTGCCATTTTTTGACTGTAAAGCTTAACGTTGTTTGTAAGTGTCGGCCATAGTATATAGATGGCACTATAAAGCGTCATCGTAAGTCCGACAAGGATTGCGACATGGAAGTGCGGTCCTGCAACCCATTGAGAATTGTGCAAAATTCTGTTTAGTCCCATATCTGCTTGAATAATTCCCGCAGGAACTGCGAGCATAAAACCTAAAATACCGCCAAGTAAAAACTTCAGCTCATTTGTCATTTTCAGAGGTCTTGCACTCCATAAAGTAACAAGCGTAATGAAAATCGCAATACCTTGCGTTACAAGCTCAAATGCCGTTACCATCTCGCCGCTTACAAGTTTCATCATGTTGTACTGACCTTGATCTGCCAGTAAGTGATGCGACCAAACAGCCCATGAAACGATAAGTTCCAGTAAAAGTGCCGCTCTTGCGATATTTTGCATAAATAGTTTTTTACCAGTGATAAGCATCGCCAAAAGATACCAAGAACCTGCTATATAAATAAGCACTAAACCGTCTGCAATGAGGTCAAGTCCCCACCAGAAAAAGTTTTTGTAAAGCAGTGCATTTACCGCTGTGTAGTCCATAGGTGCGCCTGAGAGGTCGCCGACAATGTAAACTAAAATCAAAATTCCGCATGTCAAAATCACGAGCGCGTCAAGGAAAGTGTCAATCGTTCCGCGAAAGATTGCCACAACAGGAAGCGAAACTGCAGGCTCTTTTGAGTATGGCTCACGACCCGTCATTTTGTACAAGATATTCAATACACCGTCAATCCCCAAAGCAGAGAGAAGAAGCGGTTTAAACGGTCTTTTTTCATGACCCTCTTCGGTATAAAAAACAGTTGCAAAAATGTTGTAGATAAAGCCCAAAGTTCCTATCATAATGAGTGCGATTCCGGAAATAAACACAAAACCGCCAAGTGCATCAAACTGTTTAAAATCAACCGGAAGCGGCCAGTAGAGCGTATAAAGCGGAGCATAGTGAAACAAGAAACCGCCAAGCCAAGCGAGCAGAGCACCAAGAGCAATAAGCATCCATGTAGCGTTTGCAAGTTTAATGCTATAGAGCGGTTTTTTCATCAAGTAGGGAACAAGAAATGTAAACGCCCCAAAAACTATGAGGTAAGTTGAGCCGAAAATCCCCACTATCGGGTGAACCGTCATAACGGAAAAGTAGTGCGTGTCATTTAGCATAGGAAGCGGAGTAATGGCGTGAGCTCTCATCATCATGCCCTCTAATGCCGATAAACCATAGTAAAGAACGCCTATAATTACGGCTCTAAGGGTAACTTTTTGAGTAGGCGTCAGACCGTCGGTTTTAAGTCCGCCCTCATTACCGTGTATCAAAGTGTGTAAAAAACTCATAAACTTCCCCCTTTTTGTGAATATTTGTCATCCTCAGTACAGCCTGTTACTTCAAAAACATCTTTTATATACATGTGTGCGCCTTTTGGCCCCGAATATTCAGTAGATCTTAAATGATATACGCCATTTTTGCCAAACTTCCACATAAGGTCGTTTTTACTGCCGGGAACTACCTGCATCTGCGTAACCATGGAGTTATTTTGTCTAAAAATACCAAAACCGTATGTCAAATCTTTTGATATGACATCAAACATAACATACTCATTGCACTTAAGTTCTATTTTTGGGCTAGGAAGCATAAACTTGTGATCTTCAATCGTTATATTTACGACTTGAGCAGCTTTGAGAGAGTCTCTCTTAAAGTCTATCTCCACCCATGGAATTTTGTTAAATGTAACGATATGAATCGCTACTCCAACCGTTATAAGCGCACCTACATAAACATAAAATGTAGAAGCTTTTACTATTCTAGGTTTGCCTTTTGGATTTACAACCCCAAGCCCAAACCAACATATAAGTGAAATAACCGCTAAAGTGTATAATGTATATACAATCTTTAACATGTTTAACACATCAACCGAATCCGTCATCTTTTCTCCTTAAAAATTTTTTGATAAAAAAAACTAACGACAAAACTTTAGCAAAAAATGCAACTTTAAAAGCCAATAAAATGATTAATTTTTAAACAATGCAAAAAAGAAAAAGGTGAACTAATTTGTATATAATTTTTTACTTTTTTGAATAGGTTGAAAAATGATAAAGTCAGTTTGTGGATATTGTGGAGTAGGTTGCGGTGTTGTTTATGATGATTCAAAACTGTTTGGGGATGCTTCATATCCGACAAATAACGGAAATCTTTGTCTAAAAGGCGCTTCGGGGCTGCTTAGCATTAACCCACAAACAAGAGTGCTAAAGCCGCAAATCAGAGAAAATATAGAAGATGATTTTAGAGTTGCAACTTATGAGGAGTGTATCTCTTTTATAGCCGGCAAAATAAAACGGACCAAAAAAGAGAAGGTTGCATTTTATCTCTCAGGGCAGCTTTTAACAGAAGACTATTACATCGCAAACAAGCTTGGCAAGGGCTTTATCGGCACTTCAAACGTAGATACGAACAGCCGTACATGTATGTCAAGTGCAGTTGTTGCCTATAAAAAATCTATCGGTGCGGATTTTGTTCCTCTTAGAATGGATGATATTTTTAAGGCAGACCTGCTTATTTTGGCAGGTTCAAACACGGCAGAGTCACATGTAATCTTCCACGGAAAAATAAAAAAAGCAAAGAAACATGGACTTAAAGTCGTAGTAATAGACCCTCGTTTTACCGATACGGCAAAGAGCGCAGATATATATCTGGGCATCAACGCAGGAAGCGATATAGACTTTTTTAACCTTATCTCCAAACGCCTAATCGACGAAGAGTTGTATGACAAAGAGTTTGTAAACAGCCATATAAACGGCTTTGATGTTTTAAAAAGCGGACTTGATTCGCTCGATAGTGATGATATGTTAAGCAGAACAGGGCTTACAGATGAACAGTTTGATGAGTTCTTTTTGCTCTATAAAAATAGTAAAAATATCATCACTGCATGGACTATGGGGCTAAACCAATCCTCTCAAGGAGTAGATAAAAATCTCGCACTTATAAATACACATCTGCTGGGCGGAAAAATATTTAAAAGCGGAAACGGACCGCTTAGCCTTACGGGACAGCCAAACGCTATGGGCGGAAGAGAAGTCGGCGGACTTGCAACAATGCTGGCAGTGCATCTTGGTTTTGATGAAGAGAGCGTTAAAAAAGTCTCAAATTTTTGGGAGAGTAAAAATGTCAGTACAAAAGCAGGTTTAAGTGCCACGCAGATGATGGATGCAGGGCTTGAAGTGCTTCTCATCTCTCATACTGATCCGATCTACCATCTGCCAAACAGAAACAAAACAGAGGCGTTAATGAGCAAGATACCGCTGGTCGTAGAGATAAACGCTTATGAAAATTCCCAGAGTGCAAAATTTGCACATATTAAGCTTCCTTCAGCTCCATGGGGCGAAAAAGAGGGAACACAGACAAACCTTGATAGAACCATAACAAAGCAGGAAAAATTAATCAAAACTGCCCAAGGGGTAAAAGCAGACTGGGAGATATTTCAGCTTTTGGCATGGGAACTCGGATACAAAAAAGAGTTTAACTATAAAAATCCTAAAGAGATATTTAACGAGTATAAAGAGATGACAAAACTAAACTCTTACATGGATATAAGTCAAACTTCTTATGATGAACTCTCACAAAAGCCTTTTATCTGGGGAGAGCAGATTAAAACTTTTTTAACAAAAGATAAAAAAGGAAACCTGTTTTTTGTGCAAAACAAAGAGCTGGGCGAGAAAAGAGATGAAGAGTATCCGTTTATACTCCTCACGGGCAGAACGAGAGATCAATGGCATAGCGGTACAAAAACGACCGTGCCGCCATCTCTTCTTAAATATAAAGAGCTAAATTTTTGCCAGATACATACAAAAGATGCCCTCAAGCTAGGCATACAAAACGGTGATGAAATAAAAGTCGTATCAAGAAGAGGTGAACTTTTATCAAAAGCCATAGTGAGCGAAGAGATAAATGAAAAAACTATATTTATACCCATCACAAATCGTGAGATAAACTATTTGACAGATGATTTATTAGATGCGGAGTCATTTCAGCCTGATTATAACCATAGTACCGTAAGAATAGAAAAACTGTATAAAAAATAGACATAAAACTGTCTACTTCATCTGTTTATATTGCTAAAATTTTAACAATATAACAACTGGAGCTTATCATGCAAGAGTTACAAAAAGCTTATGAAGCTAGAGCTAAAAAATTAAACAAAGTAGAAGAGCTAAAGGCGCTTAGAACTCCAAAAGAAGCATTTGAACAACTGGAGTTTTATGCCTTAAACGGTTATAACTCTATCAAAGAAGAAGATAAAAATTATTTTTTAAAGTGTTTTGGAATCTACGATAAAGATTCACAAACTCCACAAAAGTTTATGATGCGTGTTCGCATATCAGGCGGCTATCTAAACTCTATTCAAGCTCTGGTTTTAGGGCAAATCGCAAGAGAGTTCGGAGAGGATTATATAGACATCACGACAAGAGCGCAGATAGAGTTTCGCTATCTTGATATAAAAGACATACCGTCAATAATCCAAAAAATGCTCAGTGTGGGAATTACTTCATATCAAACAGGGGTGGACAACTTTAGAAATATCGTAACAGACCCGCTTGATAGTGATGGATTTGATAACGTTTTGCCGTCTTTTGAGATTTTAAAAAAACTAGAGAGCAAATTTTTACACAACTACGAGTGGATCTCTGCACTTCCTAGAAAATTTAACACTTCCATAACAGGCTCAATTTCAAACAGATGCAATGTTTTTGGGCATGACTGCTGTTTTGTTCTGGCACAAAAGAACGGTGTTTACGGATACAACGTCTATCTTGGCGGAAAAGTTGGCAAAATCGCAAAAAATGCAGATATTTTTCTTCTCCCAAATGAAGTTGAAACAGCATACGACTCTATTACGGACATCTTTAAGAGATTTGGTTTTAGAGACAACAGAAACAAAAACAGACTCTCTTTTCTCATAGAAGCAGTTGGAATGCGTGAGATAAGCCAAGCCATAAGAGAAAACGCAGGAGTGGATTTTGCGACTGCAGGCGAGACTATGACAAAACTTGATTTTAATGACCCAGAACATGGAAAAGTGCAGCTAAAAAGCGGTGATTTTGGTGTTCACATGATAATTCCAAGCGGAATACTCAGCGGAAGCGACCTGATGGAAGTTGCATATGTAAGCCAAAAATATGGGGATTCACAGATACGATTTGACATAGAGCAGAACCTTTATATTATGGGAGTGAAAGATGTTGAGGGAGCACTGCAAGAGGCTATTTTTCAAAAATACAAAAGTGTTGATTCGCTTTATAACAACCATCTCATAGCATGTGCAGGCTCTCAGCACTGCCCATTTGGAGTGATAGAGAACAAAAGCGATGCTATAAAAATGGCTGGGTATCTGGAGAAAAATGTACCCATAGAGAGTGGTAAAGTGCGTATGTACTGGTCAGGATGCGTTAAAGGATGCGGTCTGCATGGAATCGGCGATATCGGTTTTGAGGGTTGCAAAGCAAAAGTAAACGGTGAAATGGAAGGAGCGGTAAATATCTCAATAGGCGGAAAACTCATAAGCGAGGGAGTTGAGGGTTATACGGTTTTAAAGTCCGCTCCGCTTAGATATGCTCATCTTTATGTAGAAACCCTTATGCTGGAGTATAAAAAACATAAACGCTCAAATGAGAGTTTTGAAGATTTTAGCGAGAGAGTTTTAAAACTCTACACACCATCTTGCATAGGCTTTGTGATGAAACTCGGAGCATATTTAAGAGAGAAAAAAATCGACATAGATATTGGTTTTAGCGAAAAAACAAACACAGGCAAAAATGAAGAGTTTGAAGTTTTCGAGATAGGACGCAAGATTTACTACAAACTCTCAAACAAAGAGCCATACTCCGCATACGATAGATTTACAAACACTCTAAAGAGCGAAAAACTTGAAGATATCCGTGAGTTGGTTCAAGGCGTAGATGAAAACTTAGCTCTCATGTGTGAGAAGATCTTACATACAAAAGAGCAAAGCAGGGCAGTTGTTTTCTCGGAACTAAATATCTGAGCCTCAAAGAGTTTATGCATTCATCCAAATAAGTAAAATAGCATTAACGATGGTCATAATGACAAAACCTGCTTTATAAAAAGCGAGTCCATGGCTTTTTATAAAAAATCTGTTTTTGAGGAAAAACGGAGTTACTTTTTGTGGATTTTGAAGTTCATAAGCCATCTCTGAGTAGTGGGCATATCGTTTCTCTTTGTCTATGGCGATAGAGCGTAAAATAACACTATCAAGCCAATGCGGTATATTTTCATTATAAAAGCTAGGAGCTTTTGGCTCTTTAAAAATGGGGTTTTGAAACGGCTCTATTTCGCCGTAAGGGTACTTTTTTGTCAATGAGAGATAGAGCGTAACTCCTAGGGAAAACATTTCGCTTGATTCGCTTATCGCCTCATTTAAAAACCTATCGGGAGAGAGAAAACTAGGCGTTCCTGCCTTTGAACTTATGGAGAAGATCTCGGTGATCGAGCCAAAATCTATAATTTTAAACTCCATCTCCTGTGCTTTTTTTTCTATCATAATATTTTGGGGCTTTATATCACCGTGAACAAGATCGTATCGCAGTAAAAATTGTGACATTTGAAGCAAAATTTTACCAAGATTGATAGCATCATCGATGGTTAATGTCTTTTGTTTTAAAAAAGCATGGAGATTCTGCCCATCAATTTTTTGCATAACATAGTATCTATAACTTCTATTTTTTGGAATAACCGCCTTTGGGAAGGAAGGGGACTTTAACCTCTTTGCATTCCATGCCTCTTTGACAAAGAGATCAAGCAGATTTTCATCATCTATCGCCTCTTTTGGAGCGAACTTTAGTATGTACTCTTTTGTATTTTTACTTGCTAACCAAGTATTGTCATTGAAAGATTTTTCCAGTTTATAGCCGTCTATATTTTGCCCAACATGTACGCTTTTTGCAATTGGAATATTTTGGTGCTTTAATGAAGATTTCTCATCATCTTGCAGTATCTCAAGCACAATGGCTGTAGTATCATCCACCAGATTGTCATACGTAGAATGACTCGCTTTTTTTACAAGCAGGTGCGCACCCAGATAGACATTTTTCTCTATAAGACCGTGACTAAGCGTATTGTAAAGACCGTCGCTGCATAGGAGTATAATGTCATTTTTTGAGAGAATATTTTCAAAATAAAATGGCTTTACACTCTTCTCGCCGCCGAGAACATGGGTGAGAATATGGCTTCCCTCATGCTCCACATGGTCTAATGAGAGTTGCATCAAAGAGCCGTTTCTGTGCAGATAAACTCTGCTGTCACCGATATTTGCACCATAGAGTCTGTTGCCTTCTATAACCACTAAAGCTAGCGTTGTTAAAAGTTCTGATCTCTCAAAGTTTGCCATGCCCTCTTCATATAAAATAGAGTTGATGGATGATATGAACGTGCTGATTGATTTTTCAATACTCCAAGCACGAGGGCGAATCTTAAAGTTATTGAGCAGATAGTTTGTAACTCTTTTTGCCGCCTCAGCACCGGCTTCGGCACTTCCTACACCATCGCAAACTATTGCGATAGTGAGGTTTGAAGTGGAAGTGATAGCGTAAAAATCATCCGTTTTTATATCTCTGCCTTTGGCAAGTCCAAATGCAGAGCTTTTTATGTTAGAGTTTAACATCGGCTAAATCCTACCACCTGCACTTACTCCCCATGTTGTTCTCCATCTTGTTTTTACTAAACTTATTCCAGCAATCGCCAGCAACACGAGTCCGCCAAAAATCAGAAATCCGGCAGAGTATCCTCCAAATGCCTCTTTACTCCATCCAAGAGTATTGATAAGCAGTGTTCCTCCAAGTCCGCCGCCTGCACCGATAAGTCCTGTCATGATGCCTATATCTTTACCGAATCTTTGCGGCACAAGTTGAAAAACTGCCCCGTTTGCCATGCCTAGATTTGCCATGATTAAGAACAAAACCCCAATCGCAAAGTAAAAAGGAAGCGTTACCGAAGCACTTAAAAGCACTAAAGCAAGAACCACTCCAAAAAAAATATAAAGTGATTTTACTCCGCCAAATTTATCTGCTATAGCTCCTCCGACCGGACGCAATATAGCTCCTGCAAAAATACAAAGTGCACCGAAATAACCTGCTACGACTTTGACATTTGGCTCGTTTAAAATATCAATTCCAAAAGCACTCATGTCAGCTTGATAAGTGTTCATAAGATAAACTTTCATATATCCTGCAAACCCGACAAACCCTCCAAAACTTACCGCATAAAAAAGGTTAAACCACCAAGTATCTCTGTCTTGAAGCAGCTTGCCGTAATCACGCAGTTTTTTTGGTCGTGGAGTATAAACCTCAAGCGGCGCATCTTTTGCCATAAATATGTAAGCTACAAAAATGATACTCGACAAAACCGCACCGACTAAAAATACACTCTCCCAACCCCAAAGTTCAGCGATTTTAGGAGCAAAAAGAAAGTCGATTACAACACCGATATTTCCTGCTCCGGCAATTCCAAGAACCGTACCTTGAAGTTTTGGCGGATACCACTGCCCTGCCTGAGGAAGTGCAACGGCAAATGAAGCGCCTGCAAAACCAAGTCCGACCGCTACAACCAAAAGCTCATCATAAGATATGCTTGCACCTCTAAAGTAGGCATAAAAAAGAACTATAATAACTAAAAGTTGAGAAGCAAGAGCGGTTTTTTTAGCACCAAATTTATCAACACCAAATCCTAAAACTATACGTAAAATCGCTCCTGCTAAAACGGGAATAGAGAGAAGTGTCGCTTTTTGCGATTCACTAATAACAAATCCGCCAATTGCCAAAGAGTCGGCAATCTCGCTAGAGAGTGGTCCAAGCATAGTCCAAACCATGAAACTAAAATCAAAGTACAAAAATGCAGCTAAAAGTGTCGGCCAATGTCCTTGACCTCTTAGTGCGCTAAATCCAGCCATAATAACCTCCTAAAATTGATATGAAAATTATAGTGACAAAATAAAGCCATTTTTACAGTTAACTGATTAAAAAATAGACAAAAACAAAAATCAATGTTGATTAAAAAGTAATCTTTTAAAATGGATATGTTCGTTTTAGTGCGTAACATCAGTAAGTATGATAAAATCTCTTTATGAAACTATCACATTTAAAACAAATAACTCTTTACCTGAAAAAATTTACAAAAATCTCTGCGATTTACAGAGTAAGCGATACCGTCATAAAAGTTGCTTTTGACAAGGATGACGAACTCTATTTTGAGATGCAGCGTTCAAACTCCAGAATATTCAAATGTGCTTCTTATGCCCGTTCAAAAGTTTATAATGCGCCGTTTGACGTGCTTTTGTCCAAACGATTCAGCCGTGCAAACATCCTGCATGTGGAACTTGTAGACGGAGATAAAATCATAAGATTTAAAACCTCTGTAGCATCCGCCTACAAAGAGGAGATGACATATCTGCAGTTTGAATTCACCGGAAAATATACAAATGTGATTATCCTCGATGAAAATGAGACAGTTCTTGAAGCACTCCGACATGTAGATCTCTTGTCATCATTTCGTGAAGTAAGAGTCGGGCAAAAACTCCTAAGCGTTCCGCAAGCTCCGTTTGAGGCAAAAGAGTATCCGATAGATGATGTGGAGCAGTTTCTATACGGCGAATACGAAAAAGAGATGCAGGAGAAACTCTCTTCTTTAAAGAAACAAAAAATTTCACTTCTTTATAAAAAGCTCCAAAAGCTCCAAAAACTTTATGATTCTTTAGAAGATGAAAATGAGCTTGAAGCCGAAGCCGCAAAACAGAACCGTTACGGAAATCTGCTTTTAGCAAATATGCACAACATAAAGCCTTACCAAAGAATGGTGGAGGTGGATGACTATGACGGAACAAAGGTTAAGATAGAGTTTCACAAAGAGTTCTCTTCAGTCGCCATGATGACAAATTCACTCTTTAGCAGAAGCAAAAAAGCAAAACAGAGAGCCTCTCATATGCATATAGAGAGAAGCTCTCTGCTCGCGAAAATGGAACATATAAAGCTTTTTATACATACTGTTGAAGAGGCGAAAGATATCGCAAAAATAGTTCTTCTCTTTCCAAAAAATGTTCAAGCCAAAAAAGTTAAAACCAATGATTCTATCGAGACTTTTTGGATAGAGGGCTATAAAGTAAGCCTTGGAAAAAATGAAAAAGGCAATATCGAACTACTCCAAAATGCCCGCGCAAAGGACATCTGGCTGCACATGAAGGAACGCCCATCCGCTCATGTAATCATCACAACCGATAAGCAAAACATCCCCTTAAATATCATAGAAGCGGCCGCAAGACTTTGCGTTGACTTTACAATGTTTGAAAAAGACAGGTATTTGGTCGATTATACTCCAAGAAGAGAAGTTACCATTCAAAGTGGTGCTAATGTGCTTTACAACAAATACAAAACCGTTGAGGTTGATACGAGGAGCTAGATATGGCAGTGGGTTTAGTCGGCAACGCTATTTATGTAAATCAGCAGACACCGAGTGTTTCATTGGTCGCTACCGCTCATAATAATCGTGTAGATTTCCAAAACATGGTAGCTCAGGTTGCGGCTAAAGAAAAGGAAGATGAAGTTCTTGAAGTTCGCCCGACGGAAGAGAACCAAAAAATTGACCCAGACCGTGAACATACGAAAAATGAAGCAGATCAAGAGACTAAAAGAGCTAAAAAACCTGAAAAAACAGCAGAAAATGAAGAAAAAGAGAGCGAACCGCCTCTTCATATATTAGATATTAAAGTGTGATTGGTTATAATATTTCTTATATTTTTAGAGGATTTTTTATGAATGTTTTTACAAGCTCCAAAGAGAGAGTAGCTACCGGTTTAGCACTTGTCGCAGGAGTTCTTACTATCGGTTTAATAGACAACTTTTTTCTTATGTGGCTCTTTCTTGGGGTAGTTTATATTTTAGCCTTTTATGAGGCGATGAAACTTTTTGATATAAAAAATAGTAATCTAGTCTATTTTGCGGTAGGAATCTGGCTTATTGCAGGGATATATCCTTACGGTGACGACCTTTTTATCTTATCCGGTTTAGCGTACGCAGGTGCAGTTGCTTTTAACAGAGATTTGACTTGGAAAAATTTTCTCCCATTCATTTACCCGACGGCAGGTATGCTTTTTATCTTGGCAATGTATCAAGAATACGGTATCGTCTCTCTTTTATGGCTTTTAGTAGTCGTTGCACTGACAGATATCGGGGCATACGGAGTCGGTAAAAGTATGGGCAAAACTCCTTTTAGTCCAACATCTCCGAACAAAACTCTAGAGGGCGTACTCGGCGGAGTAGCAGTTGCAACAATCGGCGGTATGTTTGTAGGTTTATCTATCGTCGATTTGGGCGTTTCCATTATCATCTCTTTTATGGTCTCTCTTAGCTCTATTTTCGGCGATTTGTATGAGAGTTCACTCAAAAGAACTGCAGGCGTAAAAGACAGCGGATATATTTTACCGGGTCACGGCGGCGTGCTGGATCGTATAGACGGCTACCTATTTGGCTCAATTGTGATGCTAATCCTTATTCGTGGACTCGTGTAGGTGATACTACTCGGCTCTACAGGTTCTATCGGTGTAAACACGCTTGAGGTCGCAAAAAAATTTTCAATTTCGGTTGAAGCACTTGTTGCCGGCAACAATATAGACCTCTTAAACTCCCAGATAAAAGAACACAATCCAAAAATAGTCGTTATTGCAAACAAAGAAGATGTTTACAGAGTAGAACATCCTCATGTTTTTTATGGGCAAGAGGCGATTTTAGATGTTATAAAAAACTCTTCAAGCGAGTTAGTGGTAAATGCGCTTGTCGGGTTTTTGGGACTTCGCCCGACACTCACCGCCCTTGAATGCAAAAAAAGAGTAGCTCTTGCCAACAAAGAGTCACTCGTTGCATGTGGAGCTTTTATAGATACAACCAAAATCCAACCCATAGACAGCGAACATTTCGGACTTTGGTACTTGATGCAAAACCGCCCCGTAGAGAAGATGATAATTACCGCAAGCGGCGGTGCATTTCGTGACTGGGAACTGGAGAGACTTCAACATGCGACGCTTGCAGATACGCAAAATCATCCAAACTGGTCAATGGGTCAAAAAATAACCATTGACAGCGCAACGATGGTAAATAAAATCTTTGAACTCTTCGAGGCAAGATGGCTATTTGGAGAGGGATGTTACGATGCCATAATCGAAACAAAGTCACTCATCCACGCACTTATCGACTTTAAAGACGGCTCAACCACCGCACACTTTGCACATGCCAGCATGCAGCTCCCCATCGCCTTTGCACTTGATGGCAAAATGCAAGAAAATATCCTCCCACATGTAGACCTGCTCAAAGTAGGCTCTTTGGAATTTCGTGAAATAACTACGGATAGATATCCGATTTGGCAGATAAAAGAGGAACTGCTAAAAAACCCGTCTCGCGGTGTAGTGGTAAATGCCGCAAATGAAGCCGCTATCGAGAAGTTTATCTCAGGAAAAATCGGCTTTATGGAGATAGCAAAAACAATCATCCAATCATACGAAAAGTTTGATGCTTTGCCAAAAAGTGTTGATGACGTATTTGCTCTTGATGAAGAAGTAAGACGCTCTATAAGATAGATTTTGTGTTTATATAGTATAGATACCTTTACTTTTATACGATGGCATAGTATAATATCTCAAGTTATTATACTTTAGGAGTATATTATGGAAGAGTTATTTTACAAATCAAACCCTTGGTGGGAAGAGAACTATACATTTGAGGGCAAAAAAAGAGAACTTTATCTGCAAAAACTAGAAGATAATTTTGCAAATAAAGACATCATTTTCATCACAGGTTTAAGACGCGTCGGAAAAACCTCAATACTAAAAAGTTTCATATCACAACTTATAAACGAAAAAAATATCACTCCAAAACATATTTTCTACATTAGTTTAGACCTTATCGCACTAGAAAAATTGAGTATTACCGATATTTTGCAGGAGTATAGAAAACTGCACAAAATTGCTTCAAGCCAAAAGATTTACCTCTTTTTAGATGAAGTAACTTCCAAAGAAAATTACAGTCAAGAGTTAAAAAATCTCTATGATTTAGAAGATATCAAAATACACGCCTCAAGCTCATCGGCTTCACTTTTAAGAGATAAAAACGCCTATCTTACAGGCAGACAAAGAGTTATAGAGGTAATGCCGCTTGATTTTAACGAGTATCTTGAATTTAAAAACATCAAGGTCAAAAAGTCCGATGCGTATCTGTTAGAGGGCTACTTTGAAGAGTATATGAGTGATGGCGGTATGCCGGAATATGTACTGGGCGGCGACATAAGTTACCTTCAAAATCTTATAGACAACATCCTCTATAAGGACATCATCGCTTACCACAATATAAAAAACGAGCAGGCGGTGCGTGATTTTTACAGACTTTTGATGGAGAGAAGTGGCAAACAACTTAGTCTTAATAAGATAGCAAATATCTTAGAAATCGGCGTTGATAGTGCGAAGAGATATTTGTCCTATTTTGAGGATACATATCTTATCTACACGATTGAGAAGTATGGTAAACTAAACGAGAGGTTGAAAAGCCCTAAAAAAGTTTATGCTGGAGATGTGGGTCTAAAAAATATTGTTACGGGTTTTCGTGACAAAGGTGCTATTTTTGAAAATCTCGTTTTTTTAAAGATTAAAAACTCACACCCGTCCTACTTTTATGAGGGCGGCATAGAGCTTGACTTTATGACCCAAAATAAAACGCTCATAGAAGCAAAGTACAAATCCACGCTAAACGAAAAACAGCAAAAACTCTTTGATGCTACAGAAGCAAATAAAAAAATAGTAGTGGACGGGTACAGAGCTTTTTTGGGAATGGGGGTTTAGATGCGGAGTGATTTGACGATAAATATTTGCAATCGTGTAAAAGAATTTTTAGTGATAATTCTTATATAAATAGTTGTAGTATTCAAACATGAATATATTTTTATAGTTAAGAAAGGGTTTTAAAAATGGAATTAATAGAGTTTACATGGAGTGCTATAAGTGGCGGAATCTTTTATGATGGTATAAAATCTGTACTAGGTAAATCTTACGAAAAGTTAAAAAGTTTTGCAGATGGAGGTAAAAAAGATGAATTCACTTCTCATCTTGAGACTATCTTTTCTGTAAATGAAGAGATAAAAAAACAGCTTGAAGAGTTGCAAAAAAATAGTGAAATTAATATAAATTCAAAAAATACTATTGATATTAAAGGCAATCACAATAGTATAAAAATTGGGTAACAATGGGAGAAAAAATCAATTCTGAAAATTCAATAAGCATACAAGGTAACGGAAACAATCTTTTGATTCTCAATTCTGAACCTTCTAAAAAGGTAAACCTTTTTCAGTATTTTGTTTTTCTAAAAAAACGATTTTTTACTAAAAAAATAGAAATTAAATTAGATGATAAATATCAACCAACATCTATGAAAGAATTAGAAAAACAAGTTGATTTAATAATTTCTTATGTTTTAAATAGAAAAGAATTTGAAATTAATATTGTCTCGTCACAATATGAAACACAAAGGCAAAAACAATCCAATAGTCTGGAAGTAATCAATTTCTATGTACAAGCCATATCTGAAAAAAATGACAGATTAGGTAATTTATCCTTTAGAATGAAAGAGTTTATTGGTATTTCTGTTAAAAAGAAAATTTTCCACACAAGTGATCTAAGGTTAATATTAATAGGAATTGTAGAGAGATTAGGATTTTATAGTAATCAACCGCAAGGAACCACAAAAATTGATATTTTTAATGTTAACAAAGATTTTGCTTGTTCAATACATTTAACTAAAACTGAGGTAGCAACATTAGATGTGCCATTTTTTGATTTACAGTTTTCTGGATATAACATATATGATTTGCCTTATGATATTCGTCTAAAAAAAGTTTTTCCATCAATCATCGAAGAATTTTTTTATCAAAAATTAGACATAAAAGATATTGAAAAATATCTATATCTGAAAATAGGTCTTGGTTAGTATGGTTAATTCAAACAATGAAATAAAAATTGATGGAAGTAACAATAGAGTTTATGTAGGTGCAAAAGAAAAATTTGAGCCTATGATAGATTGGTTAAAAAAAGAGGTTGCAATCAAGGTAAAGAGTATAGGAAAAAGATATGCTCCAAATTTATCAGAATATAAAGAATTAAACCAAAATATAGAACTTTCTCAAATTTTCTCCTATATAGATGATAGTTTTTTTCTAAAAGAGTTTAATGATTATGCTAGAGGTGTTTTAAGTGAGGAATATGTTATAAACACGAAAAATGATTTATTGTCGTTTATTCAAAAAATACAGGTTTCTTTGCCAGAGGATATTGAAAATGAAGCTATTAAATTAGATAATTGGGAAAACAACAATCCGAATAATGTATTAAAACTTGAAGAAAATTGGTGGAGACAATTAGACGAGTCCGCAAAAACTGGCTATTGTTTTTTACAAGCAAAACAGCAAATAGAAATGATTTCAAATAAAAAAAGCTTTTTGTCTTTTTTAAAATCTCCTTTTACGGAATTTTATGAAAAAAATATGCTTATTATTACCGGTGAAGCTCTCATTGGTAAAACTCATCTGATGTGTAACACTGCTTTAACTAGATTAAATTCAAATCAACCTACAGTGCTATTTTTTGGGCATGAATTTAGTGATGGTAAAAGCATCATTTCAAATATGATACAAAGACTTGGAGTTACTAATTGTGACGAAATAGAATTTTTAAAAGCACTCAATAAATTAGGAGTAGAACATAATACACGAACTCTAATTATGATAGATGCTATTAATGAAACGGAAAATCCAAAACTTTGGCGAAATGGAATCATTGAATTTTGCGAAAAAATTAAAAGCTATCCAAATCTTGCTTTAACTCTTAGTATTCGAGATGTTGAAAAAAATAAACTTATTACCAATGCTAATGAAAAATATATAGAAGATGAAATCGTTGAGATTCAGCATAGGGGTTTTGAAGGAATTGGATTAGAAGCAGTACGAACTTTTTGTAATGCTTTAGGTGTTGAATTTCCAAAAGTGCCACTTCACACAAATCGTTTATTTGTAAATCCTGGCATGTTGTTTTTGTATATTGAAATTATCAAAGAAACTACTAAAAAATTTGATACTTCAATTATTAATCCAACAACAATTTTTAAAACATATATTGACAATTTAAATAGAAAATTTTCACAAGAAAATGGGATTGATGAAGATGATAAAGTTGTTGAAGAAGCCATCAATCTTTTTATTTCTCTAGGAACACAACAAGATTACACACATTTTTATATACCACAAAAAATAGTATCAAAAGAGATTAAGTCAATTCATGAAAAAGTTTTGGAATTTTTAAAATCCGAAGGAGTATTAAACAAGTTAACTGTAGATAATGAAGTTAATCTTTATTTTACTTATCAAAAATTTGAAAACTTTTTTATTGCAGAATATTTACTAAGTGATTTTGAAAAAAATAAATCCATTATATTTGATTTAATCAAAGGTTATAATGGTGCTATAACTGAAGCATTATTTATGCAGATTCCTGAAACACTTGATAAAGAAATTTTTGATTTAAATGTTTGGTTTATTCGAAATAGATATATATGCGAGCAGTACATTACTAGCTTGGTCTGGAGAAAGCCAAATACAATCAATAATGATACTCTTAAGTATTTAAATTTTTTATCGCCGATACATGACTTGTATGAAAACTATGTAGACACAATTTTACAGTTAAGCACATTACCAAATCACCCATTAAACATCGAGAGACTGCATAAGCGATTATTGAAATTTTCTATTACGGAAAGAGACTACCATTGGTCAATATATCTTTATAATTCATATATAAACGATGGTATTGTAAAAAGAATTGTTGACTGGGCTTGGAATAAAGACAAAGACTTCGAGATAAACGATGATTCACTTTATCTTTACGGTCTTACGCTTGGATGGTTTTTGACATCATCAAATCGTGGATTGAGAGATAGTGCTACAAAAGCATTGGTAAATATTTTTACAAATAGGGCAGATGTATTTTTAAAAGTATTAAGAGAATTTGAGAATGTAAATGATTTATATGTAAAAGAAAGACTTTATGCTGTTGGATATGGGGTTGTGTTACGAAGTACTAAACGATATTGTTTTAAAGATTTAGGGTTATACATCTACAATACCATTTTTAATGTTGATTTCGTGATAGAACATGTTTTACTAAGAGAATATGCGAGCTTCACGGTTGAGTTTATCAACAAACAAATAGATTTAAATATAGAATTTGAAAAAATATATCCGCCTTATAATCAAAATCATAATTGGACTTTTCCAAAAATAGAAAAAAGTGAAGTTGAAAAGTATCAAGAAGATTATCCGAGTATTTATCATTCAACATTGGGTTGGGATTTCAAAAGATATAAAATATATCCATATGCGAATTATTTTTTAAATCTAAAAATATCAGGTCGACCACATAAAAAACTACCAAAAGAAAGGTATGATGACTTTTTTGAAAATTTAACCGAAGAACAAACGAGAGCTTATGACAAAACAAAATTTTCTTCTGATGAGTTATTAAAAATTCTGAATGATCAAGTGAGTGTTATTAATAAATTGGATGAATCGGTCAATTATGATATTGGTATTAAAGTGATTAAAGAACTCAAGCAATCAAAATTGAATCAATCTAATTTTAAAGAGCTATTAACTCATGAACAGTTAAAAGAATATAACGAAATAGTAGTTAATTATTTTGATAGAGATAAGAATCAATTCAATATTGATATTAAGTCAATTAAAAGACTTGTATTTTTAGAGGCTATTAAATTTGGATGGGATAAAGAGCTGTTTGAAGAGTTTGATGGAAATGTCAATAAATGGGATAGACATGAACACAGAAGTGAGAGAATAGGTAAAAAATATCAATGGATTGCACTGCATAAGGTACTTGCGAAATTATTGGATAACTATGAGTATCAAAGTAGCAGAAGCGACAATAAAATATCTCAATATATTGGTACTTTTCAATTTTCAGTTAGAGATATAGATCCCACTACTATTTTAAAACAGAAACAAAAAACTGATGCAAAGTGGTGGTTCAATGTTACTGACGAATTTGAAAATAAAGAAATTTCTGATTTGGAGTGGATGAATAGCACAGAAAAGCTACCTAAGTTATCCGATATGTTAAATTTAACTCATAATAATAAAGAGTATTTGATTCTTGATATGAATTTTTCAATTGATGGAAATCAGAATAGTAAAAAATATAGAAATTTGTATTACTCAATTAACTCTTTTGTAATCAAAAAAGATGATTTGATTCTTTTTAAAGAGTTTGCAAAAGATAAAAGCTTTTATGCTCGCAAAATGCCACATTCAAGCCAGTTACATGATATATTCTTGAGAGAGTATCCGCACAGTAAATCTTTTGAATATTTTAACAATTCTTATAATAGCCAAGTTGATTGGGATAATAGTTTTGGTAATGATGAAAATAGGTTGCCGTGTAAAGTATTACTAACTGCAACTGCCTATTTTAATGAAGCAAAAGGATATGACTATTCAGTTGATAATAGCATTGAAATCAGGTTGCCTAACAAATACTTAATCGAACAGATGGATTTACGGCAAACACTTAATGATGGAGAATGGGTAAACCAAAATGGGGAAGTAGTGTTTTTTGATCCAACAATAAAAAGTTGTTGTGTATCTCCTTATAATGAAGATGGTGTTTTAGTTACTGATAAAAAATTACTTTTAGAGTTTTTGGAGAAGAAAGGGTACGCACTTATATGGGTTATGTGGGGAGAAAAACAAGTTAAAAATAGTGATTTAGACAATGGAAAAGATGACTTTTTAGGAATTGCAGAAATTGATGGTTTCGCATGTTTAGATAAAAATAAAATTATAGATTCACAAATCAAAATACTATTTGGAGAGTAATTAATGACACAACAAGAATTATTTTTAGAGTTAGCACAGCCAGATAAAAATGGTGTATTAGGAAGGGCTACTAGTTCTGAATTTGTAGATAAATTATTCTATATTAGGACTGTTAAATTGGCTGGGTTTGGGAAGAAACTTATCAACTTTGGCTGAAAAATATAGATTATTGAAAATAAAAAGGTTGAAGAAAAATGAACTACATCGGCTCAAAGCTCAAACTATCGTCTTGGATAAAAGAAGAGATTGAAGATGTGGTTTCTGGTGATTTGTCTGATAAAATATTTTGTGATATATTTGCAGGAACAGGGATTATGGGTAGGACTTTTAAATTACATGTGAAAAAAGTTATAAGCAATGACTTGGAAGATTATAGTTTTGTTTTAAATAAAAACTATATCGGCAACCATGTATTATTGAAAGATAGTGAAGGCTTTATCAATGAACTCAATATTTTAAAACTTATGGAAAGTGGTTTTATCTATCAAAATTACTGCATGGGCAGTGGAAGCGATAGACAGTATTTTAGTGATGAAAACGGTAAGAAAATCGACACTATTAGATTGAAGATAGAAGAGTGGTATAAAGTCAAAAAGATAGACGACAGCATGTACTATTTTCTATTGGCTTCACTTTTGGAGAGTGCCGACAAAGTCGCAAATACCGCTTCTGTTTATGGTGCGTATCTAAAACATCTAAAGAAGTCTGCACAAAAGAGGTTGGTTTTAGAGAGTGCGCATTTTGGGTTAAGTCAAGGTTTGCATGAGGTGCATAAAGAAGATAGCAATGAGCTAATCAAAAAAATCAAAGGGGATATTTTGTATCTTGACCCACCTTACAATCAAAGACAGTATGGGGCGAATTATCATCTTTTAAACACTATTGCGCTCTATGATGAGTTTGTTCCAAATGGGAAAACTGGGATGAGAGAGTATAATCGCTCAAACTATTGTAAAAAACAAGAAGTTCATAAAAGTTTTGAAGATCTGATAAAAAATGCGAACTTTCAATATATCTTTTTGAGTTACAACAATGAGGGCATTATGAGTGAAGATGAGGTAAAAAATATCATGTCAAAGTACGGTAAATATGATTTGAAAACGAAAGAGTATCAAAGGTTTAAAGCCGATAAGAGTGAAAATAGAAACCACAAGGCAGATTTGACTTATGAGTATCTGCATATTTTGCAAAAGGATTAGATTTGATATTAAGTATTGAAAGCTCATGTGATGACAGCGCAATTGCCATAACAGAGATCGCCACAAAAAAGCTTATCTTTCATAAAAAGATATCTCAGGAGCTGGAGCACAGTGTTTACGGCGGTGTTGTTCCTGAACTGGCGGCAAGACTTCATGCGGAGGCACTTCCAAAGATTTTAGAGGAGTGCAAGCCGTATTTTAGTGGCTTAAAAGCGGTTGCGGTTACAATAACTCCGGGGCTTAGCGTTACTCTTGTAGAGGGTGTGATTATGGCAAAAGCCGTCTCTATCGCACTGGGCATTCCGCTCATCGGGGTGAACCATCTTATCGGGCATATCTTCTCTCTTTTTATAGAGAAGGAGGCTGTTTTTCCGCTTACCGTTTTGCTAGTTTCGGGCGGACATACGCAGGTTATGGAAGTGGCGAGCTTAGAAGATATAAAAACGGTCGCAAAAAGTATGGATGACAGCTTTGGAGAGAGCTTTGACAAAGTGGCTAAAATGATGAAACTTGGCTATCCGGGAGGTCCGATTATAGAAAAGTTGGCAAAGGAGGGAGATAGAAAAAAGTATAACTTTACCGTTCCGCTGCATCAATCTCCGCTTATCGCTTTTTCATATTCAGGGCTGAAAAATTCGGTACGTTTGGCTGTTGAGGCTTCATGTGAAGATGATTATAAAGATATAGCCGCGTCATTTGAGCATGTGGCGACTCTTCACATTATCCAAAAACTCAAAAAATATTTTAAAGAAGTTCCGCCAAAAACCTTTGCCATTGTCGGCGGAGCAAGTGCGAATCTCTATCTCCGCCGGGCTATAAAAGAGCTTTTAAAGCCCCATGGTGCAGAGTTGCTTTTAAGTGAATTGAAATATTGTTCGGATAATGCTGCAATGATAGGCAGGGTAGGTGTAGAGATGTACGAAAAAGAGATGTTTAGCTTATGCGATGAAATGGAAGTTTGTCCCAAAAGTGTCATTTAGCTTAAGTGATGCTTAGCATTAAACCCTCTTTTTCTAATTAAGAGTAAAATTATCCGATTTGAAATATACTTCTTTTATCAATAAAAAGTTAAAATATAAAAAAACAAGGGAGTCAAGAATGGCAACTACAAAATTTAAAGGTGCAGACGTAGAGTTACTAGGAAATGAAGTAAAAGTAGGCGATAAAGCGCCTGAAGTTACTGTTGTAAATTCAGCAGGTTTGGCTGATGTGGTAGTTGGTGGTGCGCAAGGTGTTAAACAACTAATTATCGTTGTTCCATCACTTGACACTGGTGTATGTGCTACTGAAACTCGTAATTTTAATGCAAGAGCTGCAAAGCTAGAAGGTGTTAAAACTACTGTTGTTTCTATGGATTTACCGTTTGCATCGGGAAGATTTTGTGCAGCTGAGGGAATCGACAAGTTAACGGTCGCATCTGACTTTAGAAACAAAGATTTTGCTAAAGCTTACGGTGTACTTCTTGGCGGTTCGGTTCTTGCAGGTGTTACATGTAGAGCAATTTTCGTAGTTGATGCTAACGGAATTGTAATTTACAAAGAAATCGTTCCTGAAATCACGGAAGAACCTAACTACGACGCTGCTATCGCTGCGGCTAACTAAGAACCATTTTACAGACATAGCTCCAAAGATAATTTCAACAAACTATCTCCTCTCCTAGATAGTTTTACAAAAGAGGTATTTACCGGTACCTCTTTATTCTTCTTGCCATTTATAAATCAAGTTTAAATTTGCTACAATAATCCTATCTATTTTAAGGATTTTAAGCATGAAAAAAATTTTATATACGCTCACATGCACAGCAGTTTTAGCCTCAACCGTTATGGCGGATTTTAGTAGGGTTGAAATGGGTGTCGGTGCATGGACACAAACTCCAAAAGGAAATGCGACTTATACCGATGGCGGAGCAAACGGTCTTTACACTTCAAGTGAAAACAAAGAGACATCTCCATATGTTTGGATGCTCATAAAACATCCTGTTCCGGTACTTCCAAATATTAGGTTGGAGTATGTAAGTTTGGAAGATAAAGGTGTTGCGAGCGGAGAGTTTAAAGACTTTGATATTGGTGCTGCTTCAACTACGCTCTCTTACGATATGAAACAGTATGATATCATCCCGTACTACAATATTCTTGACAACACGGCTTGGATTACTCTAGATCTTGGACTTGATATTAAAATCATTGATGCATCTTACACCGCGGTACCTGCAACTGGATTCGCAGGTTACAGAGACAGCGTGATTTTCCCTGTTCCTCTGTTATACGCAAGAGCAAGAGTTCAGATCCCATCAACGGATCTCGGTCTTGAAGCGGATATAAAGTACATCACGACAGGTGATTCCACTGTTTATGATGCAAGAGCAAAAGTTGATTATACATTAAAGTTTGTTCCCGTTATCCAACCTGCGCTTGAGGTCGGTTACAGAGTTCAAAAGATAGATATCGATGAAGATAGTATTGATGCAAAACTAGACATAGACTTTTCAGGTGTTTATGCGGGTCTAATGGTTCGTTTCTAATCCATCCATTTTCGAGGGTCGTAGCCGTCAGTAGGTCTTACGACTCTCTCTTTTGGCAACTCTTTTACCATAGTTATAACTTCAGCTCCGTTAACGGGATTTTTGCTTATAGAGTTTTCAACTTCAACAAATCCAAATTTTTGAAAATATTTTACTGTCTTTTCGTTATTTAAAACGCTTACGCTAATACGCTCAAAAAGTGCGCCTGCTTCTAAGAAGAGCTGTTCTAACATTGCCGAACCGATGCCTGCTTTTCTAAATTCCGGTTTAACGGCGATTGTAAGTATCGGTGTTTTCTCATCTACAAAACCCTCTGCCTTGTCGTCTTCTTTTAAAAGTCGTATCCAGACACCGCCTGCAATTTTATGCTCGCTAAGAGCGTAAAGTCCGAGATCTTTTGATGATAACCCGTAAAATCTGCTATATATTTCAAGTTGTGGGAAATCTTGAAGCTTTTTGTCAATCTCATCAAGTCGGTAGGCATAGTGAAGCATATCTGTAGCGATTTTTTGCTCTGAAGACCTTAGAAAATAGAGTGTTGGTTTCATTGTGTTTTATATCAGACTAAGTCCGACTTTTCCTTTTTCTTCATCTATTGAGACAACCTCTATTTGAGGCAGATATTGGTTTATTGAGAGAACTTCAAGTGGATGAGAGATTTTTGTTGCACTCATTTTGGATACATGAATCATCCCGTCATTTTTCAGCCCAATGTCTACAAATGCGCCAAAATCGGCAATATTTCTGACAACGCCTGAGACAAAACTCCCGACACTTAGCATTTTAATATCCGTTATGCCGTCCTTAAACGGGATAGGCGGCAACTCTTCTCTTGGATCAAAACCAGGCTTTTGAAGCTCTTTGATAATGTCTTTTAGTGTCTCTTCTCCAACACTTAACTCCGCAGCTTTTTGCTTAACATCAACGGTTGCCAAATCAAGAGCGAGAAGTTTTTTTGCAACTTCGTAACTCTCTGGGTGAATTCCGCTGTTGTCAAAAATATTTTTGCTGTTTTTAATGCGGATAAATCCTACAGCCTGCTCGTATGCTTTTTTGCCTAAACCTTTTACATGTAAGAGCTGCTCTTTTGTTCTATATGCTCCGTTTTCTTCTCTAAAGGCGATGATATTTTGAGCTACTTTTGCCCCGATGCCTGCGATATAAGATAGAAGCGAAAGAGATGCCGAGTTTATGTCTACGCCTACACGGTTTACCAAATCCTGCGTTATATCGGTCAGTTTCTTCTCTAAAAGTTTTTGGTCAACATCATGCTGATACTGCCCGATACCCAAACTCTTCGGATCTATTTTAACCAAAGCCGCCATAGGATCTTGAAGTCTATGGGCGATTGAGATAGCACCCCTGATGGTCACATCAAGGTTTGGATATTCCTGTGCGGCTATCTTTGAAGCAGAGTATACGGATGCCCCTGCTTCTGATACGACAGTATAGTTTAGTTTTGCATTTTCATCTTTGTTGAGTCGTGCAAAAAACTCCTGAGTCTCCCGTGAGCCTGTTCCGTTTCCTATCGCTACACCGGTGATGTTATACTTGTTTGTAAGGAGAAGTACCTTTTTTTTAGAGTTTTCGTAATCTTTCTGCGGCTCCGTAGGATAGATGACACATGACTCCATGTAGTTGCCGTTCTCATCAACGACAGCAAGTTTGCATCCCGTTCTAAAAGCCGGGTCTACTCCTAAAATCACCCTTTTTGTAACCGGTGGAGTCATCAAAAGCTGATTTAAGTTTTTGCCAAAAACAGATATTGCTGCGATATCGGCTCTCTCTTTTAACTCAGCATGCACCTCTCTCTCAATGGAGGGAAGCAGAAGCCGTTTCAGCCCGTCTCTGTAGGCTTCAAAAAGCAGCTCTTTGGACGTTGAAGCGTTACGAGGTATTTTGTACTCTTTTATATTTTGCTCTAACCGCTCTATATCTATAGTTATCTTAACTGAAAGCTCTTTCTCATTTACTCCGCGCATGACGGCAAGATAGCGGTGAGACGGGATGTAAGCAACTTTTTCGCTTTTTCCTACAAAATTTTTAAAAGTCCCGTTTTCATCAAAATTCTTTGTTTTTTTAATCTCTAAAACACCATGGCGAAGCATGTTGCCTCTAATAGCTTCACGCTCACGAGGCAAATCTGCATATCTCTCCGCCAAAATATCCTGCGCACCGGAGATGGCTTCATCAACCGATGTAACATTGCCCTTTACAAACTCTTTGGCTTTTGATTTGAACTCTTCAAGACTCAGCTGTGCTCTTTCTAAAATATCGCAAAGCGGTGTCAGTCCATTTTCTATGGCAGTTGCCGCACGAGAGTTTTTCTTCTCTTTGTATGGACGGTAAATATCCTCCAAAACCCTCAGACTATCAGCTTCATCAATACTTTTTTTGATAGCTTCGCTCAGAGTGGCCCTCTCGGCTATCAGCCTTGACACCTCTTCTTTGCGCTCTAAAAGCTTTTTGGCACTCATGTAGATGGTCTCAAAATCACGAAGCACTTCATCGCTTGCACCGCCCGTCATCTCTTTACGGTAACGGGCTATAAAAGGGATAGTACTACCATCATCTAGAAGTTTTAAAATATTTTCTATATACTCTTTTTTTAAAGCTGTTTTTTTGGCTAGTAAATTTACTAAATTATTAATATTTTTTCCCCTCACACTCTATAAAATCTTTTTCGCTCAGATCCTCCACAAGTGTTTTAAAACTTTTAAGAGCAAACAGTTTTACATCTTCACCCTTTAGAGTTTTTAGCTCATTAGAGAAACCGCCTTTTGAGACAATCACGCAAATATCCGGTGTAAGCTCTGCCAAACCGCATAGTTCTTGAAGTTTTGTAAGGGAACTTTTTTTTGCTTTTGAGTTTGAGTATTTGCATACGCCCGCAATGATTTTACCGGATGCGGTTTTTGCCAAGATATCAATTTGGATATTTCTATCCCAATAACTTCCAATTTCTACAATCGGGTCTTCTTTAAAGCTTTTTTTTAGAAGCTCATGAGAGAGTTTGAGAAACAGAAGTTCAGAGAACTCCTGCTCACGGTTTGTAAACCGCTCTTTTGCCTCTTTATAGTCACCCTCTTTTATGGTTTTAAAAAATGGAGATATGAAAGCAAACCAAAAACGCATAAAAGGAGTGCTGAAATTTAGTTTCTCATCAATTTTTTCGTCAGGACTCGGTGGGGATTCAAGTGAATATTCAGCCTTTATAATACCTTTGTCACAAAGCGTATCTATCGCTTCTTCTCCCTCGCCCCTTGAGATACGTGCTCTCTTTAGAGCAGAGTGAACCCGTCCATCTCCAATCGCAACCGCACTTAAAAGTGAGTGGCTTACTTTATCGCTTTTTGTAAACTTTGTGATATCTCCATTGATGTAAGTGTAGTTTTTTAAAATCTTACTCTCGATAAGCTCGCTAAGCGGCTTTGTCGTATCTACACTCCAGCTAGTTCCGCCAAATACGGCAAAATATTTCAAAGCATCTTCAAGATTATTTGGGTTATTTTGAAAACAGAAAGAGCGAAACTGTTGCAAGAGAGTCGGTTTTTTTGACATAAGAAAGCCTTGAGATGATTTTTGAAATTATACAGGAATATTAGAGTTAAAAATTAAAGTTTTTGTAAAAACCGATGTAAATGGCGGCAAAACAGTTATTCAAACTCTGCTTTGAATAAAAGAAAATTAGACTCGTTAGGAGCGGAGATTAATCTTTTCTATATTTAGAAATTCCGCATGCTTGATTTGGCTTGGGCGGATTGTTCTTTAAATAAGTCAAATCTTCCAGCGTTTGGTCTAAAACCCTTTTTTGCTGCAGTAACGGGAGCATACGATTATCTTTTTCATTCATCGGCAAGCTCATGTCTTGAAGAATTGCCTCAACCTCTTTGTCTAAATCTTGTAGTGCATTATTTATATGTTTAATAGAATTCATGGCATTAGTATAACAAAATTTCAAAATATTTGGGTATAATTGCGCTCCAATTTATAAAGGAGTTTCGATGCCAAAGATGAAATCTGTTAAGGGCGCTGTAAAGCGTTTTAAAGTTAAGAAAAATGGTACGGTTAAACGTGGTACAGCGTACAGAAGCCATATCTTAACAAAACAAGATCCAGCGACTCGTACAAAGCAACATAGACCAAAAATCATTGCTAAAGTTGATGAAAAAAATGTTAAGGCTATGATTAACTAATTTTTAGTTAATTCATTTAATCTCCAAACTACGTTTGGGCAAGTCCACCAAAGCAGTGGCACCTTGATCACAAAAAATGACTAGGTAAAGAAAAAAAGGAAAAAATATGCCAAGAGTAAAAACAGGTGTTGTTCGTAGAAGAAGACACAAAAAGATATTAAAACTAGCGAAAGGTTTTTACAGCGGACGCCGTAAACACTACCGTAAAGCTAAAGAGCAGTTAGAACGCTCAATGTACTACTCATTCCGCGATCGTAAGCAAAAGAAACGTGATTTCCGTAAACTATGGATTATCCGTATCAATGCAGCTTGCCGTTTAAACGGAATGAATTATTCATCATTTATAAACGGTCTTAACAAAGGCGGCATCGAACTTGACCGTAAAGTACTTGCTGATATGGCTATGAATGACGCAGCTGGATTTAGTGCAGTTGCAGCAGCTTCAAAAGCAGCATTGGCAAAATAAGCTAAGTTGAGAAGTGTAACTTTTTGTTACGCTTCACTCCTCTAGTTTATGTAAAAAAAGTACGGTATTTCCAGTCGAATTATAATATATCCCCAGTGAAGATTGTCTTGAAACATAAACTCCTCTACCGTTAAAATTTTTCTTATCTCTAAATATTTTACTTAATATTTGAGTATCAAAACCCTCTCCCTCATCTTTTATTGTAGTAGTTATATATTTGCTTGAGTTGTGTGTTATCGTATCTATAGATACAGTTATCTTCTTTTTACAATCTTTTTGTTTCTCTTCTAATGTTGTAAAATAGCTATCCTCACTTAAGAGTTTGTGTTTTGTTTCTGAATCTAGTCCAAGATTGCCATGCTCGTAAGCATTCATAAAAAGTTCTGTAAAAACAACGCCTGCATTGTATGAGAGCTTATAATTGCTTGTAAAAGTGCTCCAAATATTTGAATACCAATCATTTGCTTCTTCTAGCGCTTCTAGAGTGCTTGGAAATAACTCTTTTATATGAGAAATGCGGCTATTTATGGTTAGTTGATTTATGAAAATAAAAGTCATATCATCTTCTTGATCATCTATTTTCCAAAGCAATTTTTCTCTAAATTCATCTTTTGTAAAGGATGACGAAAAGTCCTCTTCAATAAAATCCATATATAATTTATTGTCATATCGAACACTGTTTTCTACTACTCCATCACTATAAAATAAAAATTTTATAATTTTTGAAATATCTATATTTGAAATAGTAAAGGTAGTTGTATATTTGCTTAGTGGTGGATTGTTTGACTTTATTTTAGTAATTGTATTATCAATTGATTGGAGAAGTGATGGCGGCATAGCAAATTTTGCATACTCCATTTTTACGCTTTTATAATTAATAATTATGAAATCTATAGAGAGTGCCTCATCATCAAGCAAAATCGGCTTCATATATTCTAATGATAAATCAATTAAATCTTTGATATCAAAATGGGCATGCATTTTATCGACCATGTGGTTGATATATGCTGTCATAAGCATTGAACTAAGTGATGCCGAGAGTCCTTTGCCCATACCGTCTACAATAAAGTAAAATACAATATCTTCATTAATTTTTCTGGCACTATATGAGTCTCCGCTTAGTATGTCTAGCGGCTTGTAGAAAAAGTCTATAAGTGTATTGCACTCACCCTCTATCATCTGATAATAAAAATCATTTCTTAATATATTTAGTTCTTTGGAGAATGCTAAATCTTCTTGATATAAGTTGTATTTTTCCTTTTTTTCAAGCTCTTTTATCTTTTTTTCTCTCTGTACCTTTAAATAATTATCAGCAATTAAGAGTTTTGTAACATTCGCTATCGCCTGCATTACTTCAATCGCAACAATAGGTTTTTTTAAAAAATTATTAACGTTTAGTTGAAGTGCATGAACAATTACATCAACATCTTGTATGGCAGAAACGAGAATAATAGGAATCTCTTTATTGCTCTCTCTGATTTTTTTAATCATATCGATGCCGTTAAGCACAGGCATGTCATAGTCACTTATAATTAAATCTATATTTTCATTGCTAAATTTTTGGTATCCTTCTTCACCATTGTTTGCATAAACTATATTTTTCACTAAATCTTCAAAAATTGAATTATATATAAGCTGGGTGGTTTTGTTATCTTCAACACAAAGAAGTGTTAAAGATTTTAGATACTCAAGTACTGAGTTGTCTATAGGATTGTGCATTAAATTTTAAATTTACTCAGTTCATTTTGTAGTCTGTTTGCATCTGAAGCCAGTTTTGTTGCAGCGCCATCTACTAGATTTCTATGCTCTGTATTTTTTTGAGAAATTTCTATAACCTCATCCATATCGCGAATTAGCTCTTTTGTTTTTGTTGCTATGTATGTACTTTGATGCATAACATCACTAGATTTTTCAGTTGTAATTGCAAGATTCTCTTTTGTTTCTTGAGAGGATTCGATAAGAAGCTGTGCCGAATGTGCTATGCTATTCATATTTTGAGATGTTTCTTGTGTCTCTTCTGAAATTTCAATAACATTTTGCGTAATAAGATTTACGTTTGCACTAATCTCACTAAGACTTTTTTGTGTTCTCTCTGCAAGTTTTCTTACCTCGTCTGCAACTACTGCAAATCCTCTTCCATGCTCTCCTGCACGAGCTGCTTCAATAGCTGCATTAAGCGCAAGCAGGTTTGTTTGGTCTGCTATGTCAGAGATAATTGCCAATACATCTTTGATGTTTTTTGCTTGCTCCGTAAGTGATGAAACTTTACGAACAAGATCTTCTTGATGTACATTTCCTTCTTCAATTGCTTTTACGACAGAATCAAGCTTATCGATAAAACCGTCTAAGACGCTAAATGTCTTTTTCAAATCTTCAGTAACAGTTATAGAAGCTTCTTCTATCGCATCAAGACGATTCCCAACTTCAGTTACTAAAACATTGATACTTGAAATTTTGATGTCCGCAAACTTACCGTTTTTCGTAAGCTCTTCAACTATATCATTGAGAATTTTACTCTCTTGAGATGTTGTAATAGATACATCTTTTGCTTGATAAACACTCTCTTTAAATGCAACAATCATTACATGGAGTGCTCTAGAGATCTGTGAAATTTCATCTTTCCCCTCGACAATAACTTCACATGTCAAATCAAGAGTGCTTGATACACATTCGATTTTTTCTAAAGAGCTGCGAACACTTTTGTTTACACCTTTGCTTACCGTAAAAATTATCGTAAATATTGCAATAGCAAAGAGAGAATAGCTAATTAATGTTATGAGTGCTGACATTTTTTGTTTTGATTCAACACTCTCTAATAGCAAGTTGTTTTGTTTGGCCAACTCATCATCTACCTCTTTTAAAAGATTTATTTTTTGAGTTATTGTTTTAAACCATGCAACGCTATCTATATTAAAACCACCCTCTATGGCTTTTTGCCTAGCAATATCTCTCATCTTATTTACTTCTGCTACAACAGGTGAGTTCATTTTCTGCTCATAAAACGCTTTTGAACTGTCAGTTGCCATTGATAAGTAAGAATCAATAAATGCGTCCTGTTCTGCTACAAGAGTAATCCACTTAGCAAAAATGCCATCACCGAATTTATCTGCAGCAAAAGTCCCACTTAGCACCGCTCTTTCAATCCCTGCACGTTCTTTTGATTTTAAGAAGTTGCTATATGAGCTAAGAGCCTTTACCAACTCAGGTGTATTTGCCAGTTTAGCACTTATAGATACTATATTTAAAATTTTTGTGTTCATGTTAGTATAGTAAGCTACTACATCTTTAAGGCTTATAGAGAGAGCATCAACTTGTGAGCGAATTTGTGATATTTTTTCCATATCTGAATTAAAAGCTGTTATTTCACTATTTAACTCTTTCGGGAAAGAGTCTAAGTTAAGTGTTGCTATATATTTTTTTAGGGTTTCATACTCTTTTGTAGTATCAACTTTCTGTTTTGGCAGTATGTCCCCAAACTGTTTTCCGCCAGATCCTATAAAACCGGCACTAGCACCTCTCTCTTTTTGTGTTTCATGAATTACGATACTTAGCTTTTGTGATAGTACATTTAACTCTTGAGCTTGATAAATAATAGTATTATCTTTGATTGTTTTGCTGAATGTAAGCACAATAATAATAAGTGCAAATGAGACGACTATAGCCGTAATGAGGTTGAGTTTATATTTGATAGTCATTTTAGCTTCTTTTTGCTTTGAAAGTTGATATCAGATTTAAGTCATCTAAAAGATGCAGAAGCTGCTCATTTTTGACATTCATGTAAATGTCAATATTGTCTTTTAAAACCAGTTTATTAAAATAACCTATAACCGAAGATGTTATAGAGAGAGAGTCTAATATATTGATGTTTATGAGTTTATTTTCAACAGTCATAGCATCAACTCTCTGCTTAATGTTTTGAAAATCATTAATGCTTTTGATATTACCTTTGATTACAAGGGTGTTTGACGATACCTCTAATTCCATTTTAAGACCTCATTTTTTGTGTGTATTGTAGCAGTTTATAATTTTTATAATTAAAGTTAACTAAAATCTAAGATATTACTTAACCATTCCTTAATTTTTTTCTCATAACCTATATCTTTTAGTTTAACTAAGTTAAGAGGTTTCGAGAGATATTTTTGTTTTACATATCCTCCAAAATCATGTGGGTAAAGATATCCGCTGTTTTCTAAAGAAACCCCGCTTTGTTGTCTTATATTTTTAGGAATATCTAAAATTACTCCGCTTCTTACTGCACTAAGCGCATCATTAATTGCTAAATAGGCCGAGTTCGATTTTGGCGAAGAGGCAAGATAGATAACGGCTTGAGCTAAAATAATTCTAGCCTCAGGATAGCCGATTTTAGAAACACTTGTCATGGCAGAAGTCGCAAGTGTTAAGGCTTGTGGATTTGCATTTCCTATATCTTCGCTGGCTAGTATAACGAGCCTTCTTGCTATAAAATCTGCACTCTCTCCGCCTTCAATTAGTCTTGCCAAATAGTAGATAGCCGCATCCATGTCCGAGCCTCGAACAGATTTGATCATGGCACTTGTAAGATCATAGTGTACACCGGCTTCGCTGCTTCCTGCACTTAGGGCATTTGGTCTGAGTGACTTTAAAAGATTTAGAGTTATATTTGTATTGATATTTGAAGCAAACTCCAAAAGTTTAAGCATAGCTCTCGCATCTCCGCCACTGCTTGCAACCAAATACTCTTTCGCATCATCTTCACATGTAACGTAGCCGTTTGAGAGAGCTTTTTCTAAGAGGTCTCGTAGTGATTCTTTAGAAATTGGATATAGCTCAAAGAGCATTGAGCGCGAACGTATAGCAGAAGTGAGTGAAAAGAACGGATTTTCAGTGGATGCTCCTATTATGAGAACAGAGTTGGTTTCCATTACGGGAAGCAGAACCTCTTGCTGATTTTTAGCTAAGCGGTGGACTTCGTCTATAAAGATAAGCGGTTTTTGCAGAGCATTTTTATACTGTTCAAAAATGCGTCTTAAATCCTCTATTTTGAGGCTTGTCGCATTGAACTCATAAAACGGCAGTTCCATTTTTTTTGCAATAATTCTTGCGATTGATGTTTTTCCGCATCCGGCAGGACCGAAAAAGAAGCTGTGACCCAGTGCATTTTTTTCACACAAAATTCTAAGCGGAGCATCATTTTTGCTTAAATGGCTCTGTCCTACTAAATCATCAAAATCAGCAGGTCTTAAAAGGTGTGTAAAATCTGCCAACTTAACTCTTCTTTTTAGTTACTTTTTTATCTTTAAAACTCTTTTTTTTATCATCTTTGATAAAAGCCGGTTTTTTGCCGTCTTTGGAAGTGCCTTTTTTCTCATCTTTTTTGAAAGCCGGCTTTTTGCCATCTTTAGGGATGCTTTTTTTATTTTCTTTAAAACTCGGTTTCTCACTCTTTTTAGAGCTTGGTTTTTTTTCATCGTCAAGCTCTGCTTTTTTCTCATCTTTTAAAAATTTTGCTAGAGCCGAATACTCGCTGCGGCTTAAAAATCTACTTTTCCCCGTAGGAAGATTGTTTAGTTTGATTTCAGCAAAGCTTATTCTTTTAAGGTCTACAACCTCAGCTCCAAAATGAGCGAAAAATCTTCTAAGTTCTCGATTTTGTCCCTCGTTGATTGCCACTTTTAAAACAGAGTAGTTAGGCTGGTTCTTTTGAACCATGAAGCCGATAAAAGGTTTAAACTCCATATGTGTTACTTTAGAGTGGCTATGCCCGCCTGCAGAGGCATCTTCAAGCGTCATACCGTTTAACATGGCATCTTCCATGTCAGGAGTAACTTCGCCTTTGATTTTCATCTTATAAATTCTCTCCAAATCCGACTCCATGAGAGCTGAAGCAACTTTTGAAGCGTCTGTTAGAAGAAGCAAGCCCTCAGAAGCGTAGTCAAGTCTGCCAACCGGAACATAATGCTTGTACTCTTTGCCTAGAGTGTCATAGATGGTTTTTCGCCCTTTAGGGTCAGTTTTTGTTACAAGCTCGCCTTTTGGCTTGTTGTAGACTATAACTGTATATTTATCTCTCGGTGTTACCTGTTTACCGCTTACATAAACGATATCTACACCCTCATATATATCTGTAGCAGGATTGTCTTGAATCTCTCCATTAACCCTGACAAATCCGTCTTGTATGACTTTGTCAGCTTCTCTTCTTGAGTAGCTTGAGTGATGTGCTATGTATTTGTTTAATCTCATGAAATGCCTTTTTCTATCAAAGTATGGATATGAAGCATGCCATGAACTCTTTTTTGTTTATCCGTTACAACTAAAAGCTGTATCTTCATCTCTTCTATCATTACAAGTGCTTCGCTTGCAAGTATATTTTCATCCTCTATGGTTTTCGGGTTTAGTGTTGCGTATTTTAAAACATTCTCTTCTAGCGAAAAATCATCGTTCATAAGCGCTCGGCGGATATCTCCGTCACTCACAAGTGCTAGAAGTCTATTTTGCTCATCTGTAATTAAAACTGTTCCGAGTCTGCCTTCGCTGATTTTTACAATCGCATCTTTTACTTTTGTTTGGCTGCCAATTATCGGCAAATCTTTTGTTCTCATCAAATCTTTAACTTTTACAAAAAGCTGTTTTCCAAGAGATCCGCCCGGATGAAATGAGGCAAAATCGCTCTTTTTAAAATTTTTTGCACGCATTAAACAGACTGCAAGTGCATCGCCTAGAGCAAGCGTAAGTGTAGTAGAACTTGTCGGTGCGATATTTAGCGGACATGCCTCTTTTTCAACGATAACATCAATTACAACATCACTGTATCTTCCAAGCGTAGAGTTTCTATCTCTTGTCATACCGATAAGCGGAGTGTCAAATCTTTTTATATGCGGAAGAATAGAGCTTAACTCTTCGCTTTCTCCGCTGTAGCTGATAGCCAAAACAACATCATCTTTGCCGATCATTCCCAAATCGCCATGCAGTGCTTCTGTCGGATGAAGAAAAAAACTAGGAGTTCCCGTAGAGGCAAATGTCGCCGCCATCTTAGCTCCGATAAGTCCTGATTTTCCTACGCCCGTAACGATAAGTTTTCCTCTGCATGAGAGAATGATTTCGACTGCTTTGTCAAAAACATCACCGATATTTTGGGCACTATCTAAGAGTGTTTGAGCTTCGATTTTGAGGGTTTCTTGTGCTATTTGTCTGTAATTCATAACGCAATTATATCCTTTTTGAATGCAAAAGCGTAAGGTAGTTTAGTGCTTAATTAATTAGAGATAAGATATAATATTTCAAAAAAGATTTTAGAGGAAAAAAAATGAGAGATATATTAGGCAAGTATGTAAGCAGTATAAATACATTAAAAGTAGAAGAGAGAGTTTTGTATCTAAATACGCTGATTTTAGCGGAAGAGGGTGCCGGTAAAACCAATCTTGCATGTAAGATTAGAAACTATGTTATTGACAGTGATGTAGCAACACTCTATTTGGATTTTGCCAACTCTGAGGTAGAGAATATTGAGTTAAGATACAAAGATGAGCATTTCAACTACATAAGATTTGATGAAAGCGATGAGTTTCAAGAAGAGTTCAATAAGCTTGTGGATGCAAAAAAACATATCTATATGGCTGTGGATCCGGCTTACTTCTCAAACAAAAGAGATATAAAAAGCAAGCTTACTGAAACGTTGCAAATCAGAGGGCTTTTAGATAATTACTACTACTTTTTCCATGATATCGAGAATTTAAATGGTTTTTACACCAAGTTTGAAGACTTTTTGCTCTACATGTTAAACTTTTTAAATCTCAAAAAATACGGACTCACATTTCTAACACAGCCGCACTCTACGTTTGAAAATCCGCAGATCAAACTTCTTTTTACTTTCTTATATCTTGGAAAATGCTCGACTTTTGAATATTTTAACACGGCAAATTTGAAAAAATTACCGAAAAACAGATTTTTCTATCAGTACAGAACAAACTACAAAACGCTTCTATTTAACGATATTAAGAGCAATATAGTTCAGATAGATGAGTACTCTTTTGAAGTGTAGTGATGCAAAAACTTTTTGATGAGGTAGCATCTTTAGATAGAAGATGTTACGAGGAGTTTTTTTTAAGCGAAGATATTTTAATGGAGCATGCCGCTAGCGGTATGGCTTCTTATATCCGCCAAAACTTCTCAAAAAACTCAAAAATTATCGTAGTATGCGGGAGCGGCAACAATGGTGCTGATGGCGTTGCTCTTGCAAGACTTCTGCATAAAAGTTACGATATTTCCATTTTTTGGGCAAAAAGACCTACGTCTAAAATGGCTCTTTTGCAAGAAAAACGTGCTCAGAACATAGGTGTTCTAGAGTGTGAAGAACTTTGCGGATGTGATGTTTTAGTTGATGCAATTATCGGAACAGGTTTTAATGGCGAACTAAGCGATGAGATGTCTATTTTGATTGATGAGATGAACTCTCTAGACGCGCTTAAAATCGCATGTGATATTCCATCAGCTTTTACTTTTAGAGCAGATGTTACACTCACAATGGGTGCTCTAAAAAAGAGCCTTTATCTAGATGAGGTTAAAGATGTTGTCGGTAAGATAGAAGTTGTAAGTCTCGGAGTTGAGAGAGAGATTTATGAAAAAGAGAGTAGTTGGAATCTTCTAGATTTGGAAGATCTTAAACTTCCGACAAGATTAAAAAAAGATTCTCACAAAGGAAGCTACGGACATTTAGCGCTTGCAAGCGGAGAGAAGAGCGGTGCTAGCATTATAAGTGCTCTTTGTGCTCTTAGATTTGGAAGCGGTTTAGTAACGCTTGTGGGGTTTGAAAAGATAGAGATACCGCATACTCTCATGTACTCACATGAAGTGCCAAAAAATGCGACCGCTTTGGCTTTGGGAATGGGGCTTGGTGTAGAGTTTAGCGAACTGGAACTTGCTAAGTTTTTAGATAATACACTAGCACTTATAGCTGATGCGGATATTTTTTATATGCCTGCAGTTTTGGAGATATTAAAAAGAGAGAATGTTGTCATAACTCCGCATCCAAAAGAGTTTACTTCACTTTTAAAAATTACGAAAATTGCTGATATTTCGGTTGATGAATTACAAAAAGAGCGTTTTAAATATGCAGAGATATTTTGTGCAAAGTTTCCAAATGTCGTGTTACTTTTAAAGGGTGCGAATGTCATCATCGGCAAAAACAGCAACTTTTTTATAAATCCGCATGGAAGTGCCGCTTTAGCAAAAGGCGGAAGCGGAGATGTCTTAAGCGGGCTTGTCGGCTCGCTTCTGGCTCAGGGATATAGTGCACTTGATGCCACAATACACGGTTCGTTAACACATGTTAAACTTGCATTAAATTATAAGGGTAATGATTTTTCACTTACTCCGGATGATTTGATAAATGAAATAAGCAAATTATAAATTTATAACTAGGAATAAAAATGAGAGATATCTTAAAAATCGGAAAATATGAGTTAAACAGCCGCCTAATTGTCGGAAGCGGAAAATATAAAGATTTTCAAACTACAAAAGAGGCGACTTTGATAAGCGGAAGCGAACTTATTACGGTTGCAGTTCGTCGTTTAAATATAACAGATCCCGATAAAGAAAATCTGCGAGATACATTTAAAGGTACAAATGTAAAATTTTTACCAAATTCTGCAGGATGCACGACAGCGGAAGAGGCTATTACGACTTTTAGGCTCACAAGAGAGGCAACGGGAATTGACCTAATTAAACTAGAAGTTATCGGAGATACTCAAAAAACTCTCTATCCGGATGTTTTAGAGACGATTAAAGCATGTGAAATTTTGGCTCGTGAGGGGTTTACCATTATGGCTTACACTTCGGATGACCCGATTATGGCAAAGCGTCTTGAAGATGCCGGAGCTCATGCAATAATGCCTCTTGCCGCACCGATAGGAAGCGGACTTGGAATCCAAAATCCGTACAACATCGTATTTATCCGTGAAGCAGTAGGTGTTCCGGTAATAGTTGATGCCGGAATAGGGTGTGCAAGCGATGCCGCTTATGCTATGGAACTCGGAGCTGATGGGGTTTTAACAAACACCGCCATTGCAGGAGCGCAAAATCCTATTCTAATGGCTGAGGCTATGAAACATGCCGTTATTGCAGGAAGAATGAGTTATCTCTCCGGAAGAATTGCAAAACGCCCTTATGCAACTGCCTCTTCGCCTGTAAATGGGATGATACAGTTTTAATATATAGTTTTGTGCTAACTTTTAGCACAAAACTTATTTCTGCCGCTCTCTTTTGCTCGGTATAGTTCATCATCTGCTATTTTTAAAAAATCTTCTTTTGATATATCTTCATCGCTCTCTTTTATAGAAAGCCCTGCACTTATGGTTACAAACTCTGCTACAGTTGAATATTTGTGCTCTATTTTGAGATTTGCAACTGCATCTATTAGGGATTGAACAACTTTTTTTGCTCCATCTCTATCTATATCTTTAAGCAAAACAACAAACTCCTCTCCTCCATATCTTGAAACAGTGTCTGTCGGACGTTTTAAATTTTTTCTCAATGTCTGAGCAACTTTTCTGAGGCACTCGTCTCCCTGCCAATGTCCATAATTATCATTATAAAGCTTAAAAAAATCAACATCTATCATAATAAGAGCAAGACTTTTTTTATCTCTTAATATTTCTCTGTATTTTTTTTCAAAATTTTCATTAAAAAATCTTCTGTTTGGGATATTTGTCAGACTGTCAATCATTGATAATTCTTCGAGTTTGTCGCTTTTTAGTTTCAAATCCATATGATTTTTTACTCTAATCTTAATAATGGCAGGATGAAACGGCTTTTTAATATAATCTATAGCACCTAAGTTTAAGCCGTACTCCTCGTCCATTGTGTCATTTTTGGCAGTAACAAATATGATAGGGATGTTTCTTGTTTCCGAAGAGCTTTTTAATATATTACAAACGTCATACCCGTTCATTTGCGGCATCTCAATATCTAAGAGAATAAGATCGGGTTTTTCTTTGCTTTTTGCTATCTCAAGTGCTCTTTGTCCACTTTTTGCTATTTTAATTTTATAGCTGTTCTGAAGCAGATCTGATAAAATAGCAATATTCGCAGCCATATCATCTACTATTAAAACTGTAGGTATATACTCTTCTTCTCTCATGCTTTCCACTCTTTCATAATGTTATATGCCTTGTCATAATCAAACTCATCCATCGCTTCCATCCATAATCCAAGTTCATAGCTGTTTATTTTATCTTTAAGTCCGCTAAAGAGCATCTGCTGCTTTTGTGTTTGAATCATTGTTCCGATTTTAACATTTTTTAGCGTTTCTTGAAATAAATTTTGTAACTCGTCATCATTGAGAGCTGCTTCATGTGATACGACATTGGTATCCATGTGCATAGATTTAATCTCTGTTTTTAGTGCATCCATGGCACTCTGAAGAGCATCTATACTCTCTTTTGAAACAATAGAGCTTTTTTTATAGTTGTTGTATATCAGATTACATATTGATGAAAGTGCTTTTGCTCCAATATTTCCGCTTACACCTTTTAGTGCATGGATAAGCGGTGCGGCAGATGGATCATTTTGAGAGAGCAAAGTAGGTAAAGATGCAAACTCATTTTCTAACTCTATAAGGAATTTTGATAGGATTTTATGCAACAGCTCTTTGTTGGAATTTACTATATTCAGAGCATATTCGATATCAAGAATTGCACTATTTTGCTCTAGTATCTTTTTCTCTTCTTTATCTGCAATGTTTATAGACACATTGCACCATTTGGCTACCGTTTTAAGCATTTCATTGCTGTTGATAGGTTTTGGTAGATGGTCATTCATCCCAACGCTAAGCACCTTTTCTCTATCTTCAACCATTGCGGCGGCAGTCAGAGCGATTATAGGGATATTTTTATCATGCTCTCTGATAACGGTTGTTGCTTCATAACCGTTCATGATGGGCATCTGAAGATCCATGAGTATAATATTGAAGTAGTTAGGTTTTGACAAAAATATGTTAACTGCCTCTTTTCCGTTATTTGCAACTACAGCTTCAATTTTTACTTTTTTAAGTATTGCAAGAGCTACTTCTTGATTTATTTCGTTATCTTCTACCAGCAGAACATTTATGTTGCTCAAATCAGGAAAATCTTCAACACTGCTTACATTTACCATATTTAGCTCATCTACTGTTTCTAACTTATTTTCATCCCATGAATCAATGCCCAATTCTATCTCAAAACTAAATGTTGAGCCGATACCTCTTTGGCTATCTACGTTTAGTCTTCCGCCCATAGCCTCAACTAATCTTGTTGATATAGAGAGTCCAAGCCCTGTTCCGCCATATTTACGAGTTGTTGAATTATCAGCTTGAGAAAACGGTGCAAAAAGTTTTGATATATCTTCACCAGCTATGCCGATTCCCGTATCGCTTACGCTAAAATTTATTACGGCACTATGTTTATACTGCTGTTTTAGCTCAATAGATAGCGCTACATGCCCTTCATTTGTAAATTTTAGTGCATTACTAAGAAGGTTTACTAAGACTTGATTGATTCTAAGCTCATCTCCAACAACCATCCTAGGGGTTGTGCCTTTTAGTTCAAAAAAGAGCTTCAGCCCTTTGTTGATGGCATTTTGTGTAAAAATCATCTTTAGCTTCGAGAGAACATTTCCTAAATTAAACTCTCTATGCTCAATCTCCATTTTGTTCGCTTCAATTTTTGAGTAATCTAGTATATCGTTTATGATACCAAGAAGCATTTTTGAAGAGCCGTGGATTTTTTGGAGATAATCTTTCTCTTTGGCACTCAAATTTGCATCAAGCATAAGTTCGCTAAGACCTAAAATAGCATTCATTGGTGTTCGTATTTCATGGCTCATATTTGCTAAAAAATCACTTTTCGCAAGATTCGCTCTGTCGGCTTCTTCTTTTGCCTCTTTTAGTGCTTCCTCGTTTTTTTTCAGCTCAGTAAGATTTCGTCCTACTCCAAGCACACCCAAAATAGTGCCATTTTTATCTTTTACCGCTGTTTTTGTTGTCTGAAGATACTCTGTATGACCATCTATCGCAAATGGAATCTCTTCAAAATTTGTAAGCGGAACTTCTGAATGCATAGCATTTTTATCATGTTCTCTGAAGAAATCAGCTAGTTCTTTTGAAACAAAATCATAATCTGTTTTACCATAAATTTTCTCTTTTGGTGCTCCAAAAAACTCTTCAAAACGTTTGTTGCAGGTAATATAAACACCATCTGCATCTTTCATCCATACCAAATCCGGAATAGACTGCAAAAGAGACTCAAGCTGATTATTTAGGCTCGCCAGCTCCTCCTGCTCTAATTTTCTAGCCGTTATGTCTTGATGAGTTCCCGACATAAGCACCGGTTTGCCATCTTTACTCCATTGAGATACTTTTCCTCTGTCTAGCACCCAAATCCAATGACCGTCTTTGTGCTTCATGCGACTTTCACACTCATAGTAGTCAAGCTCACCGCTAAAGTGTCTCTCAAGCATTTTCTTTGACTCTAAAAGATCATCCGGATGAGTATATTTTATCCAAGTATCTATGCTAATCGGAAATAGCTCTTCTAGTGTATATCCAATAATCTCCGCCCATCTCTCATTAAAAACAACATTGCCAATTTCAATATCCCACTCCCATGTACCTACATTTGTCCCCTCTATAATGGAGTCAAGCCTCTGTTTTTGAAACCTAAGATCTCTCTGATATCTTTTTATTTGAGTAATATCTCTGTGAACGCTTAAAAGATATGTTTTATTTTCAATATAAATAAGCCTTACCGATACTCCAATATCTAAAATAACTCCCTCTTTTGTGCGATGTTTTGTTTCAAAATTATCTTCTTTATTTTCATAAATAAGTTTAATATGTTCTTGAATATCACTTTGTGTTTCAATCGCTTCATATTTGTTAATAGGTAATTTTTCAAATTCATCAGCACTGTAGCCTAGTTGAACATTTGCTACTTTGTTAAATTTATAAGGCAACTGCGTCTCTGTATCGGTAATGACTATAGCATCTGGAAACATCTCAAATAGCGTTCTAAAGAGATTTTCACTTTTTTCAAGTTCTTTCTGTTTTTCTAAGAGATCGCTGATATCTCTAAAAACAACTATTGCTCCATCGTTGTTTGTCGGCGTAACGGTTAAGTTTACAGGGAGATGAAATCCGTCTTTTTTTATAAAATATTCATCAAAATTTCTTGTTACTTTATCTTTTGAGGTAAGATAAATTGGGCACTCATCAACATCATACTCCTCTTTTTTAGGTTTGTGATGATGAAAAAGATGATGTTGATTTTTGTGTAAAACTTCTTTTTCGTTATATCCGAGCATATCAAGTGCTTTTTTATTTATCCATGTACAGTTTCCGTCTTTGTCAATTCCATATACTCCCTCTCCCATGTTTGAGAGAAGTGAACTAAAAAGATCCTTATTCTTTTTTTCGCGAATATGGTAAAAAAGTCCTAATAATAAAGAGAACGCTATTGCCAAAAGCTCGATTTTATACTGATGCATAATATCGAGAATGGTTACTTTTGCGGCTTTATCAAACGGAGGAAGCCTAAGAGCACGAGAGAGTTCCTCAGTTTCAAGATAATCCGCAGGCAGAGTATAATCATAAATTCCGGTATTTTTCATTGACTCTGTAGGCTTAATAGAAAAAAGAGCAGATATAAATATTTTTACATCGTCTTCATTCATGTAGGGCATTGAAAAAACAGGCCACTCAGGATAGAGCTTTGTAGAGATCTTATATGGATGATAAGGATTGCTCTGTTCGTTTATAATCCTAATAGCGTCATTTTTAAGTTCACCTTTAGCCGTCATTTCTTCTAAAATGCCGTCACGTATAAATCCAACATCCGCTTCTTTATTTAAAATTGCTCGCACTACGTCCTGATGAGAGCCTTTTAGTTCTATAATTTTTTTACTCTTTTCTTCAATATCGATACCTTTTAGATAAAGCTCATATGCTTGAGCTCTAAAACCGCCCATATGTTTTTTGCTGGGAGCAACTATGGTTTTGTTTTTTAAATCCTCAAGAGTTTGCAGCGGACTATCCTTTCTTACGATGATAACACCCGCTAATTTGCTTGTTACAATACCTTCTTTAAATCCTCTTAGAGTAGCGATTGCGCCGCTTAAATCATATTGTTGTCTTATGTGTAAAAAGTGAATAGGATTTGTAGTTACGATATCAAGTTGTCTGTTTTTAATCTTCTCATTCATCTCTTCCTGAGTTAAAACTTCCAAAATTACACGATTATCAAGTTTTTCATTAAGATAATTAACAAGATTTTGATATTGCTTTTTCGTATCTTCAACCCCTTTGTAGGCAAAAACACCGAATCTGATATTTTCTTTTGCATAAAGATGCGTAAAAAGAAGTAAAAAAAAGAAGATAAATAATAATTTTTTCATAATTTCAACTTATTTATAGATATGTTAATATCTCATATTACATTGAATATTATTAAAGTATATGTAAAATTTACGGTGTTTCTATATTTTTTGAGAGATGTGTCATAAGAAGTAACTGCCCCATCCCTTCAAAAAACTTCTCTATACCCTCATCATTGGATTGCATGGCTTTTTGAAGTGCTGCTAAAAAAGCGAGTTGTGAAGCATGGGATGCCATCATAAAGGTTTCTATGATATACCCAAATGAGAGCGTGTGAACTTCTCCGTTAACATCAAAATCAATCTCTGAGTTTAAATTGATATCGTTAGAAGTTAAAAGTTCTCTACAGCTATGTTCTATTTCATTCATCACAAAACCTCTCTAGCAAATTTACAGATTTTTAATTTTTAGTATCTATATATTTAAGATGTTTTATTACATCTTAAAACACTATGCAAGCATTGTAACAAACAAATTTAAAGAAATTAATAAAATTTTTTAAAATTGTGTCATTATGCTATTGACTTTTCAAAAGTAATTAACTATAATTTCGCCTCATTAATCAGCTGGAAGGTTGCTTTAATGTACAGGTCGGGGTGTAGCTCAGTATGGTTAGAGTACTTGGTTTGGGACCAAGGGGCCGAAGGTTCGAGTCCTTTCACCCCGACCATTTTATATTTTTTAAAAACATGGTGGGATTAGCTCAGTTGGTTAGAGCATTGGTTTGTGGTGCCGAGGGTCACGGGTTCGAGCCCCGCATCCCACCCCATAATAAAAAAATATAAAAAAACTTAAAAATAATAAATTTTGTGGCGTTCGTGGCTCAATTGGATAGAGTTTCGGACTTCGAATCCGACGGTTATAGGTTCGAATCCTATCGGGCGCACCATTTTTATGATGAATGCGCTCTTAGCTCAGCTGGATAGAGCAACGCCCTTCTAAGGCGTAGGCCAATGGTTCGAATCCATTAGGGCGCACCACTTTTTTTAATTGTTAACTACCATGTGCGGATGTGGTGAAATGGCAGACACGCTAGACTTAGGATCTAGTGCCGTAAGGTGTGGAGGTTCAAGTCCTCTCATCCGCACCACTTATATAGCTTTCAGGCTACAATCTACAAATATTTTAATCTCTTAGATATAATAATCTCATAATTTTAAATAGTATAATTTGAACAATTTTCATAGTTAGACTTATTAATGGGGATATCTCTTAATTAGGAATATGAGGCTTAAGCCTCATATTTTAAGCGATTAGCAAATAATCAGTTGTTGCAGTTACGTTGATACCAACTATGTCAGCGTCTGTAGTAGTATCAGATAAAACGGTAGAATCTTCTACTGTATTATCGCTCTCATCTACTAAGTCAGTATCTTCTTCTGCATCATTATCATCTGAAGAATCTAGTTTAAACCAGCCTGAAGGAAGATGCTCATCAAGTCCATGCGGCGATTTCCCTTCCAATCCTGCCGGAATATTAACGGTAACATCAATATCATCCAATCCAGCTTCTGCAAAAAGCTCTTCAATCAAATCAGCGGCTGATACTGCGCGTTCTGTAATAGAAAGTTCATCTTCTGTCGGTTGACGGCCTAATACTCCATGATACAAAAGAGTCGTTTCCACGTCACTCGAAGTTTTTAGAATATTCTCTTCTGATTCACTGAATTGATAAACAAGTTCGGCTCGACTCATTCCACTTTGCAATTGACTCGCCCAGTAGTCAACCTCATCAGATTCCACTATTTCTCGCCCCAAAATATTTGAGTATAACGAAGTTACGAATGATGTATCATCTAAAGAGGTGCTATAAACAGCTTGTGTCTCCTCAGCTTGTAAAAAAGAATCTGCTATTTCTTCAAGTTCTTTCCCATGACGGTGTTCAGAGATCCAGTACTCAAGTCCAGCTTGATCAGTAATCCTATTAAGTAATGAATAGTAGAGTCTTGCTATTGGCTCAACACTTCCTGAAAACTCTTCACTTTCTACAAAAGATTGAGTGGCTTCGGCCAACGTCATAGTGCCTGCATCAATTTGCTCAGTCCAGTAATTAAGACCCTCTTCATCTGCTTCTCTATATAAATAATTACTATATAAATCAGCAACGGCAATTTCGGTTGTAGTAGCAACAGCATTAGAATCTGTTGTTAAGGTATTTTCGGATGTTAAATCAACTATAGTTTCAGAACTGATTGGTAAAATTGTAGTAGTGTCGCTCATTGGACTCTCCTTATGTAATTAAATCACGAGAGTGCCACATAGACAGTTAAATGACTATCTGGCGGCTCCGCTGTCATAGGTTATGGTTAAACCGCTTAGACCGGTGGCTTTGCGTCCTCAACTTTCGTGTGAGTTTGCCTTTATTCAGAAATAGACAGAATGACATGCTATTAAATCAAAATTAAATATTAACCAGATATATTAAACAAAATTTTTAATATATAAAGTTTAAATAGGTAAAGTACTATTGTTTTTATCATATAGTTAAAATATTGATGTTCTGTAATTATATAACTTAGTTTTGCATCTTTGAGATCTCTTTATAAAATCTATCTAGACCCATTTTTGCTTTTCTGTCAAAGTCGTATGAGATATGTTTTAGGTAACTAAGTATATCGGCTTGTGATATTTTAGTTCTTCTGGATGCTTCATTTAAAATATATCTTGGAATTTTTACTCTGCTTTTTAGGAAGTTTTTTTCAATTTTTTTGTAGAGATCTCTATCTTTGTGATAGCATAAAAGTGCGAAGACGAAAGGGAGGTTGTATCTTTCATTCCACATTTTTGCCAGATCTACATGTGGTTTGTTTTGCAGATAATACCTGAGTGCCTTATCGCCTATAAGAACTTCTCCTTGAACTTTTAATATTTTTGCTAAAACATTAGAAGTTTCGGACTCTTTGTCGCTTACATCATTTACATGCGGAACTACCAAGACGCTTAGCACCTCTTTTTTTGCAATAATTCCCAAGTTTACGTTTTTATGATTTTTTGCACGAATGCTGGAAATAAATGCGGCATCAACTCTGCGTGAGAGAAATTTTTTATTTGTTTTTACGGGGACGCCTTTGTAGTAGTTCATGCTCATGCTCTGCTGCGAGCTTTTTGTAAATCGTTTCATAAAAACATGAAAAGGCAAAAGATTTAGATACTCAATTTTTCCAAAAACCACACACTTCTCCACTCTGTAATTGGGCAAATTATACAGCTCTTAACCTATAAAAAAGATGAGTTTGATATAATCTTGAAAGTAAAAATAGTTATGGAGCGATATTTTGGTAAGAGTAGAATTTTTAGGTCCGATACAAAAAGAGCCTCTCATGTTGGAGATAACAAACTTAAGCGAGCTGGCAAATATATTGCAAGGCGATAAAGAGATGCATGTGTGGCTTGAAAATTCTGCTGTTGCCGTTAATGATATGCTTGTTAGCAGCAGAGACATTGAACTCAAAGACGGAGATAGAGTTGCTCTACTACCGCCTGTTTGCGGAGGTTGAGGTATGCTTTATCTATATGATGGAGCACTAAATGTTCCTGAGATTCTAAAAGATTGGTACGAGCAAGAGGCAAAAAGCAACTATGGGGCATATATTCCATTTGTTGGAACTGTTAGAAGTGAAGACGGCATTGAGGGACTCAGTTTTGATATTTATGAACCGATACTAAAAAGCTGGTTTGAAGCATGGCAAGAGAGAGCAAAAGTAAAGGGTGCAGTTATAAAAATGGCTCACTCTCGCGGAGATGTAATGCTTCATGAGTCCTCTTACATAGCGGCTGTTTTTTCACCTAAACGACGTGTCGCATTAGAGTTTATTGATGAGTTTGTAGAAGATTTTAAGGCATCTGCTCCTATTTGGAAATATGATTTAAAGGGCGGTAAAAGAGTTTATGCACTTGAACGTTCAACTGCTATAAAAGGGAGCGGAATCCTAAAATGAGCCTATTATCTTACGAAACAAGCCAAAATATGCTTGATCTGCTTCAGGTGAATTCTTCAAGAAAAGAGAACGTACCTCTAAGTTCGTCTCTTGGAAGGGTATTGGCTGAAGATGTTATAGCCCAGTATAACGATCCGCAGTTTCCTACAGCTTCTATGGATGGATATGCCGTAATCCACGATGATTTAGAGAGTAAAAGCATAGTGATTTTAGGGGATAATCCTGCAGGAAGTGATGAAAAGAGAACCATAAAAAATGGTGAATGTATAAAAACTTTTACGGGTTCAAAAATGCCTCATGGTGCCGATACTCTTATTCAGATAGAAAATGTAACTGTAGAAGATGGGCGTATAATTATAAACGAGAGCGTTCCATGTGGTTCATCTGTTCGCCCGATAGGTGAGGGATATCGAGCTGGAGACGTACTTATAAAAAAAGGTACAAAGATAGGTTTTGTTGAGATAGGCGTAATGGCGGCATTAAACCGTGTTATGGTAAAAGTCGCACTCAAACCTCGTGTTGCGGTTGTCTCAACCGGAAGCGAGATCTTAGATCTAGGTGCAAGCAGTGAAAATGAAGCACAAATCAGAACTTCAAATAACTACACTCTTGCAGCACTTTTTGAACAAGCTGGAGCAGAGGTCGTGCAGCTGGGAACGGTAGATGATGATAAAAATTCAATTATGCAGACATTTAAAAATGCGCTGAGCTGTGCTGATATTTTGGTTAGTACAGGCGGTGTAAGTGTCGGAGATTATGATTTTGTTAAAGATATCGTGCCTCGTCTTGGCGCTGAAGTTGTCTATAAAGGCGTGGCGATAAAACCGGGCAAACATATTTTAGTGGCACAAAAAGAGGAGAAATTTATTCTAGCTCTTCCCGGATTTGCCTATTCATCGACTGTAACGGCGATACTCTATGTTCTTCCTTTGATAGCTAAAATGTTGGGTCGTGAGAGTGCATATAAAACCGTTGCAGCAAAACTAAGCGAAGATTTTACAAAAAGAAGTAAACTCACGGAGTTTACCGCATGTAATATAGAAATTATAGATGGTGAATACTTTGTAAACTTCAGAGATAAAAAAGTCGGAAGTTCGGCAATTTTAATAAATATGTTAAATTCAAGCGCACTAATGCTAACAGGTGAAGATGACGGTAACCTAAGTGAAGGCACTTATGTTAATGTTATTTTACTGGAAAATTTTTAAATTATATAAAAGGGGGTTTAAAATGAAATTATTAAAAACAGGTGTTGCAATCTTAAGCGTAGGTGTGTTCTTTGTAGCGCTAAATGCAGATGAGGCAAAGCCAAAAAGAACATTACAGGGAAATATGAATGAGGTTTACAACACGCTTCCATCTTCTGCAAATGATGTAGGCGAAGCATTTACAAATGGTATGTTTTACGGTCGATTAAGAACAAATCTCTTTAGATATGATTTTGAGACAGCAGACAATGGCTCCAATTATGATAACAAAGCTTTTGGTCTTGGAGGTAGTTTAATCTATAAAACAGCACCGCTTGCAGGATTAAGTGCAACAGCTGGTTTTTACTATGCAAACAGCCCATTTGACTCTCTTCGTGAAGATAATACTGATGTCTCAATTGTAAAATCGGGAAAAGATACATTTAGCCGTTACGATGTTTCTACAGATGGCGATTGGCACATGGCGGTTTTGGCTCAAGCTTATATTCAGTATGACATCTCAAAAACATCATTCAAGTTCGGTCGTCAATTTTTTGAATCGGCACTTACTGCTTCAAATGATACAAAGATGATTCCAAATGCGTTTGAGGGTTTAAGTTTTGAATCAAAAGAGATACCAAAAACAACTCTTAAAGGGGCATACTTAACAGCTCAAAAACTAAGAGATCATACGACTTTTCATGATGTTTTAACATATAAAGACTCTTCAGGAAATGCATGGAATAACAGCGATGACTCAGGCACTCATAAAGGATTAAGTTATGCAAATTTTAAAGCAGCAGGTAAAGATACGGAAAATGAACTAATAATTGCGGCTATAAGTAATAACTCTTTAGAAAATTTAAAATTAGATCTAACATACACGGCAGTTCCGGATGTCGTCTCATCTGTTATAGGCGAGATAAATTACAAAATAAATCTTCCTGAGGGCTTTTCACTGACTCCCGGATTTCGCTATATGGAACAGATTGATGATGGTGGTGGCGATATCGGAGGAGCAAGTCTTAGCGGAAATTTAGCAAGAGATAAAAACCCGACAACGCTTCTTGGTTACAAAGAGAGATATTCACTTGATGGTTCTGCATGGATGGCTCGTTTGGTTTTAGCAAAAGGCGCACTTCAACTTTTGGCAGGCTATTCTGATGTGGCAGATGAGGCGGATTTAGTCGCTCCATGGAGAGGTTTTCCTACCGGCGGATATACTCGTGCGATGGCTCAGTTAAACTGGATAGCAAATACAAAGAGTGCAATGGTTGAAGCAAACTATGACTTTGGTAAAGCAGGAATACTAAATGGATTTAAAGCATTAGGTCGTTATGTAATTCAAGATTTTGATGAGAGTAAACAAGCTGCCGGAGTACAAGCCGATAGTAAAATGGTACATGTAGATTTAGTGCAACAACTCACGCCGCAGCTTGATGCAAGAGTTCGTTTCGCTTCCGTTAATGCTGATAATCGTACAACCGGTGTAGATAAAGACTCATATAACGAATACCGTTTTGAGATAAATTATCTATTTTAAAAAAGTGTAGGTTTTGTAAGCTCTTTAGGCTCAAGTGCCTTGAGCTTATAGCTTCTTCTATGTATTTCGCAGTAACCATGTTGCTTAATCAACTCAACATGTCGTGGAGTTCCGTACCCTTTATGTTTTTCAAACTCATACATCGGGTAAATTTTGGCATCTCTGATAATATTTCTGTCATGCGTCACTTTTGCTAAAATGGAAGCGGCACTAACTTCTGGAATCTTTCCATCCGCTTTTATCATGGTTTGAAGTCCATTTACACCAAAGGTAGAGTTTCCGTCAAATAGATAGCTTTTACATGGAAGATTTTGCATAATCTCCTCTAAGCCTATTTTTAAACATCTGGATATACCGTTATCGTCAATATCTTTTGGCGAGAACTTAACTATATGATAAGCGGAGTTTTGAATAATTATCTCATAAAGAGACTCTCTTATTTTTTCGCTCAACTTTTTTGAATCATTGAGCCCATCAATCACTTTATGTAAAATGCACCCTGCAATGACGAGATCTCCTGCAAGTGGACCTCTTCCTGCTTCATCAATCCCGCATAAACTACTCATTGATTTGTAATTTTAACTTCTTTGGGATGTAGATTTGAAAAAGTGCTCCCTCTCCATGATTGGATGCAACAATTTTTCCGCCGTGATCTTCCATTATTCTCTTTGCCACATTAAGACCGATGCCTATGCCGCCTTCGAGTTTACTGCTTTGAAATGCGTCAAACATTTTTGGAAGTATCTCTTCATTGATGCCGCCGCCATTATCTTGAAAACTTACTACTATATACTCATTTTCATCTTTTAGTGTTATGTCAAAAGTTCTTTCATCAAAACTTTTATTAAGTTTTAGTGCATCAAGAGCATTGTTGATAATAATAA
>JGI24122J20155_1000055_pt1 | contig 53657 bp, 40 predicted proteins | sample SubbioCR12Aug_1A_FD_20155 | JGI IMG/M metagenome (IMG submission 20155) | reverse complement strand
ACGATTTTGACAAAAATCACTCGCTTGACAGACCCTTGTTCAAATTTAAACCACCGTGTTGCTATGCGAGTGGAAATGGGTGGATTTATAGAAGTGCCCTATAGTCCGATACAAACCAGACAAATTGGCCTTGCATTTGGAAGGGATAATGTCTGTTTCAATCGTCGGAGGCGTCATGCCATGCGTACTTTTCCAGCCCTTCTCGCCGGACTCTGCCTGGCCTTTGACGCTTCAAGCGCGGCAGCCCAGAATCTTGTCATCGGCAAGGCATTGTTCGACAGCCAATGCAGCTCCTGCCACGGCCAACCGCCGCGCCTTGTTTCCAACGGTGCGCGCGCAGCCAACAATGCTTCGATGATACGCCGTGCCATCAGCGGGAACTCTGGTGGCATGCGCTATTTATCTACCTTGAGCGACACCGATCTATCCGACATCGCCGCTTACCTGGGCAACTACACCGGGGTTCCATCGAACAGCGCCACCTCCAGCGAGCGCCTATTCAACTGGGCGGAATGGAAGTACCAGAGTCTTCTGGCGCCGCGCGCCACGACCCAATCCATTTCCCAATATGCCGTGCGCTATTTCTCGGGCAGCGGTCTGTATGTCGGCGTGGCGGGCGATACCGTTTATCTCTACGACCAGAACAACCCCGGTGCGGGGGTCAACAGCCTGGGCAGCTTGGCGGGATTCTTGAGCAGCGCCGCCAACGACGGGTTCTGAGCGGGGAATTACTCGGCGTGGGTCTTGATGCGGGGCAACTGGATGCGCCAGCGGATCGCCGCCAGGCGAACTGCCACGATGGCCAGCATGGCGATGACGCTGGCGGTGGTGTGGGAAAGTCCGCCGCGCGTCAGGGCTATCATCAGCAAGGCGCCGGCCAACGACGCAGTGGCGTAGATTTCGGTACGGAAGATCAGCGGGACTTCGTTGCACAGCACGTCGCGGATGATGCCGCCGCAAACCGCCGTCACCACTCCCATCAGCGCCGCAATCAGCCAGGAAAATCCCAGTTGCAGGGCGATGTCGCAGCCGATCACGGTGAACAGCGCCATCCCCAGCGCATCGGGAACCAGGAAGAAATTGGCGGGCAGGCGCATCCGCCGGGCGATGAAAAATGCCAGTGTGCCCGTGCCCAGCGCCGATACCAGGTAAGTCTCGTCGCCCACCCAGAAAACCGGCAAACGCCCCAGCAGCAGGTCGCGCACCGTTCCCCCGCCGACCCCCGAAACCAGGCCCACCACCAGCACCCCGAAGAGGTCCATTTCCTTGCGCCCGGCTTCCAGTGTGGCGGTTATGGCACACACCGCGACGGCGCAAATATCCATCCAATAAAAGAGATTCATAACGAATGAGCATATCGGAGTTTGAAATTTGGCTCAACTTGGTTTAGAATGCCGTTTCTTTAGGCGCGTAGCTCAGCTGGTTAGAGCATCACCTTGACATGGTGGGGGTCGTTGGTTCGAGTCCAATCGCGCCTACCAGCTACATCGGCACCCCAATCGGGGTGCCGTTTATTTTGGAAGACGTCTAATGCCCATCATTCGCTTGCCGGATGGTTCCGAGCGTACCTTCGATAAGGCCGTGACCGTTGCCGAGGTGGCAGCCTCCATTGGTGCAGGCCTGGCGCGTGCCGCGCTGGCCGGCAAAGTAAACGGGAAGCTGGTCGATACTTCCTTTCTTATTGAATCCGACAGCGAACTCGCCATCATCACCGACAAGGATGCGGATGGCCTGGAAGTCATTCGCCACTCCACTGCCCACTTGTTGGCGCAGGCGGTCAAGCAATTGTTCCCGGATGCCCAGGTGACCATCGGTCCGGTGATCGAGGACGGCTTCTTTTACGACTTCTCCTATAAGCGCCCCTTCACCCCGGAAGACCTCGTTGCCATCGAAAAGAAAATGGCGGAAATCGCCAAGAGCGATTTGCCGGTAGTGCGCAAGGTTTCTTCGCGCCACGATGCGATTGCGTATTTCCAGGGCATCGGCGAACAGTACAAGGCGCAGATCATCGAGGATATTCCCGGCGATCAGGAATTGTCGTTGTATGTTCAGGGTGAATTTACCGACCTGTGTCGCGGCCCGCACGTCCCCTCTACGGGCAAGCTCAAGGTCTTCAAGCTGATGAAGCTGGCCGGCGCCTACTGGCGCGGCGATTCCAAGAACGAGATGCTGCAGCGCATTTACGGCACGGCCTGGGCCAAGAAGGAAGACCAGGAAGCCTATCTGCATCGCCTCGAAGAAGCGGAAAAGCGCGACCACCGCAAGCTCGGCAAACACCTCGATCTCTTTCACATGCAGGACGAAGCGCCCGGCATGGTGTTCTGGCATCCCAAGGGCTGGACCATCTGGCAGCAGGTCGAGCAGTACATGCGCGCCAAGTTCAACGACCACGGTTACCAGGAAGTGCGCACCCCGCAAGTGATGGATCGCACCCTGTGGGAAAAGTCCGGGCATTGGCAGAATTACCGCGAAAACATGTTCACCACTTCCTCGGAAAATCGCGACTACGCGGTCAAGCCGATGAACTGCCCGGGGCATATCCAGATTTTCAACCACGGCCTGCACAGCTATCGCGATTTGCCGCTGCGTCTCGCCGAATTCGGTTCCTGTCACCGCAACGAGCCGTCCGGTGCGCTGCACGGCTTGATGCGCGTGCGCGGCTTCACCCAGGACGATGCCCATATTTTCTGTACCAACGATCAGGTCCAGGGCGAAGTGTCGGCATTCATCAGTATGCTGTACCAGGTTTACAACGATTTCGGCTTCACCGACGTGCTGGTGAAACTCTCCACCCGCCCCGAGAAACGCGTCGGTTCGGATGAGGATTGGGACAAGGCGGAAGCCGACCTGGCCGCAGCGCTCAAGCAGAACAATCTGGAATTCGAATACCAGCCCGGCGAGGGGGCGTTCTACGGGCCGAAGATCGAGTTCACCCTCAAGGATAGCCTGGGGCGGATGTGGCAATGCGGCACGATCCAGCTCGATCCCAACCTGCCGGCCCGTCTCGGCGCGGAATACGTGGCCGAAGACAACACCCGCAAGATCCCGATGATGCTGCATCGTGCCATCGTCGGATCGATGGAGCGTTTCATCGGCATTCTCATCGAGCATCATGCCGGTGCCTTCCCGCTATGGCTGGCGCCGATCCAGATGGCGGTGCTGAATATCTCGGAAAATCAGGCCGCCTATTCGTCCGAAGTAGTCGAAAAGCTGCGAGAAAACGGCTTCCGCGCCATCGCGGACTTGAGAAACGAGAAAATAACCTATAAAATCCGCGAACATAGTTTGCAACGCCTGCCTTACCTTCTGGTGGTGGGCGACAAGGAAGTGGCCGGAAAGCTGGTTGCGGTGCGTAATCGCAAGGGCGAAGACCTCGGCCAGATGACTCTGGAAACGCTGATCGCGCGGCTCTCCGCTGAAATGGCGGAACACGGCGGCGCGATTTAATTTTTTACTGACTTGGAGATTTAGCTATCGCTCAGGCAAAAGACTCACGGATCAACGGTGAAATTACCTCGCCGGAAATCCGCTTGATTGGAGTTGAAGGGGAGCAGGTCGGCGTCGTTACTCTGGCGACGGCCCTGCAAATGGCGGAAGAAGCCGACGTGGATTTGGTGGAGATTGCGCCGACGGCGCAACCGCCGGTTTGCCGATTGATGGATTTCGGCAAGTTCAAATACCGCGAGAGCAAAAAACAACACGAAGCCAAGCTCAAGCAGAAGCAGATCCAGGTCAAGGAAGTGAAGTTTCGTCCGGGAACGGATGAAGGGGACTATCAGGTCAAGCTGCGCAACCTGATACGTTTCCTCGAAGAAGGCGACAAGTGCAAAATCACCTTGCGCTTCCGTGGTCGGGAAATGACTCACCAGGAGTTGGGGTTGCGACTCCTCAAGCGTGTCGAGGCTGACTTGCTTGAACAGGGTGTGGTCGAGCAGTTTCCCAAAATGGAAGGGCGCCAGATGGTAATGGTGTTGTCGCCCAAAAAGAAGTAGCGATCAGTCACCAAGTGTCGGACAACCGGCCACTGAGCGTTATGTTTATAAACGGCAAGTCGAAGGAGCAATCATGCCAAAAATGAAAACCAAGAGCGGCGCCGCCAAGCGCTTCAAAGCTCTGGGTGGTGGCGGTATCAAGCGTACCCACGCCAACCTGCGTCACATCCTCACCAAGAAAACCACCAAGCGCAAGCGCCAACTGCGCGGCACCTCGATGCTGAATCCCAGCGACGTGAAGTCCGTGCGCGCTATGATGCCCTACGCATAAAGGAGAGATGAGATGCCAAGAGTAAAACGTGGTGTAACGGCTCGCGCCCGTCACAAGAAAGTCATAGATCAGGCCAAGGGTTACCGCGGTCGCCGCAAGAATGTATTCCGCGTCGCCAACGAAGCGGTGATGAAAGCGGGGCAATATGCCTACCGCGATCGTCGCCAGCGCAAGCGTCAATTCCGCGCTTTGTGGATCGTGCGTATCAACGCCGCTGCACGTGAGTTGGGCATGACCTACAGCGTATTCATGAACGCCATGAAAAAAGCCGCCATCGAGATCGACCGCAAGGTTCTCGCCGATCTGGCAGTGTTTGACAAGGCCGCGTTCGCCAAGATCGTGGAACAAGCCAAGGCCAGCCTCGCCTAACTGGCTGAAACCGGAAAAGGAGGCTGTTGAGCCTCCTTTTTTACGTCTGGAGTTAAGGGCAGGGTAGTGGGTTAGGCAAAAGGAAACCTTGGTTTCCCAGGTGCTTGGCCCGTGATTCCTAATCCCTCGGAAAAGAATGCAAAACCTCGATCAAATCCTTACTGAAGCGCAGGCTGCTTTCGCCGCCATCGACAATCCCGCCGAACTGGAACAGGCCAAGGCGCGTTATCTTGGCAAGAGCGGCGCCTTGACCGAACTGCTCAAGCAGCTCGGCAAGATGCCGGCGGACGAACGGCGCGAGGCCGGGGCGCGGATCAACCAGGTCAAGGATAGTATCGAAGCCGCGCTCAACGAGCGCCGCGAAGCGTTGCGCGAACTGCAACTGCAGGCGCAACTCGCCAAGGAGGCGCTGGACGTCACCTTGCCGGGACGGGGCAAGCATACCGGTGGTTTGCACCCGGTCAATCTGACCCTCCATCGCATCGAGGAACTGTTTCGCTCGGTGGGTTTTGCCGTGGCGGAAGGCCCGGAAATCGAAACCGACTTCTACAATTTCACCGCATTGAATACGCCGGAAGACCATCCGGCGCGTTCCATGCACGACACCTTTTACGTCGAGGGTGGCGACTTGTTGCGCACCCACACCTCGCCGATCCAGGTGCGCTATATGATGACCCACCAGCCGCCGATCAAGGTGATCGCGCCGGGGCGGGTCTATCGCGTCGACAGCGACGCCACCCATTCGCCGATGTTCCACCAAGTGGAAGGGTTGTGGATCGACGAACACGTCAGCTTTGCCGATTTGAAGGGGGTAATCGCCGATTTCCTGCGGCGTTTTTTCGAGCAGGACAATCTCAAGGTGCGTTTTCGCCCGTCGTTTTTTCCCTTCACCGAACCTTCCGCCGAGATCGACATGGGCTGCGTATTTTGCGGCGGTGCCGGCTGCCGGGTATGCAGCCACACCGGCTGGCTGGAAGTGGGCGGCTGCGGCATGGTGCATCCCAATGTGCTGAAGCACGTCAATATCGACTCGCAGAAGTATCAGGGCTTCGCCTTTGGCATGGGGCCGGACCGCTTGACCATGCTGCGCTACGGGGTCAACGATTTGCGCCTGTTCTATGAGAACGACTTGAGATTTTTGAAGCAATTCAACTAACCCGCGTTAGCGTTGCAATTCGAATACACTGATTCATCCTAGATAAAATTATGAAATTTTCCGAAAACTGGCTGCGCACTTTCGTTGATCCCTCGCTCGATAGTGCCGCGTTGGCGCACGAGTTGACCATGGCCGGGCTGGAAGTCGAAGCGCTGGAGCCGGTTGCCGCGCCTTTCGAAAAGCTGGTGGTCGCGCAGGTGCTGGAAGTGACCAAGCACCCCCAGGCCGACCGTCTTAACGTGTGCAAAGTCGACGCCGGAAGCGGCGCAGCCTTGCAGATCGTCTGTGGCGCACCGAATGTTGCGGTGGGGGCGAAAGTGCCGTGTGCCCTGGTCGGCGCCAAGCTGCCCGGCATCGAAATCAAGCAGGCCAAGCTGCGCGGCGTGGAGTCGTTCGGCATGTTGTGCTCCGCCAAGGAACTGGGATTGGCCGAGGAAAGCAGCGGTTTGCTGCTATTGCCGACAGATGCTCCTGTGGGCGAGAGCATTCGCACCTATCTCGACCTAGATGACAAACTGTTCACTCTCAAACTCACCCCCAACCGCAGCGATTGCCTGTCGGTGTATGGCGTAGCGCGCGAAGTGGCGGCGATTACCGGGGCAGCGCTCAAGCACCCGGAAATTCCGGCGGTGCCCGTCACCTCTCAAAAACAGATCGGCGTGCGTCTGGATGCGCCGCAAGCTTGCCCGCGCTACGTCGGGCGGATGATTTGCGGGGTCAACGCCCAGGCGGCAACTCCGGCGTGGCTGGTGAAGCGTCTGGAACGCAGCGGTCTGCGCAGCATCAGTGCGCTGGTCGACGTCACCAACTACCTGCTGCTTGAACTCGGCCAGCCGATGCATGCGTTCGATGCCGCCAAGATCAGCGGCACGATAGCCCCGCGCTTCGCCCGCGACGGCGAGCAACTCAAGCTGCTCAACGACCAGACGATTACCTTGCAGGCCGACATGCTGGTGATTTCCGACGACCAGAAAGCGCTGGCGCTGGCCGGCATCATGGGCGGCGCGGAAAGCTCGGTGGCGGACGCGACCACGGATGTTTTCCTGGAAAGCGCCTATTTCAATCCGGCGGTGATCGCCGGAAAGTCGCGCCGCCTAGGCTTCGGCTCGGATTCCTCCTACCGCTATGAGCGCGGCGTCGATTTTGAACTGGCACCCCGCGCACTGGAACGGGCTACTGCCCTGATCCTGGAAATCTGCGGCGGTCAGGCGGGGCCGGTGGTCGAGGCATGTGCCCAACTTCCTAGCCGGGAAAAAGTCGCGTTGCGCGGCGAGCGGGTACGGCGGATCCTCGGTATCGACCTGAGCGATACCCGGATCGCCGAATTGCTGCGCCGTTTGCACTTTGATTTTTCCGAAGGTTCCGGCGTATTCGAAATCACGCCGCCCAGCCATCGCTTCGATCTGTCCATCGAGGAAGATTTCATCGAGGAAGTGGCGCGTCTTCACGGCTACGACCAGCTTCCCGAAAATCCGCCCACCGGCCCGCTGCGCATTTTGCCGCAGCCCGAGACCGGACGTTCGGTACATGCCGTGAAAACCTTGCTGGCGTCCCGCGACTACCAGGAAATCGTCAGCTATTCCTTCGTCGAGGAAGCTTGGGAAGCCGATCTCGCCGGGAATAGCCAGCCGGTGCGCTTGCTCAATCCCATCGCCAGCCAGATGAGCGTGATGCGCTCGACTTTGTTCGGCGGCCTGCTGGATCGCCTGGTATTCAACCTCAACCGCAAACAGGAACGGGTGCGCCTGTTCGAGACGGGGCGTTGTTTCAGTCGTGGCGAAAATGGCTATGACCAGCCCCAGCGCATCGGTGGCCTGTGCTACGGCTCGGCGTTCGCCGAACAATGGGGCGAGGCGGCGCGCAACGTCGATTTCTACGATGTGAAAGCGGATGTCGAAGCGCTGTTCCATCCCGCCGTTCTGCAATTCGAAGTGGCGGCGCATCCGGCACTGCATCCCGGTCAATCGGCAAAAATCCTGCTCGACGGGAAAACCGTGGGGTGGATCGGCGCGCTGCATCCCAAATGGCAGCAGAAATACGCTTTGCCGGCACCAGCCATTCTCTTCGAAATGGACTTGCCGGCATTGCTGGAACGCGCCGTGTCGGCGTATTCCGAGGTTTCCCGCTTCCCGCCGGTACGCCGCGACATCGCGGTGATCGTGGACGAGAAAATCGAGGTAGGAACCCTGCTCGACGCCTTGCAGGAACAGCTGCCGGTGAGCGTCGCCGATTTAACCTTGTTTGACGTGTATCGCGGCAAAGGTGTTGATTTAGGTAAAAAAAGTCTTGCATTCCGGGTGCTGATGCAAGATACTCGGAAAACTTTGACCGACGAAGAAACCGATTCCGTCGTCGCGTCTCTGGTTCAAATTCTGAGCGCCCGTTTTGATGCCAAATTGCGTAGTTAAGGAAAATTATGACGCTAACCAAAGCCGAACTGGCTGATCTCCTATTCGAAAAAGTCGGTCTCAACAAACGTGAAGCCAAGGATATGGTGGAGTCGTTTTTCGAAGAAATCCGCACTTCCCTGGAACAAGGCGAAGGCGTGAAACTCTCAGGCTTCGGCAATTTCGAATTGCGCAACAAACCGGAGCGTCCGGGGCGCAATCCCAAAACCGGCGAGGAAATTCCCATTACCGCCCGTCGAGTGGTAACGTTTCATGCCAGCCAGAAGCTCAAAGCGCTAGTGGAAACCACCAACCATGGAACAGGCAACTAAAAGCGAACTTCCGCCGATACCGGCGAAACGCTACTTCACCATCGGCGAAGTGAGCGAGCTTTGCGATGTCAAACCGCATGTGCTGCGTTACTGGGAGCAGGAATTTACCCAGTTGAAACCAGTCAAGCGGCGCGGCAATCGCCGCTATTATCAGCATCACGAAGTGCTGCTGATTCGGCGCATCCGCGAATTGCTTTACGAAGATCGTTACACCATCGACGGGGCGCGCCACGTTCTGGAAGGCGGCGAAGCACCCAAGCAAGAGGTTCCGCAAGTGGCTGCCAGCGTCGTATCGCCGGCGGCAGCGGCGGCCTATCAGGAAGTTCCGCCCCTGCCTTTGTCCAACCGGATCAACATGGCCCTGGTGCGCAACGAAATCAAAAGTATCATCGCATCTCTGCAAGGCTAGCCGTACAAGGGGACTTCCGCTATAATGCGTTTTTTCGGGGCGTAGCGCAGCCTGGTAGCGTACTTGCATGGGGTGCAAGTGGTCGGAGGTTCAAATCCTCTCGCCCCGACCAGATTCTTAAAGAAATCCCCGCCAAGAAAAAAGCCGCCCGAGCGCGGCTTTTTTCTTGGGCGTTAACCCGGGATTAGGCGGCTAACCCATTGATTCTTAGTGGCGCTGCCGTCTCGCTAGCGGTTTTTGCCAGTCATGGTAAGATTCGCCACTATCGTTATTCAGACGAACGGAACATCACTACATGAAAACCGCCTTTCTCGATTTCGAACAGCCGATTGCCGAGCTGGAAGCCAAGATAGAAGAGTTGCGCTACGTCCAGGACGATTCGGCTCTGGATATTTCCGAGGAAATCGGACGCCTGCAAAAGAAAAACCAAGCGCTGACCAAGGACATCTACGCCAAACTGAGTTCCTGGCAAATCTCCCAGGTGGCACGCCATGCGCAGCGCCCCTACACCCTGGATTATCTGCAGAACATCTTCACCGATTTCGAGGAATTGCACGGCGACCGGGCTTTTTCCGACGATCCGGCGATTGTCGGCGGCTTGGCGCGCTTCAATGGGCAGCCGGTGATGGTGATCGGTCAGCAGAAGGGCCGCGACACCAAGGAGAAAATTTACCGCAACTTCGGGATGCCTCGCCCGGAAGGGTATCGCAAGGCATTGCGCCTGATGCGCCAAGCCGAAAAATTCGGCATTCCCATCATGACCTTCATAGACACGCCGGGTGCCTATCCCGGCATCGGCGCCGAAGAACGCGGCCAGTCCGAAGCCATCGCCCGCAATCTCTACGTGATGTCGGAACTGCGCGTGCCGATCATCTGTACGGTAATCGGTGAAGGCGGTTCGGGAGGTGCGCTGGCAATCGGGGTCGGTGATGTCACCCTGATGCTGCAATATTCCAGTTATTCGGTGATTTCTCCGGAAGGTTGTGCATCGATCCTCTGGAAGAGTGCCGAGAAAGCGCCGGAAGCTGCGGAGACCCTGGGAATCACGGCAAACCGCCTGAAGACCCTGGGGCTGGTCGACAAGATCATCGCCGAACCGCTGGGCGGCGCGCATCGCGACCCCAGCACCGTCATGCAGAACCTCAAGAAAGCCTTGCAGGAAAGCCTGCGCCAGGTGCAGGACAAGTCCATCGACGAGTTGCTGAAGCTGCGTTTCGAGCGGCTGATGGCGTATGGCAAGTACAAGGAAGCCTGACGCGCTTGTCGAATACGTCGCGGCCCGACTGACCCCTCATCAACTGCAAGGCCGGCGTTTGACGCTGGCCTTGAGCGGCGGAGTCGATTCCGTCGCCCTGCTCGATATCCTTGTGTCATTGCGCACTGCGCTGGGATTTCAGCTTTCCGCCCTCTACGTCAATCACGGACTCAGTTCGAACGCCTCCGCCTGGGGGCGTTTTTGTGCGGCCTTATGCCTAGCGCGGGGAGTAGTGTTTTCCGAGGCATTGGTTAATCTGGATCGCGCCAGCGGCGACAGTCTCGAAGCGCTGGCCCGCGAGGCGCGCTATCGCGAGTTTGCGCGCCTCGGGGCGGACTACGTGGTGCTCGCCCACCATCTCGACGACCAGGCGGAAACCGTGTTGTTGCAGTTGTTGCGCGGTGCCGGGCTGCGAGGACTGAGCGCCATGCCGGAACACCGGGAGGATTCCGGGCCGGCGATTCTACGGCCCCTTATCGAGGTGGCGCGCGCCGACATCTTCGCCTATGCGCAAGCGCGCAGGTTGGAGTGGATCGAGGACGAGAGCAACCGGGATGTCGCGTTCGACCGCAACTTCTTGCGTCATGAGATTTTTCCGGAGGTGGCGCGGCGCTTCCCCGGCTATCGGCAGGCATTGTTGCGGGCTTCGCGTCATGCTGCCGAAGCGGCGCTGCTGCTCAATGAAATGGCGGTTGCCGATAGCGCAGGGGCGATCCGCGACGGTCGGCTGGAGGTCGGCGTGTTGCGCGCCTTGCCGCCGATACGGGCGAAGAATCTGCTGCGCTGGCATCTTGAGGGATGCGGGGTAATCATGCCGCCGGCGGTTCGCCTTGAGGAAATGTTGCGCCAGTTGAACGGAGCCCGCCCGGATGCGCAAGTCCAGGTGCGGGTCGGGGCGCATGAACTGCGCCGCTATCGCGATCAAATTTACGTGTTGCCGCGGCACGTCGGGGACGCCACGGAATTCGCCGTGGAATGGCATTTCCAGGAACGCCTGGAGATTCCCGGCGGAACGGTTTGCTTTGAATCACGAAAGGGAGAGGGAATCAGCCTCGCCAAACTTCAAGCGGGAAAGCTGGTGGTGCGCACCCGGACCGGGATGGATAGTCTGCGCCCCGATTGCCGACGCCCCAGCCGCAGTCTCAAAAATCTCTTTCAGGAAAACCGCGTGCCGCCGTGGGAGCGCGCCGTCCTGCCCATGCTCTACTGCGGCAAGCGCCTGGTCTGGGTACCCGGCCTCGGGGTGGATTGCACTTTTCAGGCAAGTCCCGGCGAGGACGGGGTGCTTGCAATTCATGCGAAGCTTCTATAATATGTCTTATACAAGACATGCTGTCGTTCGTCTCCAGATGGCAAGAATTATCAAGCAGTAACCCGTTTTTTCTCTGCATGAGAGTTCATGCAGACGGCAATGGTTCCTCCCCTTTCCCCGGCACATGCCGGGGTCTTTTTTTGTGCGCTGTACCGTTTGTTTCAGTGCCTGAGCTAAGGACGCACGTCCCGTGATTCAAACGCGGCGAGCGTCTGGGCGAGTTCGACTGCCGAGTTGACCCCCATTTTTTCCAGGACACGGGCGCGGTGGACTTCCACGGTGCGCATGCTGATGTTGAGTTCATCGGCGATGTTCTTGTTGAGCCGTCCCACCAGAATCAGGCGCATTACCTCGATTTCCCGCGAGGTGAGGCTGCTCAGGCGGGTGTGGACGGTTTCCGCGGAAGCCGAGCGCTGCCGGCGTTGTGCTTCCCTTGCCAGGCTATGGGCGACTTTTTCCACCAACTGGTTGTCGCTCGCCGGTTTCTCGATGAAATCCGCAGCGCCCTTGTGGATGGCTTCGACGGCCATGGCGATGTCGCCGTGGCCGGTGAGGAAGATTACCGGCAGGGTGCAGTGCCGTTCCTTGAGGCGCTCGAACAGTTCCAATCCCGACATGCCCGGCATCCGCACGTCCAACACCAGGCAGCCGCTCCACTCGGGGCGGTAGGCGGCCAGAAAGGCCTCCCCCGACGGGAAAGTTTCGGCCACGTATCCGCACGATTCGAATAGCCATTTCAGGCCGTCGCGGATGGTTTCCTCATCGTCGACGATGAAAACCTTGTCGCTCATGATATTTCCTCCGCCGGCAGGGTAAAGCAAAAGCGCGTGCCGCCCGGCGGGTTGGCTTCGTGCCACAAGCGTCCGTGGTGAAATTCGATGATGGAGCGGCAAATATTCAGCCCCATTCCCATTCCGTCGGGCTTGGTGCTGAAAAACGGGGTATAGAGCTGGCGGGCCACTTCCTCCTTGAGTCCGTCGCCATTGTCGGTGACGGCCACCTCCACGAAGCCGCTTTCGCTGCGTCGGGCGCCGAGCAGCAGGATACCTTCCTGGTCTTCGCGGATGGCTTCGATGCCGTTGCGCACCAGATTGAGAATCACCTGCTCGATCATGATGCGATCCACGTTGACGCGCGGCAGGTTCTCCTCCAGTGCCAGGCGGATTTCCACGGCGTGCCGCTTGGCTTCGATGTCGGCAAACCCCGCCGATTCTTCGAGAATCTCGGCAAGTGGGACCGGGGCTTTCTGGGGGGCGCTCTTTTTGACGAATTCGCGGATGTTCTTGATGATCTTGCCGGCACGCTGGGCCTGGTTGTTGATGGTCTCCAGCGCGGGCAGGATGTCGGCGGCGTTTTCCCCGTTGCGCAGGCGGTTCAGGGACCCGGCGGCATAGCTGGCGATGGCGGTGAGCGGCTGGTTCAATTCGTGGGCGAGCGACGAGGCCATTTCACCCATGGTCACCAGGCGCCCGGTGAACTGGAGCTTTTCTTCCTGCTTGCGGAACAGTTCATCGGCCTGCTTGCGTTCGGTGATGTCGGTGGCGACTTCCATGTGCGCGGTGCGGCCATCCACCCATTTGAACACTCGACCGCGCACCTGGAACCATTGTTCGTTGAACTGGATTTCGGTATCGAACACGTCGGCTGGGAGGCGCGGGGTCCGTTGCGCGACTTCCTGCCAGTAATGGGGCGCGAGCAGGCAAAAATCCTCGGCTTCCGCCGCCGGGCCGAAGTAGCGCCGGAAATTGCTGTTGGCGTAAAGCAGAGCCTGGGTTTGCGCATCGGTGACCACGATGGCGGCGTTGATTTCCTCCATTACCGCCGCGAATCGCTCGTGGGCCGCGGCCAGCGCTTCCTGGGTACGTTTGCGTTCGGTGATGTCGGTGATCGAGGACATCCAGCCTTTCTGGCGGCCTGTGGCGTCGATCAGCGGGGCGGACTGGATCAGGACGTCGAGGGTTTCCCCATTTTTCTTGCGCAGCGGGCGTTCCGAGCCTTCACGCGGCGCCGCGCCATGCAGCATGGCATCGAACACTTCGCCGCGATGCTCCTGATCTTCGGGCCAATAGGGCATGGGCGGCACGCGGCCCACCAGCTCCGCCTCGTTCCATCCGATCATGCGGCTGAAGGCCGGATTGACGTAAATGATTCGGCCATCCATGTCCACCGCGCGCATTCCCGTCGCCATGGAGTTTTCCATGGCGGTACGGAAGGCGTATTCGCCGCGCAGAGCCTGCTCGGCGGCTTCGATGTGGCGCAGATGTTTGCGCAGCGACCCCAGGCTCCAGATCACCAGCAACGACAACCCCAGGATGAGGATTTCCAGGATTCGGGGTGTTCGAGTGCTGGCTTGCCCGTGGGTGGTGGCGCGCAATATCAGGCCGTAGCCGGGCGGATCGAAGCTGAGCTGGTAGGACTGTTCCTGTTTGTCCAGCGTAATGTCGAGCTTGGAGGCGAGAATCCGCCCATCGCCATCGACGATGCTTAACTGATAGCGCTCGGCGTACCACCACGGCACCATGTGTTTGAGGATGCGTGGCAGGGAAATGCGCGCCACCAGCACACCGCGGAAGATCCGGTTTTTGGCGAGCGGCACGTGAATTTCGAACCAACTCCCGCCCACTGCCTTGTCTTGCGGCGGGCTGAAAACGGTACGGGACATTTGCCGGGCGCGATTGAAAAATTCCTCGTCGAGTCCCGGTGGATTTTCCGTATCCATGTCGGGATTGGCATGCCATTGGACGTTGCGCTCTTCATCGACCAGATAAATGTCGAGGATTTCCGGATAAATGTTGAGCAGCAGCGCGGCGCGATTCTGGAAGCGCGGCGCGGCGGGATTCTGCACGGTCATTTCCGCCGCCAGGATGGTCAGGCTTTCCTGGGCGTTTTCCAGGTGCTGGCGGATGCTCTGTTCCTGCCACAGCAGGTCTTCGATCAGGCCCATGCGGCGCTGATCGAGCTCCTGGTGATGGTTGTAGAAGAGGAATGCCCCGACCGCGAGGATGAAGAGGCCTACGGAAATATTGGGCATGGCCCAGAAGCGGGCCGGTTTGGCGGGAGGGGTGTCGGGGATGCTCATGATAATCGGGATCATACCTGAAGGCCGTTGCCGAATTCATATTGTGGTTTTCCACAATATTCACGCTTCACGGCGCCCCTTAATATGGCTACACCTGAAATGGTGCGGATTTTTGGGACAATTCTGAAAAACAGGAGGCGATATGAAACTGAACAAACTTTTGATTCTGGTTCTGGGGATGGCTTTTTCCGGCGCGACGTTGGGTGCGGGCGAAATCGTCATCAAATTCAGCCATGTGGTGGCGGTGGATACGCCCAAGGGCAAGGCTGCCGAGTATTTCAAGAAAGTGGCCGAGGAGAAAGCCAAGGGCAAGGTGAAGGTCGAAGTTTATCCGAACAGCCAGCTCTACAAGGACAAGGAAGAAATGGAAGCCCTGCAACTCGGTGCCGTGCAGATGCTGGCTCCATCCCTGGCGAAATTCGGCCCGCTGGGAGTGAAGGAATTCGAGGCGTTCGACTTGCCGTACATTTTCGACAATTACGAAGAGTTGCATAAAATCACGCAAGGCCCCATCGGCCAGAGTCTGCTCAAGAAACTCGAAGCCAAGGGGATATACGGGCTGGCTTTCTGGGATAACGGCTTCAAGTCCTTTTCCGCCAAGAAGCCCCTGCGTTCGGTCGCGGATTACCGTGGCATGAAAATGCGCATCCAGTCCTCCAAAGTGCTCGAAGAGGAAATCCGCGCACTGGGTGGTCTGCCGCAGGTGATGGCCTTCTCCGAGGTCTATCAGGCGCTCGACACTGGGGTGGTGGACGGCACCGAGAACCCGCCTTCCAACATGTATACCCAGAAAATGCATGAAGTTCAGCCCCACATGACCGTGACCGAACACGGCTACCTGGGCTATGCCGTGCTGGTCAACAAGAAGTTCTGGGACGGTCTGCCCGCCGACGTGCGCAAGGCGCTGGAAGAGGCGATGAAGGAAGCCACCGATTACGCCAACAAGATCGCCAAGGACGAAAACGACAAGGATCTCGAACTGATCCGCAAGAGCGGCAAGACCCAGGTCTACAAGCCGAGCAAGGAAGAACGCTTGGCGCTCAAGAAAGCCCTGGTGCCGGTTCACCAGAAAATGGAGGGGCGCATCGGTGCCGACCTCATCAAGTCGATCTACAAGGAAACCGGTTTCGATCCGGCCAAGCTGTAAGTTGGGTAATGCGTGATGGGGAATGGGTGAGGTGGTTTTGCCCATCCTCCATTACCCATTGCCATCAAGGAGTCCGGACATGCTGAAATTTCTCGATCACCTGGAGGAATGGCTGATTACCTTCCTCATCGGCGGCGCAACGCTGATTATTTTTTTCGCGGTGGTGCACCGCTACGGGATGGGGGTCGATATCCTCCAGCCTTATCTGGTCGATATCCATACCTCGTGGGCGCAGGAGCTGTGCATCATCATGTTCGTGTGGATGGCCAAATTCGGTGCGGCCTATGGGGTGCGCACCGGCATCCACGTCGGCGTGGATGTCCTGATCAACCGCATGAAGGACAAGAATCGTGCCCGTTTCGTGATCCTGGGACTGCTCGCGGGTGCGCTGTTCACCGGGGTGGTCGCCACCTTGGGGGCGCGTTTCGTGTGGGAAAACGGTGCCCATTACGCCATCTTCAATTTCCTGGGAATGCCCACCGGCGATCTCCCGGAAGGGCCGACCACCCCCGATCTGGAATGGCCGACCTGGGTGGTTTACCTGGCGATTCCACTGGGCTCCTCGTTGATGTGTTTTCGCTTCTTGCAGGTGGTGACGGCTTTCATCCGCACCGGAGAACTCCCGCACCATGACCACAGCCACGTGGTCGGCGTCGAGGAGGAAGAAACGGCGCCCGAGAAGGCTGCCGAGGACATCAACTGGTTTCAGATGCAGGACGACCTGCATCCTCATCCGGTAAAACCTGAAGACGACGGCAAGGGAGGCCAATCATGAATGCCGCCATCATTTTCGGGCTACTGATCGCCCTGATGCTTACCGGGATGCCGATCTCGATTTCGCTCGGCCTCACGGTCCTGACCTTTCTTTTCACCATGACCCAGGTGCCGCTCGAATCGGTGGCCCTGAAGCTTTTCACCGGCATCGAGAAGTTCGAAATCATGGCGATTCCGTTCTTCATTCTGGCCGGCAATTTTCTCACCCATGGCGGGGTGGCGCGGCGCATGATCAACTTCGCCACCGCCATGGTTGGACACTGGCACGGCGGTTTGGGGTTGGCGGGGGTGCTGGCGTGCGCCCTGTTCGCTGCGGTATCCGGTTCCAGCCCGGCGACCGTGGTCGCCATCGGCGGGATACTCCTGCCGGCGATGGTCAAGGCCGGTTTTCCCAAGCGTTTCGGTGCCGGGATCATTACCACTTCCGGCGCGCTGGGCATCCTGATTCCACCTTCCATCGTCATGGTGATGTATTCGGTTGCCACCAACACCTCGGTCGGCGCGTTGTTCATGGCCGGGGTGGTGCCGGGCATCCTGCTCGCCACCCTGATGGGCGCGGTGACTTGGTACTTGGCCTGGAAAAACGGCTATCCCAGTGCCTCTTTGTTCCCGGGGCGTAGCGGCGGACAGTCGACGGTTGCCGGTTTTTTCGGGTTTTTCTACGCGCTGACGTTCTCGGTATTTCCCCCTTACCTGATCGGCAAGTTGTTGAGCTTTTACCTCGCAAACAGCGGTTTCGCCTATTTTCTCGGCGGCCTGGCCTGGCTGGTGCTGGTGCCCTGGACGACCCGCAACAAATGGGTGACGCGGATCATCTACATCGCCATCATCGTGGTGGGAATGCCGTTATTCGCGACGCTGATGGCCTCGAAATACCTGCCGGATTCGACTGCCGGACTGACCGCTTCCTTCCTCGCGCTGTCCGGGGTGTGGCTGGCGATCATCAGCGTGTGTGGGCGCTATACGGATATTTCCCCGACCTTCAAGTTCGAATTGGCCTGGGAAGCGCTGGTGGTGTGGCGCGCCTATTGGGACAGCATCTGGGGTCTGATGCTGATCATCGTGGTGATGGGCGGCATTTATAGCGGCATCTTTACGCCCACCGAAGCGGCGGCGATGAGCGCGGTGTATGCCTTCTTCGTCGCGGTGTTCATCTACAAGGACCTGAAGCTCAAGGACGTGGCGCAGGTGCTGTTGTCGTCGGCCAACATGAGCGCCATGTTGCTGTACATCATCACCAACGCGGTGCTGTTCTCATTCATCATGACCAACGAGCAGATTCCCCAGATACTTGCCGAGTGGATGCTCGGGCGGGGCTTGGGAATCATTACCTTCCTGCTGGCGGTGAACGTCCTGCTGCTGCTGGCGGGCAACGTGATGGAGCCGTCCTCGATCGTGCTGATTATGGCGCCCATCCTGTTCCCGATTGCCATGAAGCTGGGCATCGATCCGGTGCACCTGGGTATACTGATCGTGGTCAACATGGAAGTCGGCATGTGCCATCCGCCGGTGGGGCTGAACCTCTACGTCGCCTCGGGGATTACCAAGATGGGGATTACCGAACTGACCGTGGCGGTCTGGCCGTGGCTGCTCGCCATGATCGGGTTCCTGCTGATGGTGACATATATCCCTTCCCTGTCGCTGTGGCTGCCCAGAGTGTTCGGGTTGGTCAAGTAGCAAAAAACGGGGGGCGGACCGGTCCGTCCCCCTTCTTCCGCCAATGAACGTCATCCTGGTCATCGCCCCGATTTTTACCCTGATCCTGCTCGGCTATGCGCTACGGCGGATCATGGGGTTTCGCGACGATTTCTGGTCGCAACTCGACAAGCTGATTTACTTCGTGTTTTTCCCGGCCTTGCTGTTCCACTCGCTGTCCGGGTTTCGTATCGACTTTGCCGCCGCCCTGCCGATGCTGGAAGTCGGCGTGCTGTTCATGCTGGCCGGCATGGCGCTGGGTTATGCCGCCAAATTTTTCTTCCACGATCCGCCCCCGGTATTCGCCTCGGCATTCCAGTGTTCGTTCCGCTTCAACAGCTACATCGGCCTAGCGGTGGCGGGCGCCTTGCACGGCCAGGACGGGGTGGCGGCCATCGGCTTGCTGATGGGGTTCCTGGTGCCGATGGCGAACATCGCCTCGGTATGGGCGCTGGCAAGGCACGGCGAAGGCAACTGGCTGCGCGAAATCGCCTATAACCCGCTGATCATGGCGACTGCCGGCGGTATTGCCTTCAGTCTGGCCGGTTGGAGCCTGCCCGATACTTTACGTACCACCCTCGGCTTGCTCTCGCAAGCCTCCCTGCCGATGGGCTTGATCGCCGTGGGCGCCGGCTTGCGCCTGCAGGGCTTGAACCGCCATCGCGGCACCCTGTGGTATGGGGTTGCCGTCAAACTGGCGGTGCTGCCGGCCATTGCCTGGGCGCTGGCCTCTTTGTTCTCTCTACACGCAGTGTATTTTCACGTTGCCGTGCTGATGGCGGCCTTGCCGCTTTCCACGGTTTCCTACGTCCTCGCCGTGCGCATGGGCGGCGACGGTCACATTGCCGCCGCCCAGGTCATGCTGACCACTTTGCTGGCCATGGCTACCCTCCCCGGTTGGCTGTTGCTGATGGGCTTTTGACGTAGCCTGTTTGACCGCTTCGATTTCGTATTCAAAATAACCTGTGATCTTTTTCACTGCTTTCAGCGGGTAAAAGATTAGTATGTATAATTATTGAAAAAAGAGCGTCCAAGCTTAATTCCGCGTTATCCGGGTAAGCCATCGATTCAGTTGAGGAGAAACAAAATGAAAGCCCGCCATTCAATCCTTTTCGCCTGTCTATGCGGTCTTCTGACGGCCAGTCCTTCATGGGCCGCCTGGACCGCCGTTTCCAGCAGCAAGCCAGGCTGGCTGGTCGCCGGGCAGGGCAGTACGATGTATGGCGCGGATGCCGGCAGTGTCTATGCCAGCAGCGATTCGGGAAAGACTTGGCAGGCCGGTGCCGGGACGACTCTCGCTGCGAATACCTCGCTGGGGTATTTCAATAGCCGAATTTGGGTTGGCAGTGCCGCGCAGGGGGTGGCCTATAGCGCCGATTCCGGCACCAGCTGGACCGCCAGCAATAGCGGGATGAGCAACTTTTTTACCAAGAAGATCGAATATCCGGTTTACACCTTTGCCACGCTGGGGAGCAACATCCTCGCCGGGAGTTACCTGAGCGGCGATGGCGGCGCCACCTGGAAACGCACCTTCAACGGGCTTCCGGATGATCCGTCATCCTGTATATTTGGATCCTGCTCCTTGAAGTATCCCGCCATTTCCGCCACCAGCACCGCCAGCGCGTTTCTGGTGGGCACCATGGCCGGGGTTTACCGGAGCAACGACGGCGTGAACTGGACGGCCAGCGGCCTGTCCGGCAACAAGGTCGGCGCTCTGGTCACCAAGGGTACGACTGTCTATGCCGGCGTTGTGTCGGGTGCGACCGGCCTTTACAAATCCACCGACGGTGGGAGCAACTGGACCTTGCTGTCGTCGCCCAGCGGTTCACTGACGGCGCTTGCCGTTCATCCTTCTCAGGACAACGTGGTGTTTGCCGGCGATGCCGCCAGTGGCGTTTTCAAAAGCACCGACAGCGGTGCGACCTGGACGACCCTGTCCGACGCCACCATCTCGGGTGCGGTGGCGGCGCTGGCGGTTCCCGCCGACCAGGCAGACATGCTGGTCGCCGCCACCGGCAACGGTCTGTTCCGCTATGAAGCTGGCGCCACAACCAGTCAGGGCGATATCATCTTTGCCGAAATTACCCGCGTGCCGCGCGACACCCAGATCGTCTCCGCTTCCGCCACCGTTACCGGCTTGAGCCGGCCGGCCGCCATCAGCATTACGGGTGGCGAGTATTCAGTCAATGGCAGGGAGTTCACCGCAGTGCCGGGATTCGTGGTGAACGGCGCGGTGGTCCGGGTGCGGGTCAGGTCGTCCGCGTCTTACGATAGCGCGACCAGCGCCACCTTGACGGTGGGGCAGAAGAGCGCCGTCTTCAAGGTGACGACGCTCAAGCTGGTGACGCTTACTTCGATTACGCAAGTGTTGCAAAACGCCCCATCGGGTGTTCAGGTCGTGGGGGGGATACTGCAAGTGAGCGGGACGCCGACCGTTCCGTTGCTGCTGAGTCCTACGGCGACTAGCGACGTCATCGTCCAGCTTCCCACGGGTACTCCGGTGCAAATTCAGAGCGGCACCCAGACCCTGACCTATACCGACGTGATTGGGAATTCCCAGCTTTCCGTGCAGCCGATCACCTCCACCCAGACCGGCCTGCAAGTGTCCAGCGGCACCTTCAACGTCCAGTCCAGCACAACCGGGGTGGTGCCGATCGGTTCGTCCGGTACGACGTCATCCACGCTGACCACGGGGAGTTCCTGCCAGACCAATATGACCATTGCCCGGACCGGAGCGCTGACTTCGGCGTTCGTGGAGAACTGCCGGGTGACCTATTCCAGCGGTGGAACAGTTGGCGGCAGCGGCTTTGCGGCCAGTACCGGGGTGGATGTTTACGGAGGCGAAACTGCTGAACTGAACACCACTGGTAGCCTGCAACTGGTGCGTATCGGTTCTCTTTCCGGCGACAAGGGGTTGCCCGGCGATCCCGCGCCGTTGACTACCGGACTGGTCATCGACAGCGGCACCAGTGTTCCGCTGCTGAGCGGCAACCTGCAACGGCTCAACAGTACCGCTTCGCTGATTGACGTGATCCAGAGCGCGCTGAATACCCAGTTCGGCACGACCACCGGCAAGGCGACTTACGACGCGACGAGCGGCGTGGTTACCTATGTTGTCAATGGTCAGACCTACCGCTTCATTCCGCTCGGCTCGCCGCTGGTTCAGACCGGCAGCGGCGGCAGCGGCTTCCAGGCGGCCAGCGCAGCCACCACCGCCAGCGGCTCCTTCAGCCTGGCGGCGCAGGGTATCCAGATTACCCTGGCCGGCACCTTCGGTTACTTCGACGACCTCAATAAGTCGGTGAAGACTTTCGATAGCGCAGCCAAGTTGCGCTTGCGTTCCAGCGGTGCGATCCAGATTACCGTGCTGGGGGCCGATTACCTTTGCGCGCCGGGCAGTGCGGCCAGTGGCGGCGGGGCGACGCCCACCAATACCCCCGGCTTCCAGATCAATAATAACGGCCTGATTACCTTTACCGACAGCTATGGCGCGCTGCAAGTCCTTTATCCGACCTATGCCGATTTTGCCGCGGCGCAGAGCACCGTGCAGGCCGAGGCGGCCAAGAACTCGGTCAGCCTGTCCTTAACCGACAACGGCAACGGTACCGCCAACTTCGTCGCGAATGGGACCACCTACAAGCTCCAGCCGGATTATCTGGTCACCGCCGCCCCCAGCGCCCACGCCACGGAAAACTGGTGGCTGGACGGCGGAAAAATCTATCTGCCCTACAGTGACGGCACTGCCCAAGGCATGGCCGTCGTGCAATAACTCAGGAGAATTGCCATGCGCCCCAATCTCAGCCAGTTCAGCCGCAAACCCTTACCGCTCCTGCTGTGTGGGGCGCTCGCCGTACTTGCCGCGCCGGCCTACGCCTATGAAGCCGAAATCGTTTCCCTGATCGGCAAGGGAGAGACCCGTGCAACCACCAAGGATGACTGGAAAGCGGCGGCCCTCAAGCAGCAGTTGAACCAGGGCGCTTTCGTGCGTACCGGCGACCTGAGCCAGATGGCGCTGCTGTTGCGCGACCAGACCCAGTTGCGCCTCAATCAGAACAGCATGGTGCAGATCAAGGAAGTGACGCCGGGCGGCACCACCCAGCTCGACCTGAATCTGGGGCGCATGTGGAGCCAGGCCAAGCGCAAGGTGTTCGCCCTCGGCGCGCAACCCGCCGTCACTATCCGTACCCCGAACGCCACCGCCGGTATTCGCGGCACCGATTGGGAACTGGTGGTCGACAAGGAAGGCACCGCCATCCTGACGGTGCTTTCCGGCGAAGTGGATTTTTACAACGACCTGGGCGCCGTCAAGGTGCTGCCCAATGAGCAGGCTCGCGTCGAGAAGGGCAAGGCTCCGACCAAGGTGCTGCTCACCAATGCCCGCGAGCGCGTGCAATGGGTGACGGCGTACCGGCCCCAGCCGCGCCGCTGGCTCGCCACGATTCCCACCGATTTGCAGCCGCTGGTCGATGCCATCGAAGGCGGGCGCTACGGCGCTGCGCTGGGCACCTTGGAAAGCCGTGCCGGCGATGCCGCTGCCGCGCGCCTGCTGGCCGACATGTATATTTTCCTGGGGCGGATTCCCGAAGCCATCGCCCTTCTTGAAAAACAACCTGACGATGCTCGTGCCGCCGCGTTGCTGGCACGCGCCCTGCTGATCTCCGACCGCGCTCCCGATGCCGGCAAGGTGCTGGCCGCCGCTGCCGCAAAATTTCCCGGCGATGCGGAAGTCCGCCTGGCCCAGGGCGACCTAGCGCGCTTCGAAGGCGATGCGGCGGGTGCGAAATCCGCCTTCCGCCAGGCACTGGCGAGCGACCCGAAGAATGCCGAGGGGTGGTTCGGCCTGGGCCGTATCGAAGCCGAGCGCGAAGCCGTCAAGGACGGCCGCGAGATGCTCAATCAGGCGATCTCCCTCAATCCGGCCGGTCCCGGCTATCGCGGCGAATTGGCTACCCTCGAATCGTTTGCCAACGAATTTGCCGCCGCCGAAAAATCCTTCAGCGACGCCCTGGCGCAGCAGCCCGACGATTACGTGGCGCTTACCGGTTTGGGTATCCTCGACCTGAAACGCGGCAATCCCGAAGCGGCCATGGAAAACTTCCTCAAGGCCGGGGTCATCGAGCCGCGCTATGCACGCGGCGCGCTGTATACCGGCGTGGCCTATTACCAGTTGAACAATCACCGGCGCGCCGTCGAGATGTTCCACCGCGCCGCCGAATTGGACCCGAAGGATCCGTTGCCGCACATGATGCTGAGCCTGGTGGCATCGGACCGCATGGAACTCGGCGATGCCGTTGCTTCCGCGCGGCGCGCCTCGGAATTGATGCCTTATCTGAAATCTCTCAACCAGTTGCTCAACAACCAGAAGGGTAACGCCAACGTGGGGGCCGCGCTGGCCCAGTTCGGCATGGAAGACTGGGCGCTGGCCTATGCCTACAACGCCTACAGTCCTTACTGGGCGGGCAGTCCGCTATTCCTCGCCGACCGTTACAGCGGCACTTTCAATAAAAACTCCGAACTATTCAAGGGTTTCCTCGCTGATCCCACGGTATTCGGTGCATCCAACCGCTTCAACACCCTGGTCGCTTCGCCCGGCAATTACGCGACTCTCGGCGCCCGGCTGGTCGAGCAGGATTTGCATGATCGCGGCGTATCGGTGACGGCCAACGGTTACAGCGTGACCTCCATGCCGTTCACTTATTACGTGTCCGGAGATTTCGCGCGGGTACGCCCCGGCGACAACAATCTGCGCGTCGACGGCGACAACTACACCGTCGGCCTGGGGGCCAAGCCCAGCCATGAATTGGGGCTGTTCGTTTTTGCCAACGATTTTTCCCTCGATTCTCGAACCACTTCCGTTGACTTGGGCTTGAATGACACATCGGTGAACATGAAAAATAAACGGGTGGACGGCGGATTCAGCTACAAGTTCTCGCCGACTTCAGTGATGTGGTTGAAGGCAGGCGGAGAAAAGGATGAAACCAACGTCGGTGGGAGCTTTGTCGCCGCCGGTTCCATTCCCGGTCTGTCCACTAACGGACGGATAGACCGAAATTTGCTCGCAACCGACCAAAACGACCTCCAGTTTCGCCATACCTTCGACTTGGCATCGGATTGGCAACTTTCATGGGGGGGGGAATCTGCTCGGCAAGACAAAAGCGTAGAAAATCGGTTGGGTCTTTCTCCGTTGAGCTTCTCTCTGAATGGAGACGATATCCGCAAATCGGATTTGGCGTATGTGTCGAATAAGGTCAAGGTCAGAGATGATCTTCTCGTGCAGGCGGATTTGGTTTATTCGCACGTAACCAAAGAGCAGTGGCTCACGAGCCAAACATATTACGCTTCGCTTGGCTCGACGTTTCCGTATGGTAAAGCTTCCTCTGCAAGGAGCGATGTATCGTATGCGGAATTCAATCCGAGTTTGGGAATGGCTTGGAATCCGATTCACGGTCAGACACTGCGTGTCGCGGCGCAGAAATGGCGTCGCCCGGTTTCCGTCAACACCCTGGCGCCAACTGATACTGCCGGGATTGCGGTTGATGACCGCTTGGTCGGATTGGGCGGTGAACTCAAACGAATCCGTGCCCAGTACGAGTGGGAAATCGGTACCAGCACCTTTGTCCAAGGGTTCGTGGACAGCAAGAAAGTGAGCAATGTCCCACTTGCGGTGTTGCCTGGAGCGATTTCCTCAAGCTTGGTTGCCGACGCTACGCTTGAAGACCTGGAGCGCCTGCGCAACCGCAGCCGGCTTTCCCCGGCAGCGCTGGATTTCTGGGAAGCCACGCCTTCTTTCGGTGAAGCCGATGTGCGCACCGTGGGCTTTTCGGCCAACCGGGTAATCGCCAGCAATCTGTCGGGCACCTTCCGCTACAACTACAATTACAGCCGCAATACCGGTCCCGGCCTGGAAGGCAACCAAGTTCCCTGGCTGGCCCGCCATCTCGCCAGCGCGGGTCTGAATTGGCTACCCATGGCGCGCTGGCAACTCGGCACCACCGCCACTTATCGCGGCAAGCGCTACATGGACGAAGCCAACACGGAACTGCTCAACGCCGGCTGGAACCTCGGCTTCCGCAGTTACTGGGAGAGCGTGGACAAGCGTACCTCGGTGGAGGTGATTGTTGAAAATCTGCACGCCGACAAAAAATCCGCGCCGATTCATTCCCCGGTTATCGGCGCGCAAGTCCAGTACCGCTTCTGATGATCCGTTTTCCCGCCGTCCCGCCCCGCCTGCAAGCGCTGGTCAAGCGTTTCGGGCTGCCCTGGGCGGGCATGGCGGCGGCCTTGCTGGCGTTGCTGCTTAGCCTGACCGGCTTGTGGCGCAACGTCGAGTTGCGCCTGTTCGACGAACTGATCGTGGCTACCGCGCCGAACCGGGTCGACCTGCCGATTACCCTCATCGGCATCGACGAACCGTCGTTTGCCGAAATCAAGCAGCAATGGCCCTGGCCGCGCAGTCTGCACGGCAAGCTGGTGGACAACCTGAGGGAAGCGGGGGTCGCCGTGGTGGGCTTCGACGTGCTGTTTTCCGAGGCCACCACACTTGCCGAGGACGGTGCTTTCGCCAAGGCGATCAAACGCCACGGCAGCGTGGTGCTGGCGGCGGACATGTTCTACGAGGAAACCAGCGCGGTGCGTCAGTGGAAACGGGTCGAGCCGCTCAAGACCTTCAACGATGCCGGGGCCGTGACCGGCTTCATCTCGGTGCAGATCGACCCGGACGGTGTGCAGCGCCAGGTGCCGGATTATCGGGACGCCTTCTGGCGTGAAATCCTCTCCCTGTTCGACCGCAAGAATCCCGGCGTGGTCGCGCAACTCGATGCCTCGCCGGATATGCGCATCCGCTACCTGGGCGGCCCGCATACCTTCAACTACATCCCCTATTACCAGATGCTCGAGCCGGACAAATACCTGCCGCCGCACTGGAAGGATTTTCTCAAGGACAACATCGTCCTGGTCGGGCGCAACCTCAAGGCTACCACCGAAGTGCGCAGCGCCCAGTCGGACATGTTCCAGACGCCGTTTTTCTCGCTCGCCAACGAATTGACGCCAGGGGTGGAAATCCACGCGACCATGATCGCCAACATGGTTGCCGGCGAGCCGTTGCGCGAAGCCGCAGTGCGCTGGACGCTGCTGCTGTGGCTGGTAACGTCGGCGCTGTCGGTGTATCTGATGCGCCGCTGGTCGCCGGTGAAAAGCGGGGCGATAGGCCTCGGGCTGATCGCTGCCATCGCCGGTGGCGGATATGCCCTGCTGACCCAGGCATTGCTGTGGATACCTGCGGCCGGGGCGATGCTGACGGTGTTCCTGGTCTATCTCGCACAGGGTGGTGTTGCCTATTTCCTCGAACAGCGCCAGCGCCGCCAGATCAAGATGGCGTTTTCCATGTACGTCGCCCCGGCTGTGGTGGAGGAAATGATCGCCCACCCGGAACGCCTCAAGCTGGGCGGCGAGCGTCGCGAACTGACCCTGCTGTTCACCGACCTGGCCGGCTTCACCAGCATTTCCGAGGCGCTCGACGCCGAAGCGGTGGCGGCGATCCTCAACCGCCATCTCACCGAAATGACCGAAATCGTGTTGCGCTACCACGGTACCGTCGACAAGTTCATCGGCGATGCGGTGATGGCCTTCTGGGGCGCGCCGATTCTCGATGCCGAGCAATCCGTGCACGCCGTCAAGGCAGCCATGGAGATGCAGGAGAAAATCGCCGCGATGCGTGCCGAAGTGCTCGCCAACGGCGGTCCGGAACTCCAGATGCGCATCGGCGTACATCGCGGCGACTGTATCGTTGGCAACATGGGCGGCGACAACCGTTTCGACTACACCGCCATCGGCGATTCGGTGAACCTCGCGTCGCGCCTGGAAGGGGTGAACAAGGTCTACCACACCGGCATCCTCATCTCGGAAACCGCAGCGCAAGCGGTGGCCGGGCAGATCGGCCTGCGCCAGGTGGATAGCGTGCGGGTCAAGGGCAAGCATCAGGGGGTGGGCATCTATACGCCGTGCCTCGACGAGCGCCTGGTCAACCTCACTACCCTCGGACTCGACGCTTACCGCGCCGGCCAGTGGGAACTTGCCGAGGAACGCTGGCAGGCGGTGCTCGCCGAATATCCCGACGATCCCGTTGCCCTGACCTTTCTGGGGCGCCTGCAGCACTACCGCGAAAATGGCTGGCCCGACAATTGGGACGGCGTGACTACTCTCGAATCCAAGTAATTCCTAGCGGACGTTGAGCAACCGCGACTCGCCGATTCCCTGGAACGGCCCGAGCGGATTGCGGCTGTCCTCGTGCTCGTGAATGTGGGGCTGGCCGCCGGTCAGCTTGTAGATCACCACGCCGTCCTTGATGAGGATGACGCCGTTGAAGCGCCACCCGACGATATCGGTCTTGCGCTGGAAATTCAGGAAGTCCACCCAGAAGTTGCCGAAGCGCTTGCGTTTCAGCGAACGTTGGTCCACTTCGTAGCCGCTACATGCGGATTTTGCTTGCAGGCATTCGCGAACCCCGGCTTCCAAGTCGTTGGGGTCGATGGCCGGGCTGGGGATGAAGCGGCGCAACACGTCTGAATAATTGAGCAGGGTGATGTTGGGATTGGAGAGCGGATCAAGCTTGAGGCGCTTGAGATCAGCTACCGTAGTGACGCGGGGGACGATCTGGTTGAAGGTCTGCTGGGCATCTTCAAAGCTCTGCCAGGGGCTTTCCGCTACGGTTTCGCCGCGGGGCAGCAGATCGCCGCAGCCTGTGGTCAATACCGGCAGGAGAAACGCCAAGACAAGCGAAATGGGGGGCTTCGACATGAGGTGATCCTTTGCAAACGAACCGGTTCATAGGCAAAGTTTAGCAGCCGCAGCGCAATTTATCCGGGGTACACCCGCTCATAGAGTTTCTTCCCGGCATAGGCCAGCACCGGAAAAACCACGGCGAAGACCGGCAGGAACAGCAACAGCGAGGCAAAAATCCCCAGCGTCAGGAGCAGCGCCCATGTCATGGCGACCAGGAAATTGGCAAACACGCCGCGCACGCTGGCGCCCACCGCGCCGGCCAGGTCGCAGCGGCGGTAAAACAGCAGCGGCACGGCGAAGGCGCTGATCACGAAAATGGCGAGGGCGATCGCCGCCCCCATCACCGAAGTGAATAGCAAGAAGGAAATCAGGCTCCACTCGCTGAACAGTGCAGCAAGGAATTGCGCCAGGTAAAAAGTGGGGGTGGTACCGAAATACAGGCTGTACACCGTGGTCGCATCGGTGAGCCATACCAGAAACAGGAACACGCAGACCAATGCCAGTACCCACAGACGGGGCGGACTGAGACGAAACCCGGTAAAGACGTCTCCGAGCTGCGGTGCTTCACCTTTTTCCAGGCGATCCGCGACACTGAAAAAACCGCACAGGAGTATCGGCGCGACCAGCATGAAGGCGCCGACGATGGGAAAAACCATCGGGGTGAAGCCCAGTGATGTGGCGCTATACAGGAGAACAAAACCCAGCGCGGCGAACAGGCCGGCATAGGCGAAGCTGATGCCCTGAGTGCGGCGGAAGGTCAGCCAGCCGTGACGCAGGCAGTCACCGAGGTCGGCAAAGGCGACTTTGAGCGGGGCGAGCGGCTCGGCCACGTTTATTTGAGTGGCACCAGTACCGCGTTGATCCCCAATCCGCGTACCTTCGCCATGGCTTGTTCGGCTTCCGTCTTGTTCTTGAACGGCCCGACGTTGAGCTTGGTTTCGGTATACGACTGGATGCCTTGCTGGGTCAGCTTTTCCTGCATCTGCAAGGCATTCGCCGGGTTGGAAAAGACTCCCAGTTGCACGGCATATCCCTTGCCGCCACCACCTCCAGATGAAACAGGTGGGGGAGGGAGCGGCTGCGCTTTTTCGACAAGCGCCGGTTTGGCCGGGGGCGGCACAGGTGCCGGAGCCTTCTGCGGTTCCAGCGGCTTCTTGGCTTCAGCAACCCGGGCTGCCGCCTCGCTGGCTTTGGCCGCGGTGTCCTTGGTCGCCGGGGTGGCCTCGGGAGCAACTCGCGCTTTGGCGGCTTTGTCCGGCGTCACCGGCACCAGGGTGGGGGCAGCGGAAACTTCCGTTTCATGACTGGATTTTTGCGGCAGCGGTTTGGCCGATTTGGCGGCGGGAACACTGGCCTGCTGGTTGATTACCTGAGGAGGAGGGGGCGGCGCGGTGGTGGGCGGCTCGTCCTTCTCCGGCAGGGCTTCGGCAACTGCGGAAACCGCAGGTGGAGACGGTTCGGCGGCTTCCACGGCGGAAGCGGGGAGACGTTGCGGGACCGGCTCTGCCGGTAGAACGGTGTGTTGCGGCTGGGGGGGCGGTTTGTTGCTATGCGACAGCATGGTCAATCCGACTGCCGCGACGGCAGCCAGCGCCACCGCGACGCCGACCCGCTTGATGGCGCGTTTTTTTATCTCGTCCTGGCTGACCTGGTTTTCTTCCGGTTCCGTCATTTTTCTTGTCTCCCCCTTGCGGAAACGCTGAGTTCGGAGGATGTTAGCATGGTTATCCGGGAGACGACAGATGAACATGGCAAGTGCTTTCTTTGCGTTATAATCCGCGCTTCTCATGAAGATTCTCGCTTTCGATACTTCCACCGAATATTGCTCGGTCGCCCTGTGGGCGGACGGCGCGGTTACGGTACGCGAAGTCCACGCCGGTCAGCGCCATTCCACGCTATTGCTGCCGATGGTGGAGGAAGTGCTGGGCGAAGCCGGGACAACCTTGACTGCGCTGGACGGGATTGCCTACGGCAGCGGACCGGGTTCCTTCACGGGCCTGCGCATCGGCTGCGGAGTGGCGCAAGGATTGGCGTTGGGCGTGGATTTGCCGGTAGCGGGGGTGTGTACCCTACTGGCGCTAGCGCAGGGTAGTGGCGCGCAACGGGTGATCGCCTGTCTCGATGCGCGGATGGGCGAGGTCTACCACGCCGCCTACCAGCGCGATGGACAAGACTGGCGGGAAGTCTGCGAACCGGGACTGTATGCGCCGTCCGCCGCACCGCTCCCCGAGTCCGGTGATTGGGCCGGTTGCGGCAGTGGTTTCGCCGCCTATGGCGATGCTTTGAAAGCGCGCTACGGCGCCATGTTGAATAGTGTTCTTCCCGATTTTTATCCGTGCGCTACCAATATCGCCGCGCTGGCCGCACCCCGCTTCGCTAGCGGCGCAGGCATGGACGCCGCGCTGGTCGCGCCGCTGTATATCCGCAACAAGGTTGCGCTGAAAACCAGCGAACGATGAACGCCGTCCTGCAACCCGCCTCGCTTTATCGCCCGATGTCCCCCGAGGATGTCGAGGAAGTGGTGCAAATCGAGCGCGAAATTTATCCCCACCCGTGGACACCCGGCAATTTCGCCGATTCGCTGCGGGCCGGCTACTGTTGTTGGATCAACGATTTCGGTGGTGAAACTGCCAGCTACGGGGTAATGCTGGTGGCGGCGGGCGAGGCGCAACTGCTTAATTTGGGCGTGGCCACCGCTTGGCAGCGACGCGGGCTGGGCCGGGAAATGCTCCTCCATCTGGCCGAGGTGGCGCGCGACCACTCTGCCGGGATCATGCTCCTGGAAGTGCGGATTTCCAATGCGCCGGCGCGAGGGTTGTACGTGAAATCCGGTTTTCGCGAACTGGGCATCCGCAAGAACTATTATCCCGCCGCGCAGGGCCGCGAAGATGCGGTAGTGATGGAGTTGGCGCTGTGAATTCCCGTCACGATGTTTATCTCAAGGAAATGGGGCTGGGGCCGCGCTGGCGCTTGCGCCGGGCGCCGCTTGAGGATATTCCCGAAGTCGAGCGTGAACCCGATCCCGTGGCCGTGCCGCCGGTGGTCGAGGCCGTGCCGGAACCCGTCCGGTTTTCCCCGCCGTCCGCCGCCATCCCAATACCGCCGCCCACCTTGGAAAGCCCATCGCCTGCCGGCCTGGATTGGCCGGCGCTGAATGCGGCGATCCGCGCTTGCCGTGCCTGTCCGCTGCACAAAACCCGCACCCAAGCGGTGCCCGGTGTCGGGGACATGCAGGCCGAGTGGCTGTTCGTCGGAGAAGCGCCCGGCGCGGACGAGGATGTGCAGGGCGAGCCTTTCGTCGGCCAGGCCGGCAAGTTGCTCGACAACATGCTGGCGGGTATCGGCCTGAAGCGTGGCGAGAAGGTCTACATCGCCAACGTGCTGAAGTGTCGCCCGCCCGGCAACCGTAATCCCGAGGCTGGTGAAGTGCAGTGCTGCGAGCCGTTCCTGGTGCGCCAGGTCGAACTTCTCCAGCCCAAGCTGATTGTCGCGCTGGGCAAATTCGCCGCCCAGACCCTGCTGGGCCAGGAAGCCACCATCGCCAGCCTGCGCGGCAAGGTGCACCAGTATCGGGGCATCCCGCTGATCGTCACCTACCATCCCGCCTACCTGCTGCGCAATCTGCCGGACAAGGCCAAGGCCTGGCAGGATTTGTGTCTCGCCGTGAAAACCCGGCGCGCCCTGGAGGAGCCGGCATGAGTCCGGTACTCGATACTTCCGGCGATAGTTTTTACCGCGACCTTATCAACCGGATTACCGAGGGATACTGGCTGCTCGGGCCGGATCAGCATATCGTCGAGGTCAACGATTCCCTGGTGAACATGCTCGGCTACCGGCACGAGGAATTCATCGGCAAGCATCCTTTCGATTTCGTCGACGAGGAAAACCTGGCGATTTTCCGCTCGCAAATCGCCCTGGCCGCCAAAACCCTGCACCGGGTTTACAACATCACCCTCAAAGCCAAGGGGGGCGAAGAAGTTCATTCCCATATCAGCGCCACCTCGGTTTACGACGAGTCCGGCAAACTGCTGCATTCCTTCGCCTTCATCACCAATGTCTCGCAACTGCGCCATGCCGAAGATGTACTCCACCAAACCCTGGGCGAACAGAAGATCATCCTGGAAAACGCCGAGATGGGTATCGCCCTCGCCGGCGACCGTAAATTCCTGCGCTGCAACCGCCAGTTCGAGAAGCTCTTCGGTTATGGACGCGACGAACTGAAAGACCGCTTGAGCGGGGTGATCCACCCGTCCCGCGAGGCCTTCAACGAATTCCGCAAGGAAGCCCGCGCGGTGATGGGCAAGGGCACGCCCTACCGCACCGAACGCCTGATGCGGCGCAAGGACGGCGAACTGATCTGGTGCCGCATCGTCGGCAAGGCTATTGACCCCTCCGATCTGCCCAACGGCACCCTGTGGATGGTGGAAGACATCAGCGGCCAGCGCGAGGCCGAGGAAAACCTGCGGCTTGCCGCCAAGGTGTTCGACAGCAGCATCGAAGGCATTCTCATCACCGATGCCGCCAGCCGCATCATCACGGTGAACCAGGCTTTTACCCAGATTACCGGCTACCAGGCAGAGGATGCCATCGGCAATACCCCGGCCTTGCTGCAATCGGGCAAACACAACGCGGAGTTTTACCGGGAAATGTGGCGGACCCTCCGGGAAACCGGCCAATGGCGCGGGGAGATTTGGAACCGCCGGAAAAGTGGCGAGACCTATTTGGAATGGCTGACCATCAGTGCGGTGAAGAACGACAAGGGTGAAATCGTCAATTTCGTCGCGGTGTTTTCCGACATCACCTCGCGTAAGCTCGCCGAGGAGCGTCTCAATTACCTGGCCAACCACGATGCCCTCACCGGCCTGCCCAATCGCGTGCTGTTCCTGGAGCGGTTGGGCCTGTCCCTGGCACGCGCTCACCGCACCCAGAAAATGGTGGCGGTGATGTTTTTCGACCTGGATCGCTTCAAGATCATCAACGACACCCTGGGCCATGCCGCCGGCGACCAGTTGTTGCAGGAAGTCGCCCTGCGGGTCAGCACCTGCTTACGCGAGGACGACACGGTAGCGCGCTTGGGGGGCGACGAGTTCACCGTCATTCTGGAAGGTATCGGCGAAGAAAAATACGTGGCGATGGTGGCGCAAAAAATCATCGAGATCCTCGCCAAGCCGATCAAACTCGCGGACCACGAAATGTTCATCACCGCCAGCGTGGGGATCAGCGTCTATCCCAACGACGGTGTGGAATCCCACGCGCTGGTGCGTCATGCCGACGTGGCGATGTATCGCGCCAAGGAAATGGGCAAGAACAACTACCAGTTCTTCAAGACGGAAATGAATACCCGCGCCTTCGAGCGCCTGACCCTGGAAAACAGCCTGCGCCGCGCCCTGGAGCGCAACGAATTCGAATTGCATTACCAGCCCCAGCTCGATCTTCGGACGGGGCGGGTGGTCGGCGCGGAAGCGCTGATTCGCTGGCGTCATCCCGACATGGGGCTGATTTCGCCGGATCGTTTCATTCCGATTGCCGAGGAAACCGGCCTCATCATTCCCATCGGCGAATGGGTGCTGCGCAGCGCCTGCGCCCAGAACAAAGCCTGGCAAAAAGCTGGCCACGCGCCGCTGCACGTCGCCGTCAATCTCTCGGGACGGCAGTTCAAGCAAAAAGACCTGCTGCGCATGATTGAACGGGCCTTTGCCGAATCCGGACTGTCCCCGGAATACCTGGAACTGGAAATCACCGAGAGTGTCATCATGGAACATGCCGATGAAACCATCGCTACCCTGGCCTGTATGAAATCCATGGGGTTCCAGCTTTCCATCGACGATTTCGGTACCGGCTACTCGTCGCTCAGTTACCTCAAGCGTTTCCCTATCGATACCCTGAAAATCGACCGCTCCTTCGTGCGCGACATCACCACCGACCAGGACGATGCCGCCATCACCGCCGCGGTCATCGCGTTGGCGCACAGCTTGAAGCTCAAGGTGGTTGCGGAAGGCGTGGAAAATGCCGAACAGCTCGAATTTCTGCGCGGCCAGGGTTGCGACATGATCCAGGGTTTTCATTTCAGCCGCCCCATGAGCGTCGATGCGTTCACCCAAAGGCTGGCCGCCGGCTGGGAAAGCGCCGCCTGATGGTGCCCGCTTACTGGGAGGCCGCCGGTGCAGAGTTGACGCGTAACGACCCGGTGCTCGCCGCCATCATCCGCCGCTATCCGGGGATGAATCTACGCAGTCGCGGCGACGCTTTTCAGACCCTGGCGCGCGCCATCGTCGGCCAGCAAATTTCGGTAAAAGCTTCGGAAACCGTGTGGGGCCGGTTTGCCGCCTTGTTTCCCGAAATCGTCCCGGCAGCCGTGGCCGCTGCCGTGCCCGAGGATTTGCAAGGCTGCGGCCTGTCGCGCCGCAAGACCGAATACATTCAGGATTTGGCGGGGCATTTTCACAGCGGCGCGCTTGACCCGGCTCGCTGGGAAAGCATGGACGACGAGGCCATCATCGCCGAATTGACGGAGGTGCGCGGCATCGGGCGCTGGACGGCGGAAATGTTCCTGATCTTCAACCTGCTCCGCCCCGACGTTCTGCCTCTCGACGACATCGGCTTGCAAAAGGCCGTGGCGCGCCATTATGGCAACAGCGAGGTGCCCAGCCGGGCGCGCCTGCGCGAAATCGCCGCAGCCTGGGCGCCGTGGCGTTCGGTGGCGACCTGGTATTTGTGGCGCAGCCTCGACCCGGAACCGGTGGAGTATTGAACCAGCTTCTCAGGCTTGGACCGGCTCTCCCTCCGCCAGTTTGAGGTGAAAGGTGATGGCTTCCGCGAGTTTTTGCGGTTGCAGCTTGGAAACGTAGGCATCCACCCCGACGGCTCGCCCCATGTGCTCGTTGACCGAACTCAGGGATGAGTACATCAACACCGGGATACCGGCGAAGCGCGGGTCGCTCTTGACGTTCTTGCACAGCACGTAGCCGTCCATTTCCGGCATTTCCACGTCGGTCAGGATCACCTGGATGTATTGGCTCACCAATTCGTGATGCGCCTCGGCTGCTGCGGCAATCCGCTGCAATTCTTCCCAGGCCAGTTTGCCGTTGTTGGCGTGAGCGGATTTCACCCCTAGCGCATCGAGGGTGCGCTGGATCTGGGCGCGTGCGGTGGCTGAATCGTCGGCGTAAAAAAGCGTGTAGGTTTTGTTCTTGGGTTGTTCGATGGCGTGGATCGCCTCGAACATCCGGCTATCGTCGTAACGGGTGGTTTCGGAGAGGATTTTTTCCATGTCCACCATCATTGCCAGCCGTTTGTCGGCTAACTCCGTCACGGCTGTCACCAGCCCCGCCATCTGCACGTTGACCATGTCCGGCGGTACCCGCATCGCCGACCATTCGAGACGCATGATGGTATCCACAGCCTCGACCAGAAAGCCCTGAACGTGCTGGTTGTATTCGGTGACGATCATGATTTGCGGCTTCTGGTCGGTTTCCACCCCGACGTATCGGACCAGATCGACTACTGGTACCAGTTGGCCGCGCAGGCTCACCATCCCCTCCACGGAAGCCGGCATTTCCGGTGCAGAGGTGATCGGCGGTACACGCATGACCTCGCGCACTTTGAAGACATTCACGCCGAAAGTTTCACGCCGCCCGCTACGCTGGTCGAGTCCCAGGCTGAAGAGTAGGATTTCCAGGCGGTTGGTTCCGGCCAGCTTGGTGCGTTCGTCGATTTTTCTGAGCAAGTCCGACATGTTTTTCTCCCTCTGGGATTGCCGCACGAAGAAAGACCGACAAAATCCCAATTCCCTAACTTTATCAGGGTTTGAAGATAAATGTCATTGTCTTACGAGTTGTTTTTCAACTCCGGCTGAGGAACTCATCAAAAAAGCCACATTTGGGAAGAATTCGGCGGGGCAAATCAAGGCGCGCCACATTGCAGATGTTTTTCAATTCCTTGTCATCCTGATGAACAAGCTGCGCGTTAATTCCCCCATGCAGTCAAACTGGAGGATAAAAATGCGTACTCACACTCTGTCGTTGCCCAAGGATTTCGTGGCCGGGCATCACGTGGTTTCCCATTGCAAGGTGGTCGAATCCCATTCGAAATGCGTCGTTGTCGAATGCGACGATGCCGAACTCAAAAGCCTGAACAACGAGGCACGGATACTCGAATCCATTTCCGATAGCAAGATCGACGCCAAGCTGCGCGCCCTGGTCAATGCCGCGATTCTTGCCTTGCCTTCCCTGAAAGTCTACCTGGCCAGTTGCCACTGATGAGTCCCTTGGGAGCGCACCGCGCCCCCGGAGGGAATCATTTCTGAATTGGACTACGTATGGTTTGTTTGGGAACTCAATTGTTTCAATATTGCCCCGCCACACTAAAAAATCCCATTCTTGGCGCCCCGACCTGCACATAGGTATTCGCCCCACTCGGCTCGTTGGCTGAGAAGCCGCTTTGTCCGATGGTGGCAATGTAATCGCGGTCGGTGAGGTTTTCCAGGTTGAATTGGGCGCGGAAATTCCGTAGGCCCAAGCAGGATTTGCACTCGTAGCCCGCCACCATGCTCCACAGGGTAAAGCTGGGTACAGAAAGATCATCGGTGTAGCTGGCGTAGCGGCTCCCCACGTATTTACCCTTGAGCGCAGTAAACCAGCCGCTGTTTTGCCAGCGCAACTCCCAAGCAGCCAGCCACTCTGGCGAATTCACGGTCACTTTGCCAGCCGTCGCCACGGTTTTGCCCTGCGACTGGTAATCGTCGCGATAGCGCGAATCGCTATAGCTCAGTGAAGTAAAAGCCGTCCAGTTTTTCTCGAAACGCCATTGGGCAGTACCTTCGATACCGGACTTGCGTACCGCGCCGACATTGGCGACCAGCGACGGACAGGTACCGAGCAGCGAGCAATTGTTGATTTGCAGCAAGCGGTCGCGGTAGTCGATGACATAAGCTGCCAGGCTCGCGTTCAATCCATCGCGGCTGTAGCGCCAGCCGCCTTCCAAGGTGCGGGTGCGTTCCGGCTTCACGTCGGGATTGAAGACCTTGGTGGTGAAAACGGTAATCGGTACCGCCCCGATGTTTTCCGCGTAATAAGCGAAATACTCGTTGGTCGCATCGGCCAGATAGTTGACGCCGAGTTGCGGCAGGAAAGCGCTTTGGCTCACCAGATTGTTGGTGGCATAGACCCCGAGCCTATCCTCGAAATGGCTTTCCACCCGGCTGGCCTTGGCTCCCAAGGAAACCAGCCATTTTTCGCCGAGCAGAATATCGTCACGAGCGTGGAACTGGGTGGCGCGGGTATCGTAAATCCGGTCCAGCAACGTGGTGGCCGGACTGCTTAAATCCACGTCCGGTGCAACCCGCCAGTCCACCAGGTCATACAGGTAACGGCGTCGCGTGAAGCGGCTTTCCTCGAACCATAATCCCAAGTTCAGACGGTGCGCGCCATGTTGGGAAACCAAGCTGGAATTCACCCCGCTACGGTCGGATTGCACCGCGGAGCGGCGGTACTGCATGTCGGTCATTAACCCGTTGTCGCTGGATGGCATATGCCAGTCGCCGTAGCCCCAATCGTGTTGAAAATAAGGCGTCAACTTCAGGGTGGTCCGGTCCGCCAGACGGAATTCTCCGGTCAGCGCCGCCAGATGGTCGCGCCGGTAACTCATCGCCGAGCCGTAATAGGCATCCTCGTTGACATCGGTGAGCGCGGCACGCCAGTCGCTGTAGTTGTCGAAATTGCGCCCGGCTGTCCGGTAAACCGGCAGGGTGAGATCCGCGTAATCGTTCTCGCGCTTGTCCGAATAGGCGTAGTAAAGCGTCAGCTTGTGCTCGCCGAGCGGTTGGGTGAGCTTCAGATTGAGTTGGTCGTGATAGCTGCCCCAACGCCCGCCCGCCCCGGTGATGGCCTCGCCCGCATCGCGTGAGAACAGCGCGAAAGGCTGTTGGCCGGGATTGCCCATGCCTTTCCACTTGTCTGCCACCGTGCCGGAAACGCTGAGATAGCCGGTCGCGCCGGAAGCCAGTTCGCCCGTATCGAGGCGGGCGTAAGTGCGCAGATTGCGGTATTCGCCGAAACTTTGGCGGGCTCTCACACCGAATTCCTTTTCCGGTTCGCCGCTCGATAATTGCACGGTGGCGCCCAGCGCATTGTAGGAAGCCGCCTCCGGCGAGCCGCTGCCGGGCTTGAGGGTGATGCGTACCAGATTCTCCGGGGCGATGGCGCGGTTCGGGTCGATGCCGTTGTAGTACCAGAAATGAGTGCTGCCCAAGGGGATGTCGTCGAGGGTGAAACCGATCTGGTTCAGACTGAAGCCGCGTACCGAAAGATCGTTGGTCCACTCGTAATTGCCCAGGTTGTCCGCGCCTGTCCACATCACCCCCGGCAGCCTGTCGAGGAGCTTCAACGGCCCGCTGCCCGGCGCGGCTTCGCGCAAGGCAGCGCCTTCCACGGCAGTGAGGTCGCGCACTTCGCGGCTGCCCACCACAGTGACCGGCGCCAACCGGCTATCATCGGCGACCGCATTGAAACATGCGGCGATAGAGCAGGCGAGCAACGTGCATCGCAAAACCGGCGAAATCCCTCCCAGGATTCGTCGATCAAGTCCCGGTTTTTTTCCCCTTTCCATTTTTTTCCTCCAGTTGGGCAATCATTTTTTTCAGGGAGCGGATCATGTCCGTCCGTTTCAAGTCGTGGAACAGGTCAAGCGCGGCGAGCGCATGTTCGCGGGCTTGCGCGGTGTCACCGCGCTGCATCGTAAGGCGGTACATGAGCTCGCGGCATTCCGCCATTTCCTGACTGTTGCCGATGCGTTGCGCCTCGGTCCAGATATCGTCGGCGATGGCGTCATAATTGGCGAAGCGGTTGAATATGCCGCTGGTTTTGGATTTCAAATAATCGAGCGAAAGCCCGGTGGATACCGCAATATCGAACATCGTCAACAACGCCCAAATCGAATCGCCTCCTACCCCCACTTTGTTGCAGATGACTTCCGAGAGCGCCAGCCAGTGCAGCGCCTGGTCCAGCAGAGATTCGTTGTGCAGCCCGGCAATGTTGCGGTAGGCGAAGCCGCACAAATCGCCCAAATTGAAACAGGCTGCCTGGACACCGTCGTAGTCATTGATGAACAAATGCATGGCGATGGCGCGGCGGAAATGGTCGGCACTCTGCTCAAAAGATTTGGGAGCCGAATTTTCGAGCTGTTTTTTTCCCTCCTCGATGGCAAGGCGAAGCAGGCGCTTGGTGAGTAATCCCTGCAAATTGTGATACTGCGCCAGCGCGTGCATGTCGCGGCACTCGTGAATCGGGATGCTGTCGAGCAGCGCCGCCGATTGCGCCGTCTTGCCCTGGTCGAACAGCAGCTTGGATTTGGCCAGCTTGATCCGGACAGCCAGTTCGCCGTGCCGTACGGGATGGCGGTTTGCCACCGCCTCCGCATGTTTGATGCTTTTCGCCGCCTCGACGTGGCGGCTCGCCCGCATCGCGGCGCGGGCGATTTTCAGGTGTAGCAGAATCTCAATGTCGGGAGGGGGGGCAAAAAACTGATTGCCGGCCAGAATGGCGAGCGTCGAATGGTCGTCGTCGGTGGCAAGATTGCCATCGTGGAAACTGGTGTCGGCTTCGGCGCACAGCCTGACGAAATCATAGAGGCCGTCGTTTCCGTCGGTATGGTGCCCCGGTTCGGCGATTTCATCTTCCGCCGCGGGAAAGCAGCGTGCCAACTCATCCCCGGTGAGGTCGAAGGAGACGTTTTTGACCTTTTCGGAAAGCCGCCATGGCCCCTTGGTCTTGTGGCGAAACTCCACCACCGGCAAGCCTTTCTTGGCAAGGGTGTCGAGATAGCGCTGGTATTGCTTGGGTTCCGCGCTACCCGTCACCCCGCGCATTTCCTCGATGCCCACCCACTCCGGCCCGCCGCGCTGGCGATACCGCCAAGCGAGGTAGCCCACGAAGCGCACCAACTCGCGACTACGGGTTTTCAGAGCGACGTTGCCAAAGCCGATTCGTTGTTCGTGATAGTGAATGAACACGATGGCGCTAATGGTGAAAACCGGGAAACGGCAGGCGATGACGCCAGTCGCACCCCAAAAGAGTGGTTAACCGCATGTGTTGCTCCCCAGGTTTATTGGTTCTCCAGATTTTTCCGGAAATGATTTTTTGTAGACAGGCAGCGTTCAAGCCTGTGGCATGCACTGTAACAGGTTCAAAATTGTTTGTGACCTGTTAAAAGTATCAGCTAGACAGTGTGTTTGATTTGTGGTATGGCGACGGCTTGTTTTTAGGGGCGTGGACTCAAGTGTCAAAAGTGCCAATGCGACTGATTCATTTCAATTTGGTATCGTTTTCAACAAGCCACAAGGAGTTGAAGATGTTTGGGATGGCATCATCGGGGAAGCAAGGTGCCGTGTGGCATGGTGGATTCCGGGTAAACGGACAGCGCAAACAATGCGGTGAGAAACCTGCCGGCTTTTGTAGGGGAAAGCTTGCGTTGTCATGCTTTTTCTATTTCAGTTCAATCGCATCCGCGAGCTGTACTCTTCCCGTCTTTCAGAATGGACGGTTGTCCATCCCGGCGGTGCAGGTGGTGCTGCCAGCTGGAGACATGGATATTTACAGCGCCAATCTGGATTATTCCTCCTCGTCGGCTCATTTTTCCATTGCGTCGGCGGAACCTGCAAATCCCGTCGATCTCATCGTCACGACGGTTCCCTCCCCGCTACGAGTTGGGGAACATGGTCATATCCAAGTCCAGTTGATTCCGAACGTGTCTATTGACGTCGCTGCGCTGGAAGTCGTGTCCGCCAGCGACGCACTGGAAATCACCCCCGTCCGCATGCCTCTAGGCAATTTGTCGCCCCCGACGTCAGGGAGCGCTTCGGCGACATCGCCGCCCGACCCTCCCGCTTTGGGAGTCGTGCCGATAGTCAATTTTCAAGTCAAGGTGCTGCGGCCCGGTACGTATGCAGCTACCGTGGTGTTCCAAGCCGATTGTGGCGCCGTCAAGCGTCGGATAGTCATAAAGGGAGAATAGGGAAAATGAAGAAAATGGCACTGTCTCAGGCTGGTAAGGTCATGAAGGCCGTAACGATTGCGCTGATGCTGGCGTATCCCTGTGTAGCGAATGCCATGCCTGCCGCGGCATTGCTTTCCCCGGAAAAGCGCTGTCCCAAGGACGTTCCGCTAACCGATGAACTGCTGGCAAGCATTTTCGAGACATCGGTGGACGTTCTCAACCAATTCAAGCTCGCGCGTTCCTACACTAACGAATTGATTTGCACGGTTTCGCCCTCCCAGTTGCAGCGTTCCATCGGCAAGTTTGCGGCGCCGCCGCGCCCGGATAGTCCCCAGGAGTGGGCGAAATTCCGCTCACTCCAGCAGCGCGACGAAAGCGGAACGGTGAAGCCGGACGGCTTGTCGGCGGGGTTGGCGCAACGCAAGCAAATCGTTTCGCGAATACAACCGACTGCCGGGATCAGCCAGAGCGGTTGGACAGCCTCTGGGCCCGGCAATGTTGGCGGGCGAATTCGCGCGGCAGCTATTCACCCGACTAACGCCAACATCATCTTTATCGGCAGCGTCAGTGGCGGCATATGGAAAACTACGAACGGCGGTGGAAGCTGGGCGCCGGTTGCCGATTTCATGGGTAATCTGTCGGTGAGTTCGATTGTGTTCGATCCTACGGATGTTACCGGCAACACCCTGTATGCCGGTACTGGAGAGGGCTTTTTCAACGGGGATTCAGTGCGTGGGGCGGGGGTGTTCAAGTCCACCGATGGCGGCACCACGTGGAGCCAACTTCCCTCCACCAACAATTCGAATTGGTATTACGTCAACCGCTTGGCGATGAATAGCAGCGGCGTCCTGCTCGCCGCCGCTGGACAAGGCTCCCAGGGCATCTACCGCAGCACCGACGGCGGCGCGAGTTGGACGCTGAAGGCGAGTGGCAGATATCTCGACGTGCGTTTCGATCCGAACGATCCTGCCAAGGCGGTAGCGGGCGGTGGTTCAGGTGGCTTGGTGGCGTACTCCAGCGACGCGGGGGCGACTTGGGTTACCACGGCGATTTCCGGCGGCGGTCGGGTCGAGTTGGCTTATGCCAAGGCCAATTCAGGGGTGGTATACGCTTCGGTGGACAAGAGTTCCGGCGAGGTGTTCAAGTCCACCGATGGTGGTGCCACCTGGATGAGTTACGTTACCCCCGCTCATTTAGGCAACCAGGGGTGGTATGCCAATACCATCTGGGTTGACCCTACCGATAGTACCCATTTGCTGGTGGGCGGGTTGGACATCTACCGGATTACCGGCGCGACGCCTGCCGCGACGAAAATCAGCACTTGGTATTACAGCCCCGCTTCCGCCCATGCCGACCAGCACATCATATTCTCCGACCCCGGCTATGACGGCGCCGGCAACAAGCGCGTGTACTTCGGCAACGATGGCGGTATCCAAAAAACCGAGGATGTGGCCGCCGCCAACAGCAACGGTTCCGGCAACGGCTGGACCAACCTCAACAACGGCTTGGCGATCACCCAGTTCTACAGCGGTGCGGGCAATTCCACGATCAACCGCATCATTGGTGGAACCCAGGACAATGGTTCCTTGATGACGACGGGAAGCACCAGTTGGACAACCTTTTTTGGCGGGGATGGCGGCTTTTCCGCGGTTGATCCGGTGGATGGAAATTATCTCTACGGAGAATATGTTTACCTTCAGCTTCATCGGAATTCCTCTGGCGGTGCGTCACAAAGCAGTTATATTTATTCGGGGATTAGTGATGCCGGTAGTGGAAGTACTGCCAACTTTATTGCCCCCTTCATACTTGACCCCAACAACTCCAGCCGCATGCTGGCGGGCGGCCAGTCGCTTTGGGTTAGCGGCAATGTCAAGGCGGGTACGCCATCGTGGAGCAAAATGGTGGATCGCTCAGGCGTTGGGAGTGACTATGTCAGCGCGATTGCCATTGCGGAAAGCGATTCCACTAAGATATGGTACGGCACCAATAGTGGCGGGTTGTATTATTCACTGGACAATGGGGCCAGTTTTCCTCAACTTGTCTTGGGTACCCCTGGGCGCATGGTGCTACGTATCCTTGTTGACAAGACCAACCCCTTCCTGGTCTACGTCTCCTATGGCGGCTACAGTTCCAACAACCTCTACAAACTGATTTCCACCAACAGCGGTGTCACATGGACGGCAACCAACATCACCGGTAACTTGCCCGCCGTCCCTATTCGGGGCTTGGCACGCCATCCCACCAATGCAAACTGGCTGTATGCCGGCACCGAAGTGGGAATATTCAACAGTACCGACGGCGGCAGCAATTGGTTCGCCACCAACGACGGGCCGGCCAACGTTTCTGTAGAAGAACTTTTCTGGTACGACAATTCCACGCTGGTGGCCGCCACGCATGGCCGCGGGATGTTCAAGACCACGGTGGACACCACCAATCCGGGCGATACGATTTCCGTCACGTCCACCAAGACAAACGGGCGTTACAAATCGGGCGAGGTCGTGGATATCCAGGTTCAATTCACCAAGGCGGTCAACGTCACCGGTACCCCGCGGCTCGCCCTCAATAGCGGCGGGTATGCGGACTATCTATCGGGAGACGGCACCAATACCCTGACCTTCCGGTACACGGTGGGGGCTAGCGATACGGCGGCGGATCTTGACTATTCGGCGAGCGGTTCGCTGACGCTCAACGGCGGGACGATCGTGGATAAGACTACCAAGGATGCGGCCAGCCTGACATTGGCGACGCCGGGCGCCACGGGGTCGCTCGGCTACGCAAAGAATCTCGTTATTGACAATGCCGCACCGTCCATTGTGGGTGTTTCCATCCCTAATGCCGCAATGAATATCGGCGATATAGTGACAGCAACGATTACCGTGGCTAGCGATTCGGATATCGGTTACAGTCTGAAGGCGGGATCGACCGTTGGTAGCTTTACCCTCGGTAACCTAACCCGGACCAGCAGTACCAGCTATACGGCTACATTCACGGTAAGCAACGGCGGGACCGATGTCGCGGCGGGTGCCAACGTACCGGTAAACGTCGTCCTGACCGACGGGGCAGGCAACGACAGCACTGCCTATACCACCGCGATATCGCAAAATGCCGACGCCATTGATGCCAACAAGCCGGTTATTTCGGCGGTGAGCATTCCCAACGCGACCATGAAGGTGGGGGATGTTGTCACCGCCACGCTCACGGTAGCAAGCGACGCGGACACCTACACGCTGAAAGCGGGGGCGACTATTGGTGGTTTTGCCTTGGGTAGCCTGAGCAAGACCAACAACACGACGTACACAGCGACATTCACCGTGACGGAAGGTGGAACCGACGTGGCGTCAGGGGCTGATATCCCGGTCAGCCTGACGTTGATCGACACGGCGGGGAATGAAAGTGCGGCATACGCTACTGCGATTGCGCAGAATGGCGATGCGATTGACGCGAATACCCCGGCGGCGCCGACCATCACCGGCGCGACGGTCAACGGGCTGGGAGGCACGGTCACCATAACCGCGCCCCCGACGGGTATCACGGCCTGGCTGGCCCCGGCGGGAACCAGCGTGTTCGCGGTTGGCCCGACCATGACGCGATTGGTTGGCAATGGCAGCAGCACCGCGATTGCCACGCCAACCAACGGCGGGGTATACAAGCTGTACTGGGTGGATGCGGCGGGGAACATTTCTTCCGCTTCCAGCAATGCCCTGACGGTGGATGCCACCGGCCCGACGATCACCGGCATCAGCATTCCGAATGTTGCGATGAAGGTAGGCAGCACGGTGACGGCAACGATTACGGTGGTGAGCGACCCTGACACTGGTTATACCTTGAAGGCGGGTTCCGTCATTGGTGGGTTCACGCTAGGCAGCCTGACGCGGATTAGCAACACCAGCTACACCGCCACGTTCACGGTAAGCAATGGTGGAACAGATGTTGCGGCAGGTGCCAACGTTCCGGTGAACGTCATCCTGACCGACGGGGCAGGCAACGACAGCACTGCCTATACCACCGCGATATCGCAAAATGCCGACGCCATTGATGCCAACAAGCCGGTTATTTCGGCGGTGAGTATTCCCAACGCGACCATGAAGGTGGGGGATGTTGTCACCGCCACGCTCACGGTAGCAAGCGACGCGGACACCTACACGCTGAAAGCGGGGGCGACCATCGGCGGTTTTGCCTTGGGCAGCCTGAGTAAGACCAACGCTACCACCTATACCGCCACCTTTACCGTGACGGAAGGTGGCACTGACGTGGCGTCAGGGGCTGACATCCCGGTGAGCTTGACGTTGATCGACACGGCGGGGAATGAAAGTGCGGCATACACTACTGCGATTGCGCAGAATGGCGATGCGATTGACGCCAACAGCCCGGCGACGCCGATCATCAGTACTTCAACGGTCAACGGACTGGGGGGCACGATTACCATCACCGCGCCCCCGACGGGGATTACCGCTTGGCTGGCTCCGGCGGGAACCAGCGTGTTTGCTGTGGGCCCAACCATGACGCGACTGGTTGGCAACGGCAGCAGCACCGCGATAGTGACGCCGACCAGCGGCGGAGCGTACAAGCTGTACTGGGTGGACGCAGCCGGGAACATTTCATCCGCTTCCAACAATGCCCTGACGGTGGACGCCGTAGCGCCCACGACGACTCTGTCGAGTGTCATATTTGATCCGGCTACCAACACGCTTACCTTTACGGGAGCACAAATGAATTCCTTGTTGGAATCCGGCGAGAACAGCGCAACCGATATCAAGGCACGCCTCGACTGGAGCAAGCTGGCCTGGGATGTCGATGGCAACGGCTCGTTGGACAAGACCTTCGTTTTGGGCGACATTGCATCTGTTACTGTTCCGATGGCTACATCGCTGGTTATCACGTTAACACCGGCATCGGTAAATGCATTGAAAGCTTTGACTGGTTATGGCGCAATCGGCGGAGCAGACAAGGTGGTCGTTACTTCAGGGTTCCTCAAGGATTTAGCCGGAAACCCAGCCACCACGGATGCTTTTAATGGCGTTGTTGCCATCAAGCCGGTCGTTTCACTTCAGCCTGCCGAATGGTTGGCCGCCGACGGGTACACCAAAGCAGGGGCAGCCACTGCGCTGCTGAAATTTACTTTGCAAAGTGACGGTGGCCAAACACTGGATTCAATCAGCGTTACCATTTCGGGAATTATTGGCGGGCTTCAGGCAGGAGATATTGAAAGCCTCGTCCTGGCCAAGGTCGGCTCAGGCAATGCCCTCACCCTTATAGGTTCGGCACAAACCTCAGTTGCGATCAGCGGTTCGGCAACGACTATTTTGGCTGGAACACAAGACCTGTCAACAGCCACGACTTTTGCAGTCGTTGCAAATATCAAGGCAACGGCTCCCACGCATGGCGCCGGCTTCCGTTTGGATATGGCCGGAAATGGCGTTGCTCTGAGTGCCGACAGTCCCACGGTAACTGCGCTGACTTCACAGCACCGACTGAATATCGATACTGTTGCCCCCAGCGTTGCCAGCGTAGGTGTGTCGGGTGCCAGTACTACGACGGCCACGTTGGCGGCGACATTAAACGAGGCTGGAACAGGATATTGGGTGGTATTGCCCGACACCGCCAATGCGCCTTCGGCAACGCAAATCAAGAACGGCCAGGATGACTCTGGTAATGCCGTTGCACTTAAGGGAAATGTGGCAATGGCGTCTGGCATTGCTACCCAGTTTTCTCTGACAGGGTTAACACAAAACACAAGTTACAAAGCGTATCTGGTTGCAACCGACCTGGCTGGAAATGATATTGCCGCCGTTGAAGCCGTGGCGTTTGCAACGACTGCGCCGGTAGTAGTGGTTGGCAATACTGGCGGAGGAACATCTACCTCAACTACCTCAACCACCACCGTCGCCCCCGGCGGCACATTTACCATCGGCAACAGCACCACCCCGGTCGAAGCCGGCGAAGGCAGCACGCTGACCGTCACCGACGGCACCAGCGGTGCCACCATCAACCTGCCCACGCCGTCAACCGGCAGTGACACGTCCAAGCCGGTGACCTTCAAGATCGGCGGCATGGACATGGGCGTCAAGCCGCTGGATAGCGGCTCCGTGGTCAAGACCGCCACCGTCAAGGTGAACGGCGCCGATACCACGGTGCTGACGGTCACCGCCGGCAAGGCGGAGATGAAGGCCAGCGGCACCAATCAGCCGCTGATGGCCTTGGGTAGCGGCGACAATGCGGTGGTGGTGTCTTCTTCGGGTGCCGATGCCAAGGTGACGGCCTCGGTGGACAAGACCACCGGCGTGACCAGCCTTACCTTGGCGGCGCCGACGGCAGGCAAGATCGGCGCCGATTCCGCGCTCAAACTGACCATCGGCGGCCAGGACGTGACCATCAAAACCGACACCACCGATGCCGTGGTGACACTGAAAACGGTGACGATCGGTGGCAAAGATACCCAGATCATCTCCGTGACGTCCGGCTCCGCCGTGGTTACTGCCAGTCAGCCGGGCCAGCCCTTGCTGGCTATCGGCAGCGGCAGCAGTGCCATCGTCGTCACCGGCGCCGGGGTCGGCAGTTCGGCGACCTCCAGCGTGGATAGCAGCACCGGGGCCATCTCCCTGAGCGTTACTTCCGGTTCCATCACCTTGCCGGCCAATGCCTTCGCCGAGACCAACGGCTTCGCCGCGATCAAGGATGGCACGCTGTACGCCGGCGAAGTGGCGGTGCTCAATAGCGCCGGCAAAATTGCCAGCGTGCGGCTGGGCACCGTGGCAGGGAATTCCACGGATGTCGCGGGCGATCCAGTCAAGCTCCCCGCGATTCCCGGCCTCACCAGCAAAGCGCTGGTGCCGTACCTCAAAGGCACGGTGGCGCGGGTTTCCACCACGCAGCGCTTCAGCGACGCGCTTGCCGCCACGCTCGGAAGCGGCTTTACATCGCTAGGCCAGAATGCCTACGGCGTGCTGCAACTGGGCTACTCCGGCGGCACGGTCGATGCGCTGCCGGTGGGCAACGTCACGGTGGATACCAACCGCCAGGACGGAGTAACGGTAAACAGCAGCGGCAATGTCGAAGTGGTCAAGAACGGCGTCATTGCCACCTTTGCCCCGAGTGTCGGCGACATGGCACAAGTAACCAGCCAGTTGGTCAAGGCGGACAAGGCCGCCGGCGTCACGCTTAACGAGGATGGCAGCCTGCAAGTCACCCTGGCCGGCGCAACCTACCCGCTACAGGCGGCCTGGACGGCGACCAATGGAAACGGCGGGACAGCCGGTTTCACGTGGACGGCGAGGGAGTTGCGGTGTTCCAGGACGCCGCTGGCACCGTGCAAAAGTTGTATCCGCGCTTCGCCGATCTCAAACAGCTTGTCCTGGCGTTCCAGGCGCAGGATGCCAAGGTCGCTGTCGCGGTCAACGCCGACGGTAGTGTCACCGCAACCTTCATGGGCAAGCAATATGTGCTCAAGCCCGACTACACACTGGCAGTTATTCCGGCGGAACATGCCGGGGATGCGTGGTGGCTGGGCGCGGACGGCAAGGTCTACATCAAGAACGGCGACGGCAAGACCGCGCAGGGCTTTGCCGTGAAATAGAAAACCTCCGATGTTGTCACTTTGTCGGCCACCCGCAAGGTGGCCGATTTTTTGCATCTGCTGAGTGTAAGGCGTGCGGTCAAACCAAAGGCATAACCGGAATGCCATAGTGTTGCGCCGCACTTGCTTGCCGTTGATCGAGCGTCACCAAAGCGGCGCGCAGGCGGCGAGCGATAGCCAGATGCAAGGCGTCCCCCGCGCGTAGCGCCAGATTCGGGGCGTCGAGCAATACCGCTGCGGCCCGAAAATCACCCGGATCGACTTCGACCCGTTTCAAAGAGTCGGAAACGAAGTGGTCGAAGGTGGCCAAGCCTGCGGCTTTTTCCTTTGCATCAATCTGGCCGGTGCGCTCCTTGATTGCGTCGACACTTGCCATTTCGCCGAGTGTCCATGCGGAAACCGAGAATTCCACGGTGCGGTGCTTTTCCAACGTTTCGAGAATGGCGCTTGCCGCCGTTTCGCGAAAAAATAGCGCCCCCAGTGCCGAGGTGTCGAGATAGATCACAGCAAATCCTTGTCGCGCATCTGCGCCACGGACAGGCTTTCCCGGCACGGCTGGGCTTCGACATAGGCGCGCAATGCGGCCAGATCAAAGGCTCGCGGCGCCTCAACAGGCTCCGGGATGAGCCTCGCAACCGGCTTGCCGCGCCGCATAATCACGACTTCCTCGCCGGCTTCGACTCCCGCCAGCAGGGCGGAAAAATGTGATTTGGCATCGGCGGTGTTGGTCGTTTTCATGGAAATATCCCCAGTTCAAGTTGGTCATCATTAGGCTGGAACTGTTCGCCTAGTTGGTCATCTTGTCGTGCCGCAAGGGCGGGCTGTGTATTGTAAACACCTTTCATTTTGGATTTTACGAACAGAAAAAATCACCATGTAACATTGACACTGCCTCTCCATATGTTCCCTGTGTTGGGGTAATCTCCCGGTTTCCCATTAGAACCGAAAATAAGGTCGATACCATGCCCACAGTCAAGAAATCCAGCCGTAAAGCCCCCGCCAAGCCGCCCGCCGCGCCGAAGATTTCGCGTCAGCGCCGCCCGGTGGATATGGACATGGCGGATTGGCAGGTTGCTCTGCGCCGCCAGTTCGGGCGGGAGCAGGATTTCATCGTGGAAAATCTGGGCGGTGAGCCGGTCTTTTCGGAATTTGCGGTGAACAATCCGGCCAGCGGCGGGCGTTATCGGGTGGCGATCCGGGGCGCGGGCTTGGGGGAAAACTATTGCGCCTGCCCGGATTTCGTCACCAACGATTTGGGTACCTGCAAGCATGTCGAATTCGTCCTGGCGCGCCTGGAGACGCAGCGGGGCGGCAAAGCCGCACTGGCGCAGGGCTTCCGGCCCGCTTTTAGCGAGATTTGGCTGAATTATGCCGGGCAGCGGGGTGTGCGTTACCGTGTCGGCAGCGATTGCCCGGCAGATTTGGCTGAAAAGGCTGCCTCATTGTTCGGGGTGAACGGCGAATTGGTGCCCGAGCGTTTCGACGAACTCGACGCCTTTCTCGTTGATGCGGAAGAATCCGGCCACGAGGTGCGCTGCTATGACGACGCCCTGGCCTTCATCGCCGAAATCCGCGACGCGGATGCCCGCACCCGGATTCTCGCCGAGGCTTATCCCCAGGGCGCGCAAAGTCCGGCTTTGAAAACCTTGCTCAAGGTCGCTCTGTATCCCTATCAGGCGGAAGGCGCGCTGTTCGCGGTGCGCGCCGGACGGGCGCTGATCGGCGACGAAATGGGGCTGGGCAAGACCGTTCAGGCGATTGCCGCCGCCGAGTTGTTGGCCCGCCATTTCGGCGCGCAACGGGTGCTGGTGGTCTGTCCGACCTCGCTCAAGCATCAATGGCAGCGTGAAATCGCCCGTTTCACCGGGCGCGAGGCGGTGGTGATCGGCGGCGCGCCCATCCTGCGCCGTCCCGCTTATGCCCAGGAAGCCTTTTGCAAAATCGTCAATTACGAACTTCTGGCGCGTGACGCCGACCTGATCCGCGCCTGGTCGCCGGACTTGGTGATCGCCGACGAGGCGCAACGCATCAAGAACTGGAATACCATCGCGGCGCGCGCGCTGAAGCGCATCGCCAGCCCCTATGCGATAGTCCTGACCGGCACGCCTTTGGAAAACCGTCTGGAAGAACTGATTTCCATCGTCCAGTTTGTTGATCAACATCGCCTCGGCCCCACCTGGAAGCTGCTCCACGAACACCAGCAACACGATGACCACGGGCGGGTGGTCGGCTATCGCGAGCTCGACCGCATCGGCGCGACGCTGGCCCCCATCCTGTTGCGCCGCCGCAAGGCGGAAGTGCTCGACCAGCTACCGGCGCGGGTGGACAACACCCTGTTCGTGCCGCTCACCCCGCAGCAGCGCGGCTACCATGATGAAAACAGCGACATCGTGGCGCGCATCGTGAAGCGCTGGCGCAAGACCGGCTTTTTGTCGGAATCCGACCAGCGCCGCCTGACCTGCGCTTTGCAAAACATGCGCATGGCGTGCAACAGCACTTATTTGATTGACCACGAAACCGACCATGGTCACAAGGTTGACGAACTCGCCACCCTGCTCGAAGAACTGTTCGAACAGCCGGACGCCAAGGCGGTGGTGTTCAGTTCCTGGCTGCGCACCCACGAGCTCATTATTCGCCGCCTCGAAGCGCGCGGCTGGGGGCATGTGCTGTTTCACGGCAGGGTGCAGGGCGACAAACGCGGCGCGCTGGTCGAGCGCTTCCATGACGACCCGGCTTGCCGGGTGTTTCTCTCCACCGATGCGGGCGGGGTGGGGCTCAATTTGCAACATGCGGCGGCCACCGTCATCAACATGGATCTGCCGTGGAATCCGGCGGTGCTGGAGCAACGCATCGGGCGGGTCTATCGGCTGGGGCAGGTGAAAAGCGTCCAGGTCGTCAATTTCGTCGCTCAGGGCAGCATCGAAGAGGGCATGTTGTCGGTATTGGCCTTCAAGAAATCGCTATTCGCCGGGGTGCTCGACGGCGGCCAAAGCGAAATCGCGATGGAAGGCGGCAAACTCTCGAAATTCATGGAAAGCGTCGAACAAGTCACGGCGGCGGCGGAAACCAGCGACCGTGCGGGGGACGAGGAGCCGCCAGCGCAAGCTCCCGCCGCGCCGGCATTCGAGGAGGCGGCGGTCCCGCCCCAGGCCACGCCCGGCGCAGACCCGTGGGGGCCGCTCCTCGATGCTGGCCTGAAGCTCGTCGAAACCCTCGCCGCCGCGCAAAGCGGCGCCACGCCTGCGTCTCTCTGGCTGGAGCACGACCCGCACAGCGGCAAACCCTACCTGAAAATCCCCGTTCCCGAACCGGAAACCGTGCAGCGCCTGGCCAGCGCATTGCAAGGGCTGCTGGCGGGATTGGCGGGTAAACGCTGAGGGGTATGGCCACTTCATCCGGATGCAGTGCAGCCTCTGAAGAGCACGAGAGGAGGGCGGAGCATCGCGACCGAGATATATTTAGATGGAGGGGCGAGGGAGCGGGCACCGCGCGACGCCGTAATGCGCCGTCACCAAATGGGTGAACGTAAAATTCCAGGCAAAGCATATTAAAACCAACATCGTATGCCTCATGGCAAGCGGTCAACTGAGGAATATAGGTTGTCAGCGCTTCCTTAACTCAGTGGCTTCCGACCCAGTTCTCTAAACGAATTCCGGGGTAGGCGGCGAAATCGGCTTCGTTGTTGGTTACCAAGATGGTGTCCAGGGCGATGGCGTGGGCGGCGATCAGCTTGTCCAGCGCGTCGCGGCGGCGCTGGGCGGCTGCCAGGCGAACAGCGCCGTAGGCTCTGGCCGCCGGAACGTCGAAAGGCAGGGCGGGGATGTCTTCCAACAGCGCTTCCAGCGCGGCGCGGTTGTGCGCCTGGTTGTCGCCCGAGGCGATTACTCCATATTCGAGTTCCGCAAGGGTGATGGACGAAATTGCGACTTCTCCGGCAAAACAGTCGGCAAAGCGCCGCGCGACTTCCGGTGGGTGATGTTTCATGAGGTAAATACAGATGTTTGTGTCGAGCAGATAGCGAGGCATCATAGCGCCTCCCTCTCTACCTGGTCGCCTTGGTCGCGGCCGTCGGCCATGAAATCCGGTGAGAAAGCGGCGAATTTCGCCAGCACGTTCCGCAAACGGCGGTTTGCGGGGCGGATGCGGATTTCGTCGCCAATGCGTTCGATTTCCAGTTCAATGTCGTTCCGCTCGTAGGCCAACTCGGCGGGAATTCGCACCGCCTGGGAATGGCCGTTGCGGAAAATACGGGTGGTGGTCATGATGCGCTCCAGGGGGCGGATAGACCCATCCTAAACCCGAATTCGGGCTATGTAAATACATGGATGTACCATGAGCGGGGCCGCTTATTGGTTTTCCCGCACCCGGAACCACGCCGCATACAGCGCCGGCACAAACAATATGGTCAACGCCGTGGCGACCAGCAGGCCGCCCATGATGGCGTAGGCCATCGGTCCCCACAGGATGCTGCGGGTCAGCGGGATCATTGCCAGCATCGCGGCGGCGGCGGTGAGCAGGATGGGGCGAAAACGGCGTACCGTGGATTCGCGGATCGCCATCCAGTCGGGCATTCCGGCGGCGATGTCCTGGCGGATCTGGTCGATCAGGATCACCGTGTTGCGCATGATCATTCCCCCCAGCGCAATCGTCCCGAGCATCGCCACGAAACCGAATGGCTGGTGAAAAGCCAGCAGCGCGATGGCGACGCCGATGATCCCCAGTGGTGCAGTCGCGACCACCATGAAAGTGCGCGACAGCGATTTCAGTTGAATCATCAACAATCCCAATACTACCCCCAGCATCATCGGCATTCCGGCGTTGATGGAGTCCTCGGCATTGGCGTTCTCGCCCAACGCCCCGCCGATTTCGATGCGATAGCCGGGCGGCAGCTTGGCGCGGATAGCGTCGAGTTGCTTGTCGAGCTGCATGGACACGTCGGGCGCCTGCACGCCGTCGATGATGTCGGCGCGCACGGTGAGGAACAGGTCGCGCCCGCGATGCCAGAGGATCGGTTCCTCCAGGGCTTCGTCGACGTGCGCCACCTGGTTGAGCGGGACGCTGCGCCCGCCGGCGCTGGGCACGTTGACGGCGGCGACCTGGTCGAGGCGGCTGCGCTCGGCCTCCGGGGAGCGCAGG
>JGI24122J20155_1000024_pt1 | contig 93838 bp, 101 predicted proteins | sample SubbioCR12Aug_1A_FD_20155 | JGI IMG/M metagenome (IMG submission 20155) | reverse complement strand
ATCTAAGAGGTCTATTTAAAAAAGAGGATAAGATGATTGTTATTCTTGATATTGACAAAATCTTAGACAAGGAAGAGATGCAACGTCTTTCTCGTCATTCGCAAGAGGCAGCAACAAGTGTACTCCCAGCGTCAGCTTGATAGAGCGAGAAAATTAGCTTATGAGCATAGTGGAATCTCTTTAGCCGCAAACAAGGATGTTATGATCTCTAACCGCTTAGATAAGTTGAAGCGGCTTTTGGGAAATGAAAATATCGATGAAGTTTTGGCTTTACATGAAAGTGGCAAAAATATCGATATTTTTATAAGTGCTTTTACAACTAACAAAACTAATTTTTTTCGTGAATCATTTCATTTTGAAGATTTAAAAGATCGTGTTGTAAAAAAAGCCATAGAGTCTTCTGCCGGATTAAAAATATATTGTTCTGCAGCTTCTACAGGTGAAGAGCCTTATTCTATTTTAATGACGATAGAAGAGGCTAAAGAACAGCATGCAAATCCATTATTTAACTATTCTGTTATTGCCACCGACATAGATAAAGAAGTTTTAAGACATGCGCAAGAAGGCATTTATGAGTTTAATAAAAATGCAAACGATTTTCCATTATGGATAAAGCCTTCTCAATATTTTAAAAGAAGAGAACATCCAAACAAACATGGAGAGCATCTTATAAAAATCAAAGATATCTTATCTAGAAAGATAAAATTTGATCAGATGAATTTAATGTCGCCTAAGTATCCGTTTAATACCAATGAGTTTGATGTGGTTTTTTGTAGAAATGTTTTGATTTACTTTAATCAAGATGACCAAAACGCTATATTGAAAAAACTTTTTGGCACTCTAAAAGTAGGCGGTACTTTATATCTAGGTCATTCAGAAAGTCCACTCGGGCTTAGTCCATATGTTGAGAGATGTGGGCAAAATATATTTATAAAAACGAAAGAATTTTAATGAAAATTATTAAAGGAACTATAGATTCCAAAATATTAAAGCTATCACGTCCAGATGCTATAAAATATATACAAAATAAAGAAACACTAGGCATTATAGGCGGAGAGTTTGCTATTACTTATGATGATGACAACTTGCCGATAAGCACGCTTTTGGGCTCTTGTGTTGCAGTCATGCTTTATGATGAGGATAAGCGTGTAAAAGGAATGAACCATTTTCTTTTACCCTCTTCATGTGCACGCGGAGAATCTTGCCGATTTGGTTTGTATGCAATGGAAACCATGCTTAATGAGATGTATAAACTCGGTTGCCGTAAAGAGAATATCAGTGCAAAAATTGCAGGCGGTGCTACGATATTAAAAAATTTTTCGGACAATATCGGTGAAAGAAATGTTATGTTTGCACGAAATTTTTGTAGTGCAGAGGGAATACATGTGGTTGCACAAAGTGTACTTGGAAATAACGGTCGAGTCGTAATGCTAGATAGTGAGTTTAATACAATGACTAGATTTGTTGCCAATAGAATAATGGATGAACGTATTGCACTTGCGGATAATTCACTTGCAACGATTGTAAATCAAACAAATGTCGATTCTTCGCAAGACATAACTCTATTTTAGGATTCCTATGTATAAAGTAATAGTAATAGATGATTCGCCTTTAATGCAAAATATGCTTTCAGATATGATCTCTCAGCTAGATGATTTTGAAGTAGTCGCTACCGCTTCCGATGCTTTTGAAGCACGTGAGTTAATCAAAAAATACGATCCAGATCTAGTTACTATAGATATAAATATGCCTAAAATGGACGGGGTTACTTTTTTACGTAATTTAATGCGTCTGCATCCTATGCCTGCCGTTGTTATTTCTACGGATATTTCACGAAACCATGAAGTATTTGATGATGGAGCAGTAGGATTTATAGCCAAAAAAAAGATTGGCGAAAGTGAGAGTTCTTTTTTTGCCAGACTTGAAGACACCCTCTTAAGATTAGTATTTTTAATTGATAGATATAAAAGTAAATCTCAAGCAAAAAAAGCAACTGCCGTAATTGAGATCGAAACAATTAAAAATCATCCGGATATGCTCTTACCTTTAAAACCTGCATTTATCCCTACCTCAAAAGTTATAGCGATAGGTGCTTCAACAGGCGGGGTTGAGACATTAATAGAAATATTTTCTCATTTAACTCCGCCGCTTCCTCCAATACTTATAACACTACATATACCGTTTGGATTTTCTGGAAGTTTTGCCCAAAGACTAGATAGACTCTGCCAGCTAAATGTTTATGAAGCAAAAGACGGGCAAGCCGTTGAAAATTCATCAGTTTATATTGCACCGGGCAATCGTCATTTGACATTAGAAAACCGACAGACAAAACAGTACATAAAACTGCTTGACGGTCCAAAAATCAGCAGACATAAACCAAGCGTCGATATATTATTTAGAAGTGTACGTAATGCTGTAGGTTCGAATGCAATGGGAATAATTCTTACGGGAATGGGTGATGACGGCTCAATCGGAATGAAAGAGATGCATGATGCAGGAGCTTTTACAATTGCTCAAAGTTCTAAAAGATGCGTAGTGTTTGGCATGCCAAATAAAGCTATTGAGTCCAATGCCGTTACAAAGATAATTGATTTAGAAAATATCGCCGGTAATATTCAATCTTTTTGATAAATAATAGGAAAAAAAGGGGAAACCATACAACCTAAATGTTGCAAGTATGTTGCATTTTTGGTAGTTTAGGGGTACACTGATTGCTTGATAATTTTAATATTTTTTAAAAGGATAATAAAATGATTCAACAAATATTTGGAGCTATTCATCATATAATGGATGATTTTGAAATATTGTGTGAAATATGGGCTGATAAAATATTTTAAAAGCAAGTATGTGAGATAATGTTTCATATTTATTTTTAAAAGGATAAAAAATGGATTATGTAAGTTCTATGATTTTAGAAGTCATATATGATAGGTTTAAAGAAGATCTCGTTTATGTAGAAAATATAAAAAATGAACTTAAAAAAAATAATAATAAATTCGACGGATTATTGTATTTATCCAAGCTTGACAGTGAATCTAAAGAGTTGTTCGCTAAAAAAATAGGAGTGCGGCTCGAAGAAATTGAATGTACTCTAAATGTTTTAAGAGAACTTTAATCAGCTCTTACTTTTAATAGAGTATATATTCAATTTCTAACGTTCCATCCTCCTACACTATGCTCTCAAGAATTATTTGATAGCTATGCTTTTTGCTTTTTTAGATTCAGTTTTTTCAAGCGTAAGATAGAGTCTTCCGTTTTCATACTTAGCCTCTATTTTATCTTTGTTAATGTTATCCGAGAGCATAAAACTTCTAGAGAACATCCCAAAATTTGATTCGCAAAGATAATAATTATCCTCTTTTATCTCATTTTTGTACTTTCTCGTTGCGTTGATAGTTAGATAATTATCCTCAACTTTTATCTCAATATCCTCTTTTTTGACACCGGGAAGATCCACTTCTATACTAAAAGTGCTGTCTGAATGTTTTGCCAAATTCGCAAAAGGGAGATGACTCGCTAAATTGTCAAATGTCTCTTTGACAACTTCCAACGCCTTTTCACCTGTTTCTTCTACTTTATCAACTAACTTTTTTGATGTTTTTACGATATCCATGGTAACCTCACTTACTTAATTTCTATCTTTTTGACACTATTTACACTAACTTGAAGCTTAGGGATAATAACCTCTAAAACACCATCCTCAGTTGCCGCTCTAATATTTTCTACATCAACTTTCTCGGGCAGTGTAAAACTTCTTTGAAACTTTCCATAGCTACTCTCTACTTTGTAGTAATCCTGCTCTTTAATCTCACTTTTTGTTTCTCTTTTGCCTGAGATTGTAAGCATATTGTTTTCAACACTTACACTAATATCCTCTTTTTTAACACCCGGAAGATCAACATCGATATGATAAGCATCACTCCCTTCTCTCGTATTTACGGCAGGTTTAAAATCAACCATCACATCACCTGCATTTGAGTGTTCAAATGAATTTAAAAAATCATTGAAAAAATCAAGACCCGTTTTTTTTCTATAAGACTCAACCGGATTTAAATATCTTGAAACTAACATTGTAGACTCCTCATATTTTTATTTGCTCAAACTTACATTTGAGCTGACAAAACTATACAAAAATTCAAAAAATAGTTTTGCTACTTATGTAGCATTTTGTCTGTTTTTTCTAAAAGCTTTTGAATATTTATGACTATAATATTTTTTCTTTGCGTTTGAATGATTTTTTCAGATTTCAACTGTTTTAAAATCCTCTCTATGACATGCCTTACAGTTCCTAGAAGCTTTGCTATTTCGCTGTTTGAGAGATTTTGCAGCAATTTATATTTAAATTTATTGTTTGGATTTATATTTTCAACAAGCAAATGCACAAATCTATCTTTAACATCATAAAGAGAAATTTCACTTGCCAAATCTTCGGTATATCTTATTTTTGAGGCTAAATATGGAAAAAATATCTTACTAAATGTAGGATTGTTTCCAATCCAGTATCTCACAGTTTGTATAGGAAACTGTAAAACTCTACAATCTTCTAAAACCTCATATATAACCTCATGAGGCTGCTCATCCAACAATGATACGACATCAAACATATCGCCTCTTTGATATATAAAAAATGTCTGTTCTTTAGAATTTTCAAAATTTATCTGATATGTTTTTACTTTTCCATCTAAGAGGATATAAAAAAATTTCAGTAAATCATAGGAAGTAAAAGGAGATGATCCCTTTTGATGCTCTATGATTTTTGAATATTTATAAAATTCCTGTTCAAACTCCTTGTCAATACTCTCAAGCAGTTCAATATCAAACGGTTTTATTTTCATTTACAGTACCTTGTTTAATGCCAGATTCCTTCTAGTTTATAGCCGCAATATGGACATATACCGTTTTTATCAAGCTCATTTGTCACATACTGCCCAATATTTCCGCTTCTATCAATTACTCTTTTTTTACAATTCGGACAATATGTAGATTCATAATCTTCATTGTCGACATTACCTATATAAACATATTTCAGCCCCTCTTCCTGTCCTATTTTATATGCTCTAAGAAGCGTTGACTCGGGAGTGCGCGGAACATCAAGCATCTTATATGTCGGATGAAAGGCTGAAAGATGCCAAGGCATAGATTTATCCACCTCAGCTATAAATTTTGCTATAGCTCTAATCTCCTCATCCGAATCATTTTTACCGGGGATAAGAAGAGTCGTTATCTCTATCCAGATTCCCTTTTCATGGGCATATTTTACAGCTTCAAGCACCGGTTTTAGTCTTGCACCGCAAATCTCTTTGTAAAACTCGTCCGAAAAACTTTTTATATCTATATTCATCCCCTCCACATAAGGAGCAAGCAGATCTATCGCTTTTCTTGTCTCATAACCGCTTGTGACGTAGATGTTTTTCAACCCTTTTTCATGTGCAAGTTTTGCCGTGTCATAGGTATACTCAAAAAAAACTATAGGCTCATTGTAAGTGTAGGCGATTGAATCGCATCCGTTCTCAATGGCAAGTTCAACGATTTTCTCAGGCAAAAGTTCATGACCTGCTATCTTATGGGAATGTTCTTTTGGATATTGCGATATATCGAAGTTTTGACAAAATTTGCAAGAGAAGTTACATCCAACCGTTCCCACAGAAAAAGCTTTTGTTTTTGGCAGAAAATGAAACATAGGTTTCTTCTCTACAGGGTCTATATTGACAGCAGCGGCAAGTCCGTATACAAGCAATTTCAACTCACCGCCCTCTACTTTTCTAACACCGCATATACCGTACTCGCCCTCATCAAGCTTGCAAACATGTGCGCAAGCCTCACAAAGGATCTTACCACTCTGTAGTTTTTTACTTAACCATGCTGTATGTGACATTGCAATCTCCTTTAATAGATTATCAATAAATCAACGGAACAAAAGAAAATCCGTAGTGTTCTACTCCATCAAGTTCGCCATTTTTGTTTTTTATCATCTCATAGATTGAATTTTCTACAGGAATAACGATTTTTCCGCCGACATTTAACTGTTTTGCCAATTCATGCGGAAATTCAGCCGCTGCAGCTGAGGCTAAAATACGATCAAATTTCTCACCCTTAATGCCCAGTTCATCTTGGGCTTGAATAATCTTTGCATTTTTAAAGCCGTATTTTTTAAGATTTGAGCTTCCAAACTTTACAAGTTCATCTACTCTCTCGACTCCTATTACAGAGCCTCTATCTCCGACAATATGAGCTAATAGTGCAGTTGTCCATCCTGAGCCGCTTCCGATATCTAAAATCTTTTGTCCCTCTTTTGGCGAGAGCATCTCCATCATCATAGCAACAGTTCTAGGCTGTGAAATCGTCTGAGAGTATCCAATACCAAGAGGATGATCTTCATAAACATTTAAGGCATTTGAATCTGCTACAAAATCCGCTCTATCTACACTTCTAAATGCCTCAATAATATTATCTGAGCGAAGTGCGCCGATATATACAAGGTAATCGACCATTTGACTGTTTGAACTCATTGTTGCTCGCTTGTAAGACATGCTTCAAGTTCTTTAAACTCTAAGTTGTAGGTTTCGGCGACTGCACGGTTTGTCACGGCTCCGTTAAAAATATTGACTCCAAGAGCTAAGGACGCATCGTTTTTAACAGCGTTTAGAACTCCCTCATTTGCCAGTTTTCTAACATAGAAAATTGTAGCATTTGAGAGAGCTACGCTTGAAGTTTTCGGATAAGCTCCGGGCATATTTGCCACACAGTAGTGAAGCACACCCTCTTCTAAAAAGACAGGATTTGTATGTGTAGTCGGTTTTGAACTCTCTGCCGTTCCGCCTTGATCTATCGCAATATCAACGAAAACCGCACCCTCTTTCATCTCTTTTAACATGTTACGAGTTATAAGTTTCGGTGCAGACGCTCCTCCATGAATAAGTACGGTGCTTATAACGATATCAGCACTTTTTAGCATTTCTCCAAGTTTTTCATGTGAATAGAGAAGCGTTTTGACATTTGGAATCTCTTTTTGCAACTGCTCTAATTTTGGCATAGTGCGGTTTATGACGGTTACATCCGCTCCCATACCGATTGCTATTTTTGCCGCATTTGCTCCTGCATTTCCTGCACCGATAACTAAAACATTTGCCCCTGCGACTCCGCCTGCTCCGCTTATCAAAATACCCTCACCGCCTTGATAGCGGCTAAGATGATATGCTGCGACTATCGGTGACATTTTACCGGCTACCTCGCTCATGGGTTTTAAAAGAGGAAGTTCATTCTCCACTGATACCGTTTCATACGCGATGGCACAGACTTTTTTCTCTATCAAAACAGAAGTCAGCTCGCACATGGCCGCCAGATGCAGATAGCAAAAAAGAGTGTGATTCTCCTTTAAAAACCCATACTCAGACGGCTGCGGCTCTTTAACTTTTACAATCAGCCAGGCCTCATCATAAAGCTCTTTTGCACTTTGTGCGATTGTTGCGCCGGCTTTTATATACTCCGCATCGCTAAAACCGCTGCCAACTCCTGCAGAGCTTTGAACAACTACTTTATGAGCCTCTTTTACAAGACATGTGACATTTGAGGGCGTAATACCGACACGAAACTCACTGCTTTTCACCTCTTTTGGAACTCCGATAATCATCTTTTACTCCTTAAAAGTTATAAAACCAATCTTTTGATTTTCTTGAAAAAGGGTTTTGGGCGTAAAATTCCTCTTCATCCAAAGAAAATCTAAAGTTCTGCATGTAGGCGTTTATAAGTTTATACGCTTCATTTATCTCTTTAAACTTTATAGCATCTCCATCAGGCATATCGGGATGATAGATTTTTGACAATTTTAGATACTTCTCTTTTAGCTCGGTTTGTGTTATGCGGGTTACAATATCTAAAATCTCAAGAGCTTTTTCAAATTTTTCGTAATTCATAAACCGCTCATCCCTAACTCTCTATTTAAACTATCGCTAAAAATAGAGTTCACTCCCATATTAAAAAGCTCTTTTGCGCGATTAGCATCATTAACCGTATAAACACCCACAAAATAGCCCTCTTCTCTTAGCTTTTTTACTGTTTTTTCATCCACTGACTCATCATTTACATGATAAGCATCTGCTCTTAGTTCTCTTAAATACTCAATAAGATTTTGCGGATGTTTATCTTCAACCAAAACTGCAGTAGGCACATTCGGCAATTTTTCTTTAAACATTCGCAGATACTCATGTCTAAAAGATGAAAGTAAAATTCTCTCATCCACATCAGCAGAGACTATCTCTTTTACAACGCTCTCGACGACTCTCTCATCACTAAAAGTGCCATTCATATCTTTAATCTCAACATTCATAAACAAACCTTTCTCTCTTATAAACTCCAATGCCAAGCCAAGAGTAAGCAGCGGTTCTTTATGATTTTTATCTTTATAAAACCAGCTTCCATAATCAAGCATGCGAAGCTCATCAAGCGTAAAATCAGAGACTTTGTATGGACTACGCTCTTTAAAAAGATCCATTTCACTCACATTCGTAGTTCTCTCAAGCGTATCGTCATGCATAACTACAGCTGCCCCATCACGGCTTAGCTGTACATCTATCTCGATAAAATCACACTTGCCGACACTCTTTTTTAAAGCCGTGAGGGTATTTTCAGGTGCAATAGACCTTGCACCTCTATGAGCGGCAATAAGACCGATACGGTTTAAAAGCTCTAAAAATTTCATGCAATATTCTATCACTTATTTTATCTAATCTCTGCTTTTGTGGTAAAATCTATACCAAAATATGAAAAGGTATTTATGCAAACCCAAAAAAAAACTATCTACTCGTGGGCGCTTTACGATTGGGCAAACTCAGCGTATTCGACTACCGTTATAGCCGGATTTTTCCCTCTTTTTTTTAAAGCATATTACAGCGCAGAAGCAGATGCAACCATCAGCACCGCACATCTTGGTTTTGCAAACTCGATATCAAGTTTTATCATAGTGCTTATCGCTCCGCTTCTGGGTGCTATAGCCGATGCAAATTCACTCAAAAAAAGATTTCTCTTTCTCTTCTCATATCTTGGCATATTAATGAGTGCGGCAATGTCGTTTGTCGGACATGGCGAGTGGCAGATTGCGATTTTTATATATGTGCTGGGCAATATAGGTTTTATGGGCTCAAACACTTTTTATGACGCACTTTTACAATCCGTTTCAACTAAAAAAAATGTAGACTTTATCTCAGGTCTCGGTTATGCTCTTGGCTATTTGGGAGGCGGCATTCTTTTTAGCATAAATGTCTGGATGCTGCAAGACTTTGCATTTTTTGGATTAAATAGCGAAGCGGAGGCAATAAAAGTTTCATTTGTGAGTGTAGCCATATGGTGGGCGCTCTTCTCTTTGCCGCTGCTTTTATTTGTAAAAGAGGAGCAAAAAAGTGAGAAAAAAAGTGCCTTTGCGCTAAGAGACGGATATGTCAGATTAAAAAACACTTTTCTAAAGGTTAGAGAGCTTAAACATTTGACTCTCTTTTTAGCAGCTTACTGGCTCTATATTGACGGTGTAGATACGATTATACAGATGGCTGTAGACTATGGGATGGCACTTGGATTTGATCCTAAAAATCTTATCCTTGCACTGCTTATCGTTCAGTTTGTCGGATTTCCCGCGACACTGATTTTAACAAGACTCGCACAATCTTGGAACACGAAAAAGATGATTTATATATGCATATCGGTCTATCTGCTTATAGTTATCTGGGCAACGACGATGAGGGAAGTTTCTGAATTTTATATACTCGCTCTCATGATTGCCATCGTTCAAGGAACCATTCAAGCCCTTAGCCGCTCATACTATTCAAAGATGATTCCCAAAGAGTGTTCGGCAGAGTTTTTCGGATTTTATAATTTTATAGGCAAGTTTGCGGCTATTTTAGGACCTCTGCTTGTGGCAGTCGTGGCACTTTTTACTCAAAACTCACGCCTCGCTATTGCTTCAATATCACTGCTGTTTCTCTTAGGAGCGATTTTACTCTACTTTGTTGATGAGACTAAGGGCGAAAAAGAGCTTAGCGACGCACTGAGTGATTTAGTTTGAGTTCACTCTCTATAGCATCTTTTACTTTCTGGGTAAGTTGATTAAAATCAAGCCCATCAGGTCTGAGAGGTTTTAAAAATGTGACTCTTATCTTTTTCGGTCGAGGAAAAAGCCTGCCTGCTCTGAGTGCATTAAAACTGCCGTCAATCACAACCGGAACTATGGGAATATTGAAAGTTTTAGAGAGCATCGCAAAAAAAGGTCTAAACTCTAGAAGTTCTCCATTTCTTGTTCTTGCACCCTCCGGAAAAATCACAAGATTGTTTCCTTCCCTCAAGGGCAATGCGCAATGCTGCATTGTGTGCTTTAGATTTTCATTGGCATCTATCAAAATAGTCTGTCCATGCTTTGACAAAGGGCTTAGCAAGGGAGTACCGAATACTTGTTTATACGCTAAAAAGAAGCTTTTTTTTAAAATTTTGTACGGCAGTATGGATTCTATCAAAAAGCCGTCAAGCATACTTTGATGCGACGGTGCGATTATGCATGGATAGGTCGGAATATTTTCCTCTCCCACCACTTCAAGGCGAAAATATAGTTTAAAGAACGGGTAGAGAACGGTTTTGTATATAGTCATTATAAAGGGGGAGTAGACAAGCTTTTCATCTATCTCTTTTGATAAAATATCTTCCCATGCAAGCATAGACGGACGGATATACAGAGTGTGTGCTTTAACATAGAGATAAAGATCTTGCATCTTCATTATATTTGAAAAAATTGCCTCATCGATTTTAACTCCGAAACTCTCTTGTATAAACACAAAAAGCTCCACATAGTTAAGTGAATCAAGCCCAAGGTCAAGTTCCAAATGTGAAGATGGAAGAATTTCACATTTCGTTAAAGTTGCGACATACGATTTTAAAATAGCATAAACATCATCATCAGGTTCTGCCATCTCATCAATCTTATCGGTTAATATTTTATAGCCTCTTATCTTCTCGTCCTCATCTGATTCCATATTGTATAGCTCTATGGCATACCACTTTATCTCTTCTTCGATGTTTATTATTTTTGCTTCTCTTAGGGCATCAAAATCCGGGTAAACCAGTGCAAAAGGGTATCCGTCATGATATATAACTTCAATCTCTTTGATAAATTTGGTATATGAGCGTACCTTCTCTTCTATTTTGTGCAGATTCATTTCATCACTTGGCTTTAGTTTAATTATCTATAATATCAGAGATGCAAAGAAAATGTCAAGCCCTCTTTAAGAGCCAAAAAGCTAAAATACGCCAAAAAACAAGGCTATTTTTTGTTAAATCTTCCCAATTTGTTAGCATTTTTGCGTATTCTTTTAGCACCGATTATGTTTTGGATTATCTTAAATCCAAACTACTTTACGGATGCAGGTTATCACATCACATGGAGCTACTACACCGCTTCACTCATTTTTGTATTGGCAAGCGTAACAGACTTTTTTGACGGCTACATTGCAAGAGAGTGGAATCAAATGACGATACTGGGAGCTATCATAGATCCGCTTGCGGATAAAATGCTTACTATTGCCGCATTTTTGGGGCTTATGATGGTAGGAGAGGCAAATGCATGGGCTATTTATATCATCATAATTCGTGAACTCTTTATCACCGGAATCCGCACTGTAGCGATAAGCGAGGGGCTTGACATAAAAGCTTCGATGGCAGGAAAGATAAAAACTGTACTTCAGATGATTGCCATAGGATTTCTGCTTATGCACTGGCCGCTTGGCAGTGAGCTTTTATGGCTTGCCGTAGCACTTACACTCTACTCAGGTTTTGAATATCTCTGGGGTTTTAGAGACGCAATTTTAAAAGGTAGCAAATAGATGAGTTTTTTAGTTTCACTTTTAGTCCTATCGGCGCTTATATTTTTCCATGAGTTAGGTCACTACTTTGCAGCACGTGCAATGGGCGTTTACATAGAGGTATTTAGCATAGGTTTCGGGCAGAAAATAGTCTCGTTTAGAAAATGGGGAACTGAGTGGAGAATCGCACTCATCCCACTTGGCGGATATGTAAAAATGAAAGGACAAGATGACGCTGATCCGACAAAAAAGAGTTATGATAAAGACAGCTACAATGTAAAAACACCTGCACAGAAGATTTTTATCCTGCTTGCAGGTCCGCTTGCAAACTTTGTTTTGGCATTTTTTCTCTATCTTTTTATCGCTTTTGGCGGACCAAATATCCTCTCTCCGGTTATCGGTCAAGTCGTAAAAGATTCGCCTGCTTTTGTCGCAGGGTTGGAGACAAACGACACTATTCGTTCCATAAACTCTATTGAGATATCTACTTGGGAAGAGATGGCAAAGATCATAGAGAGTTCAGAGGGAGCACTTGATATTGAGATAGTTAGAAATGGCTACATGCAACAAATATCGCTTATGCCAAAAACCACGCAAACAACAAATATGTTTAATGAAGTGATTGAGAAGAAGATGATAGGAATCGGTAGTGCAGGAGTAACACACAAACTTGAACTTGGCGCAGAAGAGACTCTATCCTATGCCATTGATCAAACCGTTCATGCTTCCACGCTTATCTTTACGGGGCTTAAAAAACTTATAGTAGGAGAAGTTCCAGCAAAAGAGCTGGGCGGTGTTATCTCCATAGTTAAACTCACCTCCGATGCGAGCGAAGCCGGATGGATGAGCGTGCTATTTTTTGCGGCACTTATCTCCGTAAACCTCGGTGTTTTAAACCTGCTTCCAATCCCTGCGCTTGACGGTGGGCATATCATGTTCAATCTTTATGAGCTTATATTCAAAAGAGAGGTAAATGAGCGAATCATGATAAACTTAACGATAGCAGGATGGGTGATACTATTTTCGCTTATGGGACTTGGAATTTACAACGATATAAATAGATTGATAGGATAGGCAATGACACAAGAAGAGTACAAAATTTATATAGACAACGTCATAAGAAGAGTCGAGTTTGCCAGAGTTAGGTTTGATGAGAAACATATAGTTAAAATCGTAGCTATAAGCAAATACTCAACTGCAAATGAGATAGAAAAACTCTACCGTATAGGTCAAAGAGCTTTTGGCGAAAACAAGGTGCAGGATTTAAGAGCAAAAAGCAGTGAGCTTGAAGATTTGCCTCTTGAATGGCACTTTGTAGGTAATCTGCAAAAAAATAAAATCAATAACCTGCTCGATATCAACCCTGCCCTTTTTCATGCGCTTGACTCTTTGGAGTTGGCACATGAACTGCAAAAAAAGCTTCAAGCCAGAGACATGACGCTCGATGCACTTCTGCAGATAAACTCCGCAAAAGAGGAGTCTAAGCACGGCGTAATGCTAGAAGATGCCGTTGAAACTTATAGGCAAATTCAAAAAGAGTGCCCAAATATCCACCTAAAAGGCGTCATGAGCATCGGTGCACACACGGATGACAAAGCCATAATTAAAAAAAGTTTTGAGACTACTTACAACATCTACAAACAGCTAGATGGTGCGAATATCTGTTCTATGGGAATGAGCGGCGACTTTGAACTGGCAATCGAGTGTGGATCAAATATGGTTCGCCTTGGCTCAATTATGTTTAATAAATAGAGACTTCTCGTAAACTCTCTCTTGGAAACGAGGTTTTAACCTCGTCTGCTTCATCAACAAAGATAAATCTTTGCTTCCTTTTTTGGTTTTAACTACCTCATTACGAGCGCAGCGAAGCAATCAGAAAATTGGTGTCAGCCACCTTTTATGCGACACTTGTATTCTTTCATGAATGATAATGTTTGATTTGAGAAATAAATTAACCGCATGGTAAGTTATTCTTGATGACCATACTTAGAAAATTTTACATCTACATAACTTTGTCCTTCAACTTCTTTAAGAACAACACCAATATCTTTATAATAATCTATCAAACAAATTTTTAAATTTTCAAGCTCTTTTGTTCCATTCCATTTATCAGGATAATTTTGCATTAAATTATTAAAAATTCTTTCCATTGTATACAAAGTTTCTTCCATTATAGTACCTTTGATACTAGAATTCATTTCCTCTAAATATTTATCTAAAGTATAATTAATTCCTATAATATTGCCTAGAAGATATGAAGCTTGATTAAATAAATAATAAGCATGAGTTTTGAATGAATCCAAAAAATCTAATAAAGGAATAAGTCCATTCTGGTAAGACCATTTTTTGTCAAAGATATTTTTGTCAAAATCATTTAATGCATGAAAAAAAGTATCATGACAATGGTTTATACTTAATTGTGTCAATAAGCTAGAAGCTTTATAATTTGCATAAAATTCATTCCAAGAATTTTTTACTAAAGGGTAAAAAACTTTATCTTCATAGTTAGTATATTCATCAATAAAAAATTCTTTGATATATGTATTCTTCTTATTTCTATCATCTATATGAGCTAATTCATGTGCTATGATATTGAATGTTGATTTATTTGTATCTTCATTGGAATACATGTATAAAAAAGTTTCACTTAAAACTACAATGTCTTTTCCATTAAAATCAATTGATTTTGCAATTCCTACTCCTAAACCATTGTCAGTATAAGTTAAAAGACTTTCATCAATTCCTTCCTCTTTTAATAATTCTAATTCCTTTTTATAATTTTCAGTTAAAATAACCCTATCCAAAGTATTTACTTCAAGTTCTAATATATTTTTAATATTTACAATTATTTCTTTTAAATTTTGCTCAGTAACATTTTTTAATTCTTTATCAAGATTTTCAATTTTTAAAATTACTTTAAAATCATTACACATAAATATTTCCTTTTTATTTATAGTTTAACGGATGCGTAGCGTCCAAGATAACTATTTATTCAAACACATTATATAGATATTAACTTGAAAAAATAAAAATAACTTACATCTTAAATGTGTATTAATTATTATAATTTACGAAATGAGTGTCCGAAATACGAAATCGAAAAGGGTGTCAACCACCTTTTTATGTCATGTTTAATAAATAACAACTCCAAACTCTATTAAAAAGAGATGGGAGAGTTTAATAAAACTTTTCTAGCGTTTATATCTTGGATCGGTCTGTTGTTTTCATGATGCATAACTTCTAAAAACTCTTTTGTTTGAGCTTCCGATATAGTTGAATAATGTTTAAGAACAAACCATCTTACACCCTCGCTGCAAGGCGGAGTGGTAAGAGAACCGGTAAATCTATAGTATGATCTGTTTTTTGGTAAAAACGAATTTAAAACATCGGTAGACGAACAGTAGCACTCTTTCTCATCCGCATTACGCGGCATTCTATCCCAAATATCTTTTATGGTTTGATTCTCTTTTCCATTTTCAAACATAAGCGCTACTACGGCTATTTCACCTTTTTTTGAGACATGTACAAAATGCGCCTCAAGCGGAAAATTTTTTCCCTCTATCTGATTTTCGCTAGGCGTATGAAAATGGAGCTGTTTCAAATAAAACTCTATTCCATCAACCTTTATGCTGCTTCCCTCTTTTACATTTACTTGTATGGTATGACCGTTATTTACAATATCAGATGTTCTTGACTTGTAATTAAAGTCTATATCTTCAAGCTTATTTGTAGTAATCGTAACACCTTTTGATATATTAATCGGGGATTGATTTTTGCCGTCTTTGCATGTGCTGTATTGTGGTGCCAAATAACCCCAATTTTGAGCACCATCATGACCTGTATAACCCCAATGGGTTCCATGTGAAGCCCCAAAAAGCGAACCGCATAGCAAAACAGCACAAAATACGCTTTTAATAATTTTATCAAATTTCATAACAATTCCTATTTCTATTAATAAAGACAATAATACCACCAAATATAATTTTTTTTAGTATACTTTTAAAAAATCAGGTATCAAGTTGACAAAAAGTTACGAAAGTATAATCATTGGAGCAGGCGCTGCCGGAATTATGGCAGCCATAACCGCTGCAAAAGAGGGAAAAAAAGTTCTGCTTTTGGAAAAACTTCCGCAAATCGCCGCAAAGCTAAAAGCTACCGGCGGAGGACGATGCAATCTCACAAATACACTATCAAATGAAGATTTTATGGCAAAATTCGGACGTAACGGAAGATTTATGCAAGACGCTCTTAGAGCATTTGACTCCAAAGCTTTGGTAGAATTTTTTAAAAGCATTGGGGTTGAGACTCACGCACCCGACGGTTTTAGAGTATTTCCCACTTCACACAGCTCACAGACCATTATATCCGCACTTCTTGATGAGATGCGAAGATTGGATGTAGACATTTTAACATCCAAAAAAGTAGAAAACCTCTTACATGTAGAAAATCAAATAGTCACTGTAGAAACTGAGGGTGAGATATTTTATGCCAAAAATGTTATTTTAGCAACCGGAGGACTTGGTTATCCGACTCTTGGAGCAGACGGTGATGGTCATAAAATTGCAAAAGAGCTAGGTCATCATGTAACAGATCTGCATCCTGCCATGATGCCGCTTCAAACAAAAGAGAAGTGGGTAGCTTCGTGTTGTGCAGATACAATCGCAAAAGTTGAACTTCGCATTGACATGAAAAAACAGAGTAAAATCAGAGCAAATGGAGATCTCATCTTTACAAAAAACGGCATTAGAGGTCCTGTCGTGCTAGATGCCGCCAGAGAGATAACCCCGCTGCTCGATAAATACGGCGAAGTTCCCATTCTTCTAAACCTTACAAAGGGCATGAATGAGGAGCAAATCACAAAACATTTAAAAGATGAATTTGCAAAAAATCCAAATCTAAACATGCTAGAACTTGTAGGCACTCTGCTCCCAGAGAGTCTATCAAATGAGTTGTGCATTCTCTGTGAAGTTGATCCTAAAACAACCTATAAAAAAGTATCAGGAGCAGCCAGAGCAAAACTTATAGGTTTGCTTGCTTGGACACCGCTCACCGTTGTAGGACATGATGGTTTTAAGATGGCGATGATTACACGCGGCGGAGTTGATTTAAAAGAGATTGAACCAAAAACAATGCAGAGTAAAATCATAAACGGTTTATACTTTTGCGGAGAAATTATGGATCTTGACGGTCCATGCGGAGGCTATAATCTTCAGTGGAGCTTTGCAAGCGGACATCTAGCAGGTAAACTCAATAAAAATACCTGATAGAAGCAAAACCGTATACATTCGTCTCTTCCAAAGCTTTTACATGTTCTTGCGTGAGGATGCCGCCTAATGCAAAAATATCTATATCACACGCATTTAAAATCTCTTTTAAATTCTCTACTCCTTTTGGCTCGCCTTTATTTGGAGAAGAAAAAATCGGGCTGTATGTAACAGCGTCGGCACCGAGATCTTTAGCTCTTAAAATCTCCTCTTTTGCATGCGTACTTACTATGACTTGCAATCCAAAATCTTTGGCTTTTGCAATCTCATCAAACTGCATTGATGTCAGATGAACACCTGTTGTATTTAACCTTTTTGCCAAATTTATATCTTGATGAATGAAGCTTTTTAGATTCTCATACCCAGCACAAACTCTTGCAAAGTAGGCAGCTTGATCCGCATAATTCTCATTCTCTTTATCTCTGAAAAGAACATGAGTCGGTTGATGTTTTTCTATCTGATTTGCTAAAATTTTACAAAATTCATCAACATCGCAAGTATAAAAATCTTTTGATGTTATTAAATATTTATACATCTCTAAACCTCATAATTTTTTTTTTAAAAATTTATATGTGTCATTATACACTACTCTCACGAATAGAGCTTTTAGTGACGCAAGTGTGACACATTTTATTATAAGTTTTTAACGTCTATTTATATAAACTGCGTTTCTAATTTTTTACGAGGAAGTTACATGATTGAGAATATTTTAAAGCGAGATGGAACATATAAAGAGTTTTTATCTTTTAAAATTGAAGATGCTATCAAAAAAGCTTTTAAATCTCAAAATGTAACTTATGACAGTTCGATATTTTTTAATGTTCTTGAAAAACTCAAAAGTAAAAGAGTCGTTGCCGTTGAAGATATTCAAGATTTGATAGAAAAAGAGCTATACAAATCAAGATACTTTGACGTAATGCGTTCATTTATGATTTATCGTCATACGCATAAAATGCAAAGAGACGGCGGGCTGGACGAAGATACAACCTACATCAACTCTACTCAAACTATCGAAGAGTATATAGGCGGAACCGACTGGCGTATTAAAGCCAACTCAAATACCGGATACTCAAATGCCGGACTTGTCAACAATACTGCAGGCAAGGTAATAGCAAACTACTGGCTGGACAAAATCTACTCTAAAGAAGAAGGTTATGCTCACCGTAATGGAGACTATCACATCCACGACTTAGATTGTCTTACAGGTTATTGTGCAGGATGGAGTTTAAGAGCACTTCTAGATGAAGGTTTTAACGGTGTCCGTGGTCGTGTAGAATCAGATGCTCCAAGACACTTTCGTGAAGCACTAGGACAGATGGCAAACTTCTTAGGTATCTTACAAAGCGAATGGGCAGGCGCTCAAGCATTTAGCTCATTTGATACTTATTTAGCTCCTTATGCATTTAAAGACAAGTTGTCATTTTACGATATCAAAAAAGCTATCAGAAGCTTTGTATATAATCTTAATGTTCCGGCTCGCTGGGGACAATCTCCATTTACGAATGTTACGATTGACTGGACTGTGCCTGAAGATTTGAAAGAGCAGATTCCTACATCAAAACAGAACCATATATTTAAAACTCTTAATGATGACGAGCTTCTTAAAGAGGCAAAACACAGAGGCGTAAACTCCTTTGAAGAGATGACTTATAAACATTTTCAGCCGGAGATGAATCTTATCAACAAAGCTTACTATGAGATTATGACTGAGGGTGACTTAACCGGTCAGCCGTTTACATTCCCTATCCCAACCGTAAACATCACTGAAGATTTCGATTGGTACGGAGAAAATACAGATATTCTCTTTGAAAACACTGCAAAAATCGGTTCATCATACTTCCAAAATTTTATCGGTTCTCAATTTAAACGTGATTCAGAAGGCAAACTTGTTCCAAATGAAGAGGCTTACAAACCGGGACATGTAAGAAGTATGTGTTGTCGTCTACAACTTGATTTAAGAGAACTTCTAAAAAGAGGCGGCGGACTATTCGGTTCGGCAGAGATGACAGGCTCTATCGGTGTTGTCACTATAAATATGGCGAGACTCGGCTTCCTTTATAAAGGGAACAAAGAGGCTCTTTATGTAAGACTTGATCAGCTTATGGAACATGCAAAGTCTACGCTAGAGAAAAAAAGAGTGTTTATTCAAGAGATGTATGACAGAGGTTTATACCCTTATACAAAACGCTATTTACCGGGCTTTAAAAACCACTTCTCGACGATTGGCGTTAACGGTATCAATGAAATGATTCGTAACTTTACGAGCGACTCATACGATATCAGCGATAAAATAGGAGAAGAGTTTGCGATTGAACTCTTAAATCACATGAGAGACAGGATGGTGGAGTTTCAAGAAGAAACCGGAAACCTTTACAACCTTGAAGCAACTCCTGCCGAGGGAACAACTTACAGATTTGCAAAAGAGGATAAAAAACGTTACGGTGATTCGATTCTTCAAGCCGGAATGGGTGAGAATATCTACTATACAAACTCATCACAGATTCCTGTTGATTTGACAAATGACCCTTTTGAGGCACTCTCTTTGCAAGATGATTTACAGTGCAAATACACAGGCGGAACGGTTCTTCACCTATACATGCAAGAAAAAGTAAGTTCAACTGAGGCTTGTAGAAAACTGGTTAAAAACGTAATAACAAACTTTAGACTTCCTTACATTACGGTAACTCCACTCTTCTCCGTATGTCCGAAACATGGATATATTGCCGGTGAGCATGAGTTTTGTCCGAAGTGTGACGAAGAGTTGCTAAATGAACATAATCTTTTATCTTAAACAAAGGAGGTAGAAAATGAGTAAAAATGAAGCTTTAACTATGTTAAAAGACAAAAGACAAAAGTGTATTGTTTACACAAGAGTTATGGGTTATCACAGACCTGTTGAGAGTTTTAATGTAGGAAAAACCGGTGAGCATAAACAGCGAAAACAATTCACTGAGTGCTAAAGTAATATATGATTTAACATCATTCACCCACTTAGACTACCCTAACCACCTAGCGTGTATAGTGTGGTTTAGCGGGTGCAATATGCGATGCGACTACTGCTACAACAAAGATATAGTTTTTGCCAAGGACGGCAAACACAGCTACAGAAATATCCTCGATTTTTTAAAAACCAGAGTAAATTTACTTGAAGCCGTTGTTTTATCAGGCGGAGAAGCAACTTCACATGAGTTGAGGCTCTTTTGCCAAAAAATAAAAGAGCTTGGATTTAAAATCAAACTTGACACCAACGGCACAAATTTTCTACATGTAAAAGAGCTGATTGACTTAAATCTTTTAGACTATGTTGCACTTGACTACAAAGCTCCAAAAGACAAATTCACTCAGATTACCCACTCAAACAAATTTGATGAATTTTCTAAAACACTAGATCTGCTGCTTAGCAGCTCTTTAGAGTTCGAGGTCAGAACCACTCTTCACAGCGATTTGCTAAATGAAAACGACATAAATGAAATCATTATAGATCTTCTAAAGAGAGGCTATAAAGAACCATACTATTTACAAGAATTTAGAGACACGGGTTCAAATATTGCAAATTTGCAAGCTCCAAAAAACAGATTTGACAAGTCACTTCTACTCAATGATATTGAAATTATTTTTAGATGACTTATATCAATACAAACTATTTTAATTATTAGATAAAATACGCACATGGAAAATAAATTAAATAAAAGAGAGCGATATAAAGCTCAATTAAAACCAATTGATTACTATAAAGATTTTGAAAATATTGACTTTGAAAATCTTGGCGAGGGAGATAGATACTATCTTCAGGATTTCGGCATATTTAATACCGATTTTTTAGAAGATGAGTTTACAATCCGCATACGCATACCCGGCGGCAGAATATCAGCCAAACAGTTTGCAGATGTTGCTAAAATTGTAGATGAATATAACTTGACTATTATCTTGACGGCAAGAGCAGGCATGCAGCTTCACAATATAGAGGCTGATAATGTTTTAGAGATTTACAAGCGTATAAACGCTCTTGGCATCTCTACATGGCAGAGTTTTGGAGATAATGTAAGAAATATAGTAACGGATCCTTACGATGGATGCGCGGAGTACTCTGAGATTGAAGTATATCCAATTATAATGCAGATGCATAACTATATCATCGAAAATCCACGATACGTAGGTATGCTGCCTCGCCGTTTATCTATCGGCATATCCGGTAACCGCTCAAACGTAACCTCGCTCTTTGCAAACGACATCTACTTTGCACTTGCTAAAAAAGATGGTGTTTTTGGGTTTAACGTCTACATGGGCGGAAAAAATACGGAAGTAGCCCAAAGTGCAGATATCTTTTTAAAAGAGGGTGAAGTGTTTGATTTTTTCAAAGCTTTGGTTGAGGCATTTTACCTTCACGGATCCCGCTTTTCTCGCTCTAAAACACGTATCTTTCACATGATAGAAGAGATTGGGATGGATGGCTTAAAAGCCCATATCAAGAGCGAATACAAAAGAGAGTTCGAGAGTGAGGGAGAACTTATTTTAGAGAAATCAAATTTTAGTGAATTTCATAAGCTCAAAGACGGTACTTTTGGATTTTGCTATCAGACGGATTTTTCAAGACTAAGCACAAATGAAATAAAAAGCATTGCAGACTTTGTCACAAAGGACAATGCGGAGATACGTTTTGGAATAGATCAAAATATCTACATTCTATCTCTAAAAGAGCCATCAACTACACTAAAATCACCTGCCATAAGCGATACGATAGTAGCATGTGCAGGAAACCTCTGTCCGTATGCAGTTTGGAGCATCAAAGATGAAACATCTTATCTGCCTCTTGATAAGATAAACGAACACCGTATACAAGTAGGTTTTTCAGGCTGTGCAAAAGGGTGCGGAAGACATAGACATACAGATATAGGTTTGATTGGCTTAAAAACAAACAACTTTGGAGATACGGACGGAGGAGCTAGAATCTTCTTAGGTGCTCTTCACTCGGAGGGAACATCAGTTGGGCGACAACTCTTCTCAATGGTTCCTTTTGTTCATCTGCATAGAGTCGTATCGCTTGTGATTGAACTTTTTGAGTTAAGCGGACATAGAGATTTTGAGGAGTACGCAAAAGATATCTTATGGAACTACTCTGAGGATTTCTTATCTCTGTGGATTTTGGCAAATCTTGAAACAAATAGATCCGTTATGCTTCCAAAACTTGACACAATGGAGAGTTTCGAGTTTGAAGTATCACTTCTTAAGAGCGAATTTGCAGAGTTGGATTTTTGGCAACATGTAGATGAGAGCTTTTTTAATGCAATCAGCTACTTATCTAAAAAACTTTGGACAATTGAGGGAGAAGACCCTCACTACAAACCGAAGATTCAAAGAACTAATTTCCGTTAAAAGCGAGTTGGTAACCAACTCCTTTTACATTTTTTATCAGTTTTTTCGATGTTTTTGCTCTGAGACGCCTTATAAAAGTTCTCACTCTCTCATCGCTCACATCTTCTTCCCATAGATTTTTTTTAATGAGAGTGTCGTCTATTACGCTCTCTTGATTATCAAGCAAAAGAGATAAAAATTTCATCTCATTTTTTGTAAGAGGGACAAATCTATCTTTTTTATACAAAGAGTTTGTGCTTTTATTAAATACAAATCCATCATCAAGCTTGATAAGCCTATCCGATAATTTTGGAGTGATGCTCTGGATATAGTCCAAGAGTTCATCCGTGTCAAAGGGTTTTAAAAAATATTTATTAATACCTATGTCAATGGCACTAAGAAGCTTCTCTTTTTCACTAAAAGCACTCAAGACTATAATATGAATATCAGGATTTATCTTTCTTAGCTCTTGTGCCATTTCAAGCCCTGACATGCGAGGCATCATAATGTCAGTAATGACAATATCCGGTTTTAGCTTCTTAAATAGTGCTATGCCTTCCAAACCGTCTTTAGCAATCAAAAAAGTATAAAAACTATCCGCAACTGCCTCTTTTAAAAGTCTTGAGATGCTCTCTTCGTCCTCTACGAGCAGAACTTTAAGATCTTTTAGGGCTCTATTTTTCATTATCATCCAATGGAATTTTTATGCTAAAGGTTGTCGTCTTTTTCTTACTCTTAACATCAAGCGTACCATGAAGACCTTGCTCACAAATCATTTTTGACATAAATAGACCAAGTCCCGTGCCACGGCTTTTATGCTTAGTGGTAAAGTAAGGCTCAAAGATCTTCTCAATGTTCTCTTTACTTATCCCTCCTGCATTGTCCTGCACCTCGATAACGGCAAAACCGCTCTCTTTTTTTGTGCTTATATTTATCTCTCGAAGTAAAATACTATTATGGATGAAAGCGTCTTTTGAGTTATTTATCAGATTTATTATCACCTGCGTAAGCTCATTTGTAATTCCAAGAACTTTTATATCCTCAAAATTCGTCTTAATGGTTATCATCTCATCATTAATGACACTCTCTAAAAGTCCAATGGACTCTCTTATGCTCTCACTTATATTGAAATAATAACGCACCTTGTTTGGGGAAAAGAAGTTTGTAAAATCATCTATTGTTTGAGACATATTTTTGATGATATTTTTACTCTCATCATAAAATTTTGACATATCTTCGACTCTATCGTTTTGAACGGCTTTTTTTATGTTAAACATCGCCAAACTAAGTTCTGTTAGAGGCTGTCTCCACTGATGAGCGATATTTGCTATCATTTGACCTAGACTCGCATGACGTGACTGCCAAAACATGACACGCTGCTTCTCCTCGTTTTTTCTTATCTCATCACGCACCCGTGCTTCTAATGTTTGGTTTAGCTCTTTGAGCTCTTTAGTCTGTTCCTGAACTCTTTTTTCAAGATTTCTGTTTAACTCCTCATACTCTATCTCTTTTTTTAAAAGCTCTTCTCTTAAGAGTACCTCTTTTGTCACATCGTACCTGATTGCGACAAATTCAACAATATTTTCATTTTTATCAAGAATTGGGATTATTGTGGAGTTGACATAAAAAGTAGAGCCGTCTTTGGCTAAATTTTTTACAGTATCTTTATATGTCTTTTTATCTGAGATTGTTTCCCATAATAATTTAAACTTTTCATTATCTACATCAGGATGTTTTACAATATTATGGTTTTTTCCGATTAACTCATCTTTAGAATAGCCGCTAATTGTGCAAAACTCATCATTTACAAAAGTTATTATCCCGTTAATATCCGTTTTGGAGATAATATTGCTCTTCTCTATTGCCTCTTTATACTGTTTTAACATATAGCACTACTTTAACTCGCTCCAGTTATTTCCTATGTTTATGCTTGATTTGAGCGGAATATTCAGCTCAACAATATTTTCCATAATCTCTTTAAATCGCTCTCCCAAAACTTCTGCTTCATCTTCACCCGCTTCAAATATAAGCTCATCGTGGATCTGCAGAAGCATCTTTGCATTTAACTTCTCATCTTCTATTACTTTGTGGATTTTATTCATGCTCAGCTTTATAAGGTCTGACGCACTTCCTTGAAACAGACTGTTAACAGACTCTCTTTCATACGCAGCCTTAAACATCGGCGAAGCACTCTCATAGTCGAAATATCTGCGACGTTTTAGGAGCGTTTCTACATATCCTGCCTCTTTAGAAAAATCTACAATAGAGCGAAAATATGACCTGACACTCGGAAAACTGTTAAAGTATCTATCTATAATCTCTTTTGCCTCTTTTGTGGTTATGCTAAGCGTATCGGAGAGTTTCTTTTGCCCCATTCCATAAAGAAGCCCAAAATTTACCGTTTTTGCAATATTTCTTTTGCTAGCTGCTTCATCTTTGCCAAAAAGAGCGATTGCGGTCTCCATGTGGATATCTTTATCATTTTTAAATGCATCCACTAAAACCCTGTCTCCGGTAAAATGGGCAAGCAATCTTAGCTCAATCTGAGAGTAGTCAATTCCGATTAGTTTTTTGCCCTCTCCAGCAACAAAAGCTTCTCTTATCCTTGTTCCAAGCGGCGTTCTTGTGGGTATATTTTGCAAATTCGGATTTTTTGAGCTTAAACGCCCAGTCGCCGTTCCGGTTTGCACAAACGAGGTATGAATGCGGCTCTCTTTATCTTCACGGGAGAGTTTTAAAAGCGGCTCTATATAGGTTGAGTAGAGCTTATAGACTTCACGATACTCTAAAAGAAGCTCAATAATCGGATGTGCGCCTTTAAGAGAATTTAAAACATTCTCATCCGTAGAGTATCCTGTTTTTGTTTTTTTAGAACTTGAGAGGCAAAGATCTTCAAAGAGTATCGTCCCAAGCTGCTGAGTAGAGTTAATATTAAACTCTCTTCCTGCTAAAACATAAATATCTTTAGTTAAGCCGCTTAGAGTACCTTTTACCTCAACTAGGAACTTCTCCAAAAATAGAGCATCCACTTTTATACCTTCCATCTCCATGCAAAGAAGAGTTTTTATAAAAGGAAACTCTACTTCCCTAGCCTCGTCTATAAGATGCTTTGCACCTTGAAGATCTAGCATATTTAAAAAAAGACGGTAGAGCTTTAGAGTAACAAACGCATCTTCTGCAGCATACTTGCATGCATCTCCCAACTCAACAGAAGCAAATGTTTCACCTTTTTTTACCGTATCTTTGTAATGCACCATCGTATGATTTAAAAGTTTATCAGAGAGTTTATCAAGAGATAGGGCACTCTCTGGATTTATAAGCCATGCAAGAATCATCGAGTCGGCGAAAATATCCAGATTCACATCATTTAAAAATCTACTCACAAAGTGCAAATCAAACTTTATATTATGTCCAACCACATGTGAAGCAAATATTTTTCTTATTGCTTTTTTTGCCTCATCTTCGCTTATCTGCTGCGGAACTCCAAGATAAAAGTGAGCGATAGGAACATAATAAGCCTCCTCATCATTAAAACAAAAACTAAAACCTACAAGAGAATCTTTTTCATAATCAAGCCCTGTAGTTTCTGTATCGAAAGCCACAATACTCTCATGCGATAACAAAGACAGAACTCTACGCAGCTCTTTTGCATCCGTTATGAGAGTTGCCTTAAAATCCATTTTTTTAGAACTTTGAGCCTCTGCTTCTACTTTTTTCACAGCTTCTTGATGTGTCTCTTGCGTAACTATATTTTTTGCTTGAAGTGATCTTAAGATAGCATTTTGTTCATACCTTACAAGCTCATCGTAGATATTTAAAAACGGATGTTCTACATCCATCTTGTACTCTTCAAAATCAAAATTCTCCAACACATCATGCTTAAGAGTTACAAGCTCTCTTGACATGTAAGCGTTGTTTTTAAATTCTATTAATTTTTTCTGCACACCAAGGGGTTTTACACTATCTATATTTGCATAAATATTATCTAGCGTTCCATACTCCGCTAAAAGCTTTTGTGCACCTACTTTGCCGATGCCCTTAACCCCACAGATATTGTCGGCAGAATCGCCTAAAATTGCCTGATAATCTATAAACTGCTTTGGCGCGATACCGTATTTTTTAAAACAAGCATCTTCATCCATGGTCTGCTTCTTGATAGCATCGACTAAAACCACTTTGCCGTCATCAATAAGCTGAAAGAGATCTTTGTCATGAGAGACAACTCTTACGTTATAACCCTTCTCTTTGGCAAAATGCACGACGGTAGCTATCATATCGTCTGCTTCATATCCAACACGTCCTAGAGTCTTATATCCCATCTTATCTATCCACTCTATTGCAATCGGCAGCTGCATTATAAGCTCCTCGGGAGGAATGGAGCGATTTGCTTTATAGTTTGGATCTATCTCATTTCTAAAACTATTTCCTTTTGTATCTATTGCAAAGATAATATAGTCGCTGTCATGCTGTTTTTGAAGAGTTGAGATAAAGTTTGTAAAGCCGGTCAAAAGCCCTGTAGGGAAACCTTCGCTATTTTTAAGATGCTGCGGAAGTGCATAAAAACTTCTAAAGAAAAAACCGAATGTGTCAATAATAGTAACTGTTTTACTCATTCTTTAAAACTCATTATCTGTAAAATACTCTCTTCTAAAAGAGCAGTATCGTAAAGCGCATCTGAAGCTATTTTAAGTCCAAAATTTATTGACATTTCAGAAAAAGGCTTATTTATAGGGACAATTGTTTTTACGATATTTAAAGCAGTGGCATACTCTTTAACTTCACTCAGAGCAAAAGATGGATCATCCGAATGTCTTATCATCTCTACAAAATCGGTATCAAATCCCCAATGTTCAAAAATCATCGCCGTAACTTCTGCAGATGTGACATTGGAGTATGCCCTCTCAACCATAGAAAGATTATTTGAATTTTCTATCTCACTCGCAAAACTTATAGTTTCATCGTTTTGTATCACTTCACTTGCTATGAGTATCTTTCCCATTTCTTGCAAAAATGCGGCTAAAAAAAGCTCTTCTGCTTTTTGTTTATCAATTTTTTTATACCAATTAAAAAGCAAAGATGCTTGCAGAGATGAATTGTATGCGAATTCTTCTGATGTCACTCCGTATGGTTGCATATCTACATTTAAAAGTTTTCTTATAGCATTTCCTATGGCGATGGAACGAGTCATATTCATTCCAAAAAGGGTAACTGCCTGAGTAACATTTTTAATCTCTCTACCAAATCCATAAAGAGGAGAGTTTGCGATTTTTAGGATATTTGCAACAATCATAGGATCGTTTTCTATAACTTTCGCCATATCTGTTATTGTTGAATTTTTGTCGGCATAAACTCTCTTAATCTCTATAATAGTCGCGGAGAGGGGCGGAAGTGCTTTTATGCTTTCAATAATCGAGCTTTTCAAATTTGATACCCTTTTTTAGCACTTATTATAGCAGTTTAATATATAAAACCTATTTAGTATGGCACTCGCTCAACGTTTTTTCTGCTCTGGATATATAGTCATAGCCGTTGTAAAGAGTATATGAACCATAAAGAATAACCGCAAAAGAGGATAAGCTCACCATCATGTTTCTAAAGCTTGTTGCCCCAGAGATAGATGTGAGAAAACCAAGAGAAAACATTGCAGGAATCGTGCTAATACCGAATATTGCCATGACGAAAGCACCGTACAACGGACTTGCAGTGCTTGCCGCGGTGATAGCGAAAAAATAGACAAAGCCGCACGGCAAAAGACCGTTAAGCATTCCTAAAATAAAAAAACTAAAATTTGACTTGGAGTTTAATACTCTTTTAAATGCATCTTTATATGTTGATGAGGATGAAAATGAGTGTTCTATAAGAGTTAAAAATTTTATTTTGCCCATAAGGGACAAGCCTGCAAGAACCATTGCAATACCTGCAATAATAAGCATTACCCCATTTGCAGTATTGCTAAATGTAACAACACCGCCGAGTGCTCCAAAAATTGCACCCAAAATTGAGTATGTAAATACCCTGCCAAACGAATAGAGTAGATGTGCGACACCTTGAGAAACTTTAGAACTTTTCGGCTCAATCTTTATAGTGGAATATGCTAAAACTATCCCGCCGCACATCCCGATACAGTGACCGAACGAGCCTAAAAATGCAATAGTTATAATGCTTATAATATTTACGGTTTCCATCAGTTGCTTTGTTAATTTCCTAAAAGCTGTTTTCGTATAAGCGGGTTACGCAGAGTCTCCCCTCTTAATATTCTAAGCCGCATTGTATCAAAATTAACATACTCTTGGTTGTTTTTTTCATAAGCGCCGAAGCCGTAGCCCATCGGTGTTTTATCTACAAGAGAATAAAAAGCCTCTTCTGCCTCTATCCATTTTTTGGTATCTCTGCTCATAACCCATATTTTTGCACTATTTCTAAACTCTTTATCTTCAAGCCACTTAACCATACCGCCATGATCATGAAAAAACCAGCTCTTACCGCTCTTTGTAATAACCTGAGAAGCGTCTACAAGATCATCTATAACCATTCCGCAGTCGCTGTCTTGAAAAATACCTGCTTGCATCTCAATAGGTTTTTGTTCTATGTTTCCATCTTGCACAACAACCATTTTCTTAGATGATGCTAAAGATAAAAAAATCATTACAATAACTAAAACTGCCATTAATACTACAAATAGAGGAATAAATTTCTTTATCATTGTTCACAACCTTAAATAAAAGTAAATTTTACACTGTTTTTGTTACATTTGCGTTAGATTTGCCTTCTTTTTTTTCCTTTACCCAAATCATCATATACTAAAAACTGCTCCAAATCTTTTTTTAGCTTTTCGCTCAGAGTATCCCAAATCTTTTTTTTGCTCTCATATCTCGCATAATCTTCTTTTTGACTCTTTTTTATATCTCTGATAAGATAGTGATAGCGGACTATCTGTTTTGTATATTCACTTACAAAGAACCAATTTTTGATTATCTCATAGCTTCTCTCTTCATGGTCAGTGAAACTATATTCGCCGAATTCTATATCCTCATCATCTTTCTTAAAAGCACAAAACGGTTTTCCGATGTCATGTAAAAGTCCGGCTGCAAAAAAATTAAACTTTTTATCTTTTAAAATATAGTAGGTGACACGAAGCGTATGGATTAAGATGCCGTGTTCGTGCCACTTGTTTTGAACAAAAAAGAGAGATTCTAAAAATGGTCTTGAAAAAATAGGGTTGTCTGTTTTGTTCATATCTGCTCTTTTGCCATAGGATGACATACTTCAACCGTTTCTTTAAGGTCTTGTCTTTGGATATGCGTATATATTTGAGTCGTTAGAAGAGAAGCATGCCCTAAAAGTTCTTGAACAACTCTCAAATCAGCTCCTCCGCTTATCAGCGATGTTGCGTATGAGTGACGAAGTACATGTGGAGAAACCCCCATATATTTCTGTGTTATTTTATAAGCAGATATGCGACTAAGCTTCCCCCCTTTATAGTTACACCAAACATGTCCGTTATTTTTTTTCATCTCATTTAGATAGCTATCTACTGCCAAAATTGCAACTTTTGCTATTGGTACCATGCGCTCTTTTTCGCCTTTGGCATGTCTTATATGTAGCCATTCACCCTCAATGTCTTCTCTTCTTAGTGCCAAACATTCGCTGATTCTCGCTCCGCTTGCATATAAAAAAAGAATCAGTGCATAATCACGAAGACCGATAAGCGTACTTTTGTCTATTTGACTAAGAGCATTTTGTATCTCTTTATAGGGCAGAAACTTCGGGAGAAGTTTTGGAATTTTTGAAAACTTTAGTTTGGTTTTTTCTTGAGAGAACTGATTTTTATAGCAAAAATCAAAAAAGGCATTGACTGAAGATAGTTTTCGATTTAAGGTTCTTTTGTTTTTGTAAATACCAAGAACACCAAAAAGAGAAGTTGAATCCAACTCTATTAAAGGCTTCTTTAGAGCTTTTTCAAGGGCTTCCAAATCACTTTTATAAGCCTCTACGCTTTTTTTGCTAAGAGCTTTTATAACACTGATATACTCAATAAAAGCTTCTAGCTCGTTTGACACATTACTCTACCGAGATATATTCATCATCCACGAAGAAGATTTTACCATCGATAAAAACATAACCATCTTCTACATCTACCTCATATATGGTATATTTTGATAAATCTTTTGAAATTTCTATGATATAGCCCTCTTTTTCCAGAACATAAAGTTTATCACGGCTTACAATCATCCCCAAAAAGTGAGCAAACGGAAATTTAAGTTTTGCATTTTGTTGAAGTTCGGGTGTTAAAGAAATTATCTCACCCTGCTTTGTAGCTACAAATAGCTCTTTTGCATCAGCTGTCACGCTTCTTATATCATATGCCAAGCGAATCTCTTTTTGAGCTAAAGAGAGTATTTTATGACCTGTTGCTGCCACGATTTTATTATCCACAAAATCCAGATATATAATATTGTTGAAGTGCTCTTCACTGCTTACGATAACGGTTCTTAGTTTCTTTTTTGTTTTTGAGTTTATGATAACCACTTTTCCGTCAAGTGTTGCAAAAATAACCAAATCATCTTTAAAATTCGGTTTTACTATTTTTGAGTTAACAACTATCGGAGCATCACCCTGCTCTTTAATAAAAAGAGATTTATCTGCTATAGAGTAAATAGCCATCTCATTATTTGCAAATAGGACGGCTAAGAGATCTCCTTTAACACTAGCTGTTGCAACAGTTCTCTTTAGGTTAAATTTCTCAATTTTTTTGCTATCTGCTGAATGTTGCAGTGTCAGATTACCCTCTACGCTTGAACTCATAATCCACCCATCGCTAACTCCAAGCAATCTATGGTTATCTTCAATGCTAATGTCTAGAACTTTACCATGTAGTAATACTTTATGATCCTCTACAAGTGCAGCATCAGGTGAAATATTTTTTATAGTAAATTTGCTGTTGCCGACATGTTCCCAATCATCTTTGACATGAGTAGGTTCAAACACCTCTTTGGAGCTACATGCAGAAAAAATAAGAGCCGTAACTGAGATAAGTGCAATAATTAAAAGTTTCAAAATATTACTTTAAACCATAATGCATAAGAGCTGAAACTATCTTGTTTAACGAAGAGTCTTTGGATACTTTTAACAGCTTTGATCTTGCTTCATCTACTTTATTCTCATTTAAAAGCATTACAGCGCTCTGAACAAGAGCAAGATCTCTAAATATAGCATCTTGTTTTGAAGCATAATCTTCAAGCGAAGCAGCATCTGTAGCCGATTCATACTTTGCCAAATCACTTACTATCAACGCGTTTGAGCTTTTTAAACCCTTAATCGCTTCAAGGTCTTTTTTTGCTACCGCTTGAGAATAAACCCAAACATCATGCAAATTGGGGCTTACCTCTTTTAACTCTTTTAATGCCGTTACATTGTTTGCATCTGCTTGAAGTTTAGAAAGAGCAGCATTTGCAGCCGTTGTATTGCTCTTTTTATTCATATCATAGATTAAATTAGCACCGATAACTAAAGCAACAACAGCAGCTGAAGCTATCATCACTTTTTTATATTTTTTAAGAAACTTCTCAGTCATTACCGCTTTTTCAAAAAATTTCTCTTCGGAGTTTAACTCCTCTTTTACCATACTTATGTTGTCTTTTAAGTTCAAAAATATTTCCTCGTTTTATATATAATTATCAAAAAGTTCAAAATAATATCGCATAGTTTGTTAAAGTTTCATCAAATAGATAGAATTTTTTTGTTACAATCTTGTAAATTATTATAATAGGATGTTTCCATGCAAGTAGATGATGCATTATTAGCTAGATTAGAAAAACTATCATTTTTAAAAATTTCAGATGAAAAGCGTCAAGAGATTGTAGATCAGTTATCACAAATTGTTAATTTTGTAGATAATTTAGGCGAACTAAACACTGATGGTGTTGATGATAAATTTGCTATGAGTGATGAAGCCACATTTTTAAGAGAAGATATTCCATACTGCAACTCTGCCATAAATGATAGTATCATCAAAAATGCGCCTATGAGCAATGATCACTTTTTTGTTGTGCCTAAAATAATAGAATAAGATTATGAGCGAAGAAAAAAAACCAATCGATATTAAAAAACTGCTTAAAAGTGTTTTGCACTTCGACTCTTCAGATTTGCACCTTGTTCCGGGAAGTGAACCGCAGATTAGAATTGATAAAGCATTAAAACCTCTTAATCTTCCTGTTTTATCCGCTAAAGAGATAGAAGAGATGGCGTATGCACTTATTGAAGACAAGCAGAAGAAAATTTTTGAAGATAAAAATGAACTTGACTTCTCTTTTGAGCTGGAAAATGTAGGTCGTTTTCGTGCAAACTACTACCGCACAATAGGTGGCATCGCTTGTGCATTTCGTATGATTCCTATTGAAATTCCGCCACTTGACAAATTTAACAATAATCCTATTTTTAAAGAACTTGTTAAAAAAGAAAAAGGACTTATTCTAGTAACAGGACCGACCGGCAGCGGCAAATCAACCACACTTGCGTCAATGCTTCATGAAATAAATCTTACGGCAAACAAACATATCATAACAGTCGAAGATCCGGTTGAGTTTGTTCATACAAATATCAAATCACTCTTCTCCCAAAGAGAGGTAGGTTCTGATACAAGCTCATTTGCAACAGCACTCAAATTTGCACTCAGACAAGATCCTGATGTTATACTTATAGGAGAGATGAGAGATAAAGAGACTATTGCAGCAGCCCTTACTGCCGCTGAAACTGGTCACATTGTTTTTGGAACTCTTCATACAAACTCGGCACCATCAACCATAAATCGTATTATAGACGTTTTTGATGCAGGTGAGCAGGCACAAGTCAGGGCACAGCTTGCATCTTCACTTATCTCTGTTATTTCACAATCTCTTATGCCAAGAATCGGCGGAGGTATCGTTGCGACACAAGAAGTGCTTATAACAAATCCTGCAATTCAAAACCTTATAAGAGAAGACAAAGTACATCAAATTTATTCGCAAATGCAGTTAAATCAAAATGAAACCCATATGACGACGCAGACAGATCAGCTTTTAGCATTGCTACACAAAAAAACGATTTCCAAAGAGACTGCAATAGCAACCTCAAACAGACCTGAAGAGCTTATGAAAATATTAAGCAATCTATAAACTTTTTTTTAAAATAATCACTATATACGATTTTTCGGAGCTTTTTTTTATATGAATATACTTTTACTCTCTTTGCTTTTTTTTATTTTTGCCATTTTTACAATGAAGTATAAAGAGAAAAAAAGAAAAAGAATTTTTTTAGATGTAGGATTATTTGTTCTCTTTGGCATACTTACGATAATCTATTTTGTAGCAAGTTATTTTACAGGTAACGGAATAAACGAAACGGTTTTAGCAGCTCTGAACTTAGGTTTGGGAGAAGCCGGATTTGAAGAGTATATTTTACTTATCCTTGCTTCTATTGCCTCATTTGTTACTCTGTTTGTTACGGCTTTTTTTTACTATCGACATCTTGATAGCGTAGTAGCTGCTAAACCGCAAAAGATAAAGGCATTTTTACATAACGGTTTTTTAATTTTGGCATTTTTGGCACATCCCTCTACACTGGATCTTAAAAATCTCTATCAAACATTGACGCTAGAACAAGCGGATGATTTTTATGAATACTATAAAATTCCTACCACTTCGGATCTTAATTCAAGCAAAAAAAATATTATATTTTTATATGCCGAGAGTCTTGAGAAAACCTATTTTGATAATAAACTTTTTGAAAATTTGACACCAAATTTAACTCAAATCATAAAAGAAAACGGTATTGAATTTACCAATATCGTCCAAACATCAGGCTCAAACTACACCATCGCCGGTATCACCTCTACGCAGTGCGGGATTCCGCTTTTTACCACTTCAAGCGGCAACTCCATGGAGGGAGTGGATAAGTTCTACCCAAAAGCTACATGTATAGGCGATGTTTTAAAAAAGGATGATTACTTTTTATCATTTATGCAAGGAAGCAGCACCAAATTTTCCGGTATTGACAAATTTTACAAAACACACAGTTTTGATAAAGTACAAGGAAAAGAGGAGTTACAAAAAAAACTTCAAAACAAAAGATATGTTAACGGCTGGGGTCTCTATGATGACTCACTTTTAGAGATGGTTTATAAAGAGTTTGAAACACTCTCCTCATCAAATAAACATTTTGCACTCTTTACTCATACTTTAGACACCCATCATCCAAAGGGTCATCTATCTAACTCATGCTCAAAAGATCTATATCTAGATGGATCTAACGAAATCTTAAATACCGTAAAATGTTCAGATATATTGATATCAAAATTTATTAAAAAAGTTCAAAATTCAAAATATGGCGCTAACACAATTATAGTTCTTACATCCGACCATTTGGCTATGAGAAATACCGCAATAGATCAAATAAATGAATCCAAAAATAGAAGAAACCTTTTTGTGGTTCTTGACCCAAATAACAAAGAGTACAAAGCGGTAGATAAGATGGGAACTCCATTTGATTTCTCGCCCACGGTATTATCGTTTCTTGATATAAAAACAGATTTGGGGCTTGGCAGAAATTTAAGAGAGAATGAGTCTGTCTATACTCTTTTTGGAAATTTTGACAAGAAACTAAACCAGTGGAGAAATTACATCCTTAGTTTTTGGCAATTTCCAAAAATGTCAGATACTTTGAGTATAGATTTTAAAAAAATGTTAGTAAATCTTGAATCAAGCAGTTATAAGCTTCCTGTTTTATTTAGAGTGCTTGATAACAATGTAGAGCCGTATTTTCAGTTTAACTATGCATGGAAACTCTACGAGCAGTTAGAAAATTTTAAACAAAATGATAAATTTTTATGGGTTGACAGATGTGATGTCATGAACTATATATTTAGTACAAACGAGTCAGGCAAACAGTGCATCGCAGAGGGCATTTTAGGTGTTAAATACAAAGTAAAGGGAGTTGATAAAATCAAAGACTACAAGATAGACAACTATGAAAATAACTTAAGTGTAAACAGTAGCCTTGAGAGAATAATCAGCAATATAGATATGCTTAAACGCAACGGAGTAGAGTATAAAGCCACATTAAAAGATGCTATTTTATTTAAAAAAGAGGGCTATCCAAGTTTTTTAAAAAATATAGAAGGCGTCTCTTACCCTGATAAACTGGGAAGATGGACAGATGCAGAGCTACATCCAAGTGCAATATTTACATTTAAAGAGCCTCTTGCATCAAAATTTAAATTAGAGATAGTTTGTAGAGCATATGGGGAAAACATAAATGAAAATAGGGTAAAAATTAAAGTCGGAAACAACATACATGAGTTTACACCGCAGTATAAAAGCCCCAGCAAATACACATTTGAATTCGACAACTTAGAATATGCAAATACAATTGAGATTGTACCCCCAAAACCATTTGAGAATAAAGAGGAATTAGAGGGCAGCGACACCAGAAAGTTTGGACTTTTTTTAGTAAGTTTAAAAATAATTGATATGGAGAATAGATAAAATTAATTATAGGGATAAAGTTTCAAACTCATCTTGTTTTTGATTTCTAGATATCTTGCTTAATTCATAAGCCAAAACTTCTTTTTGTAATGTCACCTGAGTAATGATTTCTGAATCTGAGAATAACTCTGGTCTTCTCATTCTATAAAATTCTGATTGAGTCATCTTTTGCCTTTTACACTGAGGTAGTTTATGCTCATACTGATTATGCTTTACAATAAATTATTGGTATCACATTACTTCCTCTACAAGCATGTATAAAAGATGATATTATCCAAAATAATTGATATACATTCCCTTTTACATATTGGTCAAGTTTAATTTTGTCAAATTCTATCTTTATGTCATTTTTAGATAAAAATGAGCAACTTAATATACATTCTCTATGCGTCTCATAATTGTTTATAATATTATTTATGAGGTCTTTATCTAATGTAGAAAGAGAGCCTTTTCTCATTCTTTGAATTTGGCTTACAGTACTGTCCCTTTCATACATTCTATTAAATTTATTTTCTTTTATTGAAATGAAATCATCTAGTGAAAAACTCATATTTCCTAAATTTTTGATTCCCTGCCCAACTACTTCATGCATCTTACTTGCACTGAGACTAGTTGTGTCACCCGCTTTAGAATGTATAAATCTTATTTTCTTATTGTTTTTATTTATAGTAATATGGTCACACCATTCTGTTCCAAGGTCATCACAAAAAATATAATCATCAATAGATTGAATATCTTCAACCGCGTCAAACATTGAGGTATTATCAAACTTAGTATGAGTTGTTGAAATTGTACCTTTTTCATTAGTGACATTGTTAAATCTTGTTTGTGGGACTAATGCCTCTAAAATACTATCTATTTCCGATTTTCCTGTTGAGTCTTTAAAACAAACCCCTCTAAAATACATATATTTGAAGTCGTTGAAAACAATACTATATAATTTTTTACTTATCAAATATTTTTGTAAACTCATATAAGTGGCATTTTCTTTAACGGATATTCTTTTGAGCCATGGAATATCAAAAGTTAAACTTTTGTCATTTATTTTTAGATTACCTACAAGTTCATGCGTATTTATATCAATTATTTTTGAATGAGAAATTTCTTTTGAAATTAAATGTCTTGCGATATCAATTTCATATACTTTCTCTAGCATAGCTAGTATCTTTTCAAAAACTTTGTTTTTTATTCTTTTAACTTTTCTCTTATGAAATTCTTTATAAATTATAAACTCAATGTTGTTATTATCTAACTCTTCTTGAATTGTATGTACTTCAAGTAAAATAGCTTTAGGTTCAGTTAATGGTAGTATTTTTTGTAGCGCCACTGGTTGGGCGAATTTTTCAAGAAATTTATTATTGTGAACAGAATTCATAATTTCTAGTTGTCTTTTTGCCCATTTAAATAAGTCATCAATATTTTGTCTTCCTGAAGATTCAATTACTCTACCTGTAGATGCAGTTAAACTTTTAGATGTTGTATCTTTTTTAACTTTCATATTTTGTGGAATCGCTTTTCCAGCTGAATGCATAGAAAGTAATCCATTTAAATTTCCAGGTGTTTCATAAGAATGAGAATGTATCGCTTCTCCAGAAATTGTCATATTTCGTAAAGCTACTTTTTGTATATGCATTGTGTCATCTACAATATTCAATATCTTCTCATAATCCAATAGTTCAAAGATTTTTGACAAACTAGATGTAATGGTATTTGTACTTTTTTTAAACACAATTAAATTGTTATCATATTCTATTAGTAAAATAAAAGCATGTATCGTATCAAATTTATCACTATCAAATATAAAGTCTACTTTTTTCTTTGCTTTATAAATTCTAAATGTATATTTAAAAGTAAATCCATCTACATCTCTAGCCAGTCTAAAGTCGTCAAGCATGTAGCTGCGTGCTAACTTGTTGTTGGATGCTTCTTTGATTATATCTTCAATGGTTGACGCTATAACTTGCTTGCCATCTCTAATCCTATAAAATTGCGCATTATTTGATAGAAAAACACTATTTATCATATTAATCCTATTCTTTTTCAAAAAAGTATATCATAATATTTTTTTTTCTTAAGTATTCTTTATAATATAATAAATTATATATGCTGTATTACTATCACTTTAGCTACTCGATAGCTAAATATATATCTTTTAATATCTTATTTTGATAGATTAGAGTTTCAAAAGTGGCTATTTTCGGCTTTTTAAGTTTTATTTAAGTTTTTTAGTATTCAGAGCTATACATGATTATTTTACAGCATTTAAAAATCCGTCAGTAACCCTTTTAGGCATCTTTGTGGTTTTATCTATATAGATTAGCAATATCTTTATGCCCTAACATTCTGCTTACATCTGCTATGGGTACACCTGACTCAAGAGAAATAGTAAGCCGTCTTATGTCTAATATCATGAACATGTATTTGAGGCAAATCAAGAGATTTTAGCAGTAAAGCAAAATGTCGTCTTATTGTTGGAGTCGATACGCTAAATAGCAAATCGTTACCCTCAGGTATTTTAGTTATTAGTTCATCATCTAACGGGTATTTCCCCCTATTTTACGACCACGAAGAAGAAATTAAAATATTCCTTGCATCTGCTCATCCTTTGAGCGGTCATTTTTATACATTAAACAAAGAGTTGTATAGCCATTTCACGAAGTTCTATGATTTGTTCTTTCTAAACCGTATCATCTTAAACCGCTCGCCTAAAAAATTCGGCATGATTAAGATTTTTATTTTTTCCAACTCTTGCTTATAAATTTTCTCATCCGCTCTCTCTTTTAGGATTTCTAGAAGTTCTAAGATTCCCATATCCACAAGGGCGACCATTTGTGCTTTTAGCTCTACAAACTCTACACCTGCTTCAAGAAATGCATCCTTTACATGTGCAAACGTTACATCGTAAGTTATGTCTGATTTTGCAAAGAGCTCATCTCTTTTGATGTTTTCATCGAAGAATGGCGTTACCTCATGTTTTGAGTAGACTCTTAGTGAAAAGTCTGGGCGTGCATGCATCTCTCCGTAGTCAAAACTCATAAACTCAAATTTTTTACATGACAATGCCATCTCTTGTGCAAATGCTTCATATCCAAGAGCTATTTCGCCTCTGTCTTTGTGATATTTTTTTGCTTTTTGCTCTACCCAGTCATCATCGACATCAAATATAACTTCATGTCCATCCACTCTGGCACTTTTACCTTTGTAGTAAAGTTCGCATGGAAATGCATCAAAAATTTCATTTGCTATAAAAAAAGCATTTTTGCACTTCAATTCACTCAAAGATTTATAGTGTGCAAGTTTTACGACATCGCCAAAACTCTCCTCAAAATATGATTTTTGAAACTCTTGCAGTGAGTCAAATCTCTCGATAACTACAAACTTTAAAGTGGTTATCAGTGTCGGTCTTAAAGTATGGATAAATTCTATCACATCAGCTAAAAAATAGCCGTGGTGCGCACCTATTTCACATATAGTCGCATTATTAGACAAAAAGCCCTCATCAACCAAAGAGATAATATGTTTTGCAATAGTGCCGCCAAAAAATTTGCTTGTACTGACAGAGGTGTAAAAATCACCTCCTTTTCCAATATTTTTATAAGTTGCATAGTAGCCATTTTCGCCATAAAGCCAATCACCCATGTAGTCGCTAAATTTCATCTTTGTACATCTCATATAGGGTTAATAATTCAAGCTGTTTATCAATCTCATAAATTTCGACATCGCCTTTTTGAATCTCAAGAGAGTTTTGCAACAGCTCAACATCATATTCCGTTTTATATCCTGCTCTAAAGAGATCTTGCGTATCTGCTAAAAGTTTCTCATAAATATCTCTGTTTTCAACACTTAGCTGCTTTTTTTTCTCAAAATTATCTATATTTTGCATCACCTGCTCAAAGAGTGCGATTAACTCTCTTTTTCTATCTTCAACAACAAGTTTTGATTTTAAATAGTCGATTTTTGAAGACTCTACATCTTTAAAACTGTTTATATCAAGCGGCAAATTTGCTTTAAAACCAAAGCTGTAATACTCTTTTTCATTTGGACCGAACTGGTAAGAAGTATTGCTTTTATCCCAGCTGTATCCCGCTGTAGCATTAACCCTTGGGAGATACTTTGTAACGGTCAAATCTTTCGCATATCCGTTTTTAATAATTTCACTTTCTGACATGCCGAGTATAATATTTTGCTCTAAAAACTTCTCTTGAGTAATGAGTTTTAACGTCGGTACAGAAGTATTTTCATGGTTCATATCACTAATAGCATGAAACTTTGAGATAACTCTTTCTTTGTTTGTTTCTATATCATAAAGAGCTTGAATCAAAACATTTCTCTCAACTATTGCACTATCCAAAAAGCCGGAATCAAGCTGACCGTTAAGATAGCCCTCTTTTTTCTGTGCTAGATTTATCTCAGAATTTTCTATTTGAAGTTTTTGCTTGCTTATCTTCAAATCCATCTGTTTTATCTGCATCAAAAGAGAAATTGCATCTTTTATCAACTTCCTTTTTACCACATCAATAGAGTAATTTGAGTAAATCTTAGAAGCTTCTGCAAATTTGATGCCGTAGTAAATTCCGCCGCTTTGAAAAATGGGCTGATCCATTTTAATCGCAGCATTCTCTGAAGTTTGCTCATCACCGTATGGATTGCTTTTTGTATGGCTATAGTTTAAATTAAGAGGCGCTATCCATGAATCGCGAAGTTTTGAACTCTCGGCTTCATTTTTTTTAAAATCATAATCAAACTGCTCTTTTTTGTTTTTAGAGATATAGTCATCTAGTTTCTCATCACAAAAAAGTGTATTACTACAAAGAGCTAAGAGCGCGATTGAGAGCTTTAAAACCTTCATCTATCTCCTCTTTCGTAATTGTTAGAGCCGGTAGAAGTCTGAGCGTATCTCGCCCTGCTCTTAAAACTACCACACCCTCTTCTCTTGCATTTGAGATTATTTTTGCTAAAGTATCACTATCTTTAGCGCGCAATCCGCACATCATACCGATACCGACTTTTGAAGTAAAAACATCTCTATGCTCCATGTAGAATTTCTCAAGTTCACTATCAAAATAGTCTATGCTTTTTTGAAGTTCACCACTCTCGTACATCTCGTCTAAAATATCTACAACCTCACATGCAGCGGTTGTACTTAAAAAGTTTCCGCCAAATGTTGAACCGTGGTCTCCTGCACTAAAGACATCTTTTAGAGTTGTCATAACGACACCGATTGGAACTCCGCCGCCTAGCCCTTTTGCAAGAGTTACGACATCAGGTTCTATATCATAATAGTTTGAAGCTAAAAACTTTCCTGTTCTATAAACTCCGGTTTGCACCTCGTCGATAATAAGCAGGACATCTTTTGATTTTAAAAATTTTGCCAACTTTTGAACCGCTTCTCTATCTAGTGGCTGAACTCCGCCCTCACCTTGAACAAGTTCAATCATAACCGCACATGTATGATCATCTACCAAACTCTCAACATGGTTTATATCATCTGCATAAACAAACCCGTCCGGATAAGGTCCAAAATAGTTATGCATGTACGCCTGTCCCGTTGCTTTTACCGTTGTAATAGTTCTTCCGTGAAAAGAGTGCTGAAGCGTTATAACTTTATATCTTTTGAGTTCGCCCTCTTTTTCACCGAATTTTCTAGCAATCTTGATAGCTCCTTCATTTGCCTCTGCACCGCTGTTTCCGAAAAAACATTTCATATCGTAGCCGCTCGCTTCAACAATTTTCTGAGCTGCTTTTGCCTGAGGAGCGATGTAATAGAGGTTTGATGTGTGCGTTATATTTGATAGTTGCTTGCAAATCGCATCATTTACTCTTTTATTTGCATGACCGACACTGCAAACTGCAATTCCTGAAGCAAAATCAATATAATTTTTCCCATTTGCATCAACCAATCTCGCATTATTACCGCTTACAAACTCAACATCCGCTCTTGCATAAGTCGGTAAAACATATTTTTTATCTAGTTCTTTTATAGTGTTCATTTTCTTATTTCTACCTTATTTTCTTGAAATATTGCACTCTTTGCACTTAATGCATGCTTTGAAGTCGTTAAATTATTAACGCCTCTTGTGCCGCTGTATATTAAAACACAATCACGACGCAAATCATCATTATGCCTTACCTTAAGTTCAATGCTTCCGTTTATGGAAGCTACTTTTACAACTTCATCCTCAGCAAACCCCAAAGAGCTGTGCAGATAAACATGCTCTTCACGGTTAAATTGGGAATTCAGACTTTTTTGGCTTTTACATGTGATAAGGTACATTCCATTATCTTCATCTATTTTGGAGTTAAGTTCATCTAAAAAGAGAAATTCTCCATCATCAGTATCAAAACCGTTAATGTAGGGTATCTCTTCTCTATCTTCAACATACCAAGAGCCGTCCATTTTTTGCACTGCAAAGTTTTTAAAATGCTTGATATAAAACTCTTCACTCTCAAGCTCTATGCCAAACTCTCTGCACAAATAGGCACTCAAATCATACTCGCTGATTCCTGTTTTGCACTCTGCAACTTTAGGCATAAATGACATTTTATTGTGAGAGTAGGAAGTTCTGATATCATCCTTATACAAAAAACTTTTTGCAGGAATTACAAGATGAGCCGCCTCACTAGTCTCATTTTCATAAAGTCCAAAATATACAATATTTTCAACTCCGTTTATAGACTCCCTTACTCTCAGAGAATCGGGCATCTGAGAGAGCGGATTTGAACCTTGAATAAAAACTGTTTTAAAGTTGCTAAATTCAGTATTAACTTTAGATACTTTTTCGCTTTTTTTATTAAACGGTGAAACTATATTTGCCCTTGAAGAGCCAAGATAGCTCACGCCACATCCCTCTTTGCCAAATAGCCCGAGCATAGCGGCAAAAGCGTCAATTGCTCTCATAACATCTGCGCCGTCGCTATATTTTTGTATGCCTACTCCGCAAACAATAGCGACTTTTTTATCTTTTACCAATCTAAGAACATCTCCAAGCTGACCAATAGAGACATCCATCTGATCTAAAACTGCTTTGATTCTTATATTTTGCGTCAATTCATAATAATCTTCATACTCACTTGCATGCTTTTGCAAAAATTCTTCGTCACATCCATTTTCAATATGTAAAAAACGACTAAGCAACATCGCCAAAAATAGATCCGTATGCGGTTTTAGCTGAATATGAATATCCGCCGCCTTAGCTATTTTTGTACTTATGGGATCTATAACGATTATGATTTTATCTTTTACAAGCGGCAAAAGATGGCTTGAAGTCGTATGAGGATTTCTTCCCCAAAATATGACAACCTCAGATTTTGCGATTTCTGTAATGGGCATATTTTTGTTACTGCCTCTGCCCTCTTCTATCCCGACCTCTCCTGCTCCGTCACATAAACTTCCCTCACAAAGCGTAGCTCCATAAGAAGCAAAAAAATGGTCTGTCACCTCTTGCATCAGAGCAAAATTTCCGCTTCCGCGATAGTGTAAAACCTCACTCTTGGAGCTTGAGAGAATTATCTCTTTTAATTTTAAAAGCGCTTCTTCAAGAGTTATCTCTTTGCCTTTGTATCTCGGTTTTTGGATAGTTACATGTTTTTCATAATGATTTAAATGAGGACATAAGAAGCCATGCGTATAGCCGCTTTTTAAACCTTTGAGCATCCCGTCTTCAAAAATCACCTCGCATGCATCATAACAATCGAGCGGACATGCCGTAATATTACTCATCCTTTAGCTCAACTTTTACTAGTTTTGAAAAGAGCTTTGGCGACTCTATTATGATTTGAGCCATGTATTTAGATATATTTTTGCTATCAGCAATATTTAAAAGTCTTGAGATCTTATATGGACTCTTTTCGCCATCTATATAAAGAGTGCTTTTTTTAGCGTTTAACACATCCTGCTCATCCAGATAGATTGTAAGAAGTGCCTTAGAATCATCTGCAACTTTTGCCAAAGGAGTTGCAACACCGACGACTTGTCCTGCTTTTACGAGTATCTCATAAAGGATAAAGTTCTGCGCAGTTAAATTTTTATCAGATATGTTTCTCTCAAGCTGTGCTTCTCTTAATTTAAGATTTGAAATCTCTATTTTTAAATTTTGAATCTCTTTTCTTGTACTTAGATATAAATTTTCACTGGTAATGAGGTCATAAAATTCTCTGTCCTTTTCAACTGACGACTTAACTTTAAGCGGTTCTATTTTTTTATAGTTTTCTCTTTTTTTACTAAGAGACTCCTCTAAATTTACCAAAACAGCTTCATTCATCTCTATAATACTTTTAATATAAACCAATTTTTCTTTTACGGATTTAAGATCTTTTTGATCTATTTCAGAATCTATTTTGATGTATGGTTTATCGGCAAGTCTTTTACCTATCAAGTTTTCATCCGCATAAACAACTAAGCCTGAAATATTTGAAGAAATCTCTCTCAATTCAAACGGTTCAACTTTTGCATAATAAACTTTTGCATAAGATATAGTAATTATAAAAAAAATAGATATAAAAATTTTCACTAGACACCTTTGTCAAGATAATACATAAATAATTATGGGTATTTTATCATTTCATTACTAATATTCAAGCATAATTCATCATATTTTCGGTACTATTGAGTGATATTAAGTTAGTACAATGCAAAGGGTTAAAATGTCTGTTTTAGATAATGTCGATGCTTCAACAAATCTGGCGAAAAATAATGAGGTACAACTTTTAGTATTTAGAGTAAGTGACAAGATAGACTCTGCTTTTTACGCTATTAATGTTTTTAAAACGAGAGAAGTTGTCGAATCAAAAAATCACCGCATGACTCAAATACCTTCATCACATCCGATGCTTGAAGGCACTATAGTTCTTAGAGGAATGCAGATTCCGATACTGAATCTTCCTTTATGGCTTGGAACAATACTCACTCAAGATGAGATTCAAAGATCAAATATTCTTGTTTGCGATTTTAACGGAATTGTTATCGGGCTTAGAATCATGTCCGCTTATAGAGTTATAAAGAAAAACTGGAATGAGATGCATGCGCCAAACAGTTACAGAGTCGGCGAAGATAATGTTGTTATCAACGACACAAGACTAGAAGATGGCAGTTTATGTCTAGTACTTGATTATGAAAAGCTATTAGCAGACGTAATTCCTCAAGCCATGGTTGACGTATTTGAATCTCCTGCAAATTTAAAAGATTTAAAAATGCCGAACAAGCTAAAAAATGGAACGGTATTAATAGCCGAAGATTCTAAAACAGCGCAAAGACATCTCAAACAGATTTTTGATAATGCCAATATTTCTATAAAAATCTTTGATAACGGAAAAGAACTTGTAGATTATGTACATGCATTAGGAGAAAAAGCTTCAATCGTACCTGCAATCATTACAGATATAGAGATGCCGGAGATGTCGGGCTTTACGGTTGTTAAACTACTAAAAAACAACTCTACAACTAAAGACATACCTATAATAGTAAACAGTTCTATGACAGGATCAAACAATAAAAGAGAAGCTGAAGTTTTAGGTGCAGATGGTTTTGTAGATAAAACAAAGAGTCAAAATATTATTCCGCTTATTATAGAGATAATGAACAGCAAGAAATAATATTTCTTATTCCCCATAAAAGGGGAAATAGCATTGTAATTACTTAAAGATTGAGATCATTACACCTGCTGCGACGGCTGAACCGATAACGCCGGCAACATTAGGACCCATAGCATGCATTAAAAGCATGTTATAACGATCATATTCCATACCTACTTTATTTGATACGCGCGCCGCCATCGGAACCGCAGAAACACCGGCAGAACCGATAAGCGGATTTACTTTGCTTCCAGGAAACATATTCATAATCTTAGCCATAATAACACCTGCTGCAGTTCCTGCAGAGAATGCAAGTATACCGAGTGCCAAAATGGCAAGCGTTTCTGCAATCAAAAATTGTTCAGAAGCAAGTTTTGAACCGACTGCCAGACCTAAAAAGATTGTTACAATGTTAATCAAAGCATTTTGCATAGTGTCAGATAGTCTATCTACAACCCCGCTCTCTTTTAAGAAATTACCAAACATAAACGCGCCGATAAGAGGTGTTGCGTCCGGAAGAACTAAAATAGCAAGAACTAAAACAAGAATAGGGAAAACCAACTTCTCGATGCGAGATACATGGCGCATAGTACTCATTTTTATTCTTCTCTCAGCATCCGTCGTAAGTGCTCTCATAATAGGAGGCTGAATGATTGGAACCATTGCCATATACGAATAAGATGCAACCGCTATCGCACCAAGAAGCTCAGGGGCTAACTGTGTGGCGATAAAAATAGATGTCGGTCCATCAGCTCCACCGATAATGGAGATTGCAGAAGCCTGTTTTAGAGTAAAATCAAATAACGGCGTATACTCAGCAAGAGCAACGGCACCTACTAGCGTTCCAAAGATACCAAACTGTGCTGCACCGCCAAGAAGAGCCGTTTTTGGGTTTGATAAAAGCGGGCCAAAATCAGTCATGGCACCTACACCCATAAATATTAAGATAGGAAAGAGCTGATTTGCTAATCCCATGCTGTATATAATGCCCAAAAATCCATCAGGACCAGCCATATTTGCAACAGGAATATTTGCTAAAAGTCCGCCAAATCCGATTGGAAGAAGCAACAACGGCTCAAAACCTTTTGCTATTGCAAGATAGAAGAGTAAAAATGTTATAAGAATCATAATTACTCTGCCCCATGATTTATGAAAATCACTCATCTTATTGCCATGTGAATCAAGTTCATCAGGGTTAGGATTTACAAGAGCACTAATACCGGTTGATTTTAAAAAATCACCCATTAATTCCATCATTGGCTTTGGCTGATATGTCTCAACATTTGCCGCTGCTCTATCAGCAGCGGCATTTCCTGCTTGAGCATCAGAAGCACATACACTGCTAAAACCAAGCAGCATGAGCAATGTAACTATTTTTATAATAAATGCTTTCATGCTCTTATCCTAGAACTGCTACGACTTGACCTTCAACTACTTTATCATTTGTAGCAACATTGATAGATTTAATAACTCCGCCTTTTGGTGCTACGATATCTATCTCCATTTTCATAGATTCTAAAATCAAGATAACATCACCCTCATTTACGCTTTGACCCGGATTTGCAACTATTTTCCATACGCTCCCAGGAAGAAGAGCTTTAATATCAAACTGATTTGCCGATGTCATTATATTTGACACAGGGGCTTTTGGTACAGAAACTTCCGTACTCTCTCCGTTTACTGCAATAACTTGAATATCTGCATTACCTTCTGCAACTTGAACACTAAACTTTTGACCGTCTACTACTACCGTATAATTTCCGCTTCCCATATTTAAACTCCCTTGTGATTTGTTTTCTTCTTCTTTTTTCATATTGGATATCTTACGAACATTTAACTCACCCTCGCCTTTTAGAAAAGCGATTCCTTTGTCATGGCAAGCCGCAGCTATAAAGATATTTTCTTCAGTTATCTCAATATTTTCTGCTTTTAACCTGTCTATCCATGTAGCCAAAGATTTACTCTCATCAGCATTTGCCAAATCGATAGCTTTCTCAGTTGTAGGCGCTAAACCTAACTTTTCAGAAGCTATTCTTACTACTTCAGGATCCGGTGCAACTGGAGTTTTACCGAAATATCCAAGAACCATTCTTCCATAACCAGGAGCGATTGCGTTCCAAGGACCTTGCATAACATTGTTAAGTGCTTGCTGGAAATAGAATTGTGAAACAGGTGTTACAGATGTTCCGTATCCGCCTTTTTCTACAACTTCAGTCATAGCTGCGATAACTTCCGGAAATCTATCCATAATACCGTTATCGCGCATCATTTGTGTATTTGCCGTAAGCGCACCGCCCGGCATTGGAGAGAATGGAATGATAGGAGAAACCATTGTTGCTTCAGGCGGCATAAAATAATCAGCCAAACAGTGTTGCAACTCTTTTTCATATGTGAGGATTTTATCTATCTCAAGTCCGCCAAGGTCATAATTCATTCCTTTTGTAGCATGAAGCATAGTTAAAATATCAGGTTGACTAGTTCCACCGCTTACAGGAGCAGCAGCCATATCAATACCATCAACGCCAGCTTCAAGAGCCGCCATATAAGCAGCAACCGAGACACCGGCCGTTTCATGAGTATGAAGTCTTAGGTGTGTTCCCTCAGGGATTAAACGTCTTGCCATCTGAATAGTTTCAAAAACTTTTTGAGGGTTTGATGTTCCGGAAGCATCTTTAAAACAAATACTGTTATACGGAATTCCACTGTCTAATATTTCACGAAGTGTTTTTTCATAAAATTCTACAGTATGAGCACCAAAACATCCAGGAGGAAGATCCATCATAGTAACTACAACTTCATGTTTAAGTCCGTGATGAACAATTCTCTCTGCAGAGTATTTTAGATTTTCAACATCATTTAGTGCGTCAAAATTTCTAATCGTAGTTGTTCCATGTTTTTTGAACATTTTTGCATGTAAATCTATAAGCTCTTTAGAACCCGTGTCTAACATAACTGTATTGACACCGCGAGCTAAGGTTTGAAGATTTGCGTCAGGTCCAACAATAGCACGAAATTTATCCATCATTTCAAAAGCATCTTCTCTTAGGTAGAAGTAAAGAGACTGAAATCTTGCACCGCCTGCAAATTCAAAGTGAGTAATCCCGGCTCTTTTTGCCGCTTCAACTGCAGGAAAGAAGTCGTTCATCAATACACGACCGCCAAAGACCGACTGAAAACCGTCTCTAAAGGTTGTATCCATTATGTCTATAAATTTTTTAGCCATTATTTTTGCCCTTCTCTATGATATTTAATTGCAGCTGTTATCGCGGCAACTACTTTTTTCTGATTATTTTCATTTTGAGTATTTCTTAATGCAGCATTTACATCCGGCTGAATTTCAGGGAAAAATTTATGAACAATTTTTGACATTACGTCCATAAAAAAAATCATAATTCCAAGAAATGCAAACACGGTTCCCATACCAAGCATCATAAACTTTATGCTCTCCACTACAAGGTTTGTTTCCATCCGTACACCTTTCTAACATGTTTCGCGAAACTTTACTACATTAATGTTTAAAAAGAGTTTTTGCCTCTTTTTGTAACACTTAAGAATTCCCAAGTTGTTACTTTTTGATTATATAATTCACAAAAAAAGAATCATAGGACTAATATGAGAAATGAAAATGTAGTAAAATTTGGACAAATCAATACAATAGAAGGCTACTCATATCTTGCTCTTGTTTTTATTGCGATGCCTTTGAAATATCTATTTGACGTACCTTTGGCGGTAAAAATAGTCGGAATGGTTCACGGAATACTCTTTATAATATTTTGCTACTACTTATTAATAGCATGGAGAGAGAGCAAATGGGCGTTTAAAGAAAATATCATATTTTTTATAGCTTCTCTTGTGCCATTTGGAACTTTTTTTACCAAAGCAAAAATTAAAACTTATGAATTAAAAAGTTTTAATTAGTTAAAATATTTTTTTTAATTATCATAGGAGAGTGTTTATGATTGCCGGAATGAATGAACAAGATTTTATGGCATATATTATATTTGGATTAGTACTTAATTTTGCTTTTTCTATATTTTTTGGGCTATACCTTAGTAAAAATATAGGGATGCAAGAGATGATTCAATCTAAAGGAGACAAAGAGCAGTCTCTACTTGTGAGCCTAAGTCTCTTTATCCCTTTCGCAAAAATGCTAATAACTCTCTACAGAGTTGCAATTTTGCAGATATTTTTTCTAAATAGAGGTTATACACATAAAGAGTTTTGGATATATATGACTACAAACCAGTTAAATAAAGTGGACTAAAGGGAAGATGGAAAACTTTAAAATGAGTGTTATACTTGCCATCTTGGGCAGTATTATTTTTTCGCTTGTCTTTATTTTACTAGCTTTTGTCGTGCCGACAGCAAATGAAGATGCAACACCTCAAAAAAAGTATCCTCAAGCGATTTCAAAATAGAACGCAGCACAGGTTTATAGAGATTTTTTAATCTCAATCAACTTTAGCGTTTCATATGCACAAAGCGGATTTAACCTTACTGCACCGATTTCTAGTGCCTTAACGCATAATCTTAAATAATCTAGATTGTTCTCTTGCATAATTGCCTCTAGCAGTTTTTGAGCATCTTTAATACGGAGATTTCGAGCAACACCTAGATTTTTATGTGCCAAATTTCTTATATCCGTATAATCCAAATCTCTTCCCTCTAGATTATCTCTTTTTAATTCGTGAATATATTTGTAAAAAACTATTTTAGATTTTAAAATCTGAACAACATAATCTTTTACAAGCTCACCAACGGTATCTTCATCTAGATAGAGTTCGTAAACTGCCTCATTGATTTGATAGCGATAATTCGAAATTTCTAGATGCTCAAAATTTTTTTGAATAAAAACGCTACCCTCATCAAGCAATTTATCTATATTCCGGCGAAGTTCGGCATTTTTCTGCTCTCTTTTTTCTCTATAATCAATCATAAAGCTATGATACCACAGCTTTGTTTTTCTCTTATAATTTAAAGTTATAAACTAGCATTTAAAAGGTTATGAGTGCTACTAGAATACACTCACAACCATAAAGTTATTAGATAGCTTTTGTAATGATTCTATTTAGTCTTAGGATAAAGCCGGCAGTATCTTCTATCTCTTTGCCATCAAATAATTTTGCCTGATCTAAAAGTACATGTGCGGCATCGCTGATTAGATTTTGATCAACAGAATTTTTTAGTTTTATAATAAGCTCATGCTTTGGATTTATCTGCAAGATATATGCCGGAGCAGGAGCATCGCTATGTTGTCCCATCTGTCTCATTATCTGAGCCATCATAAAAGATGGATCTTCTTTGTCCTCTTTTAGTTTTACAGGAGAGTCAACCAAATCAAAAGTAACTTCAACAGATTTTACACTTTCTCCTAAAATATCTTTAAGCTCTTTCGTTAAGCATTCAAATGCTTTTGTGCTCTCTTCATGAGCTTTTTTATCATCTTCATTCTCTTCAAACTTAGCATCTGCTACAGAAATAAGCTTATACTCTTTATACTCAGTTACCATTGGGAATATGATAGTATCAACCTCTTCATTAAGCACTAAAACATCAATACCGCGAGATTTAAAACGCTCTAAAGACGGCGAATTTTTAAGCATGGAGAGAGATGCTTTAGCGGTTATGTAGTAGATCTCTTTTTTAGCTTCATCTACATTTTTAACAAAATCTTCTATCATCACTTTTTCATCTGAATTAAGAGTATTAAACTTCATAAGCTCCATGATTTTTTCACGATTGCCGTAGTCGCTATAGAGTCCCTCTTTTAATACATTTCCAAACTGAGCAAAGAATGTATTGTACTTCTCTTTCTCATTTTTTGCCATTTTTGCAAGTTCTGAGAGTACCTTTTTAACTGAAGCATTTTTGATTTTTGCCATAACCGCATTTGATTGTAAAATCTCGCGAGAAACATTAAGCGGAAGATCTTTAGAATCAATAACACCGCGTAAAAATCTCATATATGTCGGCATTAAATCTTTTTCATCATCTGTAATAAATACGCGGTTAATATAGAGTTTTATACCCGTTTGATAATCTACTCTGTAGAGATCCATCGGTGCTTTTGATGGAATATAAAATAGTGTCGTATACTCTATAGCACCTTCTGCTTTGTTGTGCATCCATGCAAGCGGCTCTTCAGAAGAGTGAGCGATTGAACTGTAAAAGTCTTTATACTCTTCATCTTTTATCTCACTTTTTGCAATTGTCCAAAGTGCATTTGCACGGTTAATCTGCACATTTTCAATCTCATTTCTTGATGGCTCTATCTCTTTGCCATCATCATCTTTTTTTGCAGGAATATAGTTCTCTTTATCCATAAAAATTGGGAAAGGTATATGGTTAGAGTATTTTTTTATGATATTTTCAACTCTGTAACTCTCTAAAAATTCACCCTCATCATCATTTAAGTGCATAACAATTTGAGTTCCGTGCCCTTCCATCAAAGCTTCTTCTAGCTCAAACTCTCCGTCACCTTTGCTTGTCCACAGATAAGCTTTCTCTTGGGCTGCTTTTTTCGTTGTCACTTCAACTTTGTGCGCAACCATAAAACATGAGTAAAAACCTACACCGAACTGACCGATAAGATTTGAATCTTTTTTCTGATCTCCTGTTAGATTTTCTAAAAACGCTTTTGTCCCTGATTTTGCGATAGTACCAAGGTTATTCATGAGGTCTTCCTCATTCATACCGATACCGCTGTCTCTGATAGTAAGCGTTTTCGCCTCTTTACTTGCAACTATATCAATGCGTGGCGAGAAGGTTACGCCTTTATAAGCATCATCTGTTAAAACCAGCATATTTAGCTTATCAAGTGCATCCGATGCGTTTGAAACCAACTCACGGATAAATATCTCTTTATTTGAGTAGAGCGAGTGTATCATTAGATTTAATATTTGATTTGCTTCTGTTTGAAACTGATGTTTTGCCATCGTTTGAATCCTTTAATTTAAAATTTCAAGGCAATGGTAGCAAAAAAAAGTTAATGAGTGCAAATCATATCAACTTGTATTAGTCTAATCAACTCAACTATATTTAGTCCAAGTTGAATTAATATTTTTTTGCTACAATCATACAATTATATTTTCAAGGAGAACGGTATGTCAGATAATTACATAGAGATGATTGAGCCGACCCCAAAGCTTTATTCAAAAAAGTGCAAAACTGTCTCTTTTTTATTGAAACTGTTTTTACAATACACTACCATTCTATCAAGCTTGGCTGCATGGTATATGTTTGACTACTTTATAGCATTGCTTACTCTGGTTCTCTCTTTTATTATAATGGGCATCATCCGTTCAAATCTAAGAAACAGCGTTATACCCATAACTCAAAGAGAGTATCACTATAATGACCAAGGCATAGCCGACTGGTACACGGCAAAAGAGTTATGCAACGAATCAAATCAGAGCTTAACAGAAACTCCATAAGCCATAATATGACTCTCATGCCCTAAATCCCTCTTTATCGCATCGGCGAAAACTTCCATTTTCTCAGTTTCACCGTGGATTAGGCAAAGATGTTTTATCCCCTCAATAGGTCGCATCCAGCCAATCAGTTCACTCTGATCTGCATGTGCCGAAAAACCGTTAATGGTATAAATTTTTGCTTTTACTGCTATATCTTCTCCATAAATTTTAATCATCTTATCGCCATCAACTATGCTTCGTCCTAATGTTCCCGGTACTTGATACCCGACAAAAACGATTGCATTTTTTTTATTCCAAAGTCTATGCTTTAAGTGATGCATAATACGTCCGCCGTTGCACATGCCGCTTCCGGCTATAATTATGCACTTCTCTTTTACTCTGTTTATAGACATGGATTGTTCTCTCGTTGTACTAGGTTCCAGCCATGCAAACGAGAACGGATCTTTACCGCTTCCTGTTGAGTATTCAAGCTCATCACTCAAATGTATTGGGTAGCGGTTATATAATTTTGTCGCTTTAATAGCAAGCGGACTATCAAGAAAAATACGGCATTTCGGCAACTCTCCATTGTCATGCATCCCATGAAGCAGCCATAATATCTCCTGAGTTCTCTCTAGTGCAAAAGATGGAATAAGAACACTACCGTTATGCTTAAGCGTTGAAGCAACCACCTCTTTAAACTCCGCAATACTCTCCTCCAGCGGCTTATGCTTGCGATCTCCATAGGTTGACTCTATAAATAGAGAGTCTGCCTCACCGATATTGTCCGGACCATCAATAATTAAGCGTTCAGGAGAACCCAAATCTCCGGAGAAGACGATTCGCTTATGTTGATTCTCTTCTTGATAGTCAATCATAACGAAAGCACTTCCCATAATATGACCGGCATTCCCAAAAGAGACTCTCACATGTTCTTTTAGCTTATGTTCCTCAAAATATTCAAGTGTGCACCATGTTTTTGCAAAAACCTCTTTTACATCTTCTTTAGTATAGAGAGGTTCGAGTATACTCTTCTCTTCACCGCGTCTACGAGCCTTTCTTCTTATTGTTTTATACTCTTCTTGAAGTATTGAAGCACTGTCAAGAAGCATTATTTTTGCAATATCCAACGTAGCATTTGTAGCTATTATCGTGCCGTTAAATCCATCTTTTACAAGTTTTGGCACTCTGCCGATGTGATCTAGATGCGCATGTGTCAAGATAAGATAGTTGACTTTTGAAGGGTCAAAGTCAAAAGGTCCATAGTTTCTATCTTCTCCTCCGTTGCCTTGGAACATACCGCAATCTATCAATATTTTTATGGAGCCTATTTTTAGTAAATGACATGAGCCTGTTACAGTTTGTGCTGCTCCGTATGATGTTACCGTTACCATTATTAAGTCCTTTATTTTAAAACTGCTAGATTATATTCAAATTTAACTCTTATGAAACTTATACTATAATGCAACATAATCAACAAGGGAAAACAGAATAATACATGGCACTAATAGACCTATTAAATATATCAAAACATTATGAAGCGCAAAAAATTTTAACAGATATAAATTTTCATGTAGACGAAGGTGAGAGAATCGTTATCATCGGGAAAAACGGAAGCGGAAAATCTACTCTGATGAAAATTGTAAACGGTACGCTCGACCAAGACGCCGGAGAAAGAATCACAAAGCAAAATCTAGAGATAAAAATGCTAGATCAAAAACCTAATTTTAAAGAGGGACAAAGCGTCAGAGAAGCAGTTGAAGCAGGTTTGGACGAACTAAACTCTGCAAAAAAAAGATATGACGAACTCTCACTTCTTTTATCTGAAGACTTTGAGAATAAGCTTCTTATCGATGAACATGAGAGGCTCTCTAGATACATAGAACACCATAATGCTTGGAATTTAGATGACAAAATAGAGAGAATTATCCAACATTTTGATCTCGTACAGTATGAAGACAAGCCAGTAGCACTCTTAAGCGGAGGAGAGCAAAGAAGAGTCGCCCTAGCCTCTTTGCTTCTTCAAAAACCGGATGTTTTGCTACTTGATGAGCCTACCAACCACCTTGATGTATATATGGTTGAATTTTTGGAAGAGCTGCTTTTAAAAGAGAAATTTACTCTTGTATTTATCTCACATGATAGATATTTCATAGACAGGGTAGCTACAAAAAGCGTTGAAGTAGAGGATTGTTCCATAAGAGAGTATAGCGGTGGGTACAGCAGCTATTTGACTCAAAAAGAGGAGTACATGCGAACTCTTGAGAAACAGCATGAAACTCTGCTCACCATTTTAAAACGTGAAAACGAGTGGTTTTCAAGAGGCGTAAAAGCTAGACTAAAAAGAAACGAAGGTCGCAAAGAACGGCTTATGTCTCTTAGAGAAGATGCCAAAACAAACCCTTCAAAAATCAGAAAAATGACTCTTGAACTGGAACGTGAAGCAAAGCATTTTAACCGTGATAAAAGCGTAAACAGACAAAAAATGCTTTTTGAAGTTGAAAATCTAGGTTTAACGCTCGGAGACAAGGAACTTCTAAAAAATTTCACTACCAGAATTCTTCAAAAAGATGTAATTGCCATCGTCGGACCAAACGGAAGCGGCAAATCAACACTTCTAAAAGCTCTTTTAGGTCGCATTGAACCTACAAGCGGAAGCATAAAACGCGGTGAGTTTAAAATCGGCTACTTTGATCAGCACCGAGAAATGCTTGATGATGAGAGAAACCTGATAGAAACATTCTGCCCGCATGGCGGCGACCGTGTAAGCGTCAGAGGTCGTGATATGCATGTTTTTGGATACTTAAAAAACTTTCTTTTTCCGCGAGAGTTTTTAGATAAGAAGATAGGCATACTCAGCGGCGGAGAAAAAAACCGTATTGCACTTGCTCTGCTCTTTACAAAAGATGTTGATATTCTTATACTCGATGAGCCTACAAATGATTTGGATATTCCGACTATCAATATTTTAGAAGAGCAGTTAACCAACTTCAGCGGAGCAGTAATTATAGTAAGCCATGATAGATATTTTGTCGATAAGATTGCGAAAAAACTCTTTATATTTAAAGAAAACAAAGAGATAGAAGAGAGCCATCAACTCTACTCCGAATATCTTGAACTTGAAAAAGAGTTGCAAGAACTCAACGACATGGAAAAAGAGAGTCAAAAAATAGAGTCAAAAGTAAGAGAGAGCAAGCCAAAAGATGTAAAACTTACTTTTAAAGAGAAAATCGCACTAGAAAAACTGCCGCTTGAGATAGAAGAACTTGAAGCCAAAATTGAAGAGAAAAATATATGCTTGGCAAACCCTACATGTTATGAGAAGATAGGCATTACACAATTGGCAAAAGAGTTGGAAGAACTTGAGACGTTGTATGAAGAAAAAGTTGAAGAGCTATTAACTATTCAACTAAAAGAGGAAGAGATAAACGGCTAACATACTCCACTGCACGACAGAGGATTTTGTTCAAGTTTGAGGCAAAATTTAGTTAAATTGAGGAGTTTACTGTAGTAAATGACGAAATTTCACTCAATTTTAACGAAAAAATTGAGCAAAAGCATCGTTGTGAAGCTATTTTTGAGCCTCTTTTAGAGTATCTGCGATTAAGAACGCCAACTCTAGTGCTTGATCCGCATTTAAGCGAGGATCACAATGCGTATGGTAGCGAGAGCTTAAATCCTCTTCTCTTACGATAAATGAACCACCGATACACTCGGTTACATTTTTACCCGTCATCTCTAAGTGAACCCCGCCTGCAAACGTACCCTCAGCTTTATGAACCTGAAAAAACTGCTTCATTTCTGTAAGAATAGCATCAACCGGACGAGTTTTAAAATTATTTGATGATTTGATTGTATTTCCATGCATAGGGTCACAGCTCCAAAGAACTTTTTTGCCCTCACGCTCAATCGCACGGATGAGCTTCGGCATACCCTCAGCAACTTTGTCCGCACCCATTCTTACGATGATATTTAAACGACCTGCTTCATTTTGTGGATTTAAAATATCACAAAGTCTTATCAAATCTTCAGGATCCATAGAAGGACCTGCTTTAAGACCGATAGGGTTCTTAATCCCTCTCATGTACTCGACATGCGCACCGTCTAACTGACGAGTTCTATCTCCGATCCATAACATGTGTGCAGAGGTATCATACCAGTCACCGGTTATAGAATCTCTTCTTGTAAACGCTTCTTCATACGGAAGAAGAAGTGCCTCATGTGAAGTATAAAAATCAGTCTCTTTTAGTGTTCTATGCGTTTTTGATGTAATTCCGCATGCTTCCATAAACTTTAAAGATTTGCCAATCTCCTCAGCTAAATCTTCATACTTTTTACTTATTTCACTCTGATGCGTAAAGTCCAAATTCCACTTATGAACCTCATGTAAATCAGCCAAACCGCCAGATGCAAATGCACGAAGCAAGTTTAGCGTCGCAGCAGATTGGTTGTAAGCTTTTATCATTCTTTGAGGATCGGGTATGCGTGATTCCGATGTAAAATCTACACCGTTTATAATGTCTCCGCGATAAGCATCGAGCGTTACTCCGCCAATAGTCTCAGTATCACTTGAACGAGGCTTTGCAAACTGACCGCCCAGACGACCCACTTTTACAACCGGAACCCCGCCTGCATAAGTCATAACTACTGCCATTTGAAGAACTGCTTTAAAGGTGTCACGAATATTATGAGCATGAAACTCGCTAAAACTCTCGGCACAATCTCCGCCTTGAAGTAAAAACGCCTTACCTTCAACAACATTAGCCAATTGACTCTTAAGCGAACGTGCTTCACCTGCAAAAACAAGCGGCGGATAATTTTTCAACTCAGCTAAAACTTTATCTAATTCATCTTTATTTTGATAAGTCGGCTGTTGCACAATCGCCTTTTGTCTCCAACTTGTCGGTTCCCAATTACTCATAATAAAACCCTCTTTTTGAAATATAATTTCTATCTATTTTTTTGTTATTCTACATAAAGATAGCTAAAATAGCACTGATTGGCAAGTTTAACCTAAATTAAAGAAATTCGCCTAAAAACGCCTTATTTTCTAAAAAATATAAAGTTTTATTTTAATATTTAGACTCTATTTTTTCTTCATCCTTAATAATTTGCACTTTTTTCTCATGAAGGGTATCTTCTTTTAAGGTATTTAAAAATTCTATAATATTTTTTTGATAAGCGATCGTGTCTTCATCATGTGAAAGAGTAACTAACTCATTTAATGAATCCAAATCTATTTTTTTAGCATATCTTGGTACTCTCTTTAACTCTCGTTGAATATTTAAGACAAGAGTGTCTATGCTAAATTCACTATTTTCTTTTACTTTGTTAACAAGCTCTTTTGTAGAGAGCATCAACAAGTTTGCTCTCTCTTCATCACCTTTGTAAATTTCCATACCGAACTTTTTAACAACTATATAATTCTCAACATTTACATCTTCATTTGCAGAAATAACAAGCGCAAATACTCTGGCACGAAACTCCAGTGAACTGTGGTGATGGACGAACAACTCACGAAATGCACTAAAAAAATGGTGTTTAATTCTAAAACTTAGTCGCATTTAAATTCCTCATACAGTCGAATGTGCTATTATATAAAAAATAAACTGAATATCCTTTAACTGGGGGATTTTCAACATTTAATTTTTGTAGTGTTCCTAAAGGTTTCTCTTTTTATAGAAACAAAACAATACCTAATCTTATATGGATTTATATAACGAAAAAGCTATTCTTTATGCTTGAAAATGTATAATACACAATATTTTTTACGGATTGCCAATTATGGAAAAAAACGATTTAAAAGCACTTATTGAAGAAATTTATGAAAACCTGCTAGAGCGCATTGATGCAGAAGAAAATGCGACAAAATCTCAGGTAGTCAACTATTTAAAAGATGCAATAGATGTTGTTTTAAATATTGATGATAAAGATATTGACTCCATAGAACATGCAAAAGCAGCCTTTAACAACTCATACAAAGAGCTTGTAAAACAGAGTTTGATCTCCTACAAAAACACCAATGATAAATTTGGAGAGCTGTCACAACTTAATGAGCAAGCACTTCAAAAATGCAACGATAAGCATATTGATCTAAAAGCTCTTACAACTAAGTTTGGTGAGATTCAGTCGCATATGACAGACGAAGTAAAAAAAGCAAATCAAATAATTTCAGAACTATCAGAAAAAGTTAAAACATTAGAAGAGACTACAAATCTGGATCCGCTTACAAAAGTCTTCAATAGAAGAGCTTTGATATCATATTTAGACGGCGTATGTGCAAATAAAACCACTCCTTTAATGCATGCAATTATGCTTGACATAGACAATTTTAAAACTATCAACGATACATACGGACACATCGCAGGCGATAAAATTTTAATCTTTATTTCAAATATACTTAGAAAAACAATTAAAGAAGGTGATAAAATCTTTAGATTCGGCGGAGAAGAGTTTACAGTCATACTAAATCGCAATGATGATGAAGAGAGCGAAGCTATTGCAAATAGAATTTTAAAACTTATTAGCTCTAACAGACTAGTCTATATGGGTGAAAATATTTTGGTTACCGCAAGTATAGGAATGACAAAGCTAATTCAAAATGACACGCCTGACACGCTTATATCAAGAGCAGACAAGGCACTATATGCTTCTAAACATAACGGCAAAAACATGGTATCTAAGGTAATGAGATAATGGGATTTAGCTACTTTGATATTGTTGTATCTCTTATCGTTCTTTTTTTAGGACTCAAAGGGATTATAAACGGATTTTTTAAAGAGTTGTTTGGCTTATTAGGAATTGTCGGCGGTATTTTTATAGCCTCTCGAGTAGGTGAGAGCGTAGGTCAACTTGTAAGTGGAACTATTTTTAAACTTCAAAGCAGCGCTGCCGTTAGCTTCACAGGTTTTTTAATTACGCTTATCCTCTTTTGGCTCTTTATGGTCGGAGTCGGCATAATATTTAAAAAATTAAGCTCAATTAGCGGACTGAGTGTTTTTGATAGAATTTTAGGCTTTATCTTTAGTGCTAGTAAATTTTTTCTTATTGCTGCCGTCATTGCATATGCAGCTTCAAATATGAAAGCTATGAAAACAAATATCGACTCGGTTATGAAAAACAGTGTTCTATTTCCGGTATTGGTTGAGACGGGAAGTGTAATTATGAAACTTGATCCTCTAGAGATCTCTGAAGACCTTAATAAGAGTATAAGTAAAAGTACAGAAATGATGCAAGGTAGCGCAACAGAAGCTTTGCAAAGTTCAACACTAAAAATTTTAGACGATACAAAGAAAAAGTTAGAAGATAGCATTGAACAAAATTTATCAAGTAGGGAGAATAAATAATGTCTGAAATTACGACCAATTTTAATGATAAAACAGTTGAATACAAACAATTACTTCATAATTTTAAAGAGTTGCTTAAAAAAAACAGTCTAAAGTTTACGATTCAAAGAGAAGTAATATTGGAAACTCTCTATAACTCTGACGAGCACCTAACACCGGAATCTCTTCATAATCTTATACAAGAGAAGTTTCCTGATTTAAAAACCGGAATAGCAACCGTATATAGAACACTCTCTCTTTTGGAAGAGTCTGACATGGTTACATCGCTCTCTTTCGGTGCACAGGGAAAGAAGTATGAACTCGGTGCTAAGCATCACCATGATCATTTCATCTGCACACAATGTGGAAGCATAACTGAGTTTGTAGATGAGCAGATAGAAGAGAGACAGCATAAAATTGCAAATGAACTAGGCTTCAAAATGCAAGATCACTCTATGCAGATTTATGGGATCTGTAAGAATTGCCAAAAAAAATAAAGGAAACAGTATTGGTTTTTGATAATAAATTTATACAACAAAGAATTGAAAAAGCGGAGCTTCTAAGACGAGAGGGTATTAATCCTTACGCTAACGATTCTAAAAGAAATACAACAATTGAAAAATTTTTAAATGTTAATTCAGACATTATAAACAAAGAAAACAAGAGAGATGAAAATCGCCACTATACGCTTAGCGGTCGCATAAAACTCTTTAGAGTTATGGGTAAGGCTAGTTTTATTCAGATTGAGGATGAGAGCGGACTCCTTCAGGTCTATGTCGCAAGAGACAATCTTAGAGAGAATTTTTATAATGAGACTTTCAAGAAAAATATAGAAACCGGTGATATAGTAGAAGTAAGCGGCTACCCTTTTGTAACCGGTCAAGGCGAGCTTTCACTTCATGCGGACGAACTAAGACTCTTAACAAAAGCCATATCTCCGCTGCCTGAGAAATTTCACGGCATAACAGATAAAGAGACAAGATACAGAAAAAGATACTTAGATCTTATCATGAATGCTGATGTTCGCAAAACATTCAAAATCCGCTCAAAAGTCATCTCTCTGACTCGCCGCTTCTTTGAAGACAAAGGCTTTTTAGAGGTTGAAACTCCTATGATGCATCCTATTGCAGGCGGTGCAAACGCTAAACCGTTTGTCACACATCATAATGCACTCGGCATCGACAGATATTTGAGAATTGCACCTGAACTTTATCTAAAAAGACTTATCGTCGGCGGTTTTGAAGCTGTTTTTGAGATAAACCGCAACTTTAGAAATGAAGGTATGGATGCTACGCACAACCCTGAATTCACTTCTATTGAGTTCTACTGGGCATATAAAACATACAAAGATTTGATTGAGATTACAAAAGAGTATTTCAGATATCTGTTTGATCACTTAAATCTGCCTACCAATCTTCCTTATGGCGATTTAGAGGTTGATTTTAGCAAATTTAGCGAAATACCACTTATAGAGTCTCTTTACACTATCGGCGGAGTTCCGCAAGAGATAGTAAATGACAAAGAGAAGATAGTAGAGTTTTTAAAAAGCCGTAATATTCAAGTTAAAAATGGACTAAATTTAGGTCAACTTCAAGGCGAACTTTTCGATGAATTTGTTGAAGAAAAACTAATAAATCCTACTTTTATCACTGAGTATCCGGTTGAGATCTCTCCTCTTGCAAGAAGAAGCGATACAAATCCTGATATAACTGAACGCTTTGAACTCTTCATTGCAGGACGTGAGATTGCAAACGCATTTAGTGAGTTAAATGATCCTGTTGATCAATATGAGAGATTTAAAACTCAAGTGGAATCTAAAGAGAGCGGCGACGATGAAGCGCATGAGATGGACTTGGATTTCGTAGAGGCACTCAGTTACGGAATGGCCCCAACAGCTGGTCAAGGCATAGGAATAGACAGATTGGTAATGCTTCTTACAAACGAACATTCAATCAGAGATGTTCTGTTATTCCCTGCCATGAAGCCGTTGCATAACGAAGCAAAAATTGAAGAAACCGAGTAGAATAAATCATAAAGATAAGCGTTGCTAAAGAAATTACCTCTTTGGCATTTTAATTTAAATAGAAAAGGATATAGAAATGGGTTTTTTACAAGATTACGATAAAGAAATTTTCGATTTATGCGAAAAAGAGTTAGAGCGTCAAACTGACCACTTAGAGATGATTGCATCTGAAAACTTTACGCTTCCTGCAGTTATGGAAGCTATGGGTTCTGTATTTACTAACAAATATGCTGAGGGATATCCTGGCAAGCGTTACTACGGCGGATGTGAGTATGCTGATGGCGTTGAGCAGTTGGCAATTGACAGAGCATGTAAGCTTTTTGGATGTAACTTTGCAAATGTTCAGCCTCACTCGGGAAGTCAAGCAAATGCTGCTGTTTATGCAGGTCTCTTAAAAGCAGGAGACAAACTTCTTGGTATGGATTTAAGCCATGGCGGTCACTTGACGCACGGAAGCAAGCCAAGTTTTTCAGGTCAAAACTACTCAAGTTTTACATATGGTGTTGAGCTTGACGGTCGTATGAACTATGACAAGATTATGGAAATAGCTAAAGCTGTTCAGCCAAAAATCATTGTTTGTGGTGCTTCTGCTTATGCAAGAGAGATTGACTTTAAAAAATTCCGTGAAATCGCCGATGCTGTCGGAGCAATAATGTTCGCAGATATCGCCCATGTTGCAGGTCTTGTAGCTGCCGGAGAGCACCCTAGCCCATTCCCTCATGCACATGTTGTAACCACAACTACACACAAAACTCTTGCTGGTCCTCGCGGCGGTATAATTATGACAAACGATGAAGAGATAGCTAAAAAGATGAACTCTGCAATCTTCCCTGCTCTTCAAGGCGGACCGCTTGTACATGTAATAGCTGCAAAAGCGGTAGGATTTAAGTACAACCTCTCTCCTGAGTGGAAAGATTACGCAAAGCAGGTGAAAGCTAATGCTAAAATTCTTGGAGAAGTTTTAGTTAAAAGAGGTTACGACCTTGTAAGCGGCGGAACTGACAACCATTTAGTTTTATTATCGTTTATCAATCGTGAATTCTCTGGAAAAGATGCTGATATTGCACTTGGAAATGCCGGTATTACAGTAAATAAAAATACAGTTCCGGGTGAGACAAGAAGTCCTTTTGTAACTTCAGGTATTCGTATCGGTTCACCTGCGCTAACAAGCAGAGGAATGAAAGAGAAAGAGTTTGAATTTATCGCAAACAAAATCGCCGATGTTCTTGATGATATCAACAATACTGAGCTTCAAGCAAATATCAAAAAAGAGTTAAAAGCATTAGCTCAAAATTTTGTAATATACAATCAATCTACATATTAAGAGGACAGCTATATGACGGCAATGGATTTAAAACTTATAAAAATGCTCACCGACCACTACTGGATAAAAAGAGAGGAAGTCGTTGATAAGATACTCTTTAAAGGTCGTACATTTTACAATAAGTTCGAGAAAGTAAACTCCACATTGTCGCAAGCTGTTATAAATCAACATTTAAAGGGTGAGATAACGGTTGCTCACTCTCTAATAAATAAACTTGGAAAAGTTGAGAATATAGTAATTGACTACAACGGTAGAGATCCTGAGCGTTTTTACCACAAAACACAACTTCTTCTTCGCGAAGAGGGATATATAAATTTTACCGCTTTTACAACAAAGACAGATGGTCACCTACATGTATACATTCACAAAGGGCATACTACGCTCCAAGAAGCTATACAACTGGGAAAAATGATAAGCATGAAACTAGCTGCAAAACAGCCTAAACAGTGGAGAATGTTTCCAAATGACGAGATGCCTGAGGAGTATAATATTTTGACTCTTCCTTATGAAGTTTACTCAAAAGAGAGAGGTGCGTCTTGGTCAAAACACATGTAATATTTTCTTGAGAAGACATGTATGATTTTAAAAAAATGCTCAGCGTAAATAAGTTTTGGGTATTATTATAAACTAAGAACGAAGAAGGAGAAGTTTTATGGAAGAAAAAAATGAACTAAACGATATTATCTTAAACAAAAATAGCTCGTCTGCGGGAAATAAAAAAATTATTTTGGCTGCTGCTACACTGGGTATTATTTTAATAATCGTTGTAATGCTTATGAATTCACTAACATCTAGTAAAACTGACAATTTACCGCAAGCGGCACTTCCTCCAGAACCGCAAAAAGAGATTATAGCTGGTGCAAATGAACCTCTTTTTGAAGAAGTAAATGTTGTTCGAGAAGCTCCGCAAGAAAATGGATCTCTAGATAGAATCGCACAAAAACTAAAAGAAGAGAGCATTAAAGAGAGTACTCAAGTAGCTCCTGCACCGCAAATAGAAAGCACTAAAACAGCTGCAGCAGAACCTAAAAAGGCAGAAACCGCTAAAGCGGTTGCAGCGAGAGAAGTACCTAGAGAGTCCCCAAGAACAGCTCCTGTTTCTCCTGCAGTTTCAGCTTCAAGCCCAACTGCCGGTGGTCACTATATTCAAGTAGGCTCTTTTGAAAAACATCAGCCTGATGATAAGTTTTTAAATTCAATTTTAAAATTAGGCTACAAATATAAATTTCATGAAGTTAAAACAAATGCCAGAACAGTAAGTAAAGTTTTAGTAGGACCTTTTCCTTCCCAAGAAGAAGCAAGAAAAGCATTAGTAAAAGTAAGAAGCTCTGTTGAACCGGGCGCTTTTTTAACTAAAATATAACCAATTTACGCTCCTCTTGCGGGAGCAACTCTTTTTTACAAGGTACTCACTTGATTTACTCGAAACAATTTATACAAGATCAACTAGCTCCTGTTGCAGTTTATGCAAAACTAAAAACACTCTTCAAAGATGAGATTTCATATCTTTTTGAGAGTGCCGGAGGAAGTGAAGGAAACTACAGTTTTATCTGTATAGGTGCGAGAGAGAGAATTCAGTATATAGATAATAAAACGCTATATACCGATGCAGATGGCATTGTGCATGCAAAAGATGAATCACCGTTTATTTTTTTAAAAAATTACTATAAAGATATAGATACGTCAATTTACAAAAAAGCTACAAGTGAGCTAAAAGTTGGCTATGTTGACGGTTTTATCGGCTATATCGGTTACGATATGGTAAAAGTTTTCGAGCCAAAGCTACATGCGACTATGGACAATTTAGTAGATGAACTCAACACTCCTGATTTAGATCTGATACTTCCTAAAATGATTTTGGTCTACTCTCATAAAAACTATCAGCTTACGCTCATAAGCACTCTTAAAGAGATGAGTGAGAAGTTTGAAATGGTAGAAGATGCTCTTAAAACATCTTATGAGTATGTCCACATGAAGAGAAATGTAGGGATTGACAAAGGAACTTTTGCATTTTCAAAAGAGCAATTTTTCAAAATGGTTGATGATTCAAAAGAGATGATAAGAAGCGGCGACGTTTTTCAAATCCTTATGACAAACCGCTTTACGAGAAATATACATGTAGATCCTTTTAGCTTCTACAGAATACTCCGAAGCAAAAACCCATCACCATATATGTTTTTGATGGAGTATGAAGATTTTAACATAGTCGGCAGCTCTCCTGAGGTTATGGTTAGACTAACTGGCGGCGAACTTCTGCTTCGTCCGATTGCAGGTACTAGAAAAAGAGGTGCTACAAAAGCAAGAGACAAAGAGCTTGAAGATGAGTTACTCGCTGACCCAAAAGAACTCTCAGAACACCTTATGCTAATAGACCTTGGCAGGAACGATGTAAGCCGCGTAGCAAAAACTGGAAGTGTAAAAGTTGAAAATATGATGCATATAGAACGATTTTCACATGTAATGCATATTGTTTCGGATGTAACTGCGACTATTGCAGACGATAAAGATATGTTTGACCTGTTTATGGCAACTTTTACTGCCGGAACGATGACGGGTGCTCCAAAGATAAGAGCGATGGAGCTTATTGCCGAGTATGAAGGACTAAAGCGCGGTTTTTACAGCGGAAGCATCGGCTACTTCGGATTTGACGGAAATATGGACAGTGCGATTACCATCCGAACCGCTTTGGTAAAAGAAGATAAAGTTGTCCTTCAAGCTGGAGCTGGCGTAGTAGCTGATAGTCAAAATGAACTGGAGTACCTCGAAGTTAAAAACAAACTCGGCGCGCTTGTTGCTTCACTCGAAGATTTAGACTAAATGAAGCTCTTTGCCATCTTTGGCGACCCTGTTGCGCACTCTCGCTCTCCTCTTATGCACAACTCCGTATTTAAACATCTAAAATATAATGCCTGCTACACAAGAGTTCATCTAACGGATGGTTCAAAACTAAAAGAGACTTTTTTTGCTCTTGGATTAAGCGGCGCAAATGTTACCGTACCTCACAAAGAAGCGGCTTATGCGGCTTGTGATGAAGTAAGAGGCTTTGCTAAAAAAGTCGGAGTCGTAAACACTCTTATAAATGAGAACGGCAAACTTATCGGCTACAACACAGATGCGGACGGCTTTATGTTTGCTATAAAAGAGTTCGGTGAGATAAAAAATATTCTCATCCTAGGTGCAGGCGGAACTGCAAAAGCTCTGGCTTCAAGATTTATGCAAGAGGGCATAAATACAAGCGTTTTAAACAGAAGCCCAGAGAGACTAGCCTACTTTAAAGAGCTTGGATGTGACTGCTTTACATGGAGTGATTTTAAAATTGCTTCATATGATTTGGTAGTAAATACGACAAGTGCCGGACTTAAAGATGAGGAGTTACCTGCTCCTTTGGCGTTGATAGAAGAGATTTTGGACAACACCTCTTTTGTAGCAGATGCTATCTACGGAAAAGTGACACCGTTTTTAAAGATGGCAAAAGGGAAAAATATCATCTGCAAAGACGGCGCGGATATGCTTTTAGGACAAGGTGTTTTGGCAAATGAACTTTTTGTCAACCATGAACTAAAAACAAGCGACATAAAGCTTTACATGTCAAAGAGTTTTGAGCTTTAGTGCGGCAACTGCTTGTCCGTAGGCAATCGCACTGTCATTGCTTACAAACATCTCAGGTAAAATAACATCAGGAATTTTCCTCACAATCAACCTTAAAAGCACTCTGTTTTGAAATACTCCGCCGCCCAAAACCAAAGGCAAATCATACTTTTTGTGCATCAGATAAATAATCTCTACTATCGTATTGAAAAATTTTGAAACCGCTACATGTATATCTTTTTCGTCTAAAATTTGTTTTACTATTTGACTAAAATCTATCTCACCATCTTCTATGCTAAACTTATAGCACTCTAAAATATTCTCATCATGCAAACTCTCCAAAAGCAGTCCGCTTTCACCCTCGTAACTGCAAATTTGGATAACACCCAAGATAGATGCCACCGCATCAAACAGTCGTCCGCATGAGCTTGAGAGCGGCGAATTAAGCCCATTTTTGTATGCGGTGTAAAGTGTATTAATCTCAGAAGATGAAAAAGAGTTAATTGTAGGATTATTAAGTTTAAAAACTTCATCGCCGTATATCTCAAACAATAAGCTAAGAGCAACTCGTCTAGGCTCTTTTATTGCCCTCTCTCCGCCAAGAAGTTTAAAGTATTTAAAATGTCCTACTCTCTCATAGCCCTCCAAGTCGCAGACAAAAAACTCTCCGCCCCAAAGATTACCATCATCGCCATACCCTGTTCCGTCAAAACTTACACCAAGCACTTTTGAACTAATACTATTTACACCCATAGTAGCTAAAATATGCGCGTAATGGTGCTGAACTTGCAGTAACTCTATCTCTTCATTTTGTGCCTTTAACTCTTTTGCATATTTGGTTGATTCATAGTTTGGATGTTTATCGCAAACAACGACATCAGGAGTAAAATCATAAATCCTCTTTAGCGTCTCTATGTGCGATTTGTAATGTTCCACGCTAGACAAACTTCCTAAATCCCCGATGTATGGCGATAGAACAACGCTATCTTCAATGGTTATCGCAACGGTGCTTTTTTGGTTTGCTCCAAGAGCTAAAATCTTTTTGTCTGTTTTATGAGGAAGTTTTAGATAAAAAGGCGCATATCCTCTTGAGGCTCTTAACATAAATATCTTTTCATTCTCTACAAACAAAACCGAATCATCACAGCTATTTACTATCTCCCTGTTATGCTCCAAGCAAAAATCCCAAACAGAGGAGAGCCTCATAATTTCATCGTAGTTTTTACATAACGGCTCATCTGAGATATTTGCACTCGTTGCGACTATGGGTCTGTTTAATCTTTGCAAAACCAGATGATGAAGCGGAGTGTAAGCCAAAAAAAGCCCGATTTGACTCATATTTGGAGCTACATGTAGACTTATAAAGTCGCTATCTCTTTTTTGAAGCAAAACTATAGGGCGTCTGTTTGAGTTTAACAGCTCTTGCTCTTTTACGCTCATTATGGCGATGCTTTTTGCCGTCTCTGCATCTTTTACCATCACTCCGAACGGTTTTGATGGTCTTTGCTTCCTCTCTCTTAGAAGTTTTACCGCACTATCATTTGAAGCATCACAAACTAAATGATAGCCCCCTATTCCCTTTATGGCTACAATTTTGCCGCTTCTTATCGCTTCTACTGCTTCATCTATGATATTTTTGGACTCTATTTTTTTGCCGCTGTTATCAAACAAAGAGAGCTTTGCTCCACACTTATGGCATCCAATAGTCTCTGCATGGTATCTTCTGTCTTTTGGATTTTTATACTCGTTCAAACACTCTTGACACATGACAAACTCATCCATAGATGTGTTTTTTCTATCATAAGGAAGATTTTTTATAATGCTAAACCTCGGGCCGCAATTTGTACATGTGATAAACGGATACTCAAATCTTCGGTTGGTTTTATCAAACAGTTCACTCTCGCACTCACTGCACATTGCAATATCTGATGGAATCTTGCTTGAGAGCAGTTTTGTACTTTTGCTCATCTCTATGCTAAAGCCCTCAAAAGGTTTTGATTTTTTAGTGTGAGTTATTTTTATGGAGTCTATCTCACTTAGTGGCGGTCTGTTTTCTCTCATATTTCGTATGAACTCATCCACTTTTTCTTGTGTCGCATCAAGAAGTATCAGCACGCCGTAGCCGTTGTTTGAGACCTCTCCCTTTAAGCCCATTGAAGTAGCGAGGTTGTAGATAAAAGGTCGAAAACCGACTCCTTGTACAATGCCTCGTATCTCAATGCAAAACATAACTATTCCAACTCCAAACTCATAAGATACATCTCTTCACCATCAAGAACATTGATATCAAAACTACCGCATTTTGGGCAGATAAACTCATTTTTCTCAAGTTCTGATTCAGCCAAACATTTATTGCAACTTACTTTTACTTTTTGGATATTTATATCTAAAAGAGCTTCATGACAAACACTGTTTTGCTTAAATGCCTCAAACGCTTCATTTAATAGATGAGGCTCTACTCCACTTAAAACCCCGATTTTTATTACAACTTTTGTTACTTTTTTTGCATTGTTTTGCCTTACATGTACATCGCAACTATCTAACAAAGATTGAACAATACTGTACTCATGCATCAGCAGATCCTCGGGAGCAGTTCGCCTGTTGGAACATCTAAAAATCTCTGTGTGCCCCACGCAGAATTTATAATGACTTTTTTAAGGTGTTTGTCTGTAACTTTGCCGATGATGGAAGCATTTTTGTTGTATGACTTAAGGATTTCCATCGTCTTTTCTGCTTCTTCTTTTTTAACTGCAAGTAAAAAAGTTCCCTCATTAGCAAGAGAGAGAGCATCAAAACCCAAAATCTCACAAAGCCCCATTACCTCATCACTTACAGCGATTTTTTCCTCATCTATCTCTATGCAAATATTTGACTGCTTGGACCACTCATTAAGAGCTGCACTGACACCGCCTCTGGTTGCATCTCTCATGGCGGTTATCTTTATGCCCTCATCTATAAGACTTTTTACGATTGGGTAAAGAGAGGTACAGTCGCTCATAAGAGAACTGCTTAGCTCAATCCCCTCACGAGATGCGAAAATAGTCGCTCCATGACACCCGATATCGCGGCTAAGAAGCACCACATCATCACATGAGATGTTGTTTGAACTAATCCCCTCTTGAAGAACTTCGCCGATTCCCGTTGTATTTATAAAAATCTTATCTACGCTTCCTCTTGGGACAACTTTCGTATCGCCGCTCACAACAATCGCACCGTTTACCTCAAGCTCTTTTTTCATACTGCGAACGATTTTCTCTAGCTCTCTTGTCTCAAAACCCTCTTCTATGATTACGCTACATGTAAGATATTTCGGTTTTGCTCCCATCATAGCAAGGTCATTACATGTACCGCAAACTGCAAGTTTACCGATATCCGCTCCGGCAAAAAAAAGCGGAGTTACCGTAAAACTATCGGTTGAAAACGCCAATCTCCCACCCTCAATAATAGCCGCATCTTCGCTTTTGTCGAGGATGTCGTTTTTAAACGCTTTGTAAAAAACATCCCTTATCAGCTCGTTATTCTCAGCTCCACCGTTTCCATGTGCCAAGGTTATGGTTTTAGTCATCTGTTTTCTCCGTTGTATTTAAACTGTGTTTTAACTCATTTTCTCTTTCTAAGAAAGGCTCGGCAAAGGAATTTGTGCAACTAAGAGTTGCCTATTTTGTATAGATTCATTTTGTGCCACCGCTTGTGGCACTTTTTCAAAAGGCTGTGCATATTCCTTATAAAAGCGCAACATTCTTTTAATATTTCTAGTAGAAAACCCGCCAAGCTCCGGAAATGCACTCTTGATATCATGACTAAGATTATCAATAACCTTTGCACCCCAACCAAGCTCTTTTTGTTTTTGGTTTATGTTCTTTCCAATGCGAAAATAAAGAAGTATCATCTCTTTATTTACACTATTTATAGCCCTTATCTGCGATGATTTTATCTGCTGTTTTATCTCTGCTAAAAAAGAGTTGTAATCATTTTGTGTTTGCATGTCATTCATCTCTATTTTCCCGTATCTTTCTTAATTTTACTCATATCAGATTTAACTCTTCGCTTATGTCTTTGATTAGTTTGCTTAAAGGGCGTTTGTGCAGGTCGTCATCGCTCACATATCCACATGTCACAAGTCTAAGCAAGTCTTCACGATTTTTAAATAGCGTTCCTTCGTATTTTTGCATAAGTTCATCTATGTAGCTGTCGTTGTAGATTTCTTTTTTTTGAAGCAACTCGGCAACTATATCTTTGTGTTCTTCATACAAATTTTTTAGATTAAATACCTCTATATGTTTTTCTACTTTTTTTTTATCTTTTATAGCTTCTATATCAAACATCACTCTTTTAGAATCTAAAAAATCTATATTTTCATCTTTAGCAATAGGCTTTATTCCCTTATATCTAAACTTTGCACTCTCATTAAAACTCTCTAAATAAGGATAAAAAATATTTTCTCTTTTTGATGATTTTCTTTGATTACATGTAGAACAACTAGGCACTAAATTATAAATGCTGACTGCAAGATATGGGTAGTCTTTTTTATCAAAAAAGTGGTCAAGTTGTGCAGTTGCTTCTTGTTGATTATTTTTACTAAAATTAAAAATATAGTTTCTATTGCAGTATGGGCATACGTTGATATTTAACTGTTTTATAAAATCTGCTTTTTTCAATCTATCGTACATAGTTAAAAAATAATCTTTTTCTTGTGGGCTTAATGCGTATCTTTGAGGATGTTTATCTAAAAATTCAACCAAATTTTTCATATATGGATAATCAGCTTTTATGATTTTTTCAAAAGTTACATGTTCGTCAAAGTTTTTTAGCTTTTGAGCCAATAACTTATCTATGCTTTTTAGTTCTATTTCCCAGAGAAGTTTTTTCTTTTCTGTTTTTTTTAGCTTATTTTCAAATAGTTTTACAACTGAATTATAAAAATCATCAATAATGGTTTGAGTTGTATTGATTTTAATCATTTCTCTAACTCTTGCAATCTTTTTGCCAAATTTTCCATGTCTGATTTTATTTTATCAATCTCATCAACTTTAGATAATCTTTTACTATCAAGCATTCTTTGAAGTTGATTTTTAATAATCGGTTCACCGATAATATTTAAAAGCTTTTGAGCTTCATCGTTATCTTTGATGGTTGACTCTTTATCATTTAGATAGTTTATAACATCCTCTATCTTACCTTTCGCAAACTCGCCCATCAAACCATCTTTCATAAAAAAACCATCAGCTAAAAGAGTGTGAATATTTGCTCCGAAAGTATCAACTTTCACATCTACTTGTTTGCCTTTTTCTAAAAAAATTACATTTTCTTTTGGTAAATCCGAGAGGATAAAAGGTGAGTGCGTTGCGAACAATATATTTATTCTTTTCTTTTTATTTGCTTCTAAAATAGGTTGTAATGATTTCAATAAGTCATTTAAATATCTTTTTTGCCAATTGGGGTGAAGTCCTAATTCTGTTTCATCTAATAAAAAATTAACAGTATCATATTCTTTTATTATATTATTAAGTTGATACATTAAATCCAGAATCAATCTAAATAGTGATTTTTCTCCACTGCTAAGTGATTCAAAAGATTTTTCGTTTTCAAAGAATTCTATATCAATCCAAGCAGGTATATAAATTAAAATATCTTTCAAACTTCTTATTGTATGCTTTTCTCCATTAAATAGATTTTTAAACTTTTCATTATTATAGATTTTGTTTTTATGAAAATCTAATGATGTTTTTAATTTTAGTATATTGTAATTTTTAGAGTCATCTATTATAATTTTGCTAAATTCAAAACTATTTAGATACTCTTTAGAGGGTAATGAATTTTTTTGGATAAACTTTTTTGTATCATTTTCAAGTTGTTGATACAAAATTTCATCAAAATATAATCTATTAGAATCAATAGCCTTAAAAGCTATATATAATAAATTTATATATTCATAATCTTTACTGTTTTCAATTTCTTTTATTTTTTCATATATAAAGTCTGTTTTGGTTTTAAACCCCCATTTTACTTGAACAACATGTAAAATTTTGTCATCAATTTTCTTCATAATTGACAATGGATGAGATGGAGGCATAGAGTTATTTATTCTCATATCATGTATCAATCTATCCACTAATCTTATAAAATTTGGCTTGAAAAAATTTGTTATATTGATATTGCTATTCAATTCATTATTAAACTGAAATATTTTTTGTTTAGTTAAATACTCAAGATTATGTAAACTGATTTGACCCATTTTTTTATCAGGCTGGATTAATAATGGTGTGCTGTAATTATCTGTTTTATGATATACATGATTTGTCCAATCGTCATCATAATCATCCCACAAAGTATCCATCATGTAGTTAAGATATGTCGAAAAAAAAGTAATCTCTCCTAGTTTTGGTATATTATTTGGAATAGCATCTCCAATATTAATTGTTTGTAATTTATTATTTGCACATATAACCAAAAATAACTTATCTTTAAATTTTTTTTCTATTTTCTTTTTTCCATGATAATTTTTCTGATCTTCATGTGACAAAAATTTGTCAGCATCTACTAAATATCTAAAGTAGTGATAATAAATTAGCATTAGTATTAATTTATATATACTACTCTTCCCACTCCCATTCTCCCCAACAATAGCAGTAACATTGATATTGTCAGGAAAGATACTTACATGTTCTTTTTTATCAATAGTTAATTTGCCATCTTCATACTTACATGTAAACCTCGGCGAAAAGTTAAACCCTTGATTTTTTATATTTTTATACTCATCTACCCAAAGATATACTAACTCCACAGCTTACGCCCTTTCTTTCAATAACAAAATATATTGTTCTAGCCAACTTTATAAATAGTCTTATCTATGATATATGATTTTGCATTATTTTTTTAACTGACTCTTTTATCACAGGCAGTCTTTGCGCAATAACATCTTCGATTATATACAAGTCCACGCCTTCATAATCATGAGCTATAAAATTTCTAAGTTCATAGCTCCCTTTTATGTCTTGCTTGTCAAAAAATGCCAACACCTCAAGTTCGCCGTTGTGAAGAAGCTTATCAAACTGTTCGGCTATCGATGTCAAATGCATTAGTATGGAAGCTCTTGAGTTTTGCTCATCTTCAAGAGCGTTTGAAAAAGAGCCTTTTTCACTTACTATTGCATTTATAAAATCTATTTTTTTGGCTATGAGATTTACTCTTTCTATGGCTTTTTGACTAAACATATATAAGTTCCTTTTGGATTGTCTCTTTAAATGGGCTTTGGCTGTCAAGGTCAAATACATCACTATTGCGGTGAAATTTTTTTCTTATTTTATCTTTGATTTTTGCGATGGTTTCAAAATAGGCGTAAGAGGAGTTGTAAGATAGGTAGTCGCTACTTTTTGCGATGGCTACATCTATATCGCTATATACACCGTGCGTATCTTTGGCGAAACTTCCAAAAAGTGCAAATGTCGTAATACCATCTTTTGAAAACTCAGCTTTTAGCTCTTTTAAATAGTGCAATATGTCATCTTTCGTAGCTCTCATTCTCTTCCTTTTGAACATTTAAAGATTATATCATAACGGTGTATTATTGTGAAATGGTTGCGACCGACTCATACAGTTTTCTGTTTTCTTTTTGCGTAAATTTCTCTATCTTTTTATACAGCTTCCCTTTTACACCGTAGTTACTAAGTCGCTCCAGCCCGTTGTAGTTGTCGTTTATGGCACCTAAGATATCTTTAACATCTGTTAAGATTTTTATCTTCTTCTCATTTTTTACAGAGCTGTTTTTCTCTATATAGAGCTTTTTTTTGATGTAAATTCTATATTTATGCAGCTTCTTTTTATGCAACTTTGGAAATTCCATCGCAACCAAATTTTGCTCTGTTTCTTCTTGGATTTTTTGCTCTATACTCTTTGGGATTTTTAGATTTTTTAGATATTTATGCAGTTTCTTTATCTTTTTTTCTCTACCATCATCTTTTGCTTTTGATGAGATCTCCTCTTTCACTTTCTTTCTCTGTTTTTTAGGCAGAGCCGCAAGATAGTCGCTAAAAAATACATCGATATCTCTGATTTCATTGCTTAGCGAGATAACTTTTTTTACGCTCTTAGCTAGTGTGTCATCTTTACTTAGCAAAGAAAAAAGCTCTCTGCACTTGATGCGAAGCGTGTGAATATCCTCAGCGCTTTGCAAAGATTTTTTTCTGAAATGTTTTACGACCTTTTTAAACTCTTGGAGTTTTTTGTCTACTTGTTTATTTTCCATAAGCTATCCGTCACTTTTTTTGGGATACTCAAACGAGAGGAATTTTGCATTTTTTGGCTCAATATCCGACCATTTATTGCACTCAAACTCTACCTCAACGATACCGCATGTAGGGATATTTTCTTCATGATGTACATAATAGTTCGCCAAATCGTTCAAAGAGGGATTGTGTCCTACCAAAAAAGCCGCAGAGTTTTTATCATCAATCGCTCTTAGAATTTTGCGAAGTTCGTCAACGCTTGATTCATAGATATTTTCATCAAATAGAATCTTTTTTTTGTAGCCAATCTCTTTGGCAATCATCTCTGCCGTGCTTTTCGCCCTTTTTGCAGGACTAGAGATAATGATGTCGGGCATGATGCCCTTTTCTTTGAGCCGCTCTCCCATCATCGGGGCATTTGCTTTGCCTCTTTTGTTGAGTGGTCGCTCAAAATCCTCTAACGTCTCATCGCTACGGCTTGATTTTGCATGTCTGATAATATATAGCTTTTTCATCTCTCATCCCATCGGGTACATGATATCTTGCTGCACCGCTTTTATCTCACTCATGGTTTCTTGGCTCAAAGTCACATCTAACGCAGCGAGTGAGGCTTCCATCTGTTCTACATTTCTTGCCCCGATAATCGTTGAAGCGACAAAATCAAACTGTTTTGAGTAAGCTACTGCCAAAGTCACAGCAGAGATGTCAAGCTTTTTTGCTATTTCCAAATAGCATGCTGTAGATTTGAGTGATTTCTCATTTACAAACTTTGCGGCTTGAGAGTTTAAGCGGATGTTTTTACTGGTGAGATAGTCCGAATATCTCGCATTCTCAGGGTAAAATTCACCGTTGTATTTACCGCTTAAAACTCCGCCTGCTATGGGTGAATAAGCCAGTAGTGATATCTGCTCTCTTTTACATACATGTGAGAGTTCATCCAAAAACCGTGGATTGTTCAGTGAAAAATTGTTTTGTATGGATTCAAATCTTGATATGCCTAATCTTTTTGAAGTCTCATTTGCTTTTGTAAGCCCGTAAGCAGTGTCATTTGAAGTTCCGATGTATCTAACCTTGCCCTCTTTTACAAGCTCGTCAAAAGCCCTTAAAGACTCCTCGATGGGCACAACGGAATCCGGCCAATGCATCTGATACAGGTCGATATAATCCGTTTGAAGCCGCTTCAAACTCCCCTCTATGGCTTTTTTAATATGAAACTTGTCGATGGCAGTATAGCCGTGGCGAATGGGCGGAACAAACCAGCCGTTTGCAGCACCTGCGACTTTTGAAGCTAAGATAATGCTGTCTCTGGGTTTGCCCTTTAGCCATTTTCCAATTATTGTCTCGGTTATGCCTGCATCTTCGACTTTTGGCGGAACCGGATAAAGTTCTGCCGTGTCAAAAAAGTTAATCCCTCTATCATACGCCTTATCCATGATTTTAAAAGCCTCTGCTTCATCGCTCCAAGAGCCAAAACTCATAGTCCCTAAGCCGATAGGAGTAACTCTAAGCCCTGTTTTTCCTATGTATCTGTAGTGCATTTTAAACCCTCGCATAATTTTGTAACTTGTTAATGTGTTGGAAAGATTAGACTATTTTAATCAATTCTTTCTTATAATAGAGAAAACCTCTTTTAAAGGGCAGTTAGATATGTTAGAAACAATAGATGATAGATACAAAACCCTTGAAAAAAGCATGAAAAAGCACGGATATGACAAAAGTGCTTTGATTGAAACTCTGCATACCGCTCAAGAGACATTCGGGTATTTGGGAATCGACACTCTCAAGTTTATTGCCTCACGCCTAAAAGTACCTTACTCAAAAGTTTATGGCGTTGCCACATTTTACAACTACTTCATGTTAAAACCAAAGGGCAAGCATAATGTAGTTGTCTGCATGGGAACTGCATGTTACATAAAAGGTGCGGATAAAATAGTTGAAACGATAGAACAAAGATTCGGCATAAAAGTTGGAGAGACAACTCCAGACGGATTGCTCTCTCTTTTAAGTGCCAGATGTTTTGGTTCATGTTCTCTTGCTCCGGTGATAATTTGTGATGACAAAACTAAGGGGAAGGTATTGCCTGAAAATGCTTTATGTGACATAGAGGAGATGATAAAATGATTACATCCATAGATGATCTTCAAGCGCTTGCCGAGAAAAAAAGAGCTGAATGTGCCGAAAATTCGAGTGAGTTAAGGGTTTGTGCAGGAACAAGCTGTCTCTCTCTTGGTTCATCTGAGCTGAAAAAAAGTCTGCAAGATGAGATTCAAAGCAGAGGCTTAAACGATAGCTGCAACATCAAGAGTGTCGGCTGTAATGGGCTTTGTGCAAACGGCACATTGGTCTCTTACTGCACAAAAGATAAAAGCAAAAGCACTTTTTATGAGAGAGTAACATCCGGTGATGCTAGCGGATTGGTAGATTCTATTCAAAACGGCACTCCGCTTGAGGATAGAATGTGCGATATTTCTCAGCCTTTTTTTACGTATCAAAAGAAAATAGTGCTTGAAAATATCGGGATAATAGATCCTGATGATATAGAAGACTACATTGCCCATGGCGGTTATCTTTCTCTCTTTAGGGCACTTGATGAGATGTCACCCAAAGATGTCATAGAAGAGGTCAAAATAAGCGGATTGCGAGGTCGTGGAGGCGGAGGTTATCCGACAGGCATAAAATGGGAGAGTGTCTCAAAAGTGCTAAGCGAACAAAAGTATATTATCTGCAACGGCGATGAGGGAGACCCCGGAGCTTTCATGGATAGAGCCGTCATGGAGTCAGATCCGCATAGGATTTTAGAGGGAATGGCAATTGCAGGCTATGCATGTGGGGCTGACAAAGGGTATATCTATGTCAGAGCCGAATATCCGCTAGCTGTAGATAAACTTAACAGAGCCATAAAACAGGCAACAAAACTTGGGATTTTGGGGGAAAATATCGCTCATAGCAACTTTAGCTTCAATATTGAGGTAAGACTCGGTGCAGGTGCGTTTGTTTGCGGTGAAGCGACTGCACTCATCGCCTCCATTGAGGGAAATCGTGGCAACCCTAGACAAAAGCCGCCGCATTTAAGCGATTATGGTTTATGGGGCGAACCTACCGTTTTGAATAATGTCGAGACTTTTGCAAACATCGCTCCAATCATCAAAAACGGTGGAGCTTGGTACAAAAGCATCGGTACAGAAAGCTCAAGCGGAACAAAAGTTTTTGCACTTACGGGGCATATACAAAACACAGGGCTTGTAGAAGTTCCAATGGGTACGACTTTAAGAGAGCTTATCTTTGACATCGGCGGCGGAGTGCCTGATGGGAAAAAGTTTAAAGCCATCCAGTCGGGAGGTCCAAGCGGAGGGTGTATACCGGAATCTTTGTTAGATCTGCATGTGGATTATGAATCTTTGAAAAATGCAGGCTCTATCATGGGAAGCGGCGGACTCATAGTAATCGACGACAGCTCAAATATGGTAGAAATCGCACGATTTTTTATGGATTTTTGCCGAAGCGAATCTTGCGGAAAGTGTACACCTTGCCGAGTAGGAACAACCGAGCTTACACTGCTTCTTGACAAATTTATAAACAAAAAAGCCACTAAGAGTGATTTTGAACTATTAAAAGAGATGTGCAAAATTGTAAAAAGCGCCAGCCTTTGCGGCTTAGGACAAACTGCGCCAAATCCTGTTCTAAGTACAATAAAATATTTTGAAGATGAATATCTTGCAGGAATTAGAGATGATTAGAGAAAAAGTAAGGGTTAAAACCTTTAAAATTAACGGTGTCGATATCACCGGACAATCAAACCAGACCGTACTTGAAGTGGCGCGCGAACACGGCATAGAGATTCCTACTCTCTGCTACTTAGAGGGTCTTAGCTGTGTCGGTTCATGTAGAATGTGCATCGTAGAGATAAAAGGCTCTCATGAACTCATACCGGCATGTACTGCAAAGATAAAAGAGGGGATGGAAGTCATAACAAACTCGCCAAAAATTGAAGCGAACAGAAAAATGATACTCTCAATGCTTTTTAGCGAAAGGTCTCATACATGTAGTACATGTGTGGCAAACGGAGATTGCGAACTTCAAAGCAAGTCGGTGGAACTGCCGCTTGAATATAGCCAAGTTCCATATCTAAACCAAAGATTTGAGATAGACGCTTCACACAAAAACTTTGTAAACGACCCAAACAGATGTATACTCTGCACAAGATGCATTCGTGTCTGCGATGAGATAGAAGGTGCATATGCCATAGGCTTGGCAGGCAGAGGACTGAGCACAAGAATAATTCATGACATGGATGAGCCGTGGGCTGACTCAAAGAGTTGTACAAGCTGCGGAAAATGCGTCTATGTCTGCCCGACAGGTGCACTTTATGAGAAAGATGTCACCGAAGAAGAAGTTTTCAAAAAGAGAGGGATTATTTTGGAACTTGTGAAAAATAGAGGTAAATAATCTATTTATCTTGCCATTTGAAGATTTCTAAAATCTTTATCTCTGTTTGCTCAATTTTATAGGTTACGGTATAGCCTTGAAATGCCATATCTCTATATGTTTCATCATTGCTATAAAATGATTTTTTATACATTTTTGGATTATTTGGGATTTGCCCTATATGGGTTATAAGTTTTGATTTGAAGGTTTTAGCGGCTGATTTTTTATCTAGGGCTATGTAGCTAAGTATATTTTTAAGTGACTTTACAAAATGCTCTTCATAAACTATTTTCATAAAGAATCTATATGCTTATCTATCTCTTTTATCAACTCATCATGGTCTATATATTTGGCATTTTTTTCTGCTTCAAAAACTCTTTTTTTTGCCTCATTTACATCACTAACTACAAAAGATGGAGTATCTTCAACAACTTTAAGTTCATTCGATGGAAATGTTTGAAACAGAGAAAGTATCTGTGCATAGATGTTATCTGAAACACTCAATTTAATTGTATGCATGAAACACCCCTCTACTAAATATTTTTATACTGTGATTATAACATTGTTTGATAAAAATCACTTCTTTGCTTTAAACTATCAACGGCGGAGTTAAATTCGGCATAAATCAAAGTTTTTAGGTTTATGGGAAAGAATCAATAATGATAATTTTAATTCCATCGAATTCGATGGAATTAAAATGCAAGCCGGAGTAAATAGTTTTATTCTTACACCAAAAAGATGGATAGAAAAAACATCTGCCATAGGCATAATCTCAAAAGCAGGCAGATATGGCGGTACTTATGCTCACAAAGATATAGCATTTGAATTTGCATCTTGGATAAGTGCCGAGTTTAAACTATTTCTCATAAAAGAGTTCCAAAGACTAAAAGAAGATGAGATACAAAACAAATCGCTTGAATGGGATTTGAGTAGAAGTTTGTCAAAGATAAACTACAAAATTCATACGGATGCTATAAAAGAGCATTTGATGCCACGGACAATAAACAAACCAAAAGAGAGCTTTATTTATGCAAATGAAGCAGATTTGCTAAATGTTGCTCTTTTTGGGATGACTGCAAAAGAGTGGCGGGACGCGAACAAAGACAAAGATGGCAATGTTAGAGACTATGCAAGCGTAGAGCAACTCATAGTGCTTTCAAATCTTGAGAGCATCAATGCAGAGCTTATAAATAACCCAACTCTTAAAAATTTAGCAGGTAAATAAACTTATATGTCAAAAAATTCAACTGTCAAGTGTTTCTTGATAGTTCAAAAAGAAGGTAGCAAAAGCGTTAAAAGAAACATAAAACACTACAATCCCTATTAATTGAGTTTCGATAATAAATCATCAACATCTATATTTATTTTAGAAAATGCAAACCATTTTTTACCAAGGTCTTTAAGACTTGCACCAAGATGAAAAATCTTTTTTTTATCTAAAATCATAAATCTATCATGAGAGTTTTTAAAAGTTTTGAGTGTGATGTTGCCGTATTGTTTAGAGTATTTTTCATAGTCAAGTTTGAGTTGCTTTGAGATGATATGCGTATATATCGTCACTTGGATATTTGGAACTTTTGAAAACAGGGTTAATACTGTATCGTCTAAGTAGTTGTCTATCAAAATTATCTCTTCTTTTGCTGTTTTTATTAAATCACTTGCAAAAATATAAGCATCGTAAATCTGTCTATCATAAAATATCCCTTGAGTTGGTTTTAGCTGTTTGGATTCTATGGCTTTAAAAATTTTATTAAAATTGTTATCGTAGAGCAAAAGTTGTTGCTCAATCTTGTCAAATCGTTGGAAAATGGAGGCGTTATCTAAAAGGAATTTTCTCATTTGTACAAAACTATTGATAATTTTAATACTTGTTTGTATAGCAGTATCGCTTTTTAGCACAGCACTAAGCATTGAAACACCTTGTTCTGTAAAAACATAAGGTATTTTTCGCAAACCCATTTTATCAGAATTGGAAATCACAATTTGTGACTTCCAATTTTCAAACTCTTCCTTTGTAAGTTGAAACATAAATTCAAGCGGAAATCTCTCAATATTTCTTTTGACCGCTTGATTTAGAACTCTATTCTCAACTTTGTATAATCTTGCCAAGTCTCTATCTAGCATAACTTGAACACCTCGTATAGTGTATATTTTACTGCTTATCTCTTCTAAAATTATTTGCATAATATTTTCCTATTTAGAAATCTTTATGACTGTAACACAAATTTTTATTTTGATTTAAAAATATTGCAAATTGTCATGTTTTCAAATAAAAATAAACTCATAAACAATATTGTTGTCGATGATAAAATATTTATCATCAGAGGCATTCAAGTAATGATTGATAAGGATTTAGCAGAGTTATATGATGTGCCTACCAAAAGACTCAATGAACAAGTAAAGAGAAATATAGAGAGGTTTGATAGCGATTTTATGTTTCAACTAACTAATCAAGAATTGGAAAATTTGCGGTCGCAAAATGCGACCACAAATTTTAATATGATAAGAACAAACCCTTATGTATTTACTGAACAAGGTGTTTACATGTTGGCTACAGTTTTAAAAAGCGGTATTGCCGTAGAAGTCACAAAACAAATCATGAGAACTTTTGTTAAGCTTAAAAATCAGTCCGTACCATACTTTGACATCATCAAAAGACTTGAAAAGCTAGAGAGGGAACGAAGAAGATTGGGTTTGTGTGAATTTATCTTATCAAAAAATCATAAAGTAAAATAATATTTCAAAATGCAATATTTTTAAATCAAATTTCTATTTTGTATTATAGTTGTAGGAATCTAATATTAGCAGAGGTATGTATGTCTGATGTAGTGGTTTATAATGATGGGGAATTAGAGCTAAAAATCTCAATTAATGAAGAAAATATTTGGCTTAATCAAGTTCAAATAGCTGAATTATTTGAGACGAGTACTGATAATATTAGTCTGCATTTGAAAAATATCTACAAAGAAAAAGAGCTAGCTGAAAATTCAACTGTCGAGGATTTCTCGGTAGTTCGGCAAGAAGGTGGCAGAAGCGTTAAAAGAAACATAAAACACTACAATTTAGATGCGATTATTTCCGTGGGATACAGAGTAAGCTCGTTAAAAGCCACCAAATTTAGACAATGGGCAACATCTGTACTTAAAAACTATATCCAAAACGGTTATGCTATCAATACTCATAAAATTACAGAACAAAGATTAAATATTCTTGAAAATGATATAGAGATTATCAAATCTCATATTAAAAATAATACAATAGAGGTCAAACACGGAATATTTTTTAACGACAAATATTTGATGCTTATGTACTTTTATCGGATTTAATAAATAGTGCAAAAGTTTCAATTATTTTGATTGACAACTATATAGATGAGTCTATATTGACTCTGTTGTCAAAAAATCAAAATGTACAATTTACTCTTTATACTCAAAATACATCTAAAAAACTACAACTTGATATAGAAAAATACAACAAACAATACCGTAATCTTGAAGTAAAAATCACCAAAAATTTTCACGATAGATTTTTGATCTGTGATGAAACCGTATATCATTTTGGAGCGAGTTTTAAGGATTTGGGAAACAAAGTATTTGCAGTCAACAAAATGAGTATGTCGGTAAATGATTTGCTAAAAAATATATAAAAGGTGCAAGTGGTTTCAAGTATTTAAGCTAGAGATTTTATCTCTTTGCTCGTCCCTTGGGGACAGTTTTAAAGCCTCGCTTTTTAGTAAGGCTTTTTTGTTGAGTTTGGATTTATAAATAATTTTATATTAAAAATAAGATACAATAAAAGAAAAAAGAGGTAAGGATGAGAAGTGTACAGCTTCAAGTAGAGGATGATAATTATGAGTCATTTTTAACTGTTATAAAAAGTTTAAAAGAGGGTATGGTCAAAAATTTCTCGGTAAAAGAGAGCGATGCCGTAAATAAGGATTTTGAACAAACAAAGGTCTATTTTCATAAATGCCTATCAGATATAGAAAATGGCAATACGCAGTTGCTATCGCAGGAACAATATACCAATCAAATGAATGATTTCAAAGAAAACCTCAAATCTAAATATGCAAATAATTAGGGATACCAATTATCTCCTAAAACTCCAATCTATGCTACTTCAATGATAAAAATATAATAGACCTTGTATTTAAAGGTTATGTAGTGCCTTACAAGATTGATACTGCTAAAAATCAAATCATTATCATCGGTATAAACAAATATATGGAAAAATTAATATGAGTTTGAATTAAAAATATTGCAAATTGTCATGTTTTTAAATCAAAATAAAATTTTCTGTTATGGTTTTGTATCTTTAAAATCTAGGAGCGGTGAAGATGGATACAAAAAATAAACTTATAACCAATATTGTTGTCGATGATAAAATATTTATCATCAGAGGTATTCAAGTAATGATTGATAAGGATTTAGCCGAGCTTTATCAAGTCCAGACAAGCAGACTGAATGAACAAGTTAAAAGAAATATAGAAAAGTTTCCAAGCGATTTCATGTTTGAGCTAACAGATGATGAAAAAAATGAGCTTATCGCAAAATGCGATAAGCTACAAAAACTTAAATTTAATCCATCAAAAATTAAAGTTTTTACAGAGCATGGTGTATATATGCTCTCAACTGTACTAAAAAGTAAGATTGCTACAGATGTAAGTTTAACTATCATGAGAACTTTTGTTAAACTTAAAAATCAGTCCGTACCATACTTTGACATCATCAAAAGGCTTGAAAAACTGGAAACAAACGACAAAGAGACAACAGAACTACTTCAAAAAGTGGTGCAAGTGGTTTCAAATATGCAGAGTATCCATGATGAAGCTAGAGAGGGAACAAAGAAGATTGGGTTTGTGTGAATTTAGATAATTTGTTATACAATTACTTTTAAGTATTTGGGCTGGAGATTTTATCTCTTTGCTCGTCCCTTGGGGACAATTTAAATCCTCGCTTTTTGGTGGGGCTTTTTTGTTGAGTTTGGATTTATAAAAATTGTGAAATGAACTACAAATATTCTAAAAAGTGGAAATTTATTCTGAGGGACGTTGTTTAATTAGGCTGAAAAATTGTCTTGATTTTTCAGTCCATTATACTTTATAATGGACTAAATATTGATAGAGAGGGTTACAATGAAATACGAAAAGTTAATAAAAATAATAAATAAAAATTTCATACCAGCAAATGAAGTGTCAGAAGCAATGGCTATATTAATAGGCTTAAATATTCAACAATTAAAGCTAGAAGATATGCCAAGAATTGAAGAATTTATTGTTGATTTAAATAAAATACAAAAAACAGAAGAAGCAAATCAAGCTTTAACTAAAATAATAGATTTTATAAGAAAATAATGAAAAATTCTAACAAAATATTGGAGAAACATGTTACGGATTTAATTGATGCAAAGGCAGTAGAGCTAAATTCTGAAGGTGATTTGGCGGCATACGTTTCAAGTAAAATTTTAATACTTAACGATTATATTGATCAAAAAAGAGAGTTATCAGAGCAACAAGTCGATGAAATTTTATCTGAGCTTGCGGGCTATTTTACTATCACCCTAGATATTTCTATTCCAATTGATGCGTGTGTCAACGGCGAAGTTAAATTTTTAAGGGCACGAACTTATAAAGTAGTTCATTGTGAAGAAGAAGTTTCTGAATTGTCACACATTTCAGAAGAGAAGAAAGAGATAGTAGGCTTGGGTCGATTAAACAAAGAAAAACAGCCTATTTACTATGGATGTATATACTTTACTGACACAGATGGACTCAATGTAGCATTTGCGGAATCGAATTCTGAAGTAGGCGACACCGTTAATATCTTGCGTTCTAAGACAATAAAAGAAATAAAAGTCCGCTTCATTGGTATTTATAATTATGTACACAGGCAATCTAAGCCTTGGTTTATATCACCAGTTATGTTTGAATATTTTACAAAAGTTTATGAGTATCAAGAGAAAAATTATACAGACAGTGTTTTTATGGCATGTTTATTGGCTGATGCATTTTTTGCGGATATTTTACGAAGAAAAAATAGTGGTAACCTTTACAAAGTAACATCAAAGTTATTTGAGATTTTTTCTGATAGCGAATCCATTGATGGAGTTATCTATACATCCGTTAAGTCTGAAGGTGATCCAGTAATTGCATTAAAACCTTCTACAGTTGATTCAAAAATTGAGCACGCTTCATGTGATTGTTATAGGATTACAAATGATTTTGGTTATGCAAAGTACAGAGCGCTACATACACATACAGGATTAATTAACGCCGAAAATAAAATTATATGGGCGGAAAAAACAATTTAGGAATTAATAGGTTTAAATATAGATATACGCCATATATGCCCAGAGGCGACATCTCCACTTTTAACAAAGAAAATGAACGGCTTGACATGTAGAAACAAAAAGCATTTTTCTCCAGAGGTGGAACACCAACAACACTCAGAGAATCATAAATAGCTCTGAGTGAACTATAAAGTTTCAGACAGACACTCTATGTAAATATACACATAGATAGTCATACAGAACCATTTTTATATGATAGTAATGAAGAAGTTTATATAGATAACGATAGAATCGGATTAAAAATCACATGATATGATAATATGCATAACAAAATCTTGGAGATAAATAGTTTACCGTTATATGGGAAATTTCATCAGTATGAAAAGCGAGGTGTTACTCTTCAGAAATAGTTTCTGGCTCAAAAAAAGCAGATATAGGAACATCTAAAATATCTGATATTTTTAGTAAATGTTCAATATTGAAATGTTTGCCTTTGTAAAATCTCTCTGCACTGGCTACAATGGAGACGCTTTTATGCCCTAAACTTAGAGATAGTTCCAATTGGCTTAAGCCTTTTCTTTTTCTGTACATTGCTACATTACGACCTATTATCTTATGTTTTTCTGCAATTTCAGTATCATTCATATAAATAGTCCTATAGCACTTAATTGTTATGCAAGGTTATCTTTTGTATGATTCTTAATCAATCGTTCATAGAGCTTGGTTCTATAGGGCTTTTTTTAAATTATCTATAAGGTTTCTACATATGTCTAAGACTACTAAAACACTATGGTTACTGGTTATTTCCTATATAATTTTATGCTGCATTTTAGGATTTTTAAAAATCAATAATTTGGGTTTAATAATGGCGGACAATTTGCCTATTGTTATTATTTCAGCAATTGGCATTCAGTTTTTAATTTATATTTTTAATAGCTTTATGTCTGGACTTAAAGATTAAAATAAAGGATTTTTATGAGTTTTTATGCTGCACAAGGTGCTATGATAGCTGTATCAGTAATGATAATAGGATTTATACTTTCCTATATTTTTAAATTAATGGGAATAATTTTTTTTAAAGGGAAAGAGAAAATTATAAATGTAGTTAATAATGATATGGAACCTTTTATAAACGAAAAAAGACAAGCCTTAAAAGAAGACAAGCTTTTAAAATTAGTAAATTTAAGAGACAGCGGAATTATTACGGAAGAAGAATATACTGAAAGAAGTAAAAAAATAAAGGAAAATTAATGATAAAAAGTTTAAATGAATCTAGACAGGCTATCTAAAAAAAAGGGCAAATAAAACAACGCCCCTGAGAATGAATCTCCATTTTTAGGAGTGTTGGACATATACATACGAGAGAGACTTTTTTCGCAAAGTTTTAACCCGTTTGATGACGAAAATTGGCGTGTTTTGATGCTTAAAAATGCAAACATTACGCCGCATATCACAAACGCTATCCAAAGGCTAATACATGATATGCAAAACTCCACAACTTACATAAAACCCGTTGTCAATAAAATCTATTTCTCAAAAGTTGCAAGTCTCAATATGAGAGCAAATTATACGCTTGATTTGCAAAAAACCATTTATGAAAAAACAGCTTATCCGTCAAACAAAGGCGGATTTGAAAAGGCGTTTTTGGAGTATTTAGACACCGATAGCAAAGTTTTAAAGTTTATTAAAATACTTGAATTTAAACATGATTTTGCAACGATAAGTTATTTCAGAGACGACGGGCTTATGGCTAGTTACTATCCTGATTTTATGGTTGAAACTGGCTTACATGTACATTTGGTCGAGACAAAATCCGACAAAGATTTAAAAGATGTAAATGTTAAACAAAAACAGAGAGCTACACTTGATTTTGTAAGGCGGATAAACTCACTTGATGAAGGGCTAAGAGAGGGTAAAGCTTGGAGCTATTTGCTTTTGGGAGAGACGCAGTTTTACAGCCTTCAAAAAAGCGGTGCGGATATAGAAGATATCGCGAGAAGTGCTAAAATAAACGAGAGCTCTTTAAGCGGGTGTTTGTTTGATTATTAACTACTCATAAATTTGTTATACTATTTCTTACAAAAGAGGTAAAGCAGATGAAAGATTCTCCAAAAAAAATACGCCTTGCCACCATCTGGCTTGACGGCTGTTCGGGTTGTCACATGTCAATACTCGATATGGATGAAAAGCTTGTTGAGATAGCCGAGTATGTCGATGTCGTTTACAGCCCTTATGTCGATGCAAAAGAGTTTCCGAAAAATGTTGAATTGACCATAGTCGAGGGTGCGCTCAGCAGTGACCATGACATAGCTATGATAAAGAAGATAAGAGAGAACTCCAAACTTATTTTGGCTCTTGGAGACTGTGCTATAACGGGAAATATCTCTGCTATGAAAAACCTTTTTGGCAGTGATGCGGTTTTGCAAAAGGGTTATTTTGATTTGGCGGATATAAACAAGAACCATGCCTATCCCTCAAAAATAGTTCCAAAACTACTGGATAAAGTCTTGCCTCTGCATGAAGTTGTAAAGGTAGACTACTTTCTGCCCGGTTGCCCTGCTCCTGCAGATGCCATCTACGAGATGCTAAAAGCGTTGATTGAGGGAAGAGAGATAAATATACATGAATTTACAAGGTTTGGAAAATGAAAACAATTGTAATAGATCCCGTAACTAGAATAGAGGGTCATGCTAAAATCACAATCAGCCTCAATGAAGACGGAAAAGTAGACGATGCAAAAATACATGTAACACAATTCCGTGGCTTTGAGAAGTTTTGCGAAGGCAGAATGTACTCCGAGATGCCTGCTCTTACTGCCAGAACTTGCGGTATCTGCCCTGTTAGCCATGTTATAGCATCTACAAAAGCAATTGATGAGATTTTAGCCGTTACTCCGCCGCAAGCAGGAGTAAATATAAGAAAAATCATAAACTTAGCTCAAATACTCCAGTCGCATACGCTAAACTTTTTTCATCTCTCAAGCCCTGATTTTATCTACGGTTTTGATGCGCCAAAAGAGGATAGAAATATCTTTAAAATGATGCAGACACACCCTCAAACGGCAAGAGACGGCATAATGTTAAGAGCTTTTGGACAAAAAATCATAGAAGAACTTGGAGGAAAAAGAATCCACCCGACAGGTGTAGTCCCCGGCGGAGCAGCTCATAAAATCGAGTTATCTCAAAAAGAAGTTATTTTAACGCAGATTCCTTATATGCTAAAGATTGCTCAAGGTGCTTTGGAATTTTTTAAAACAAATCTACACAAGTTTCAAAAAGAGATAGACTCTTTTGCGGCATTTCCTTCTCTATTTATGGCACTTACAAACAAAGATAAAACGCTTGAACATTATGATGGAACGCTCTGTTTTATGGATAGCGATGGAAATATCATTAAAGATGCTATTGAGCCGAGGGATTACAAAGAGTTTATCGGTGAAGCCGTAGAAGAAGATAGTTACCTAAAATCTCCATACTACAAACCGCTCGGTTATCCTCAAGGGATGTACAGAGTCGGACCATTGGCAAGACTAAATATCGCCTCTACATGTGGAACTCCTCTAGCAGATGAAGAGCTGAAAAAATTTAAAACTCTTAATGGAGGAAAGCCCGTACTAAACTCTTTTTACTACCACTATGCAAGACTTATTGAAATCATATATACGATAGAGAAGATAGAAGAGCTGTTAAACGATGAAGAGACAATGAGCGAAAATGTAAAGGCAACCTCCAGCGTTAGCAAGACAAAAGGCGTTGGATGTTCTGAAGCACCCAGAGGAACACTCTTCCATGAGTATCATGTTACAAAAGATGGAGTTATAACAGAAGTGAACCTTATAATTGCGACAGGAAATAACAACCTTGCGATGAATGCAGGCGTAAAACAGGTAGCACTTGCATTTGTAGATAGCGAAAATATTACAGACGGCGCACTTAACAGAGTAGAAGCTGTTATAAGATGTTTTGATCCATGTTTGAGCTGTTCTACACATGCATTAGGAATTTTATCTTCAAAAATAGAGATAGTTGACCATAACAAAAAGATAGTAAAAGTTATAGATAGAAGCTGATGAGAGTAATCGTAGGGTATGGAAATGAGTTAAGAGGTGAAGATGCTTTTGGAATCGATGTTATAAAAGAACTAGAAAAATTTCATCTCAAAAATACAAAACTTATCTCAGCTTTTCAACTAACACCGGAGATAGTTTTAGAACTGCTTGAAGCTGATGAGATAATTTTTATAGATGCTTGCAACAATGAAAAAAATCATTACGCTCTCGCCTGCTCTTTGAGTGTGCAAAGTCGTTTTAACCTCAGCCATCACATATCTCCAAAGGCTATTGTCGCTATGTTAGAGAGTTTATATGAGAAGCACCCGAACTTTTTTATCTACTCGATGATGACCGATAGTTTTAGCAAAATAACAGAATTTAAGAAGTATGAAAAGTGTGTAGATGCCGTCGTAAAAGAGCTACTGAAAAATGATTATTAGGCTTAATTTAAATATTTTTTGATGCTTTATTCTTCATAAAAAACATCCTTTTTAGGTGCAGAAAAGAAGTAACCTTGTGAATAATCAACTCCTAAATTTTTTACGATTTTAAAAATCTCTTCATTCTCTACAAACTCTGCAATTGTTTTCATACCGAGTTTTTTTGAAAATTCAATAATTGTTGAGACTACTAAAAGAGAATTTTTATCTCTATCTAAATTTTTTATAAGCGAACCGTCGATTTTTAAATAATCAGCTTTTAGTTTTATAAGATATGCGAAATTGCTATAACCCGTACCAAAATCATCAATAGCAACTTTACACTTATATTTTTTGATTTCATTAATGAAATAAATGACACCTTCAAAGTTTTCGATATATTCAGATTCAAGTATCTCAAATACTACTCTATCTCCGATATCGTATTTTTTAAGCATCATAAATATATATTCAAGCATTTGAGGTTCAAGTATATCTATAATAGAGAGATTTATAGAAAACTCTACTTCTTTGTCCTTAAACATCTCAAATGATTGGGCAATTACCGTTTTTGTGATATCAAAATATTGTCTTGTCTGTCTTGCTATTTCTAAAAAGAAAAATGGTGAGATTACCTCATCGCCGTCTATCATTCTTACCAAGCACTCGTATTTTTCATATATTTTGTTTGTATTATTCACTATTGGCTGAAAGTAGGTAACTATATTGTCATTTTTTATAGCATATGAGAGTTTTTTTGTGCACTTTAGATTATTTTCATACTGTCGGTTAAGCGATATATCCTCACTATATACCAAAAGGTCACTATTGCCTTTTTTGGCAATTTTAAGTGCCATATCAGCACTTAGAAGAATTTGTTGCTTGTTTTCAAAAGAGACGCCGCAACTACATGTAATAGATAGAGTCTCTTCATCAATTTCTATCTCATGTAATTTTATATAACTTAAAATATCTGATATTTTTTGAGTAAAAACCTTACTGTCCTCTCCAATTGCCAAGAGTGCAAACTCATCACCTTGAAGTCTATAAAATCTAAAATTATCATATTTTGAAATATGTTTATGAATAGTGTTGGCAACAGATGTAATTACTTTGTCGCCAAACGCGTGCCCGTAAAAATCATTAATTTGTCTAAAGTTATCTATATTAAAAATTGCTACAGCCAAATTTTTTAATTTTGCAATATCGCCGTTTAACTTAAATCTGCTTCCGTATCCGGTTAAAAAATCTCTTGTCAGCGCATTTTTAATTTCAGTTATATCGGTTTTAATTCCAATATATTCTATTATTTCACCGTCACAATTTACTATAGGGTTTATTACAGCTTTTACCCAGTAAGAAGTTTCATCCTTTTTACGATTTTGTATCTCTCCAAACCAAGGTTCTTTTAGTTCTTTGATGGTATGCCATAGCTCTTGAAACAACTCTTTTGGCATATCATGGTGTCTTATCGTATTGTGAGATTTACCTAAAAGATCATATTTTGAGTATCCTGTGATTTTGCAAAATTCATCGTTAACATAAGTTATAATCCCATCAGAATCAGTTTTTGACACTATAAAACTTCTATCAACTGCTTGTTTGTACTGTTCTAATAGCAATAATGAATCATCGTATTCTCTCTCTAATTTATCTGTAGAAAAGAGTATTTTTTTTATTATTTGTGTTATTAAAATTGCCATAACAACTACCGAAATAAGTAAAAAAAAGAGAAGAAAAGCAATTGTATAATGGACATATTTGAGCTTTTTATTTATCAATTTGTTTACATGAGCAAACAACTCATTTTCTACATCTTTTAGTAAATTGATAAACTCTGTAGATTTGCCGAACCAATAAGCCGGCGCAATATTAAAATCGCTGCTAAGCCTGTTTTTAATTGCGGTATCTATCATTTTCATTGTTTCATCTACTACTTCACTTTTGAAAATGCCACTGTAAAAATCTAATATATTCTTTGGTGCAACAAGTTTAAAATTTTCATTATTTAATTCACATACTTTTAAATCCTCTTTAAGCGCTATAAAAGTTTCATCTAAAAAATTATTATTTGTAAAAACATCCATTAAAGCAGCTCTGGTTTGTCCTAAACCCTCTTTAACCGCGGATAAGTAAGTGTAAGCTTGAATATAGTTTCTGTTTTCTCTATCATCCATCATAGTAGGTATAGTCTCTATAAAGCTAAGAAGTTTAAATATATTTTTTGAATAGTAGCTCTTTGCATCAACCACTGACATGTATAGCAGATTTAAACTACCCCTTGATTTTATATCCTCTAAAGTGTCTACAATATGAGTGTGCTTATTTTTAGTTACTTTTAAAAATAAATCTTTTGCATTATCAATAGCGATGTTAGAATTTGACTCTGCAGCAGATAGTTGTTCGTCTTTTTCATTTAAATCATTTCTTAAAATAACTCCTACAGTTATGCCTCTCTCAATCTGCAAAAAATGGACTACTTTAGAGATAGCCTCTGCTTCTTGGATTCTATATTTTGTTAAATCAAGATTTGTTTTATCATTTAACAATTTATATAAAACCATACAAGACAGTATTATGACAAATAGCAAAGGAATAATTGAAATAAATAGCAACTTTGATTTTATATTTAAATTTTTCATATATTATTAAGTCCTAAAAACCTGCAGCATAGAGTGAAGTGTGTCCGTCATAGAGTTGAGATGTTCAGCCGCCGCTGCTATCTCTTCAACATTTCTTGCATTTTTTGAAGATATTTCATTGATTTGTGAAACTTGAGAAACAATAGATTCTACATTTTTCCCTGTTTTTTCAAAGTCACTTACGGTTTTATCGCTTGCTTTTACTGCATCATTTACAATTAAAACACTTTGATTTATCTTCCTTTCTACTTCTGTTGTGCTATTTACAAGTTCTTGAACTTCATGTGAATTGTTACTCATCTGATTGCTTACATCTACTATAGATTGAACTATGACATTGATAGTAGCGTTTATCTCTGTTAGGCTTCTTTGAGTTCTCTCTGCAAGTTTTCGCACTTCATCTGCAACGACTGCAAATCCTCTTCCATGTTCGCCTGCACGAGCAGCTTCAATAGCGGCATTTAGAGCAAGCAGATTTGTCTGGTCTGCAATGTCGGAGATAATTCCAAGTACACTTTTTACTTCGTTAGCATCATGTGAGAGAGTCTGCATTCTATCTGCAAGTTCAATTTC